>Ga0137411_1129640_pt1 | contig 9583 bp, 9 predicted proteins | sample CZODoug1_16funga_FD_122058 | JGI IMG/M metagenome (GOLD analysis project Ga0137411, IMG submission 122058) | Vadose zone soil fungal communities from Angelo Coast Range Reserve, California, USA - CZODoug1_16fungal (PacBio error correction) | ecosystem: Environmental > Terrestrial > Soil > Vadose... | reverse complement strand
CGATACGCTCGGACATCAGGAGGGGGACGCGCTCCTCCGCAATCTGGGAATCCGCCTGCAACACGAGGCGACGCGCGCGTGCGGCCAGGCGCTGGTGTGCCGCCTGGGCGGGGACGAATTCGCGATCTGGCTCGCCGACATCTGGAGCTGCGACGACGCCGAGCGCGTCGCCCGCGCGGTGCTCGATGCGATCCATGCGCCCTTCGACGTGGACGGCACGCGGCTCGAGATCGGCGCGAGCCTGGGCATCTCCCTTCACCCGCAGCACGCGGCCGACGCTTCGGGACTCTTGCGTTGCGCGGACGTCGCCATGTACGCCGCCAAGCGGCAAGCGAGCGGCTGGGCAGTGTACGAAGCCGCGCAGGATCCTCATTCCCCGCGGCGGCTGGCCCTGATGACGGAGCTCGGCGAGGCGATCCGCAAGAGCCACCTCGTGCTGCATTTCCAGCCGCGCGTGAGCATTTCCGAGCGGCGGCTCACGGGGGTGGAAGCGCTGGTCCGCTGGCAGCACCCGACCTTGGGGCTCGTGCCCCCGTCGCAATTCGTCCCGCTCGCGGAGATGAGCGATTCCATCCGCCCCCTCACGTGGTGGGTGCTCGAAGCCGCGCTCGCGCAGCGCGGCTGGTGGGCGGCCCAGGGTATGTCGTTGCGGGTGGCGGTGAATTTCTCGGCGCGCCACCTGCTCGACGACAGCGTTCCCGCTCACGTCGAGCGCCTGCTCGCGCGCTACGGAACCGACCCGCGCGCACTGGAGCTGGAAATTACCGAGAGCGCGATCATCGCCGACCCCGACCGCGCATTCGACGTGCTGACCCGCATCCAGGCGATGGGCGTGCAGCTTTCGATCGACGATTTCGGGACCGGCTATTCGTCGCTCGCTTATCTCAAGCGGCTGCCGCTGCACGCCCTCAAGATCGATTTGTCGTTCGTGAGCCAGATGACGCGCAGCGAGCGCGACGCGATCATCGTCAGATCGACCACGAACCTCGCGCACAACCTCGGCCTCACCGTGGTAGCGGAGGGCGTCGAGGACGCGGCGACGCTCGAGCGGCTGGCGCAGTTCGGCTGCGACGAGGTGCAGGGCTTCCATATCGCCCCGCCTATGCCGGGAAACGCGCTCTCCGCCTGGGCGCGGAGCAACGGAATCTGGCGATGTTCGTAGCTGGTCTAGGACTCGCCGCCGTCGCGGTCGGGGCCGGGGTAGCGCGATGCCGCGCGGCGCAAGAATCGGAACTGCAACTGGATCCGCGTGCAGGCGTCGCAGACCGCGAGGTGAAGCCGCAGCGCGGTGCGTTGCGGGAGACTGAGCTTCCGGTCGAGCCCCTCGGAAATCAGGCGGCCCGCCTCTTTGCAGCTGAGCTTCATTGCGCGCGCAACCCCGTCATGCACCTACTGCGAACCATCGCTCCTCCAGGCAAGCGCGCAAGCCCATGCGGGCCCTGTACAGCAGCACCCAGCAGTTGGTCGCCGTGATGGCAAGCTCCTTACAGATCTCGCCGGTCTCGAGCCCCATCACCTCGCGCATCATGAAAACCCTCGCCGTGTTCTTCGGCAGGCCCTCCAGGCAGCGCTCGAGGGTTTCGAAGAACTTGCGCTGTGAAAGCGCCGCCTCGGGGTCGCCCCATTCGGCCGGCACGCTGACGTAATGGCCGTCCTCCTTGTACAGGGCATCGAAGTCCTCCAGGGACGTCTCCGCATTCGGCAGATCGAGAGGCTGCTCGCGGCTGACGCGGCGGATGTGATCGATGATCTTGTGCTTGAGGATACCTACGAGCCAGGTGCGCACTGAGGACTTCCCGGCAAAACTCTTTGCGCCCTGGATAGCCGCCATCAGAGTCTCCTGGACGGCGTCCTCGGCCTGCGCCCGGCTGCGCAGCTGCAGCAGCGCGAACTTCAACAGCACCGGCCGATGCTTCTCGAGGTCCAGGGCTTCGTCGGACGGCCCGGAACGAGTCATGAGGGGCTCTTTCACTCGACCAGCGGCCAGCGGCTGACGTCGAAATCCGCGGGCATGCTCAGGTGCACGAAGCCGCGCGTGTCGCGCAGCGACCGGGTGATGTGGCCCTTGCCCTGCGTGTCCTCGGCGAAGATCAGGTCTCCCGGCATGCACAGGGTGCGAAGGCCGTCGCTCGCCTCGAGCTCGAGGATCCCCGAGGTGAGGAAAATCAGCTGGCGCCGCGGAGCGTTGTGAAAATCCTGGACGTGGCCCTCGGGCGTCTCGCGGAAAAACATAGAGTCGCACCTGAAGGTTTCCGACGCAGGCCGGTCCGCCCCGCTCATCGGCACCTCGCGGATCTCGATCGCCGAGTCTCCCGAGTCCCTGGTGTATATCCTGACGATGCGCATGCGCACCCTCCTCCCTTTTTATGTGGGGCGATGCTACCGCATATTCACGGCGCATGAACGAGGGAAATGAAATAGAGTAGCGGAAAAATCCGGAAGGAGACACGGAATGTTCCTCAACAAAGCCGCGCTCGGCCTGATCGCCGGCTGTGCCATCGCCATCGGATCGCAGGCACTCGCGCAGAGTTACCCCGTCAAGCCCGTCCGCTTCATCGTGACCTTCCCGCCCGGGGGCACGGTCGACATCACCGCGCGCATCGTGCAGCCCAGGCTCTCGGAGAGCCTCGGGCAGACTGTCGTCATCGAGAACCGCGGCGGCGCCGGCGGCGCGGTCGGCACCGAGGCGGCGGCCAGGAGCGCGCCCGACGGCTACACGTTCCTGTACACGCTCTCCTCGCACACCATCAATCCTTTCTTCTACAAGCTCAACTACGACGTCGAGCGCGACTTCGCTCCCGTGTCGCTCGTCGTGAGCGTGCCGCAGCTCATCGCCGCGCACCCGAACGCGCCGGCGAAGACGCTGCGCGAGCTGGTCGCCGCGGCCAAGGAGCGCCCCGGCTTCTACGCCTACGCTTCGCCCGGCAGCGGTACGCCCGGCCACATCGCGGCCGAGTTGCTGAAGCGCAGGGCCGGCATCGACATTGTCCACGTTCCCTACAAGGGCGGCGGCCCGGCGCTCGCCGATACGATCGCGGGCCAAGTTCCGTTTCTCTTCCTCACGGCGCCCGCGGGGCTCCCGTCCGTGCGCTCCGGGAGACTGCGTGCGCTCGCGGTAACGACGCGGAAGCGCACCGCTGCCGCAACCGACATTCCCACCGTCGCCGAGGAGCTGAACCTGCCGGACTACGAGGTCGATTCCTGGTGCGCGATGTTCGCGCCCGCGAAGACGCCGGCGGCCATCGTCGCACGCATGCAGAAGGAGATCGCCCGGGTGGTGCATCTGCCGGAGGTGAAGCAGAAACTCGTCGAGCAGGGTGCGGACCCGGTGGGCGGCAGCCCGGAGGAGCTCGACCGCGTCGTGAAGACGGAGCTCAGGAGCTGGGCCGCGGTGATCCGCGACGCCGGAATTAAGCCGGAGTAGCCCGGGTACTAGAGCGCGGCCCGCGCGGGCGCCCCCGAGCCTTTGATCTGCGTGCGATGCATCACGCGGCGCGACTTGGGATCGAAAGCGTCGCGGCGGTGCATGGTGGTGCGGTTGTCCCAGAGAACGAGGTCACCGAGCGCCCAGCGGTGCTTGTACACCGCCGCTTCGACATAGGACCAGACCTCGTCGAGCAGGCGCTCCGATTCTTCGACTTTCAAGCCCATGATGTACGCGTTCAGCCTGCGACCGAGGTAGAGCGCCGCGTCGCCCGACACCGGGTGGCGGATCACCATCGGATGGGGCGTGCCGGCCGAGGTGCGCGGATCGTTCGAAGGCGTCACGCCCTTGCGGACGTAGCCTCCGGAATCGTAGGTGCCGTCGTGCTTGATGTCGAACGTCCTGATGCGCTCGAGCAGGCTCTTGGGCATTTTCGCGAGCGCCGCCTTCATCCCACTGAACCAGGTGTCGCCGCCGGACTTCGGAATCTCGAGCGAGTAGAGCATCGAGGCGTCGGGAGGCTGCGCGATATAGCTCATGTCGGTGTGCCAGGCGGCGTCGCCGTCGCCGAGCGCCCCGATCGGCTCGCCCTTCTGGTCGAGCACGTTGGACACGACGTAGATGTCGGGGTAGCCGGGAGGGGACTTGCGCCCCGCGCCCTGGTTCGGCGGCGGATCGAGCGCGCCGAAATGCCTGGAGAACGCGAGGAGATCGTCGTCGGTCATTTCCTGGTTGCGGAATACGAGGACGTCGTGCCGGTACCAGGCCTTCTTGACGGCGAGGACTTGCGCCTCGCTCGCGGTCGCCAGATCCACCCCACGAATCTCGGCGCCCACGGTTCCGGTGGGAACGACCTCGATTTCGAACGCGACGGACATTTCGTTTCTCCTTCTCCGGCCCACGGCTACTGTAGCGCAGCCCACCGGTCCGTTCAACGCACGGTGCAGACCCCGACTCACCGGGTTCATAATCCGCATTCGGCGAGATTCCACCAGGGAGGAAACCCATGCTGACGCGACGCGAGCTCCTGATCGGAGCAATTGCCGCGGGAGCCACCATGCACGTTCGAACCGGTTTTGCCAAAGCCTCACAGCCGGCGACGCCGGTGAATTTCGACGTGCCCGCCGGCGCCTGCGACTGCCATACCCACATCCACGGCGACCCGGAGAAATTTCCGTACTTCGGCGGCCGCGTCTATACGCCGGAGACGGCGCTGCCCGAGGAGATGGCGGCATTGCACCGGCTGCTGCGCGTGCAGCGCGTGGTGATCGTCACCCCGAGCGTCTACGGCACCGACAACTCCGCGACCCTCTTCGGAATGAGAGCGCGAGGCGCCGACGCGCGAGGTGTCGCGGTCATCGACGACAAGACGCCTGAGAGCGAGCTGGACGCCATGGGCCGGGCCGGCGTGTGCGGCATCCGCCTCAATCTCTCGACCGGCGGCACCAACGACCCGGCTGTCGGCCGCCAGCGGCTGCAGAGGGCGATCGAGCGCGTGAAGAGCCGCAACTGGCACGTCCAGATGAACACGAACCTGGCGATGGTCACGGCGACCAGGGACCTCGTGGCCGCCTCGCCCGTGCCGGTCGTGTTCGATCATTTCGCCAACGCGCGCGAAGAGCTCGGCGTGCAGCAGCCCGGCTTCGCCGACCTGGTGGAGCTGGTGCGCTCGGGCAAGGCCTACGTCAAGATCTCGGTCACGGCCGGCCCGCGCGCGGACTATGCCCCATTCGTGCCGCTCGCCCGCGCGCTGATCGCGGCGAACCCCGATCGCATCCTCTGGGGAACGAACTGGCCGCACCCGAATTCAGGCTCCGGGCGCAAGCCGAGCGAGCTGACGCCGCTCTTCCAGGTCGACGACGGCCTGGTGCTGAATCTGCTGCCGGCGTGGGCGCCGGACGCGGCGCTGCGCAAGAAGATCCTGGTGGACAATCCGGCAAAGCTGTACGGGTACTGAGCGGCAGCTCCTTTAGTCCAGTCTCACCTGTCGAAGTTTTCTGACGCATTCGTCGACGAAGGCGCGCACGGTGGTCGACAGCCGCCGGGTGTGCGGATAAACGACCTGCACCGGCATCGGCTCGATTTCAAACTCTTCCAGGACGTACCGGATCTTGTTCGACTTCCGGTACGGCGCGGTCTGATAGGACAGGAACATGCCCAGACCCAGGCCGTTCAGGCACGCGTTCAACGTGCTGTCGATCTCGTTGCTGACGAGCGCACAGATGATCGGAACGGCCACGGCGCGCCGGCCGACGCGAAAGCTCCATTCGTTTCGCGGCGACGTGCCCGTGTGCCTGACGCAACGATGCGACCGGACCTCCTCCGGGGTGCGCGGGACGCCGTGGCGGCGAAGGTATTGCGGGCTCGCGCAGACCACGCGGCGAACCTCGCCGATCCTGATCGCCACCAGCGACGAATCCCGGAGATGTCCGATCCGGACTGCGACATCCAGGCCTTCCTCGACCACGTTCACGACGCGATCGACGAACAACATTTCCACGTTGACGTCCCGGTGGCGCCGGATGAATTCGCTCACGATCGGCGCAACGTAGCGCCGGCCGAATAACACCGATGCAGTCACCGTCAGCCTGCCTTGCGGCTCGGCCTGACTCGAGTTCAATTTCGCCTCGGCGTCCTGCACCTCGGAAAGAACGACGCGACAGCACTCGAGATATTGAGCGCCTGCGTCGGTCAGATGGATCCGGCGCGTGGTGCGGTTCAGCAGCGACACACCCAGCTGGCGCTCGAGTGCCGCCAGGGTCCGGACCACGGTCGGCAGGGACGTATCGAGAGCGTTCGCGGCCGCGGTCAGGCTTCCCTTGTCCACGATGCGTACGAAGACCGTCATGGCCAGAAGCTTGTCCACGGCAGGAATTATTACTCCGATTTCTGGAACAGTCTATTACTGATTGCGATATTTATTCCACTCAAGGAAGCTGCGATACTGGCGCGCGGCGAAGCTATGGGGCCCGCATTGCCGCGGCAATCCAGACCCCATATGGAACACCTGAGAAGGAGGTCCCTGTGAAAGCGAATTTGATTTCGGCGCTAGTTGCGTCTGCGTTCCTCGCTACTGCCACCGGCGTCCTGGCGCGTGACGACGGCGTCGAAAAGCTCGGCACCGTGCATTTCTCGACTTCATGCAGCCCGACGGTGCAGCCGCAATTTGAGCGCGCGGTGGCGCTGCTGCATTCTTTCTGGTTCGATGAGGGGCTCAAGGCATTCGGCGCCATCGCGCAGGCAGATCCGGGTTGCGCGATGGCCCACTGGGGAAGCGCGATGCTCATGTATGGAAATCCGTTCGCTTGGCCACCTTCTCCCAAGGCACTGGCCGATGGCGGGGCCGCGGTGGAGAGAGCCAAGGCTGCGCAGGCCAAGAGCCAGCGCGAACGCGACTACATCGGCGCGATCGAGGCGTTCTACAAGGACTGGGACAAGGTGGATCATCGCACCCGCGCGCTCGCGTACGCGAACGCGATGGAGCAGCTCGCGCGGCGCTATCCCGAGGACTCGGAAGCGTCCGTGTTCTACGCGCTCGTGCTCGATGTGACCGCACTGCCCACCGACAAGACCTTCGCGAACCAGTTGAAGGCCGCAGCGATCCTGGAGAAGGTTTTTGCCGCGCAACCCGATCATCCCGGCGTGGCTCACTACCTGATCCATAGCTACGACTATCCGCCGATCGCCGCGCAAGGCCTGCCTGCGGCGCGACGCTATGCCAGCGTTGCGCCGTCGGCGGCGCATGCACTGCATATGCCGGGGCACATCTTCACCCGGCGCGGGTTGTGGGACGAGTCGATCGAGACGAATCTTCGTTCTGTTGCGACATCAAAGAACCATTTCGACAGCCTGCACGCCCTGGACTATCTGGAGTACGCGTACCTGCAGCAAGGCCGGGACAGCGACGCAAAGCGTGTACGGGACGAAATCAACGCCATCAAAAAAGTAAGCCCGGAGCATTTCGTCACTGCCTATGCGTTGGCGGCGATTCCTTCGCGGTATGCACTGGAACGCGGACGCTGGGCAGATGCGGCCAAGGTTTCGCCGGAGCCGGGGGAACGGGACTTTCAGTGGGAGAAGTTTCCGCAGTCCCTAGCTGTGATGGTGTATGCGCGCGCGCTCGGCGCTGCGCGCAGCGGTGATGCCCCCTCTGTACGCAAGGGGATCGACAAGCTCCAGTCCCTGCGCAAGGACATGATCGAAGCGAAGATACCCTACTGGCCGCAGCAGGCGGATATTCAGATCAAGATCACATCCGCTTGGGCCGCATTCGCCGAGGGAAACAAGCAGGAAGCGCTGACGCTGATGCGCGAAGGAGCTGACATGGAGGATGCGAGCGAGAAACACCCCGTGACTCCCGGCCACGTCGTTCCCGCGCGTGAGCTGCTCGGTGACATGCTGCTGGAACTCAATCAGCCGGCGCTGGCGCTGAAAGAATTCGAAGCGTCGCACAAAATCGAGCCCGGCCGCTTTCGCGGACTGCTCGGCGCGGCGCGCGCCGCTGAACTGTCCGGGGATAAAGCCAAGGCAAAGGGCTACTACGCCGACCTGCTGAGACTTACCGCGAAATCCCACGGCGAGCGCCCCGAACTCGCGCGGGCAAAGGAGTTTCTAGCCAAGAACTAGCGCGGATCATCCAACGAGTACGGCCGAGACCGGAGCTGCAGCTGGCGAAGGCGTATCTCGCGCTGGGCTGAGTCGGGCCGGTACCTATCGCCTCCGAAAGTTCACTACGCCATCAACTGGCTGAGACGAAGGGGATGTCCGAGGTCGGGTTCATATGGTTCCGCCCGTCATTGAATCGTAAACCACAAACTACTATATTGAACACAAAATCACCATTGCAACGGGGCGAGTGAGGACAGTGGCCGGTGCGCGCGAATATTCCGGATGGCTGCGTCTGCTTGCGCGCATGGGCGTCCCGATAGTCGCAGGGCTGCTGGCCGCCCGCGGCGTGCAGGCGCAGAGCCCCGATCCGGCCGACATTGCAGAAGGCATGAGGCTTTTCCTGCAGAAGGGAAATTGCCAGGCGTGTCACGGCTGGGCCGCGGACGGCCGCAAGATGGACAGTCAGATGCCGGACGGCTCGAACCTGCGCGAGACCCGGCTCGACCGTGGCACCCTGATCCTGACCATCAAGTGCGGACGCCCCGGGAGGAGCATGCCGGCCTTTGACAAGCTCGCCTACAGCGACGGACGCTGCTACGGCATGAAGCAGGCCGACCTGAAGTCGCGTGGTTTGAACCTGCCCGATCCCCCGGCCACGCTTCAGCCGCGCGAGGTCGAGCTGCTCGCCGACTTCCTGTTCGCGAAGGTCATCGGCAAAGGCCCGATGAATCGCGCGAAGTGCAAGGAATACTGGGGCGCGGAGGTCGAGGCCTGCGGCGAGTTTCCGAACTGAGCTCAGTTCAGCGCGAACACGAACAGGTAACTGGAATTCTCCAGCTTGTCGAACTTCACCGGGTGCAGGTGGCGCCCGCCCGACTGCACCGCGAGATACTGCTTCGGCCCGATCGCGTAGGTCACCGGCGCGCCTTTGAGCGTCGTGCCGAGGTTGAAGCGCCACAGCTCCTCGAGCGTCTCGTCGTGATAGGCGATCACCCAGCCGTCCTGAAGCGCGGTGAACACCACGCCGCCGGCCGTGACGATCGCGCCCGAGCGGATTTCGATATCGGTGATCGCTTTTGCGATGACTTTGTGGCTGGTGGTGTCGAACGCGGTGACCGAGCCGTAGTAGAGATCGCTCGAATACTCGCGCTTCTCGCTCGCTTTCACGTCGACGTCGCCGTCCTTGGACTTGAAAACGACCGCCGCCCCGTTCTGCGTGAAGCAGCCTTCGATGCCGACGCCGTAGGCGATTTTCTTCACCGGATGGTAGGCGGTGGGCTGGTGCGCGACGCCGCCGTGCCAGGTGGGGCAGGCGCGCTTCTTGCCGTCGCCACGCAGCGCCCGCGCCGCCGGGTTGTAGATCTGCACGTCGAGCTTCGGGTCGTAATCGAGCGGCCTGCCGGTCTTGGGATTGATCCCCTTGGTCCAGTTGAGATCGTTCACGTACTGGTCGGCCTTGATGAACTTGCCGTTGGTGCGGTCGAGCGTGTAATAGAAACCGTTGCGCCCGAAATGGCCGACGATCTTGCGCTGCTCGCCTGCGCTGCTCGC
>Ga0137411_1320939_pt1 | contig 9602 bp, 11 predicted proteins | sample CZODoug1_16funga_FD_122058 | JGI IMG/M metagenome (GOLD analysis project Ga0137411, IMG submission 122058) | Vadose zone soil fungal communities from Angelo Coast Range Reserve, California, USA - CZODoug1_16fungal (PacBio error correction) | ecosystem: Environmental > Terrestrial > Soil > Vadose... | reverse complement strand
GCAGGCCCCGGATATGAAGTAAGTATGTAGGAGACGCGACTTCAGATGACTTGATCGATCTTCCCGGCAGAACGATTCAAGGATAGCGGCATAGACACCGTCGGGTCACACTGCAGCGGAATACCTTGCTTGAGGCGTTATAGAAAACAGAGGCGACAAGGGCGCTCGTCCGAGTTTCAGTCTCTTGTCTACAAGGGACGCCATGTGACGATCTCTTTTGCGCGCCGCCCTTCGTATGCTGGCCAAGGCCGGCAAGACGTGGCGAAATCGGCTCACCATAGCTCGGACGACCCGCGCAGCTCTACGCGCCTGGGGAACTGGTAGGTGTCGGGAAACAGGTAGCCTTCAGGTTACGGGCCTTTGGGTCGAGATCGGCCATAAAGTCGGGTCCCGTGGCTTTCAAGAACTCCTCCCGGGTGGCAAACCTCCAGCCTCGACGAGGTCGGCGATTTGATAACCGGTTCAGGCCTTCGGGACAATCAATTCGTCGTGAAGTGCTTCGCCCAGCACAGTTTTCGCAAGACATCCGTTGGAAGAAAATGTCGAGCTATACCTCCAGCCTTCAAAATTGCCTGGGTAGATAGTGCAGGGCAAGAAATGTCACGGCCGCCTCCGGATGGGCCGCTTCCTCCAATTGCCGTGCAATCTGCCGGACACTTGTTCCCGGTAAATTTCGACGGAGGGGGGGGTCATCGAACCCAAATAAGGGCGGTTCCGTCGGATAATTCCAAAGGCTCCCGATCAGGATGGCGAGCGGTATGGCGGGCTAAACCGTGAGTCGGAATCCCTCATGCGTTTTCTTCCCCGTACGGCGCTCGGCCTAGGCTGCGAATCCAGAAAGTTTTGCAGGAGTAAGACGCTGCCATACGATCGACGGAGCGTCCGCGTTTTTCCTGCGCCATCCGCATCGCGCAATGTCCGCAGGGCCTCCGCGCTGGTTAGGCGCTCATCCACAAGCGAACTTCTATGTTGAGATGCTCCCGAGGTCTCGGCGAATAAACGAACCTTTTCAGCCTGCGTGCCAGCTTGACCATCATTTGCAGCGGGGTTACGAGGCAGAAGCAGCGACACCGTGCTTGCCGGCAGCACTTCAGGTAGTTCAGTCCTGCTGCTTATTGCGCCTCGACATCGTGGGCAGGCCCTGAGCTGTGAGGCCAATGGATCGCTAATCGCCAATCCAACCCTTTGACTCCCCAATCGAGCCATAACCGCGACTCATCAGAAAGCCCGCCAAAAATTGGAGTGCTTGCTCGCTCCCATAGATATACATATAGAATAATACATAGAGCCCCGCGATTTGGCCAATTGGCAAGCCCAAACGGGTAACGAATCCGAAAGTCTGGAAACCCGGTGATCAGGAGTGGGCGCTGGGCTGGAAGACCGCAAATACGGCCTTTTGGGGATCGGCAGTATGGCCACGGCCGACGTGCTCCATGCTGGTCGGGGGCCCGAGGGTCGTGGGCCGAGCTGCTGTGCCTTCGCGCAGACCTGTCGCAGTCAGAAACGAGGATGTAGATAACCAATAAGAGGAATCTTCGAATCCGTGCGCTACCGGGAATGCTCCAATCGCTTTGTCTTTGTTAGAAATGTGCAGGTATCCGGAGAGTCCTTCTCGCGGGAGCGATCTTCCAGTGAACAGCTCGGCGTAGAATTTTGGCGGCCTTGCCCGGTCCGGAGTACTCAGCGTCGGCCCAGCAGAGAGTGCCTTCCACGCCCGTAATCCGGTGCCAGGGTGTTTCTTCGGCTGCCACAACCCGAAAATGCCGCTCCCGTGGGGTCCTGAAGCACCGCCATGCGGCCGGCGTCAAAGAATCGAGGCCGCGCAAGGATTTTGGGCCCCCCAGCTCCGTGGCGCGCTTCGCGGTATCATCCGCCCTTCGACCGAGACGTAGATCATCCAAATGGGGCGGGATGCCCTCCGCCGCTGCTGGGCCGCATTGCGGTACGCGCGGCGGCATTGCGCCCGTTGAGCTGAACATCGTGTAGACTCGTTCGGGCCTATGGGCATGTCGTTCGGAGACCATCCGACAACGAACCATAAAGCGCCCGCCGCCTTTTGGTCGTGGTGGCCAGTTCATCCAGCAGAAATTGCCGGCCGGATGCTGCTCAAATTCCCCATATTGAAAAATTTACATCCGGACGAAAGGTAAGTCATGAGAGAAGTCACGGAATGCGGACAGGCTCCCGCAAGCTCTCTTCGAGAGCGTTGCACTAGCAACTGCCACCGAGGTTCCTGACCTGCGTTCCAAGGTCAGCAAGTGTCGGCGATGAACGACAGCTCTTCAAGATACGCTGCTCCGCAAGGGTCATCGGCTGTTGTATCTCTGGCATGATGTTTCCTTCAAATAATTTCCGGCTTAGTAGGTCCGTCCTCCTGATTGGGAAGAATCGTAATCGACGTTAGAGCGACTTCTGAAAAAATATCATCGTGATGGCGAAGGAGAGTCTGCTCGTTACCAATCTGCCATTTGCTTGCTAAGCCAAGCAGTAACTTATTCAGATGAAATATACAACTCGTGGACTTCTGGTCAACAATTCCGACGGAATCCACTTTACGTCTTGGAGAACGCCGCGTTAGGAGTAAGATCTTTTTGCCGTGGATCATCACGAAATTTTTGAAAATATTATCGGGGCTGTGCCCGGGCTGGCCTATTCGCGAAGGCGGGGAGTGTGCGCCTCCGATTCCATTCCGGAACCGGAAGCCAGTCCCGGCAACCTCGCCGGTCAAACTCTTCGAATACGACCGGCTGCGGCGAACCGCCTCTCGGAGATGGCTACGACTACATCGCCGCGGCGCGGTGCGACGAGATCACTCTTCGCCGCAACGGCAATGCTTCGACGATATTTTGCTTAAGCCCCGCGGGCTGTCGATGTCAGCACATCGACACCAGCTGGAGCTTTTCGGCCGAAATTCGCTTTTCCCATCCTGCTGGTCCCACGGCTATCAAAAGCTCGCGCATCCGAGGGGGAAATAGCCACCGCCCGGGGTGCGGGCGCCGCTGGACGACATACGTCATCAGCGCTTCCCACGTTTCCATCGAAGATATCGCCCCAATCGCCGACAGGCCCGCTTGGTTTCAGATCTACGTGCAGCGGACCGCCCCTTCACCCGCGACCTGATCCAGCGCGCCCAGCGGCCGGATGCAGGCGCTCTTCATTACGTGGATACGCCGATTTTAGGCATGCGCGACGGGAGAAGCGCACCCAGTTCCATCTGCCTCCCGCATGGAGAGGGAAAATCAGAAAGCTGCTGGGATTGGAGCAACGCGCGCCGAGCACTTCAAGGACAGCGCCATGTACACCATCCTCGATCCCACGCTCGACTGGGACACCGTCGCCTGGATCCGCTCTTTTTCCAAAGTGCCCGTAATCCTGAAAGGGATTCTGGCTCCGGAGGACGCGCGCCTAGCGCCGAGCAGGGAGTTTCAGACTGCTGCTTTCAAGCATGGAGCCGCAACCTCGATACGGTTCCTTCCACGATCGAGGCTCCTGCCTGCCGTTATCGAAGCTGTCGAAACCGATTCCTGTCCTTCTCGACGGCGGTATTCGGCGGTACCGACGTTTCAAGCCCTCGCCATGGGCGCGAAGGCGGTATTGATCGGAAGGCCTTATCTGTATGGTCTCGCAGCGAGCGGCGCAGCGGGCGTCCCAGCGCGTGGTCGAGATCCTCCGCGCCGAGCTCGAAGCTTCCATGAAGATCTGTGGCAACACTTGCCTTGACCGCATTGATCGGAATGTTCTCTTCTGCAGAACTGAGGCTTGAAGTCGGAAGAAGGGTGAAAATGGCAATGGCGCATAGAGAACCCTCGCTTGCGAATGCTTGCGCTCGTCGTGCTCGTACTTCGTTTGCAAGCCCGGCATTCCCCCAAGACCTCATTTCGGATTAAAGATGGCATTCCATCAGCACATATTTCGAGCACGTACCGTCCGGGGTCTACTCATCGCAAACGCGCAGGTATACATTGGGCCTCGGCAGAATGGCGCTTTACTCAGTCTTTGGGCGTTTGAGCTCGATGTTCTTTACAAGCGTATGGGCTACGCTGGAACTGTAAGGAAACTCTTTCAGATTCCCGCCATTCATCACGGATTCGCTAAATGTGAAGGGGAACTCATGGGTTCCCGCTCATGTTAAAGTATCCGCTTCGGCAGAGTGGTGCGTCCTTACATAGCAGGCGGTGGAGCGCTCCGGTATATTGGACCAGTACGGAAACGCGGAGTTAGGACTATTTATTAGCGCGTCTCCCGGCCCGAGCTAGTTACGACCACCACGTCGATCCATAACTCTGATCCATCCGACCTGCGGAAGCGGGGTTGGCCGGCCTAACAGTTGCCGCTGGTATCGAAGTAGGAATTGGGCGATTGCGGCTTCTGCCCGAATTCCGCTATATCGCTGGAACATCCAATATATCGCAATCCAGTTCGCTGCGCTTCCAGCAAAATCAGGCTGAGATTCTGTTTAGGGTTCCTTTTTGACGGGGGACATCTTATCGTTTGCCCGTTTATGACGACTGATGAACTCAATCAATCTATGAGGAACCCGCATTGTCCCGGCATCGATACGGGCTATAATTAATCCGAGAATAATCAAGATGCGTTGCCTTTGGGGTATCGGCGGCAACTATTTGGAGGCAGTTGCTCCGATAGGCCGCTGCCAATGAAACCAGCCGGAAAGGATCCATGAAAGTTCTTTCTATTTGCTGATGGCGGCTGCTCTTTGTTTTTGTCACAGGGCTCGTTCCTTCCGCGGACGGCGCAGAATGATGGCGCGTGCGTGGCGCAAGCCGACGCACCCCATCAAAGTCGAGGTTTCTCCGACTCCAGTGTCCCGCGTGCAGGGACTTCTCCTGGAAACCATGCGTTCCGTGCTCAACGATTATGCGGATGCCGGCAGGTTTGGCAGTTATCTATCGGAGTTCCTTTTAACAATGCATGCTCACGCCAGGAAACCGCCCGGTATGCCCGCGGCGCAGCGGATGGGTCACGGTATTGGTCGGAGTCACCGACGCGCTCTACCAGAATCAAGACAAGTGGGCGCCGATGGAAAGATCGATCCCTGGTTTTCCGCGGCCCTCAACAAAAGAAGATTGGGGCCGTTTTTGCAGAAAGAGATGAAAGACCCGGCTATTGACGCCGCATGGAAAGAGACATCTCCATGGCTAAAGAGCTGGAGAGTAAACCAGACTCCCACCTTTTTTGTCACTCCAAGGCAAGACGGAAAAGGCCGCGGTGTGGTCCAGTATCCCATCATGCGCCGCTATCTTGACTATTACCTGGGACACTAAACCGTGGCGCTGCGCGTCCTCACATGGATCTGCCGGCTGATTCTCGGGGGTTATTCCTCTTGCCGGCTATACCAAGCTGCGAAAATCCATTTGGGTTTGAGATGGCGGTGACGCTACGGCGCTCCCGGCGATGGGAGTGATCATCGTGCGCGAAGCCTGCCGTGGCTTGAGGTGGCGCTGGCTTGCTTGCTGCTGTCCGATGGAAGCTTCCTACGTTCGGGATTTACGCGCTGCTCTCGCGTTTTTCTGATTGTGATGGCGGAGCAGTTACAGCCGCGGGTGGAAGCGAGTTGCGGCTGTTTCGGGTGGGCGAGCGATCAGCCCATACACACTGCCCGCGACTCCGTCTTTTTTGGGATGGCCGTTTCTTGGTTGTCATCTCGTCGCGGCAGAAGATCAAAATCACTTCGGGAGCGCAGGGCGCATAATCGGCGCGCTCCGGAAACTATTCTGTTTTATGTCGACTTCCTTTCCCACACCCGAACACGTCGCCGATTGCGGCAAAAAATCGAAGAGCGGATTCGGCATCGGCAGCAGACAATTGATGGCGGAGCAAGGCTTAACCGGTATAAATGCCAGTACAGGTTTGGGCTTGAAAGAAAACCGCCGGAAGGGGATTTGGGTCGAAATCGCCATTTCACTTCCAGATCCGGACCGCCTCGAAACAACCGGAAATGAGCCGAGCCGAACCGGATTCTGGAAGGTTCTCAACCGGCACTTCGGTGTGAATCTCCGCCGGAGCAAGGTGGCAGGTTCAACTTTTTCGGGCAAAATAAACTTATAGTCTATGCATCGTCAACCCGGCTCAGGCTGTATAATTATTTGGCTCAATGACGATGCCGGGCCGGCGAGGCAGTGTGCCGGAAGAAGATATATTCACACCATGGAACTGGAGAAATTTCGCAAGGCACTGGTCGCAAGGACAACATTTGCTGCCGATCTGGAGCGCGCGGGAGCAAGCGGACCGAAAGCGGAACAAGGTTGCGCTGGACATCGGCGATGAGAGCGTCGTTCGGACCGCAAAGAGCGGCTCTTCGAGCAGGCAGGACCGCGATACCCGGCTCCTGCGGGAAGTCCGCGAAGCGCTCCAGCGTATTAAGACCCGCACATACGGTCGCTGTCTCGATGACGGCGAATATCGGCGCGCGCGGCTCGAGGCGGTTCCTGGACGGGCTACTGCCTGAACACCAGCGGCTCCGCGACGCCATGGCTGAAGACAAGACCGTCACGATTTGATCCGGGCGGCTGGTCAGAGCGCGACCGTAAGGGAGCGGGCCCTTTGGTGCGTCATCGCGGGGAAACCCGCTCCTTACGGTCGCGGCTCTGTTGATTCACAGGATATATTTCGTTAAAGAGGCACTATGCGTCGAATGTGGGCGTGGGCTGAAGCAGAACTATTGTTGTCGTCCTGTGCTGGCGCTAGTCGTTCTCCTTGGTCTGGGATTTCTGAAACCCTCGCAGACAGTCAAGCGCAAAAGCAGGCTGAATTGCTGGGAGGCCGTCCACGGCAGTGTAAAAAATTCCAAGATTTCCCATCGAGGGGATCATGGTTGCAGTTGATCTCCAAGAAGAATTCCATTCGGACGACGGTGTATACCAACGAGCTTGGAAAGTATGAGTTCCAAGCTCGACAACGCGAATATACCTTGCGGGTTTCCCCCGCCCGCTCGAATTCAAAAGTTACGAGAAAGATTCCGTCCGCGTGGACGGCGCTGCGCAGTTCGAGGATTCGTACTCGAGCGAATCTCCGATTCCGAGTCCTTCCTCCGACTCCCGATATCCTGCCCCAATTACCAGGCAGAATGGCTTCCAACCTCCCGGCACGGGACAGGAGAAAAGGTTTTCATTAATACCTGTGGCGGAAGCTGCCACGGTTCCAAAATCAGTTTCGAGCCCGCTTCAACGAGCAGGACTGGCGCAAGATCATCAAAGCGCATGAATTACCAGGAAAGGATTCTGGACAGCCTGTCGGAACCAGGGGTCTACTACGATCCGGCAACGAGGCTCTTCAGCTACAAGCTCCGTCCGAGCGGAGACCTGGGCGGAGGCGCGGGTTCAAGAACGCCGAGGGCGCCCGCGGCGTTACCGAAGATAATAGCGAGTGCTTGTGAAATGGCTGGCGTGAGTCCGGGGGCCCGATGCTCAGGACCCGCCGATGAAAACGTTCGCCGGCGCGCGGGCCCGCCACTCGCGCAATCTACCGAATATGAACTACCGTGGGCTGCTGCGATCGTTCATGATGTCACGGGGGGACAAAGAAGGGAATATCTGGTTTCACGATCAATAGAAGCCCGTTCATCGGAAAATTGAATCGAGGACCGGAAAGATCGTCTCCTATCGCACTCCGACCCGCGAAGGCATTCATCCCGGGATGCATTGGCTCCGGATCGATAAAGCCGGAATCGTCTGGTTTTCGGGACAACTGGTCGCGCAGCCTTGGCCGGTTCAATCCACGCACCGAGAAATCGACATCGTTACACGGCCTCAGGGAAACGTGGATGTCTCCCGATGGTTCCCTGTGGAGGGCCCGGCAGCGAAAGATCAAGGAAGTCTGACGGCGGCAAAACGTAATTTGAACGGCAAGCCGGTCAAGGAGTTACACGCTGCCCCCGGTGGAGACGTATGGAAACTTCGTCAGCCGTGATGGGAATTACTTTGGCGTTGGCAGAGAGATCGTTTTCCTCGATATTCGGACTGGGCGAGGTCCGGGAGATCCCTGTCCTGAGCGTGACGCCGGGAATGGCCGGGAACTCGACTCGGAATGGAACATTCTGGGAGGGAAGGCAAGCAGGGGCAGCTGGTAAAATACGACACAAGGCCAATGTGTGACGGAGTATGTTCCGCCGACTCCTACGTCAACTTCTACCACAGCCATCCGGACACCAAACGGCGAAATCTGGGCGGTGCGATGCATGGAAGGGCGGGTGGCCGCTTCAATTCCGCAACAGCAATGGTTATTGAATATCAGTTGCCTCGGTATGGGAGCTTTGACTAATAGCTCCTGGGTGGACAACTCCACCGATCCGTTTCGTATTGGTCGGCGGAACTACTACGGTTTACATCGTTTCCTTCAGCCGTTTACAGTAATCGAGTATTGGCCGCAGGGCATTTCTGCAGGATTTTGTAGGAGAGATTTAATGAAATTATCGAGTCGCAGAACGGCGGGGGCGCTGCTGATTCTTCAGCGTGGCTTTGCGCTGGTGTGCGCTGAGAATTCGACCACGCGGCTGGCGGCCTCGCAACTGGCGTCTAAATCCCTCGCGGCACAGGCCAAAGAGGCTGCAGCGACAAGATATCAGATCGATGAAATACGACCGCACGGCGCAGCTCTGGTATACCAGAAGAAATCGCACGAAGCGGCTGGGAGCGCGGCAGGGATGTATTACATGAAGTGTTGGATATGCCATAACGACTACACCCGCAGGGCGGAGCCGCATCCCGCGCCGCTGCCCCAACGCTCCGGAAATCTTTACCAGCGCCCGCTGTGTCGGCAGCCCCTGTGAATGACGAAACGGTAAAGGCGCAGATTCGGAATGGAAGTTTCAGAATGCCTTCTACGGCGCGTCTTGGATGCAGGATTTATACGACCTTGTCGCCTACCTTCGGGAACATTGTTTGCTGATTGAAATGAAACCTCCGGCCAAATCCCCGCTATCGGGCGCAATAATTTTGGAAAATAATGGTAAGACCGGGCGGACGCCGTGTCAACGCCTCGTCCGGCAAAGTTCATTCCCGCATGATTACGGTTCACGAATTCAAAGCTAGTCGATCGATGGGACGAGTCCTTCTTTCGACATGCGGCGCTGTTCTGGCTCATCGGTAATGTCGCAGCCGCTGCGGCCCATAACCCGCGTACGAAGGGCCTGGAAAAAAACTTTAACGAAAAATAAGGACCAGGGCTTGCGGTGCTTGGCTTTTCCCTGCAAACAATTCGGGGTCAGGAACCCGCGCCTGAGACTGAAATCAAGAGTTTTCTGGCGAGACTGAATACGGAGTGAATTCCCGCTCTTCTCCAAAGATCGATGCAATGGCGCGGAAGCTCATCCGCTCTATCAATTTTTGGAAAAACGAGCCCGGAATTTTAGCACCGAGGCGTCAAATGGAATTTCACCAAATTTCTGATCGTCGCCAGGGAATCCTCTTCAAGGCGATATGCCCGGGTGAAGGGAAGCCATCGAAGCGGAGCTGAGCGCGCCTTGGCAATGAGCCCGACTGAACATCCTCTCATCGCGTCCACGACTCAGCGCTGATGTCCCCGAGTTCAATTCATCGGCTTTCGCCCAGATCAATTTTTTTTTGCGTGCAGCCGGGCGCGGCAAT
>Ga0137411_1088963_pt1 | contig 9605 bp, 11 predicted proteins | sample CZODoug1_16funga_FD_122058 | JGI IMG/M metagenome (GOLD analysis project Ga0137411, IMG submission 122058) | Vadose zone soil fungal communities from Angelo Coast Range Reserve, California, USA - CZODoug1_16fungal (PacBio error correction) | ecosystem: Environmental > Terrestrial > Soil > Vadose... | reverse complement strand
GAGCTTCTTCCTCTGCTCTCCGACCCACGCCGCGTATTTTTCCGCAGACACCACCTCGACCACGATCGGCATGAAGCCATGGTCCTTGCCGCAGAGCTCCGCGCATTGTCCCCGGTACGTGCCCTCCTTGAAGGCCCTGAACCAGGTGTCGCGCACGAACCCCGGAATGGCGTCCTGCTTCACGCCGAACGCCGGGACCATCCATGCGTGGATGACGTCGTTCGCGGTCGCCAGCACGCGGATCTTCTTGTTGATGGGGACGACCAGCGGATTGTCGACTTCGAGCAGGTAGTGCTCGCCCTTGTCCGCCTTTCCGTTGATCTGCTCCTGGGGCGTCGACAGGGCGGACAGGAAGCTGATCCCCTCGCCCTCGCCTTTCAGGTAATCGTAGCCCCATTTCCACTGATAACCGGTGGCCTTGATGGTGATGTCCGGGCTGGTCGTGTCCTTGAGCTCGAGGATCGTCTTGGTGGCGGGCCACGCCATGGCGATCAGTATCAGGAATGGAATGACAGTCCAGAAAATCTCGACAGTCGTATTCTCGTGGAAGTGCTCGGCCTTGTGGCCGATGGATTTGCGGTGAGCATAGATTGAGTAGAACATCACCCCGAAGACCACCACGAAAATGCCCACGATGATCCACAACATGACGATGTGAAGATCGTAGATCTCGCTGGCGACCCGCGTGACCGGCTCGGGCAGGTTCAGCTGATAGGCGGCCTGCGCCGCTCCCGAAAGTACCAGGAGCCAGGCTGCCGCGACCATCCCTTTTTTCATCATGTGCCTCGTGATTTTTCTTGGCTAGCGATTGGTTAACCCGCGCCGCAGGCGCGCGGCGAGCGAGGCCCGCCGTTCCGTGTCGAGGTGACGTCCAATTTCGATCTCTCGCCCGCTCGAGCGCAGCAGCAGGCGCACGTCGCCGCCGTGCCTACGCTCGTCGAGACGCAGCCAGGGCACGCTGAATTCCTGGCGGCGCAGGCGGCCGGCGTCGCTCGCTTCCACGACGAGCGTCCGGCCGGCGAGCGCGATGCGCTCATAGTCGGCCGCGTGGCGGCCGTTCAGGTAGAAAGCCGCCGCAAGGGCGAGCATCTCGAGTCCGGCGAAGGGCAACACGGGCCAGGCTCCGACGCAGGCGAAGCCCAAGGCGATGCCGAGAGACACGCAAACCGCGGAAGCGAGCACGCACAGAAGATTGCGCGGCGAAATCGAGCAATTGCGCTTGATGGTGAAGTCGAGACCCGATTCCGATGCCGCCGTGTGCACGCGATTGTCCTGCCTGGAAGGATGCGGCAATTCCGTGAAAAACCGGGCTAAATTAGCACACTGTCCCATGCCGGGGCAAGCCGGATTCCGGGCGACGAACCGTTATTAGCTCGGGATTTTCGTCGTCCACTTGACGATCTGCCTGCCGTCGCTCGCGACGCGCGATTCGCCCTTCCACGCGTGCCCGTAGACGACTTCCACGGTCGCGGGCAGCCGCCCTTCCCTGCGCTCGCTTTCGTACGCCGCACCCATCGTGCGCCAGCTCTCGCGCCCGGTCAGCCCGCGCGGACGATCGTCTGCGGCGCAGGTCTGGCCCGAGGTCTTGAGGTCGCGCGCGAGATCGTCGACGCGGGCGTAGGTCAGCGTGAGCGTCTCGACGTCCATGACCGGCTCGGCGAAGCCGCAGGCGACGAGCATGTCGCCGGCGTCGTGCATGTCGGTAAAGGCGTGAACTCGACGCGCGGTCGAGCGGGTGGCGAAAGCCGACTTCAGCTCTTTCAGCGTGTCGGGCCCGTAGCTCGAAAACATCAACAATCCGCCAGGGACGAGGATGCGGCGGAGCTCGCGCAGCGCCGCGAGCGGATCCCCGGCCCACGGCAGCGCGAGGTTCGACCACACGATGTCGATCGTGCCCGTCGCGAGCGGCAGCCGCGCGAAGTCGGCGCAAAGATGAGCGCTCGAAACCCGACTGAATAGCCGGCGCAGCCGCGACGCGAAGGACCCGGAGCGCGACGCCGCGCGGATCGCGTCGAACGCGAAGTCGACACCGAGCAGGTCGGCGTTCGGGTAGCGCCCACGCAGCAATCCCAGGCCCCTGCCGGTTCCGCATCCCGCATCGAGGATCCGCTTCGGGACCAGGCGCACGAGATCGAGCCTTTCGAGCATGCGCCGCTCGACCTCGGCCTGCAGCGCAGCCGCGTCCTCGCCGCGTCGCGCCGCGCGATCGAACGCGCGCCGCGCCTGCCGCGCGTCGACGCGAAAGGCGTCCATGCTCAGAGCGGGTGAATGCCGAGCTTGTCGAGCAGGGCGCGGTCGCGCTCGGCTTCAGGATTGCCGGTGGTGAGGAGCTTGTCGCCGTAGAAGATCGAATTCGCCCCGGCGAGGAAGCACAGCGCCTGCGCGGCCTCTGGCATTTCGGCGCGTCCCGCCGAAAGACGCACGAACGCGTCGGGCATCGCGATTCGTGCGCAGGCGATGGTGCGCACGAACTCGCTCCAGTCGAGCTTGGGCAGCCCGTGCAGAGGCGTGCCCTCCACCTGGACGAGGTCGTTGATGGGCACGGACTCCGGCTGCGGGTCGAGGTTCGCGAGTTGCGCGATGAGCCCGGCGCGCTGCGCGCGCGACTCACCCATGCCGACGATGCCGCCGCAGCAGACCTTGAGGCCTGCGCGGCGAACGCGATCGAGCGTCTCGAGGCGATCGCCGTATTCGCGCGTCGTGATGACGTCGCCGTAGAACTCGGGCGCGGTGTCGAGGTTGTGGTTGTAGAAGTCGAGGCCGGCCGCCTTCAACTGCTCGGCCTGGCCTTCGCGCAGCAGGCCGAGCGTCGCACAGGTCTCCAGGCCGAGCGCCTTGACCGCGCTCACCCTCTCGGCCACCTGCTCCAGATCCTTCTGCTTGGGCCCGCGCCAAGCTGCGCCCATGCAGAAGCGGGTCGCGCCGTTGTTCTTCGCGGCCCTGGCCGCGGCGAGCACGTCCGCGAGGGGAAGCAGGGGCTCGTTCTCCACCCCGGTGCGGTAGCGCGCCGACTGCGGGCAATAGGCGCAGTCTTCGGGACAACCGCCCGTCTTGATCGACAGCAGGGTCGAGAGCTGTACCGCGTTCGCGTCGTGGTGCTGGCGATGCACCCCCTGGGCCCGGTGGAGCAGATCGTTGAACGGCAGCTCGAACAAGGCCTCGACCTCGGCTCGGGTCCAGGTCTTGCCCGCTGCCCGGGCCGGGTCGCGGTGAACCGGGTTGCCGGCTGGCTCGTTATGGCTTGGGGAGGTCCTGATGTGCATTGCGCGCGGGCGCTGAAAAAATGTTCGGGACGACTTCTGCGAAATCATCGCGGCAAGGCGCATCCATGTCAAATCGCCGGCCCCGGCTTGCGCGCTGCGCGCTGGCGGCGCTGGGCTGGATCGGGCACGATTGCCCGCTCTGCGGGGCGCGCGGCGGGCCGGAGCTGCTGTGCCTCGCGTGCTCCACGAGCCTGCCCGCGCTGCCCGCGTCCTGCCCGCGGTGCGCCCTGCCCGCGCCCGGCGGAACGCCGTGCGGGAGCTGCCTCGCCGACCCTCCGCGCTTCGACGCGACGACCGCTCTGTGGCTCTACGAATTTCCCTGCGATCGCCTGGTGCAGGCGCTCAAATACCGGGCCCGGCTGGAGCTCGCCTCGTTCTTCGCCCAGGCCCTGGCGTCGCGGCCGCTCCCTGCCGTCGACCTGGTCGTCCCGATGCCCCTCCACCCGGACCGGCTCGCGCACCGCGGGTTCAACCAGGCGCTCGAGATCGCGCGCGCCCTGGCGCTGCGCACGGGGCTGACGCTCGAGCCGCGCGGAGCGCGGCGCATCCGGAATACGATCCCGCAGACCGAGCTGCCCTACGACGAGCGCTCGAAAAACATCAGAGGGGCGTTCGCCGCACGCCTCGACTTCTCCGGCAAAGCGGTCGCAGTGGTCGACGACGTGATGACGACCGGCGCAACGCTGAACGAGCTGGCGGGGGTGCTCAAGGCCGCAGGCGCGGCGAGCGTGCACAACCTGGTGATCGCCCGCTCGCTGCGGCGCTGACGACGCGTCAGCTCTCTTCCCGCGGATCGCGCGCGAGCAATTGGCGGACCGCGTCGGCGGCGGAAGCCCCGCGGAAAAGAACCGCGCAGACCGCACGGGTGATCGGCATGTCGACCCCCTTCTCGGCGGCGAGCGACTCGACCGCGCGCGCGGAAAACACTCCTTCGGCGACGTGCCCGAGCCGCCCCAGCACCGCGTCGAGCGGCTCGCCCTTCGCAAGTAGCAGACCCACGCGCCGGTTGCGCGACAGCTCGCCGGTGCAGGTCAGGATGAGATCGCCGGCTCCCGCTAGGCCCATGAAGGTCTCGGCTTTTCCGCCGAGCGCGGCTCCGAGCCGGGCGAGCTCGGCGAGGCCCCGGGTGATCAGCGCCGCGCGCGCGTTGAGGCCGAGGCCGAGCCCGTCGCCGATGCCGGCCGCGATCGCGAGAACGTTTTTCACCGCGCCGCTGATCTCGACGCCTTCGACGTCGGTGCTGTAGTACACCCTGAGCGTCGGCTGATGCAGCTCGCGGGCGAGACGTTTCGCGAAATCCGCATCCCGCGAGGCGAGCGTGAGCGCGGTCGGCAGGCCCCGGGCGACTTCGAGCGCGAAACTCGGGCCGGACAAGGCGCCGCACGCGGCGCGCGCTCCGAGGAGCTCGGCCGCGACCTGGTGAGGGAGCTTGCCGCTCGCCTGCTCGAATCCCTTGCACGCCCAAACGACCGGGCCCACGAAGCCCGCCGCGCGGACCTGCTCCAGCACCTGGCGCAGCGCCGCGGTGGGAGCCGCGACCAGCGCCAGGTCCCGATTCGACAGCGTGGTTTGCAGGTCCGCCGCGACGGACACCCGGTCCGGAAACGGGACTTCGGGAAGATAGCGCGCGTTGCGCTTCGCCGCGGAGATGGCGGCGGCAAGGGCGCGATCCCGCGCCCACAAGGCGACCTGGTGCCGTTCCGAGAGCGCGATCGCGAGCGCGCTTCCCCAGGCTCCGGCACCGAGAATGGCGATCTTCATCCCGGCGAGGCCGCCGCGCCCGGGATCAGAGACCCCAGACCTGCGCGATCTTGAGGAAGCCGACCTGCCCGTCGGCGTGGCGGACCTTCACCCAGCCGCCGGCCTGGGGCTCCACGACGTCCAGCGCCACGCCCTGCTGCGCCTGGAACACCAGCGCGGCCTGGTCGCTGGGCGCCTGCCTCACGTCCGCGTACGTGACCGCGATCAGCACGGTGCGCTTGTCCGAGAGCGCCTTCTTCTCGACCCAGGTCAGGTCGCCGGATGGATCGCGAACCTTAGCCCAGACGTCGATGTTGATGACGATCTCCACCGGATAGTAGCGGCTCGCGACAAACAGCTTCTTGGCGCGCACCGAGGGCGCGTCGTACATCGGCGTGCCGTTCTCCGCTATCGATCGGAACTCCCCGGCGACGGCGGACGCCGCGAGGGCAAGCAGGATCAGCGCGGCGAGGCCGCGCATCAGTGCGCCACCTCGATCCGCGGCCCGTCGGGCTTCGCCGCTGCGGCGCGCTGCTGATAGATCGTCTCGAAATTCACCGGCGCGAGGAGTATCGGCGGGAAGCCGGCGCGGTTGATGACGTCCGAGACGGTCTCGCGCGCGTAGGGAAACAGCACATTCGGGCAGACGATTCCAAGCACGGGCGAAAGGTCCGTTTCTGCGACGTTGCGAATCTGGAACACGCCCGCCTGCGACGCTTCCACCAGGAACAGCACTTTGTCCCCGGATTTCGCGGTGACGGTGACCACCAGCGTCACCTCGAAAAGCATCTCGTTCACGCGCTGCGACTGCTGCGTGATCTGTACCTCGAGCTGGGGCTGCTCCGCCTGCATGAAGGACTGGGCCCCCCCCGGAACCTCGAGCGACAGATCCTTCACGTAGATCTTCTCGATGCTGAATACCGGCTGCGGTGCGTCGCTCATCGTGGCGCCCTTACGTTTACAACGATTGAAAAGCTAGACCCGGCGCAGGGATTCGGGGTTCCCGGCGTGCTCGAAGGCGGAAACCACCCGGATTCCCGCCACTCACTTCTCCACGGGGAGGCCCGCCTGCTGCCACGCCCCGATTCCGCCGCTCAGGGAAAACACCTGGCCGAAGCCGAGCTTGCGCAGGATCGCTACCGCCTTGTCCGAGCGATTGCCGCTGTCGCACACGACGATCACGGGCTTGGTCTTGTATTTCTCTATCTCAGCCGAGCGCGCAGCGAGCTCGCCCACCGCGAGATGCCGCGCATTCAGCACGTGGCCCTTTTCGTACTCCGCCCCCTCCCGGACGTCGAGCACTAGCGCGTTCTGCTGATTGATCAGCAGAGTCGCCTGAAGGGTCGAGATCGACGGACCGCCCGCGGTGCGGCGCAAGACGGGCCAGATCAGCATGCCCCCGCTCGCTACGGCGAGAGCCACGAGAACGTAGTGATCGGTGACGAACTTCAGGACATTGGCCTCGCCCATGTCAGGATTTGGGCGGGGGCCCGCACAGGACTTCGCGCATGGTGGCGATGAGCTGGAGCGTGCGCTGGTCCCTCACGGCGTAGAAAATGTGGTTGGCGCTCCTCCTGGTGCCGAGGATGCCCTTTTCCCTCAGGATCGCCAGGTGCTGCGACACGTTGCTTTGCGAGGTACCCACGGCGTCGACGATGTCCTGCACGCTCGACTCCTGCTCGCCCAGGACGCAAAGGATCTTCAGCCGCAAGGGATGGGCGATCGCCCGCATGGCGTGGGCCATGCGCTCGATTTGCTCCCGCCTGCCGATCAGCTCGAAAATGTCCCTCGGCTGGCGAGGGTTGCGTTGCTCTCGAATTTCCATGACCGCTCATTATAAAATGCTTTCCCGCGCGGCGATATTGCGGCGCAATGACGGACTTTGAGCATGCGCGTGCACAAGATCGTCCTCCTCCGCCACGGCGAATCGGTCTGGAACATGGAGAACCGCTTCACCGGCTGGACCGACGTCGACCTCACCCCCAAGGGCGTGAGCGAGGCGAAGCGAGCCGGTGACACGCTGAAGCAGGCCGGGTTCGACTTCGATATAGCGTATACCTCGATGCTCAAGCGCGCCATCAAGACGCTCTGGTTCGCTCTCGAGGCGATGGACCGGATGTGGATTCCGGTGCACCACTCGTGGCGGCTGAACGAGCGGCACTACGGCGCGCTGCAGGGGCTGAACAAGGTCGAGACCGCGGCGAAATTCGGCGAGAAGCAGGTGTTGACCTGGAGGCGCAGCTACGACATCCCGCCTCCCGCGCTGGAGCGCGGCGACCCGCGCGACTCGCTGGACGACCCGCGCTATGCGGACATCGCGCGCGCCGAGCTCCCCCTCACCGAGTGTCTCAAGGATACGGTCGCGCGGTTCCTTCCGTACTGGAACGGGACCATCGCCCCGGCCGTGCGCGCAGGCCGCAAGGTGCTCATCGTCGCCCACGGCAACAGCCTTCGCGCGCTGGTGAAATACCTCGACGAGGTGAGCGACGCCGCGATCGTCGAGCTGAATATTCCGACCGGGCTTCCCCTGGTCTACGAGCTCGATTCGGAGTTGCGGCCGCTCAAGCACTATTATCTTGGAGACCCGGCCGAGGCCGAAGCCAGGGCGCGCGCGGTGGCCGACCAGGGCAAGGCAGGAAGGTGACGCTCGCGCGCCGCATCGGTTTGGGGCTCGTCTTCATTCCGGTGCTGGCGCTGGCGCAGGGCGAAGCGGAGAAGCTCGATGCGCTGCGGTCGAAGCTCGAGGGGCTGCGCGCGAAAATCGCCGAGTCCGAGGAGAGCCGCACTGAGGTCCGCGACCAGCTGCGCGACTCCGAGGGCGCGATTTCCGAGGCCAACCGCGCGCTGCGCGTTCTCGCGGCCAGACGCGCAACGGCCGAGGAAGAGCTGCGAGCGCTCGCGAGGCGGAGCCAGGCGCTCGATGGGGAGATCGCCTCGCGCCGGGAAGCCCTGGCGAGGCTGCTCGCGCTGCGCTACCTCAACGGCGAGCAGAGCGGCGTGAAGCTGCTGTTCTCGGGAGAGGAGCCCGGGCGCATCGCCCGTGAGTTGCACTACTACAGCTACGTGTCTCGGGCGCAGGCGGAGATGATCAACGAGGTGCGCGCCAATCTCGCGCGCCTGAAAGAGCTCGAGCAGGGAACCCGGGGAAGGAACGCCGAGATCGCGGCGATCGAATCGGCGCGCCGCGCCGAGCGCGCGTCCCTCATCCGGCAGCAGGGCGAGCACCGCAAGGTCCTCGCCAAAGTCTCCAGCCAGCTGAAGGAGCAGCGCCGCCAGGTCAAGCATCTCGAGCGCGACGAGTCGCGCCTGTCGCGGCTGGTCGAGGAGCTGCGCAAGCTGCTCGCCGCGGCGCCCGCGCGACTGCGCAACGACAAGATCCCGGAGGCGGGCGCCGACAATTCCCTTTCGGGACTCAAAAAGGGGCTGCGCCTGCCGATCAGGGGTGAACTCGCGAACCGCTTCGGTGCCCAACGCTCGGATGGCGGACCACCATGGAAAGGCTTGTTCATACGCTCGCCGGCCGGACAGGAAGTCCGTGCCGTCGCTCCGGGCCGGGTAGTGTTCGCGGACTGGCTTCGCGGCTTCGGAAATCTCCTGATCATCGACCACGGCAAGGCCTACCTCACCATCTACGGCAACAACGAATCGGTGCTCAAGCAGGTGGGCGACACGGTAAGCACCGGCGACGCGGTCGCGACCGTCGGCGCGAGCGGCGGCAACATGGAATCGGGTTTATACTTTGAAATTCGGCACGAAGGAAAAGCGTTCGATCCGATGCGTTGGGTGTCCCTCAAGTGACGCCGCACACAGCCTAAGGCCAAGATCATGACGACGAGACTCAAGCAAGCCAGCCTGGTGCTGGTGGGTGTGCTGGCGGGGATCCTGCTCAGCCTGAATTTCTCCGCGGTAGCGCAGCGCGAGACCGCGCGCTACCCACTCCCGGTCGACGAGCTGCGTGCGTTCGCCGAGGTGTTCGGCGCGATCAAGTCCAACTACGTCGAGCCGGTCGAGGACAAGAAGCTCATCACCGAGGCTATCAGCGGGATGCTCACCGGGCTCGATCCGCACTCGGCGTATCTGGACCAGGACGCTTTCAAGGAGCTCCAGGTCGGCACTCAGGGCGAATTCGGCGGACTGGGCATCGAAGTCGGCATGGAAGAAGGCTTCGTGAAGGTGGTCTCCCCCATCGAGGACACGCCCGCGTTCCGCGCGGGACTGAAGCCCGGCGATTTCATCATCAAGATCGACGACGCCTCGGTGAAGGGCATGACACTGAACGACGCGGTGAAGCGCATGCGCGGCAAGCCGAGGAGCAGCATCCGCCTCACCATCATGCGCAAGGGCGAGGCGAAGCCCTTCGAGGTCACGCTGGTCCGCGACGTGATCCGCGTGCAGAGCGTGAAGTCCAAATTGATCGAGCCCGGGTACGGCTGGGTCCGCGTGTCCCAGTTCCAGGAGCACACAGGCGAGAATCTCGTGAAGCACATCGAGGGTCTCTACAAGAGCGGGCCCTTGAAGGGGCTGATCCTGGATCTGCGCAACGACCCCGGAGGCCTCCTCAACGGCGCCGTGGGGATTTCCTCGATTTCCTCGGCGTTTCTG
>Ga0137411_1369218_pt1 | contig 9612 bp, 13 predicted proteins | sample CZODoug1_16funga_FD_122058 | JGI IMG/M metagenome (GOLD analysis project Ga0137411, IMG submission 122058) | Vadose zone soil fungal communities from Angelo Coast Range Reserve, California, USA - CZODoug1_16fungal (PacBio error correction) | ecosystem: Environmental > Terrestrial > Soil > Vadose... | reverse complement strand
CACGTGGCCGTACGTCCTTGTTCGAGTCCACCTCGCGCGTTCAAAGAGGTGGCGGGAACATACTGGGTTGCACAAGGGAAAGGTCGCCCTCAAGCATGCCTGGCGGCGTGCCAAGGCCGCGATGCGCAATTTGCCGCAATGCTCGCTGCAGGCGACAGCACCTGGCAGACTTTGGCGCCGTAAACGTCACCGTGTAAGTTGGCGCTGACGATGTCGCCTCCAGCTTCCGGTGTCGCTCTGCATGCCCGACGGGAGATGACGGAAACGTCTCCGCCAACGGAAACCCGCCGTTGATTTTCGCGATGATCGCGGCCATCGCGCCTTCGGCGACCACGCAACCCGGTGCAAGCAGCGCATCGATCACGAGGTCGCGAGATGCATGTCGCTCGCGATCGCGAGGCGAGGGACAACCGGTGACCCGCAGCATGCGGAGGTTCTCCGGCCGCCTCGCCCTTCATGTCGTCCGTATCGCCGGCAGCACTACATCGAGGCGCTGCGGCTTGAAGCGGGTGTAGATTGCCGGGCGATGACGAAGCCGTCGCCGCCATTGTTGCCTTACCGCAACAGCACCGACGATGCGGTGATTCTCGAGCGGCGCGAATTTCTCGACGAGGAACTCGATGACGCGATCCCCGCGTTCTCCATGCAGCACGATGCCAGGGATGCCAGCTTCGATGGTGCGGCGATCGACTTCGCGCATCTGCGGAGCGGTAGGACCTTCACGGTCTGTATTGTACGCGGAGGGATCAGGGAGCCAAGGAGTCAGGGAGTCAGGGAGGCGGAATCGAGAGTGGGAGTCGGGAGTCGGGAGACGGGAGGACTACTTCGGCTACCACTTCAGACATTCGGCCATTGATATTCATGTCGCGCCTCGGCTGTGGCCGTCATTCTGACGACCTCATGCACTTCCAAGTGGCGCACATCGTTCGATAGAGGCGTTGAGGCCTACGGCACGCCAGGTATGTCGAAGCTGTCGATGCGCTGGAGCAGCGGTGGCGGCCCAGACGGGATCGGCGGAGACACGGCTTTATCTCGCTAATTCGTACTTGAAACTGTACACGGCGGGGTCGCGGGGGGCGAAGAGGGTGAAGAGAATTTGCGTAGGCGGTGGAGATGGAGCCTTCGAATAAGGGGGCGCTGTTGTCGCTGGCGTGGCTCGAATACAACGAGGCACAGAATTTGCCGCGGATTGACGAAAAGCTCGCTATGATCGACAGGGCGGCGAAGACATATGGCAAGATCGCTGGCATCGATCCCGTGACAAGAGCGCGTTCTACTGGGCTTGGAGCCGGAAGATTCGGGTGGCTTACAGACGAGAAGGTACGCGGCGATCTCAGACCTAAATATGACAATGCAGTCAAACAACTAACGCGCGCTCTCGAAATCGATCCCGCGTCCTCGGACGCCATGGTCTTCATGAGCCTGTGTCTGCGTGAAAGGGCGGACTCGCGGCACGGATGAAGATCATGCTTGATGCTGAAACAAGCCGACGAATGGTCTCAAAAGGCGCGCTCGACGAGAAGAAAGCTCTCTGGCCCCTAACCTGCAAAACACCGTTCCGCCGCCATTGCCAACGGTCGATACTAATATTTTCGTGCGATGCCTTACCAGGGAATCGTGCTTCGAATTTCCCTGGGGGCTCCCAGCTTTCGAAGAAGAGCAGCGCATTCTTCCGCTCGAGATGCCGGGAACAAGCCGCTAGTGTTCCTGCAGAGTACGGCGACTCCCAGACCTTTGTTATTACGCTTCCAGTGCTGGCCGCGGATTCTAAGTATGCGCTGTCGGTGAGCGGGGAGGATTTGCAGGCGCTGGACTGGCGGAGGACCGGCAGCCCGCCATCCGACGGAAGTGCTGGTGCTAACGCTGCTATCGATTATGAAGGCGCGCAGCCGCGACCGCCAACTTATTGGCGCCGGTGGTGTGAATTTGGCCACCGGCGGGCGCGCAGGCGGTACGGTACGACAGCGTGTATTCGCACGAGCGGCCGTTGGCCGCCAGAAGGGGAATGGTCATGCTGATCCTGCCGGCGGGCGGCCAGGCGAATCGTTGCTGATCGGCGACGACGTCGAAGTCGAGATTTTGAGACGGGGTCGTGGGGCGTAAAGGTCGGCATTCATGCGCCGCGAGGGATTACCGTACTACGGAAAGAATTGTTGATGGTGCGGGGGCCAACTGCGCGGCGGGGCGCGACAGGTGGAAATCGGCGACTGAAAAAAAGCTTTCAAAGTTTTTTCCAGTATGGACTCACACAAACTCACGGCAGGCGATATGCCAGTTGTCGAACCTCATGGGCCATAAGGGCGTCGCGGGCCGCAAAGGATTTTCGGCCGAGTTCATTCAAGGAGAGAAAAAGCATGTCTTTCAGCATTAAACCAACGTAGCGTCATTGCAGGCCCAGACAATCTGCGGATCAACAGCGATTTTCAGGGCAGACGATCAACCGCGTCACTTCCGGTCTTCGCATCGTTTCAGAGCGGCGATGACGCAGCCGGGTTAGCGATTGCGAACGGCTTCGTTCCGATCAGGGCGGGTACTCACGCAGGGTGTCGCACGCCAACGACGGCATGAGCCAATTGCAATCATCGACGGCGGAATGAACAACATTTCGCAGTTGATAGACCGCGCCACCACGCTCGCCACACAGTCGGCGACGGGAACGTTCACGGGCGACCGCGGCGTTTCTAAACAGCGAATTTCAGAGCGTGCTCGTGAAATCGACCGGCAGGCGCAATCGATCGGGTCTGGACACGAGCGGGATTTTGCAAAGTCGCTCTCAGTGTTCATGGGGGCGGTAAGACCAGCGGCACCGTGAATCAGGTTAGCAACGGGTGGTTCGGTCGACTTGACGCATCGACTGTGGGCTCGAAGAGCTCGGTTTGAAAGGCGTGCAGGCAGTGGGCGCGTCGGCCGTGGATATCGGCGCCGTTCTTCGACCGGACCAGCGGTGCAAGTCCAGAGTGGTTCAGAAAATGGTGGCCGACACCACCAACCAGGGTTCCGAAATCACGAACGGCTTCACCGATTTTCTACTTCCAGGGCGCCGGCTTCTCAGGCGCGAACAAGGTGAAAATATCGGTTTAATCCCGCCGGGGTGACGGAACCAATACGCTTGTCACGGCATCAACAGCGCCATTCAGAATGTAGGCGGCGCCTCACAGTATGCCACGCGTTTAAGAACGCGGGAGTCAACGCCACGGTCTCGACGGATGCGTCGGGGTCAGATCTGGCATCAATTCCAGCGTTCCGGGTTCCAAGCGGAAGCGGGCGACCGCATGTCGAACGCCTGCTTGGCAATGTCACCAGCGGCACCACCACGGGGCACGGCCCTAGCCAACACCGTCACGGGCGCCAACAACTATACCGCCGCGACCACGGCGGCTGCTGCTCGCACGATTTATCGTAAGGTTCAGGGCAGCGGCATGGACGCCCCGAGGACTTGAGCCTAGCGTCGCGAGCGGAGCGTCGGCCAAGCACGGTGCTGGCGAATCTCCAGACCGCGATAAACAAACGACGCCAAAGATTCAGGGCGCGGGCAATCAAGCTGACCGGCACCACGTCGGCGCCGCGTGGTATTCACCAGCAACAAGGGCGAGCAGTTCAGGTGCAGGCACCGGCGACGCGGATAACCTATTGGGATTGGGAACATTCTCGAGCGGCACGGAGCCACGACCTTCGATGCCGCACCATCCATTCCGGCGCCACCGCCGCTTGCCGCGGCGGCTACGCAGTTCTCCATTTCGATCGCGGGGGCGCGGCAATCCGCAACCGCGAGCTTTTACTCCGGGCGCGGCCACCCAAGCAGGGGTTCTCGCATCGATTAACAACGAGTTTACGTCAACGAAGTTTCAGGCCGCCGGCCTGCAGGCGTCCGCCGACTGGCGACGCTACCCATATCAAGATCACGTCCAACAAAGGCGCCAGCTTCCGTGTTGCAGTCACATTGGACGCGCCAACTGGGCTTCGACATCGCGCTGCGACAGCGCACCCAGTCGGCCCAGAGCGCGATCACGGCCAAGGCGACCGTAGACGCGGGCGGCACCACGCAGACGAACGCCGGAGCGGCGGGCAACGACATTTTCTACTCGGCGCAATTCGCAACGGGAGGACAACCAGACCGGTTACGCTTACGGGCTCCCGATGCCGCCGGGGCCGAGCATACGCTGACCGTCAGCCTCAAGTAACACCAACGAGATCGCTGACGAAGCTCTGGCGAGCATCAACTCGAAGCTGCAGCAAAGTAACGACGCGACCCTTCAAAAGATCGTCGCCGTGAAGGAGCAGGGGACATCCACTGGCTCGACGCTCGAGGAGTTCGGTTCCTCAGCACTTTGGGTAGCTTTAAGGAAGTATCGGCAGCACCCCACAGCAGCACGAGCAACTTGGTGGGACTCGCCGAGACACCGCCGCCGGCTCCGCAAGCTATGTCCAAGGAAGTGTACACGGGTACCGTCACCGGGCGCCGGAAGCACCGTTGATATCTCAAACCAAGGCAGCGCGCAGACCGCCGTAACGTCGCTAGCGAAGGCCGTAAGCGCATTGGGCAAGCCAGGCCGTAGTCGGAAGAGGCGAGAACGTCTTCACTTCGCCGTCAACTGGCGCAATCGCAACTCACTAATTTGGCCACCGCGAATCGCGCATTCGCGATGCCGACCTGGCATCGGAAGCCGCGAACCTGACCAAGGCCCAGATCTGTTTCAGTCTTTCGGTTGTTGCGCTCGTCGCTGACAACAATCTCCGCGCCGCGCAGTCTTAAGACCCTGGAAAACCTCAACCGCCATAAGAGCCGCGTCGGTCGGCGCCCGATCGGCGCATCGCGGTCGGTTTTCTTACGTAGCGTAGACTGCTCAGGCGAGTTCGCTCGCGCAAGAGCCGATCAGACTGCCGAGACACATACGAAGATCAGGATTTGGGCCTTGGTCAGGTTCGCGGCTTCCGATGCCAGGTCGGCATCGCGAATGCGCGATCGGCGGTGGCCAAATTAGTGAGTTGCGATTGCGCCAGGTTGACGGCGAAGTTGAAGACGTTCTCGCCTCTCCGACTACGGCCTGTGCTTTGCCCAATGCGCTTACGGCCTTCGCTAGCGACGTTACGGCGGTCTGCGCGCTGCCTTGTTTTGAGATATCAACGGTGCTTCCGGCGCCGTGACGGTACCCGTGTACACCTTCCCTTGACATACTTGCGGAGCCGGCGGCGGTGTTCTCGGCGAGTCCCACCAAGTTTGCTCGTGCTGCCTGTGCGGTGCTGGCCGATACTTGCCTTAAAGCTACCCAAAAGTGCTGAGGGAACCGACTCCCTCGAGCGTCGAGCCAGTGGATGTCCCTGCTCCTTCACGGCGACGATCTTTTGAAAGGGTCGCGTCGTTACTTTGCTGCAGCTTCGAGTTGATGCTCGCCAGAGCTTCGTCTAGCGATCTGCGTGGTGTTATTGAGGCGACGGTCAGCGTATGCTCGCCCGGCGGCATCGGGAGCCGTAGCGTAACCGTCTGGTTGTCGCTCCCGTTGCGAATTGCGCCGAAGTAGAAAATGTCGTTGCCGCCGCTCCGGCGTTCGTCTGCGTGGTGCCCGCCCGCGTCTACGGTCGCCTTGCCGTGATCGCGCTCTGGCCGACTGCGATGCGCTGTCGGCAGCGGCGAGTCGAAGCCCAGTTTGGCGCCGTCCAATGTGACTGCAACACGGAAGCTGCGCCGTTGTTGGGACGTATCTTGATATGGGTAGCGTCGCCGTCGGCGACGCCTGCAGCCGGCGGCTGAAACTCGCGTTTGAGCGTAAACTCGTGTGTAAACGATGCGAGAACCCTGCTTGGGTGGCCGCGCCGGAGTAAAGCTCGCGGTTGCGATTGCCGCGCCCCCGCCGATCGAAATGAGAACTGCGTAGCCGCGCGGCCATAGCGGCGGTGGCGCCGGAATGGATGGTGCCGGCATCGAGGTCGTGGCTCCGTTGCCGCTCGAGAATGTTCCAATCCCAATAGGTTATCCGCGTCCCGCCGGTGGCCTGCACCTTGGAACTGCTCGCCCCTTGTTGCTGGTGAATACCAGCGCGGCGCCCGACGTGGTGCCGGTCAGCTTGATGCCGCGCCCTGAATCTGCGCGTTTGTTTATCGCGGTCTGGAGATTCGCCAGCACCGTGCTGCCGACGCTCGCTCGCGACGCTTAGGCTCAAGTCCTCGGGGCGTCCATGCCGCTGCCTGGACCTTACGATAATCGTGCGAAGCAGCAGCCGCCGTGGTCGCGGCGGTATAGTTGTTGGCGCCCGTGACGGTGTTGGCTAGGGCCGTGCCCGTGGTGGTGCGCTGGTGACATTGCCAAGCAAGGCGTCGACATGCGGTCGCCCGCTTCCGATGGAACCCGGAGACGCTGGAATTGGAATGCCAGATGCTGAGCCCCCGAGCATCCGTCGAGACCGTGGCGTTGACTCCCGCGGTTCTTAAACGCAGTGGCATACTGTGAGGCGCCGCCTACATTCTGAATGGCGCTGTTGATGGCCGTGACAAGCGTATTGGTGTCCGTCACCCCGGCGAGGTTAACCGATATTTTTCACCTTGTTCGCGCCTGAGAAGCCGGCGCCCTGGAAGTAGAATCGGTGAAGCCGTTCTGATTTCGGACCCTGGTTGGTGGTGTCGGCCACCATTTTCTGAACACTCTGACTTGCACCGCTGGTCCCGGTCGAAGAACTGCGCCGATATCCACGGCCGACGCCGCCCACTGCCTGCACGCCTTTCAAACCGAGGCTCTTCGAGTCCATAGGTCGATTGCGTCAAGTCGACCGAAACCGACCCGTTGCTAACCTGATCACGGTGCCGCTGGTCTTACCGCCCCCCATGAACACTGAGAGCGACTTTGCAAAAATCCCGCTCGTGTCCAGACGATCGATTGCGCCTGCCGGTCGATTTCACCGAGCACGCTCTGAAATTCGCTGTTTAGAACGCCGCGGGTCGCCCGTGAACGTTCCCGTCGGCCGACTGTGTGGCGAGCGTGGTGGCCGGTCTATCAACTGCGAATGTTGTTCATTCCGCCGTCGATGATCTGCAATTGGCTCATGCCGTCGTTGGCGTTGCGCACACCCTGCGTGAGTACCGCCTGATCGGAACGATAGCCGTTCGCAATCGCTAACCCGGCTTGCGTCATCGCGCTCTGAACGATGCGAAGACCGGAAGTGACGCGGTGATCGTCTTGCCCTGAAAACGCTGTTGATACGCAGATTTTCTGGGCCTGCAATGACGCTACGTTGGTATAATGCTTGAAAGACATGCTTTTCTCTCCTTGAATGAACTCGGCCGAAAATCCTTTGCGGCCCGCGACGCCTTGGCGCCCATGAGGTTCGAAACTGGCTTATCGCCTGCCGTTGAGTTTGTGTGAGTCATACTGGAAAAAACTTGAAAAGCTTTTTCAGTTCGCCGATTTCCACCTGTCGCGCCGCCGCGCAGTTGGCCTCCCGCACCATCAACAATTCTTTCCGTAGTACGGTAATCCCTCGCGGCGCATGAATGCCGACCTTTACGCCCCACGACCCCGTCTCCAAAATCTCGACTTCGACGTCGTCGCCGATAGCAACGATTCGCCTGGCCGCCGCCGCAGATCAGCATGACCATTCCCCCTTCTGGCCGGCCAACGGCTGCTCGTGCGAATACACGCTGTCGTACGTACCGCCTGCAGCGCCGCCGGGTGGCCAATTCACCACCACCGGCGCCAATAGTTGGCGTCGCGGCTGCGCCTTCATGAATCGGGATAGCAGCGTTGCACAGCACTTCCCGTCCGATGGCGGGCTGCCGGTCCTCCCGCCCAGTCCCAGCGCCTGCAAATCCTCCCCGCTCACCGACAGCGCATACTTAGAATCCGCGGCCAGCACTGGAAGCGTAATAAACAAAGGTCTGGAGTTCGCCGTACTCTGCCAGGAACCCTAGCGGCTTGTGTCCCGGCATCTCGAGCGAGAAAGCGCTGCTCTTCTTCGAAAGCTGGGAGCCCCCAGGGAAATTCGAAGCACGATTCCTCCTGGTAAGGATCGCACCGAAATATTAGATCGACCGTTGGCATGGCGGCGGAACGGTGGTTTGCAGGTTAGGGGGCCAGAGAGCTTCTTCTCGTCGAGCGCGCCTTTGAGACCATTTCGTCGGCTTGTTTCGCATCAACGCATGATCTTCATCCGTGGCCGCGAGATCCGCCCTTTCACGCAGACACAGGCTCATGAAGACCATGGCGTTCCGAGGACGCGGGATCGATTCGAGAGCGCGCGTTAGTTGTTTGACTGCATTGTCATATTTAGGTCTGAGATCGCCGGCGTACCTTCTCGTCTGTAAGCCCACCCGAATCTTCCGGCTCCAGCCCAGTAGAACGCGCTCTTGTTCAGGGATCGATGCAGCGATTCTTGGCATATGTCTTCGCCGCCCTGTCGAGCATAGGCGAGCTTTTCGTCTCCGCGCAAATTCTGTGCCTCGTTGTATTCGAGCCACCCAGCGACAACAGCGCCCCTTATTCGAAGGCTGCCATCTCCACCGGCCTTACGCAAATTCTCTTCCACCTCTTCGCCCCCGCGACCCCGCCGTGTACAGTTTCAGTACAGAATTAGCGAGATAAAGCCGTGTCTCCGCCGATCCCGGTCTGGCCGCCACCGCCTGCTCCAGCGCATCGACAGCTTCGACATACCTGGCGTGCCTGTAGGCCTCAGCCTCTATCGAACGATGTGCGCCACTTGGAAGTTCATGAGGTCGTCAGAATGACGGCCACAGGCCGAGGCGCGACATGAATATCATGCCGAATGTCCCTGAAGTGTAGCCGAAGTAGCTCCGTCTCCCGACTCCCGACTCCCAACTCCTCGATTCCGCCTCCCTGACTCCCTGACTCCTTGGCTCCCTGAACTCCCTCGCGTACAATACAGACGTGAAGGTCCTAACCGCTCCGCAGATGCGCGAAGTCGATCGCCGCACCATCGAAGCTGGCATCCCTGGCATCGTGCTCATGGAGAACGCGGGGCATCGCGTCATCGAGTTCTCGTCGAGAAATTCGCGCCGCTCGAGAATCACCGCATCGTCGTGCTGTGCGGTAAGGGCAACAATGGCGGCGACGGCTTCGTCATCGCCCGGCAGATCTACACCCGCTTCAAGCCGCAGCGCCCTCGATGTAGTGCTGGCCGGCGATACGGGACGACATGAAGGGCGAGGCGGCCGAGAACCTCCGCATGCTGCGGGTCACCGGTTGTCCCCTCGCCTCCGCGATCGCGAGCGACATGCATCGCGACCATCGTGAATCGATGCGCTGCTTGGCACCGGGTGCGTGGTTCCGGCCGAAGGCGCGATGGCCGCGATCATCCGCGAAATCAACGGCGGGTTTCCGTTGGCGGAGATCGTTTCGTCGATCTCCGTCGGGCATGCAGAGCGACACGGAAGCTGGAGGGCGACACATCGTCAGCGCCAACTACACGGTGACGTTTACGGCGCCAAAGTCTGCCAGGTGCTGTCGCCTGCAGCCGAGCATTGCGGCAAATGCGCATCGCGGCCATTGGCACGCCGCCAGGCATGCTTGAGGGCGACCTTTCCCTTGTGCAACCCAGTATGTTTCCGCCACCTCTTTGAACCGCGCGAGGTGGACTCGAACAAGGGACGATACGGCCACGTGATCTT
>Ga0137411_1252746_pt1 | contig 9626 bp, 7 predicted proteins | sample CZODoug1_16funga_FD_122058 | JGI IMG/M metagenome (GOLD analysis project Ga0137411, IMG submission 122058) | Vadose zone soil fungal communities from Angelo Coast Range Reserve, California, USA - CZODoug1_16fungal (PacBio error correction) | ecosystem: Environmental > Terrestrial > Soil > Vadose... | reverse complement strand
TGATCCACCACTTTTCCCATTAAATCCATCAAACTGATAATCCGACGGTGACGCTCCATACCCTTTGGCAATACGGTTTTTCGCTTCATTTCAAAAAAACTCGACAATTATCGCGCGATTTCCTCGCGCCAACGCGATTTCAAAAAGATAACGCATAACCCCGGGTTCGGAACGTTCACAGGTGACCATTCTGGTTCTTGATCATCCCTCGTCGGTTCGATGCAGAGCCCGATGATCGGTCCAATGTATTCCGACTTCTGAATAAAATCTAAGCCGGGATGAAGGGCTCCTCAATGGTATTCCATCGTTGTCGGGTCCGGCATTTACTGACGGCGCATTAATATCGATGAATTTTCCATTGGTGAGTTTTAAGCTCTGAATTGCACGGAAGGACCGTGGTAATTAACGGTCATCCCGAATTCCGTTCCAGGCGCTCCTGATGATCTCCATATGGAGCATTCCCAGGATCCACATCGAAATCCAAATCAAGCGCCGCCGACGTTCAGGGTCCAAACCAGGGAGGCGTCATGAGTGAAGTTTTTCCTCGACGCCGCAATTCTTCGAACTCCATGTATCACAGGAGTAAATCCCTGCGAAGACCAATCGGCTTTACTCTTCCAAACCTTTAATGGCTTCACCGGGTTTTTCAACCAATGTAATCGTGTCTCTACTTAATCCTTCGACACCTTTAATTCCTGAAATCAAGTACCCCGACGTTACCGGCACTGATTTCAGTGCGTGGCATTTTATCCAACTGGAGTATTCCGATCTCATCCGCGTTGTATGCGTTCCGGCATTGACAAACTGACTTTATGCATTCTTCCGGATCGTGCCATTGAAACACCACGGAAATAGACCTCATGCCGCTAATGAATAAAATACGAAGATCCGAGTCATTGCCTGTAGGGGCCTTGGGGTCGCCTTATCGGGGCCGGGACCCGGCTCACCACTGCCCTCAGGATTTTCCTCTATTCCAATGCCTTCCTTCGCACTGGCCGGAATCACCGATTCGCGGTCTACACCGGTCGTTTCGACAATCTGATCCGTACCTCTTCGGGCATGGCAGAGGTAATCAATTTATGAGTACCGGATAATTTCAAGGTTGTGTTCCAGTGCCAGATACAGATGGAGATGGTTGAGCCTGAATCCTGGGCTGCATCGACAATCAGCAAAGCACCTCACAGGCGGCAATCGGCGCCGAAAAACTCATAGGAAAAGTCAACGTGGCCGGGCGTATCGATGAGATTCAGGAACGTACTGCTTTCCGTCAGTTTGTAATTCATCTGGATGGCATGTGGATTATTGTAATCCCTTTTTCCCGCTCCAATCCATGTTACCGGACCTGCGCATGCATTGCCGGTCGTAAGCGTCCCGGTGAGCTCTAAAAGGCGATCGGCCAGGGTGCCTTTCCATGGTCGATTATGCGCCATAATGCAAAAATTACGTATGTTCTCCATCCTGTTGTCAGCTCGTTTTTTCAAGCCGCAAAGGTAGGAAATTTCAAAGGTTAATTGAGGTGTTAATTTGAGGTGCCACCCCTTTCGCGGGCAATTGTTCAGTAAGCAAACCTATCCGTGCCGCCACCCGAGCCAATCCAATACTCATACGGATCGAAGGTCAAATAAGAAGAAGGTTGTTCTTATCGACTATTCGGTTGTGTAAACTAATCGCCATCTTTCATCGACAAAGGTCACTTTCTCCATGGTTTTGATATTGGGTCAACGGGTTTTCATCTACGGCTACAATATCCGCCAATTTCCCGGCCCAATCGACCCACCTTGTCTCCCATCCGAAGGATGATGCGGATTGGAAAGCATGGCGGAAAGTAGCGCCTCGATTGCCGGCATCCCTGCCTCCACCATATAGCCAAATCACGCGCATTTTCTCGTGTGGAAATACACCAGCATCTGTACCAAATCCAATTTTTACTCCACGCTATACGCCTTGCCAACGTCTCCTGAATGCGTGGTCCGATTGCAATGGCCTTGGGCACAACCAAGGCAGGATAATACCCCGGAATCTTGGCGTATTCCGCCGCTGATTTCCGCAATGATGGTTGGCACATGACGGTCCCCTTTTGAATCATCAGCGTTCATGACTTCCATCGGTCATGAGTGTTCCGTGTTCAATCGTGGTACGCCTGCCAACACCGGCGCCGTTTCATTCCCTCCGCTCCTGAGCGTGGCCGGCGACAATCATTCCATAATCTTTTGCCGTTTTCAACAATGGCATTCACTCCTCTTGCGTAAACTGCGGACCGCTGCCATCCTTGCCACACTGAGTACTCCACCCGTTGCTGTAATTTTGATAAATTCGTCCACCTTACCGTTGTCCGCACTGCCTTGCGGGGCATCTTCATCACCGTTGAATAACACCCTCCTTGGCGCAGGGTCGCCCATCAGTCACGCCTTGAACCATTCGTGGGATCACATGACCACCTGTGTGGCCAATTGCTTTTCCAGCAGCAAAAAATTCTGGGTCCAACACAATGCCCTGGTGATCGCAGCGGAGGAAACTATGACACCGGATCCACCACATCCCGGACGGTCGTAAACCTGCATGAGCGTCCGCCTTGCATACACCGTGGATTGGAAAAGGCAACGTCCCGCTTCATTCTAGTATATCTTTTCAGCTGCCTGTGCTTTTCTTGTATTCTCTTCCAGGATGAACATGCATGTCGATAAGGCCCGGCATCACGGTTTTCTTACTGAGGTCGATAACGTTATCCCCAGATCCTGGGAGGTAAACCCTTATCAAGGAGAAATATTTTGTTGCCTTCCACGACAATCGTCGATTGACCGGCAACTACTTTGGTCTTCCCATCGATCAGATTTTCCGCAATGAATTAGAGTCGGTGAGCACTGCGAGCTGGGCCGAGATAGAAAAAACTAGACTGAGCAATAGTTTGCTTTTGGATCATGATCTTCGGGGTTCGTTGTCAACTTTAGTAATGTCAATTCAATGCGCCAAACCTGCTCTGGCCACCTGAATATCCTGCCGGATGCAGGCCGGATACGCCAATACCCCCGAGATCTTTCCCTGAAATAGATGGGTTCGGCCACCTTCCAGCCGGTCTGGCCCCGGCAGGGAGAGCACTCTAAGTCCACACCCCCGGTTGGGCGACTGCGTCTTCAAAAACTTTGGTGGGCCGTTAAAAAATTATTCGCCGTAGTAGCCTCCCATTGGCAACGTCGACCGACCCGAACTGGGTGTTTATCCATTCGTTCAAACATACCAGGTTTTCCACCCGTATCCACATAGCGATGGCCATCGTCCATCCCATTCCGTGTAGCCTCTCTTGCAATGCCGCGGCCATTATTTTTCAGCTTGACTAGACGAAAAATGGGTGTTCCGTAAACCAGGGCGGAGTAGTCGCAGGAGTTACTGGCTTTTGAGCTTGCGGATAAGCTGCCGTGAGGCTTTAGTCCGAAAACGATGTAATGCAGATTTTTTCATGTCCTTCGATAAGTTGTAGACAGATCCGTACTTGAACTTCAGGTTATTTTGCTGTAAGATTTTTCAAAGGCATCCATTCATTGGCTTCCATTACTGCCCGCACGTGAAGCATCAGGTCAAACATTACGTTCTGGTCGTAGCCCAGGCGGGAAGCGACTTGAGGAACAGACCAGCGTACTTTCCTCTTGATAACATGTTCATCAATTCATTAATTGACAAGCTGAAAATATAATCAAACCGTTCGCTTCTTCATATTTTCCGGCACAATCATTCATGATCCCTGACTAAACAACGGTGTAATCTCGGCCAGGGATATGCCATGGCCAACCATGAAAATATCCTTTTCGGCCACCTCCCATCAATCTGGGCAAATGGATGAGTAACTTAATTGGGAATTGCCATGGTCTTCTTATTGTTGGGAGTTTGAAATCCCTCCATCAAATCAAAGAAATTCGCTACCTTGTTTTAAGTTCTCCTTTTCCTGTATGTCAACTGACCTCTTCCTTGAATTTTCTTGCTCATCTTACCTTTCCGACAACCCGGGCATAAATCATGGTCGGCAACTTCATTGGTGACTTTTGTCAAGGGCGCAATGTCCGGGAGCGATTTGAACCGGAGATTGCAGGGGATTGAGTTGCATCGGCCATTGATCAATTTACCGACAGCCACCCATTGTTGTCCAAAGCAAAACCGGCTGCGCCACAAATACCACCATTATTCCGGTGTCATTGTGGACGTGTTTTACGACACTTTCTTGCACGTTATGGAATATTTTTATGACAACCCCTTGCTGATTTTGCCGCATGCCTACCGGATCATTCAGGCGCACGATTCCATATTGCCGGAGGATCTTAAAAGAATCTTCCTTACATGATAAAAGGCAATTGGGCTTGTGAACTATGCCAGGTGGAGGAATCACCAGGCGTTGTCCGGCATGTCGCCAGAATTCCGAGAATCGAAGATGAGCCGAGGCTTCGGAAGATCTGGATTATTCTACGATGATTTTAAAAAGAAAGTTGAAGAATTTATCCCCTGATTCACCAATGGGCGAGGAGTGGTTTAGAGGAAGCGTAGCCAGAACCTTAGCGGATGCCCATTTGAATCTCTGAATGTTCGTTGTGGTTTTGTGATTCTCCTTAGTGAATTTGTGTCCGGCAATTCACCTTTCCGTTAGTAGGTATTTCTTTTATAAAAATTCGTTTCGTGAATCAACGAGAATAAGGTAAGCAACCACTAATACTAAAATTGACATCACCATCGGCATTGGCAGTCCTTCCCATCTTAAAGTATCTGGCCAGGGGAGAATATGGAATAATCCACCCTACGACGACACAAAGGGAAGTACTCAGGAGGACCGGTTTGCTGCGGTGCTTTGAAAAAGGGGTAGGTGAGTGCGGATAAAATGAATACCGTGTTTGCGTGCCAGCGACTCCAGAAACCACAGGCGGTTTGAATTGTGATTCCGGGTCTTGACGATGTGATAGAATAAATAAAAGTACCAAATCAACATGAACTCAGGGATTCCAAAGTCTTGCATATTTTTTTGGGCTACCAAAATGATTGTCGCCGGAGAAACAGGTTTTACGTGTTAAAGGCAATTCAGGTCGCAAACAACCAGTCAGCAAAATGATTTTGCTAACGAGATTTTTCGACAATAATGGCAGCGATCGCTTATTTTTAGCGGCCGAATCAACCCATTGTGTTCAACGATCCTGAATTAAACGGAAAATACCTGGGCACGATTCACAGGACTTTGTGAAAGTTCGGGCACGCTAAGGAAGCCTCCTATCAAATCAGAAAGCGGGATTCGCTTATCCATTTTTCCGATATCAAAGCCAGCTCGCGATCGGACAACTCCTGCTTCGCAATCGGGGAGCTTGAACCTTGAATGGAACATTATGCTTCTTCCTGATGAATTCCTGCAACGGGAATCGTGGGTAAGACAGAGAAGCTGACTTCCCCAGACCTACAAAGACCCGATGAGTTTTGTTGCTTGTTTGTCGTGACAATGAGTTTACCAATTTTGTATTATTCCGTATCCGGAGGACTAACCCAAGTCTCAGGTCCCCAGGTTCAAGTCTCAGGGTTAATTCGGAACCTCAATACTAAACCTAAGACATGAGACCTGAACCTGGACTTGGAACTTGAACTCCCATCCACCTAATTATTTAAAAATGATCAAAGCTTGCCTTGAATCGAACAACGGTTCCCTTTTTGGAGATTTAAGATATCTGAGTTTCATTTCCTGGGTTATGTCCGATAAAATGGATGTCCGGGTGATTTTTTACTTTTTCAATTCGGAAGGTTGATGGTGGAAGAGCAGTTCATAGTCCTCACCCCCGTTGATGCGATGACAATCGATCGAGATTAATTCCAAGCGTATCCGTAGGCCATGTTGTCGAGGAATCTTGTCTTCAAAAAGCTTTATACCCAGGTGGGAATTGCGGCTCAGGTGCAGTACTTCTGAAGCGAACCATCGGAAACATCGATCATCGAGGTGGGAACCAGGTTCAACTCGGCGAGTTCGTGAACGATATCCATGCGGGCCATCGGGCTTGAGTTGCCGTCCGACGATATACTCGTACTTTTTCAAGGTCCGGCGCTTCCGGGTTGGTAAGGAGAGACTTGCTTTTCGCGTCCCAGCACCTGAAGCCCCATGAAGCGGCCCCCAAATCACCGGTACACAAATTATGTCGTTTACCTTGGCACCACTTCGATAATTACTCGTTCCTTTGTTGTCGCCCGATCACGCTGATGGAATGACTATCCGGAAGCCGATGAGGTGTATCGCCTCCTACCAAATCACGCCGTAATTTCGCAGGCCGGCACGTGCCCTGGTATAAAGTTTCTACGGCTTCAACGGAAAAGCGATTGCTTAACCCCAGACCGACGATGATTTGCTACTGGCCTGCATTCATCGCGGCAACGTCCGAAACGTTCACGGCCACCGCTTGTACCCCAGGTGCTGTAAAGGAGTATAGGAGAGGTCCAAAGTGAAATTCCCTCGAGCAACCATATCGGTGAAAGGAGTAAGTAATCTTCGCCCACGTCAATGTCGCCGTTATCGTCGCCGATGCCTTTTATGGAGGATTTATTACGTGGGTCAAATTCCGGCTGATCTTCTGAATCAGGCCAATTCTCCCATTGGGCAATTTCCGAGCGCTTGTTGGTCATGGGTGTAACCGGTGGTTCACCGGCAGTTTAGGTCCTTCGTCCGGCAAAGTAAGACTTATCCGGATTAGCCTTTGTTTGGCAGTGGGATAGGTACTCTGTAGAGACAACAAGAGTATATGAAACGATCATTGTGTATTTGTCATGGCTTTATCCTTTTTTAGCCGCCTGCTGGCCCAAAACCTTACTACCAAACCAAAGGGGTAAGAAGAACAACGATACTATAAACGACATTCAGTATGGCAAAAATGAACATCCCAAGAAGAACATTTTAGTTCGTACTCCATCCGCAATACTGAGGCGGGGGACAAGCCGATACTGTGATCGGTATCATATTTCGGCCTGCTGCCGAAGCTAAGCGAAGGGCAGGTATTCGGTGCTGTTGCAGAAGAGCCCTTTAGGTACTGATAAGGTGCAGATCATGATTCACCGGGTGATCCTTGGAATTGTGGGATTTGGCAAGTTCGATCAGGACTCCGTTCGTTGCCATTTGGGTAGAGGAAGCAAATCAATTTATTATCGGCACCGGCTTTGGGTGAAGTGGATAGTGGCCTAAAATCTTTTTGCGCATAGTCGTTAATGCTCTTTTGAATGTCGTCTACTTCAAAGGCGATGTGATGAATTCCTTCCCTTTCTTAATCAATAAATTTACGATGGGGAATCCCGGTGAGTCGCTTCGAGCAGTTTCAATTTTTACATTTCCGAGATCGAAAAAGCCGTACGAAACACCTTCTGACTCCACTCCTCGACTTTATAATGCTCCCTCCCCGAACAGTTTGGCAAAAAGTCTATTGGACGTTTCCAGGTTTTTTACGGCATCCAATGTGTTCCAATTTCTCACTACCCTGATATTTGCGTGCTTTCTTAATTTTGCATGAAATTTGAGAACTTTTAAAAGGTTTCGAAGGTTTTGACTTTGAAAAATGCCCAAAAAGTATGACTGAGACCGCAAGCGATACCACGTTGAGGCTGCCCGCATCCAGCAGCAAATCAAGGATTACCTTGGTCTTCGCACGAGCGACCTCATTTTTGAATACAGCATCCAGGAAGGCGTTCATAAATTGGACCTGATCACGATCAATTCCGCGACACAATCAATCCTTTCTGTTTCATTTCAAGAGAGCTCCGACAAGGTGGATACCTTAAAGAAGATGTGGGCGTATGTAAGAACTATAAAGTAAAGAAAACTCGTTAACGATCCAGTGGGTGGCCAAAGCGGTAGGGAATTGCACCTTCCTATTCAGAGCCAGCAATATTCTTGACGCGCTGGAAAAATTATATTTGGCCGTGACGGAACACATTACGGTTTAGTGTTGTATTGAATCCGGTGTCTTGAAGTGCTAGGTGTTAAAGTGTAAAGGTGGTGTTGAAGTAAATTGAAAGAAAATGATTAGCGAACTGATAAGGCAAAGCAAAGAATTTACGACCCTGCTCACGGAGGAGGGGCGAACTGAAAATCATACAATCGTGTTTCCGTCAAGGGCGGCGGCTGTTCGGGATTGATGACGATCTGGATTTGATGACAAGATCAACCCAGCCGACCAGGTTTTTGAGACAAGGGCGTTAAGATTCTCTCGACAAGAAGAGTTTACTCTATCTGATCGGGACTACCTTGATTTCTCCGATGGACGAAGCAAAGGATTTCAGTTATTAATCCGAATGCTCCCGTACTTGTGGGTGTGGGGAGAGTTTTTCGGTGTAATCGACTTTGCTTTTTAGTAGCTATGAAAGCGCTCGTGCGTTCACAACGGGTAGCATTTCGGTAATAGACAACTTTCCTTTGCTATGAAATGTACTCCAAATCAACGTGGAGAAGAAGCTGTGAAATACGCCTGTGCGTTCGCCACGGGGTCCCGGAACAGAAGCTTGCCTGCATTTCATCGCTGATTAGTAGTGTCCGGGGATGACATTTAAAATGAAGTTTGTGCTGCTATTCCACTGTAGCATGCCACTTCAACTCAATCGCAATCGGCGTTGGTAATGCAGTTACCTCTACGGTCGTTCGCAGGCTGGTTTCCCTTTAAAATACTCGGCGTAAATTTTATTGGTAACAGCAAAATCGTCCTTCATGTTGGTGAGGTACACCGTAACATCTCACCCAAGTTCTCCACCGCCGAACCCGAGGCCTCGAGTACGTGCCGAACATTTTGAAAAACAGCATGCATTGTTTTCTTTATGTATACGAGACATATTGCGGTTCGCATCCCAGTTGAACACCCGGAATCTCCTTTGATCCACGCTTTCGCGGGCCACGCCGGAAAGAAAAAGGACTGCCCACGCGGACGCGCATGTGGTACGGACCAATGGGCTCGGGGCTTTGTCTGATTAATTGAATCGATGGTTCTTTTATTGATATCTATTTTGTCAAAGAAAATTAGTAAAGGCCAGCCAACATGAGAAACGCTCGTGAATAATGCCCGTTAGTCCCTAAGCTTGAAGTTTACGGGCATCACGAATGGGAAGCTGATCGCACCCTCGCCTCCGGCCCGGTTTCCAGGAGGCATAATTTTCACCACGCGGGCCGCTTCTGATCACAATCAGACCCGTCCCCTTGATAATTTGCACATCCCTGATCTTCCATCGCTTCGATAACAAAGCAACAAAAACCCGTCCCTCCACCCCCTTCCTCCTGGCCTTCACTGGATAGACAGGTGTCTCTGTAGGAATTCTCATCTCTCTTCCATACCGCCTACAAATTCCGGTCGCTCTTCAAATTTCACATAGGTGTATTCGGGATGCTGATCGTGTCTATACCTTTTAAAAATTCACCATTTTTGTAATTCTCTTTGAAACAAGGTATCATTTATTCGGGCGATCCAAACTGAATCTTCAAGTCGTTGGATAGTCGGCCATCCGCCCTCAAAATCCTGCCGTTGTCCAGCACTTCGTAACAACGACAAATCCATTGCCATTATTGATGAGTTGCTTTCCCAGGGAGTCCCAGTAGTTGATCAACTTGGGACGGTAATTTTATTATCACTTGGATTCTGGACGGATCT
>Ga0137411_1363385_pt1 | contig 9651 bp, 19 predicted proteins | sample CZODoug1_16funga_FD_122058 | JGI IMG/M metagenome (GOLD analysis project Ga0137411, IMG submission 122058) | Vadose zone soil fungal communities from Angelo Coast Range Reserve, California, USA - CZODoug1_16fungal (PacBio error correction) | ecosystem: Environmental > Terrestrial > Soil > Vadose... | reverse complement strand
ACCATGCGCAGACTCTTGTACGGACTCATGAAGCTGCGCGTGCCTGGAACATTCGTCTACATCATGCCATGTTGGAAATAGGGATGTGCGCATCAGCCGCTGACCGCACTGTATCTACATGCGCAAACACACGAGTGGATCTTCATCGTCACCATCCTGTTGAACGATATGGCCGCGTCTGCCAGTAACAAGGCTGAAATGGCCAAGCTGAAAGAAACACTCAGGAAGTTTTTTTTGCCTTGTAGACCTTCAGCGAGCTTCAAATTGGCACTGGGCGTGGCTGTAACTTCCGAAACCGTTGTCACGCACCATATTCTTCTATCTTCAAGCCGCATATATTTGAGAGCATTGCCAAATCTACACCTCGAAGAGCGCATCCAGTTTACTACACCACTGGATCACATGTCGTTCTTCGAAAGACCATGGTCCCAAAGACGAAGAGGGAAAACTACGGATGAAGAAAATCCCGTACCTTCACACCAATTGGCTCCATCATGTATGCTGCCAACCGTCACTCGTCCTGACGTCTCATATGCAGTACAACATCTTTTCAGCCAGTTCAATTCCAATCCTGTTATTCTCATGACTGTGGCCCACAACATGTTATACGATATCTATATGCTACTAGAGACAGAGTCTCTCGTGCTCAGTGGACCCAAATCAGGCTCACAGGATGGGTCGACTCTGACTTTAGGGCGCTTGCACAGATAAACTCGTCGTTCTATCTCTGGCTTACGCTTTGCCTTTGGGTCAGGTTTGGTTTCCGTGGAGTTCAAAAAAACACCAAACTGTGGCTCGTCCAGTACAAGAAGCAGAATATCATTGCCAGCTGTCATGGTGCCAAGAGCTGTCTGGCTACGTTCTCTCCTGAAGTCTCTGGGTCATGCTCAATACCGTGCCTCATGCATACATTGTGACACATCGGGTCGAATATTTCTTACTTGTGACCCTTCATTCAACAAGACCACACTCGAAACATTATTGATATTCAGCAATCGATTTATGTTTCGCAACAAGTTGAAGCCGCGACATTCACATGCAATATATCCCCACCCACAATAACATTGCTGATTGTCTCACCAAATCTCTTCCATCCCAAATTCAAGAACTCACGGCTCATATTTTAGGGCATGTGCAATGACCTTCCAACTTGAGGGCGGGTGTTGGAGTGGGCAAGTGGGAATGATCATTACCATCCAGCAGGTCATGGGTCCGTGTGGACACATATATGGCTCCTCAGTCATTTAACTCTTACTTTGAGTACGGACTGAGGTGAGCAACACTTAGTTACTCTACAACTTTCTCTAACATCACATGTATCAGGACAGTCTGCCTGATACAGACTTCAACAAGGCAGGGCGAAGACTAATTTTCCAGACACATCAGGGCCATGGATCACGGGCCAGGCGAGCTTTAGAGTACCTTGAAGCTGGAAATGGGGTCATTGGAAAAGTATAGGCCTATCCACCCTCAAGATCTTGCCCTCAGTGGAGATTGTGGTTGAAGAGCAAAGGCTGGGGAAATAGGAATGATACTCTGCATGGTTTTGGAGAATAGGGACAAATGAAGATGAGCAGGCGAAACAAGTGGATGGATGAGTGTGAGTGATGAATCTGGTTCATTTCTAGTCCTATTTTCACAAGACATTTCAAGTTTACAGGGTCAACTGGTTGAGGCAAAGGCAAGGATGGATAGGTGGAAAGAAGAAGTCACACTGGTCCAGAATGAAACGCGGTGGATGCACTTGTGGTTGGAATACCGTAAGGAAAATCTGGAAGGAAGGGAAAAAGAGAGAACAAGAGGGTTTGAAAGGACATGCTTGTTATGCTTGGAAGCAGGTGCGGATGTGGGAAAGAATGGCAAATGAGGCTATGGATGTCTATAGTAGGGTTATGTTATGATGAACACCAATGGTTCATGAGCTGAATTGAACTCATCTAAATAATGTAAATGATTACTCAAAAAGCAAAAAAAAAAAAGAAACAATCTATGCTCTGATGCAGGGAGGCACATATATGCCAGCCAGCAAGCTGGAGAAAGCATATATTATATGGCCGTCGGCTGGCATGCTTGCAGCGGGGGTGATATATGTTGGCCGGACACACTTGGACTGCATATATTATATTGGCCGTCGGCTGGCACACTTGCAGCAGGGGTGCAATATATGTCGGCTGACATGCTTGGAGCGTTGGCATTATTTAATGGCCGTCGGCGGCACGCTGCAGCAGGGGGCATATATGTCGGCTGACACACTTGGAGCATGCATATATTATATGGTTTTCGGCTGGCATGCTTGCAGCGGGGTGCATATATGTGGCTCAGCAGTGATGCAAAGATGGCCCGACCAATGGTGGGAAGCTTGGGATGCCTAGGATTGCGGCAGTCTGGGGCAGCCACATCGATGGAGAGGGCCACAATAGTAGCAGAGTCCCTTGACGCGTCGCCGTTTCGTGTTCCACTTCTGTGAGCTTGCCATCAGTCCCGACTGGCTACCATTGGTCGGGCCATCTTTGCCATCACTGCTGAGCCACATATATGCACCCCCGCTGCAAGCATTGCCAGCCGAAAACAATATTAATATATGCATGCTCCAAGTGTGTCAGCGACAATATGCACCCCTGCTGCAAGCGTGCCAGCCGACGGCCATATAATATATGCACGCTCCAAGCATGTCAGCGACATATATGCACCCCTGCTGCAAGTGTGCCAGCCGACGGCCATATAATATATGCACGGTCCAAGTGTGTCGGCCAACATATATGCACCCCCGCTGCAAGCATGCCAGCCGACGGCCATAATATATGCTTTCTCCAAGCTTGCTGGCTGGCATATATGTGCCTCCCTGCAATCAAGAGCATAGATTGTTCTTTTTTTTTTTTTTGCTTTTTGAGTAATCCATTTACCATTATTTGAGATGAGTTCCAATTCAGCTCATGACCATGGTGTTCATCATAACATAACCCTACTATAGACATCATAGCCTCATTTGCCATTCCTTTCCACATCGCACCTGCTTCCAAGCATAACAAGCATGTCCTTTCAAACCCTCTTGTTCACTCTCTTTTTCCCTTCCTTCCCAGATTTTCCTACGGTATCCAACCACAAGTGCAGTCCACCGCGTTTCATTCTGGACCAGTGTGACTTCTTCTTTCCACCTATCCATCCTTGCCTTTGCCCTCAACCAGTTGACCCTGTAAACTTGAAATGTCTTGTGAAATAGGACTAGAAATGAACCAGATTCATCACTCACACTCATCCATCCACTTGTTTCCCTGCTCATCATTCATTGTCCCTATTCTCCAAAACCATTGCCAGAGTATCATTCCTCTTCCCCAGCTTTGCTCTTCAACCACATCTCCACTGAGGGCAGATCTTGAGGGTGGATAGGCCTATACTTTTCATGACCCCATTTCCAGCTTCAAGGTACTCTAAAGCTCGCCTGGCCCTGTGATATGCCCTGATGTGTCTGGAAAATTAGTCTTCAGCCCTCCTTGTTGAAGTCTGTATCAGGCAGACTGTCTGATACATGTTGATGTTAGAGAAAGTTGTAGAGTAACTAAGTGTTGCTCACCTCAGTCGTACTCAAAGTAAGAGTTAAATGACTGAGGAGCATATATGTGTCCACAGGGACCCATGACCTGCTGGATGGTAATGATCATTCCCACTTGCCCACTTCCAACACCCCCCCTCAAGTTGGGAAGGTCATTGCACATGCCATATGAGCGGTGAGTTCTTGGAATTTTTGGGCTATGGAAGAGATTTGGATGAGACAATCAGCAATGTTATGTGGGTGGGGATATATGCATAGTGAATGTCGCCGGCTTCAACTTGTTCGCGAACATAATGATGCGAATATCAATTGTTTCGAGTGGCGTGGAATGAAGGGGTCACAAGTAAGAATATTCGACCCGATGTTTGTCACAATGTATGCATGAGGCACGGTCTTGAGCATGACCCAGAGACTTCAGGAGAGAACGTAGCCAGACAGCCTCTTTGGCCACCAGACAGCTGGCAATATATTCTGCTTCTGTACTGGACGTTAGCCACAGTTGGTTTTTTTTGGAAACTCCAGGAAACCAAACCTGACCCAAGGCTAAAAGCGTAGCCAGAGATAGACGACGAGTATCTGTGCCAAGCGCCCCCAGTCAGAGTCGACCCATCCTGTGAGCTGATTTCGGGTCCACTGAGCACGAGAGACCTGTCTCTAGTAGCATATAGATATCGTATAACCATGTTTGTGCCACAGTCAATGAGAATAACCAGGATTGGAATTGAACTGGCTGAGATGTTGTACTGCATATGAGACGTTCAGGACGAGTGACGGTTGCAGCATACATGATGGAGCCAATTGTGGTGAGGTACGGATTTTTCTTCATCCGTAGTTTTCCCTCTTCGTCTTTGGGACCATGGTCTTTCGAAAAGAACGACATGTGGATCAGTGGTGTAGTAACTGATGCGCGTCTTCGAGGGTAGACGTTTGCAATGCTCTCAATATATGCGGCTTGAGATAGAGATATGGTGCGTGTACAACGGTTTCGAGTTACAGCCACGCCCAGTAGCCATTTGAGCTCGCTGAGGTCTACAAGGCCAAAAAACTTCCTGAGTTGTTCTTTCAGCTTGGCCATTTCAGGCCTTGTTACTGCAAGCCGCGGGCCTATCGTCAACATGGATCGGTGACGATTGAAGATCCACTCGTGGTGGTTGCGCATGTAGATACAGTGGTCAGCGCTGATGCGCCATACCCTATTCAACATGGCATGATGTAGACGAATGTTCCAGGCCGGCAGCTTGATGAGTCCGTATACAGAGTCTTGCGCATGTATTCTCTTCTCTCCTCTCTCTCTCTCCTCGCTCCGCTCCGGGCGCGCGCTCAATGCGCAAGACTCTGTACGGACTCATGCAAGCTGCGCGGTGCCTGGAACATTCGTCTACATCATGCCATGTTGGAAAGTAGGGTATGTGCGCATCAGCGCTGACCACTGTATCTACATGCGCAACACCACGAGTGGATTTTCAATCGTCACATCCATGTTGACGATAATGGCCGCGGCTGCCAGTAACAAGCTGAATGGCCAAGCTGAAAGAACAACTCAGGAAGTTTTTTTGCCTTGTAGACCTCAGCGAGCTCAAATGGCTACTGGGCGTGGCTGTAACTCGAAACCGTTGTACACGCACCATATCTCTATCTCAAGCCGCATATATTGAGAGCATTGCTAAACGTCTACACCTCGAAGACGCGCATCCAGTTTACTACACCACTGGATCCACATGTCGTTCTTTCGAAAGACCATGGTCCCAAGACGAAAGAGGGAAAACTACGGATGAAGAAAATCCCGTACCTCACCACAATTGGCTCCATCATGTATGCTGCAACCGTCACTCGTCCTGACGTCTCATATGCAGTTACAACATCTCAGCCAGTTCAATTCCAATCCTGGTTATTCTCATTGGACTGTGCACAACATGTTATACGAATCTAATGCTACTAGGACAGGTCTCGTGCTCAGTGGACCCGAAATCAGGCTCACAGGATGGGTCGACTCTGACTGGGGCGCTTGCACAGATACTCGTCGTTCTATCTCTGGCTACGCTTTCTAGCCTTGGGTCAGGTTTTGGGTTTCTGGAGTTCCAAAAAACAACCAACTGTGGCTACGTCCAGTACAGAAGCAGAATATATTTGCCGCTGTCATGGTGCCAAAAAGAGGCTGTCTGGCTACGTTCTCTCCTGAAGTCTCTGGGTCATGCTCAAGACCGTGCCTCATGCATACTTGTGACAACATCGGGTCGAATATTCTTACTTGTGACCCTTCATTCCACGCACACTCGAGAACATATTGATATTCAGCATCATTATGTTCGCGAACAAGTGAAGCCGGCGACATTCACTATGCATATATCCCCACCCACAATAAACATTGCTGATTGTCTCACCAATCTCTTCCATGCCCAAAATTCCAAGAACTCACGGCTCATATGGCATGTGCAATGACCTTCCAACTTGAGGGGGGGGTGTTTGGAAGTGGGCAAGTGGGAATGATCATTACCATCCAGCAGGTCATGGGTCCGTGTGGACACATATATGCTCCTCAGTCATTAATCTTACTTTGAGTACGACTGAGGTGAGCAACACTTAGTTACGCTCAACTTTCTCTAACATCACATGTATCAGACAGTCTGCCTGATACAGACTTCAACAAGGAGGGCTGAAAGACTAATTTCCAGGACACATCAGGGCATAATCACAGGGCCAGGCGAGCTTTAGAGTACCTTGAAGCTGGAAAATGGGTCATGGAAAGTATAGGCCTATCCACCCTCAAGATCTTGCCCTCAGTGGAGATGTGGTTGAAGAGCAAAGGCTGGGGAAGAGGAATGATACTCTGGCATGGTTTTGGGAATAGGACAATGAATGATGAGCAGGGAAACAAGTGGTGGAGAGTGTGAGTGATGAATCTGGTTTCATTTCTAGTCCTATTTCACAAGACATTTCAAGTTACAGGGTCAAACTGGTTGAGGGCAAAGGCAAGGATGGATAGGTGGAAAGAAGAAGTCACACTGGTCCAGAATGAAACGCGGTGGATGCACTGTGTTGGAATACGTAGGAAAATCTGGGAAGGAAGGGAAAAAGAGAGTGACAAGAGGGTTTGAAAGGACATGCTTGTTATGCTTGGAAGCAGGTGCGGAGTGGAAAGAATGGCAAATGAGGCTATGGATGTCTATAGTAGGGTTATGTTATGATGAACACCAATGGTTCATGAGCTGAATTGAACTCATCTCAAATAAGTAAATGATTACTCAAAAAGCAAAAAAAAAAAAAAAGAAACAATCTATGCTCTGATTGCAGGGGAGGCACATATATGCCAGCCAGCAAGCTTGGAGAAAGCATAATTATATATGGCCGTCGCTGGCATGCTTGCAGCGGGGGTGCATATATGTTGGCCGACACACTTGGACCGTGCATATATTATATGGCCGTCGGCTGGCACACTTGCAGCAGGGGTGCATATATGTCGGCTGACATGCTTGGACGTGCATATATTAAATGGCGTCGGCTGGCACGCTTGCAGCAGGGGTGCATATATGTCGGCTGACACCTTGAGCATGCATATATTATATTGGTTTTCGGCTGGCATGCTTGCAGCGGGGTGCATGATATGTGGCTCAGCAGTGATGGCAAGATGGCCCGACCAATGGTAGCGGGCAGCTTGCGGATGGCAGCTCAAGATTGCGAGGCAGTCTGGGTGCCAGCCACCATCGATGGAGAGGCCAGATAGTGCCGCAGATTCCTGAGGCATCCGGTGTCATAGCTTGCACACCGACTGCATTGGTCGGGCCATCTTTGCCATCACTGCTGAGCCACATATATGCACCCCCGCTGCAAGGCATGCCAGCCGAAAACCATATTAATATATGCATGCTCCAAGTGTGTCAGCGACATATATGCACCCCTGCTGCAAGCGTGCCAGCCGACGGCCATATAATATATGCACGCTCCAAGCATGTCAGCCGACTTATATGCACCCCTGATGCAAAGTGTGGCCAGCCGACGGCCATATAATATATGCACGGTCCAAGTGTGTCGGCCAACATATATGCACCCCGCTGCAAGCATGCCAGCCGACGGCCATATAATATATGCTTTCTCCAAGCTTGCTGGCTGGCATATCATGTTGCCTCCCCTGCAATCAAGAGCATAGATTGTTTCTTTTTTTTTTTTTGCTTTTGAGTAATCATTACATTATTTGAGATGAGTTCAATTCAGCTCATGAACCATTGGTGTTCATCATAACATAACCCTACTATAGACATCCATAGCCTCAATTTGCCATCTTTCCCACACTCCCGCACCTGATTCCAAGCATAACAAGCATGTCCTTTCAAACCCTTCTTGTTCACTCTCTTTCCCTTCCTTCCCAGATTTTCCTACGGTATTCAAACCACAAGTGCATCCACCGCGTTTCATTCTGGACCCAGTGTGACTTCTTCTTTCCACCTATCCTCCTTGCCTTTGCCCTCACCAGTTGACCTGTAAACTTGAAAATGTCTTTGAAATAGGACTAGAAATGAACCAGATTCATCACTCACACTCATCCATCCACTTGTTTCCCTGCTCATCATCATTGTCCCTATTCTCCAAAACCATTGCCAGAGTATCATTCCTCTTCCCCAGCCTTTGCTCTTCAACCACATCTCCACTGAGGGCAAGATCTTGAGGGTGGATAGGCTTACTTTTCCATGACCCCATTTCAGCTTCAAGGTACCTAAAGTCGCCTGGCCTGTGATATGCCCTGATGTGTCTGGGAAAATTAGTCTTCAGCCTCCTTGTTGAAGTCGTATCAGGCAGACTGTCTGATACATGTGATGTTAGAGAAAAGTTGTAGAGTAACTAAGTGTTGCTCACCTCAGTCCGTACTCAAAGTAGAGAGTTAAATGACTGAGGAGCATATATTGTCACACGGAACCCCATGACCTGCTGGATGGTATGATCATCCCACTTGCCCACTTCCAACACCCCCCCTCAAAGTTGGAGGTCATTGCACATGCCCATATGAGCCGTGAGTTCTTGGAATTTTGGGCATGGAAGAGATTTGGTGAGACATCAGCAATGTTTTGTGGTGGGGATATATGCATAGTGAATGTCGCCGGCTTCAACTTGTTCGCGAACATAATGAAATGCTGAATATTCAATATGTTGTCGAGTGTGCGTGGAATGAGGGTCACAAGTAAGATATTCGACCCGATGTTGTCACAATGATGCATGAGCACGGTCTTGAGCATGACCCAGAAGACTTCAGGAGAGAAACGTAGCCAGACAGCCTCTTTGGCACCATGACAGTGGCAATATATTCTGCTTCTGTACTGAGTAAGCCAAAGTTGGTTGTTTTTTGGAACTCCAGGAAACCAAACCTGACCCAAGGCTAAAAAGCGTAGCCAGAGATAGAACGACGAGTATCTGTGCAAGCGCCCAGTCAGAGGTCGACCCATCCTGTGAGCCTGATTCGGGTCCAACTGAGCACGAGAGACCTGTCTCTAGTAGCATATAGATATCGTATAACAGTTGTGCCACAGTCAATGAGAATAACCAGATTGAATTGAACTGGCTGGAGATGTTGTACTGCATATGAGACGTCAGGACGAGTGACGGTGCAGCATACATGATGGAGCCAATTGTGGTGAGGTACGGGATTTTCTTCATCCGTAGTTTTCCCTCTTCGTCTTTGGGACCAGGGTCTTTCGAAGAACGACATGTGGATCAGTGGTGTAAGTAACTGGATGCGCGTCTTCGAGGTGTGGACGTTAGCAATGCTCTGCAATATATGCGGCTTGAGATAGAGATATGGGCGTGTACAACGGTTTCGAGTTACAGCCACGCCCAGTAGCCATTTGAGCTCGCTGAGGTCTACAAGGCCAAAAAAACTCCTGAGTTGTTCTTTCAGCTTGGCCATTTCAGCCTTGTTACTGGCAGCCGCGGCCATATCGTCAACATGGATGGTTGACGATTGAAGATCCACTCGTGGTGTTGCGCATGTAGATACAGTGGTCAGCGCTGATGCGCACATACCCTATTTCCAAGCATGGCATGATGTAGGACGAATGTTCCAAGGCACGCGCAGCTTGCATGAGTCCGTACAGAGTCTTGCGCATGTATCTCTT
>Ga0137411_1297536_pt1 | contig 9706 bp, 7 predicted proteins | sample CZODoug1_16funga_FD_122058 | JGI IMG/M metagenome (GOLD analysis project Ga0137411, IMG submission 122058) | Vadose zone soil fungal communities from Angelo Coast Range Reserve, California, USA - CZODoug1_16fungal (PacBio error correction) | ecosystem: Environmental > Terrestrial > Soil > Vadose... | reverse complement strand
AAGAAAAAGCGGCGAGTAAAATATTTTTTTGTCGTGTTTTTCAAACCAGCGATCGAGCCTTTCTAACTCCGGGACGTGCGGCTTTTTATTTTTTGCCGCCCATCAGCCTTTTTTTTAACAGGAGTTTTTTGATTTGCTTTTGCTGCTTAGACATGTACTAATACTTATTAATACGAATTTACAAAATATCAGTTCCTTAACTTTAAGGTAAGTGCGATGATGAATGGATAGTAATTTTTTAAATCAACGCAACTAAAGTATTATTTTTTCATGAAGCATACCGGAATTACCAATTGTACGTACCGCCATTTGTAAATTAGTACTAATTAGTACGCCGTTGCTATTATCTCCATCATGAGCAAAGTATTCCTCACGAAAAAAAAACGGCAATCATGATATGCTTTTCATTTGACGCCTTTTATTTATGGCACAATTAAGCGCGATTTTTAGTATAAAATCCGTGAAATCATGACACTCAAAGTTGCATCGACACCTGGATAACCATCGAAGCTGAGATTAGTTTATCATCAATATGTAGCCGCTTCGTTGATTTGACGTGAACCCCTTTTCCATCTTCACGTTCCCTGAATATATTCAGCCGCAATGTAGCCGTCATCCTCGGCAAAGGCTACGATAACAGCAAGTCACCATCTCCGTTGTGCTGGAACCCCGCAAAGGATTACGCTTGATTCGTATTTAAAAAGGAGCTGGATCAATTACGGAAAGCAGGAAAAAAATTGATTGAAATCGGTTGCTTGCCTGTTCACGCGATAAAGGGACCAATCGTTTCAGACCTCAGCTGCTTTCAAGCGTGCGCGTTTGGCGTGTTCAGCCATCACCATGATTACGTGATAGGCGTGCATCCAGAAGAGCGGCCTTCTCCAGAAAATTTTGGCTTCCATCCATTGGCGAAAGCAAAGCCTATCACCGTTTACGGGAAAGCGATGTGATCCTTCTTTATGCGGATGGACAGCATTTCGAAACGCTTTCCAGGAAAGCAGCGCATGAGGTGTATTACTGCCCGACGGAATTAAAATTTGAAAAACGGTTTAAGTTCACAAGCTTGCTTTCTTCAAAGCTGCGGAAGCAGGCGACTATTTTGTCTCCTTCATAAAAAAAACTCAAAGAGCATTTTGCCCCCGCAAAAATTAATCTTGCTGCGCAATTAATCAGCATGCGGGATTTGGCAATACAATAATTCTAATTACCAATTTCAAATCCAATAACCAATTAAATTTATTAAAAGAATTCAATCAGTTTAAAATTGAACTAAAAATTAATTGATTAATGGATTTTGGTTATTGGTAATTCAACCTTACACAGCGTTCGGAAAAAGCAAAAAGAAGATATTCAGGAGTACGCCTTTTCTCTTTGCCGAGCTCAGAAGGTTTGTCGCCGCCTTAATATCTTTAATCAGCGGCCATATTACAGGTTCCGGTAAAAGTTGCGCCGACTTCACCACTAGTTCCCGGTTACGATATCGCGATGATTTTGGATGTTGATTTTAAAAAAGTAAATCCACTACGGGTGTTTTCCTTTATGGTTCCGGAACATCGGAATTCTGTCCGTTCACATCGCCTTCATCATGCCCGTGTTTCCTATACCACTTTTGCCTTGGAAGTAACGGAACCTTGAACTGTACCGTCGATGCGGATATCACATTTGATCGTGGACATCGCCTTCGATATCGTTCCGGCACCGATCAGGTAATGGAATTTGATTGGTCTCAGAATTTTTGCTCACTTCGGGGCTGGTTTTGTTCTTTATTAAACATGGCAAGTTGTTTTTGTTACAGATCTATCTATAGGCAAAGTTATTATATTATTCGAGCTGGCCAAAACAGTTTGGATTGCGGATTTTAGATTCGAATTTTAACAATAGAATTTTAAAAAAAATCAAAAAAGAGTTAACAAAATTAGATTTAGAGATTATTTCGAATCCGATGAATAGTTAAAAATTGCGTTCATATTTTTGAATGGCAATTCGAAATCTAAAATCGAAATCCGAATCATTTCTATTGGTAGAATTTTCTGAAAAATCCAGGTACCTTCGAGTTTTTTTTCCCGATGAAGTTTGAAAATTCCGTTGAAATAACAACATCTGGTATGCTTCAGGGTTCAGGTTTCCATAAACCTCGTCGTTATCATGAGCCCGTTGTAATATTCCATCGCCTGGTCTTGGTTATCAAAGTCGCGCACCATGACGATTTGTAAACGATGGTCATACATCAGGTCGTGATCGTATATCTTTCAGATCGTAATATTTACTGTTGTAATTGGAAAGCTTTCGCTTCAGCGTATCAGAATTGATCGCCCGCAATATTTTGAAAACGATCATCACAATCTGAGGCAAATCAGTGCTGTACACGTAAAGTTTTTTAGTAGTGTCAGCAACCGGAGGTTGTTGTCCTTTCTGTGGCACGCCTATTCCGTGATGTAATTCAGAACATCCTGTGCTGCGTCTTTGAAGGAATCAGTGAATATTGCGCACAATATCCTGCAATGCCCATTCAAAATTTTGAAGCGGTTGTGTTCCCCGATGGACAGCGCTTTCAGGTAATCGAATTTGGGCGTGAGCACATTTTGAGGATATAGAATATCGGATTTGTTTTTCGCTGAATGCAGAAGCATATCACCATTTAAAAATTGCGATACGTTCTCATAATAAATTCGAGTTGGATTTTTTGGCCTGCCATTTCCAGATGCATAATTCGGATCCGGATGATGGCCGCATATCACTGTCACCAAGCTCATTCAGGATGATGTTTTATAATGATTTGACTTGTCCGACTCTCCTGCGGCAAGGTAATTCTGGTAAAGCTGGTAGCACGATTGCAATTCAATTTGCAATGAGGAAAACGTTGAGCAATTCTTCAAACATGATCGCAGCTTCTTTCGGATCATTCAACTGATCTTGTAGAGCATGGCTGCATTGTAATAAGCACAACAATTTGTTGTTCGATTTGTCGATTGCTTCTGGTGTAGAAGGAATGCTGCTAGTAACCTGTTTTTTGTTCCAGCATTTCCTTGTCTGACTCACTTCTTTGCATGACCGGACCGGGCTCATGAGTTATCGTTCTTCCTCCTGGATCACCATTTCTTTGCGGCTCCGTCTCCGTTATCTTCCAGCTTACGCTTGCCCATTTTTTTGTGAAGTCGTTTAAGCCGAAGCTGAGCGCCTGTGGGTTGTAGAAATACCAGTTTGATCCCTGGACCGACGTCTGCTGCGTAGTTTGAGTGGTTTCTGATTGAAGATTTGATTCACCTGCTGCTCTTCCTTTCCTTTGCTTTACTGCCTGTTCATTTTGCAGTTGGTAGTATATTTAATATTTCCGGCTTTCTTTTGATAGTTATCCCAGCTTCTGAGACTGTCTTCAAGCTGGATGGTGCGCAGTATTTGACCAGCTTGTCAGTTGTTGCGCTTGCTTAGATCTCGCTGTTAATTCGGATGATCATTAGCGAGTAGAAATCGTGCTGTCGTAATAGGCTTGCGTAATTGTAATCCGGCTTTGCAAAAGATAATTGGCGAGTTCAAGATATGACAATGCTTCTGGTTGTGTTGCCTGTATTGCTTTCACCGACTTGTTCACAGGTCAATGGCTTCTCTCATGATTTTCATTTCTGAGCAATCCCGGCAAGCGCATAGTTAAATCTGGTCGAGATATTCTTTGTTCTTCGATCCTTTCTGCATCTTCATCAATCTTCTTACCGTTTCTCCACCTTTATCATCGGCATCATAACACCGCGCACGGTTGATACGCGCATTGAAATCCATTTCATAAGTAGGTGTCATCTTGATGACGCGCTATATAGGCTGAACGCTTTTTATATAATTCCCTGCTTCTGGTGCAGCTGGGCAAGAATGAACGGTAACGAATGCGCTTGGGTTTCTTTCTTCCAGGATGGAAGCTTCGTGAGGTGATCGATAGCTTTCGGACATTTTACTGGAGATAAAAGTCAGCAGCGACTGCCTCATATCGGATTTCAGTTTCCTCGGCAGGTCTCTTTGATTCGGAGGTAATCCAGCCTGTCTCCGCTTCGCGAAGCTGTGTGAGCTCAAGATATGTTTGGCAAGCCAGAGTGATGCAGCAAAACGCGTCGGCTCTTTACGATAAGTAGCCTCGATGTATTTGAACGTGTTCGATGGCATCAAAATATCACGCTTCATAAATTGGGCTTTTCCGTATACGAGCAGTTATCGTCAATCCAATGTTCAGCGCTTGGAATTCATTGCCATGCTTATCCTGGATTGTGTGATGCGAAATGACGTTGGCTGTACTTTCATCGCATCGTCCATCAAAGGAAAAATAGCTTTGCCTTGGCTTATCTGCATATTGAAAAACAGAAAGCCGCGTCGTATTTGTCTTCGTGCGACAAAGCAAGCTTTTCTTCACCTCTTCCAGCTTCAGGGTTGCATTGTATAAGCCATTGTATTCTCCGGAAAGATTGTGAAAGGTGCGGTTAATGAATGTATTTTTTGGCGAGCACGACACCATGCCGAAATCGCCAGGAACCAAATACATCTGAATGAATGCTGAATTACGCATGAATGAAGCCGCCTGGAAGGATTAATATAACTGCAAAACTGCGAAATATTTTATTAGTTTTATTAGTTCATTGGTCTATTAGTTCATTCCTGTATAGTTATTGGTTGTTCAAACGTTTTTCAACAAATCTTAAGTTTATACGAAGAAACCAATGAACTAGTGAACCAATAAACTAATGAACCATTTATTCCGATATTTGAACGGAACAAAAGAGATCTTCTCACCTGAGGCAATATGGCGAAAGAGGAAAAAAAAGGAAAGTTTTTCCAGAAGCTGAGAGTAATACCGCCTGGTGGTGATGAATGAGGAGACATTTGAGAGAAAGGTTCGTTCATCTTCGTCCGTGATGTATTTGTTGCTGTTGGCATTATCATCCTCCTCTGATTACACTCACCACCTTCATCATTGCTTTTTCGCCATTGAGGGAATATATTACCCGGTATGCTGATGTAAAATGAACGGACTGTTACGCTGGCTGTCAAGCGGATTCGATGGAAAAGGCGCTGGATGGCCCGGGATCTTTACATACAGAACATCAACCGACATCATCAATGGGAACCGGGCACTTCAGATGCAAATAAGAAAACACAAACATGCACGGTTGATCGATTCATTCGTTGAAAAAATCAATCCAGGATTCCATGCTCCGGAAAGAAATGAATCACAGGATCAGTATACACTCGGGCGTACACGATCATGTTTATTCCCGAACACCATGAGTGGATTTTTATTTTTCCGCCGGTCAAAGGAACCGTAACCAATCGCTTTGATCCGGTTTCCAAAACATTTTGGAATTGACATTGCATCCCGTGCCATGAAGCTGTAAAAGCGATACTTGACGGAACGGTGCTGATCGCTAGCTTCACTTCTGAACCGGCTATGTCATGCGATTCAGCATTTCGAACAACCTGCTTTCATTTACAAGCACAATTCTTCTCTTCTGAAAAAACCAGGCGATACTGTTAAAGCGGGAGATGTAATCGCTATCATGGCAACAGCGGAGAATGACCACTGTCCGCATTGCATTTTGAACTTTGGTATACGGTACTGCGTTGGATCCGCAGAAGTACATTTCTTCTGAAGAAAGAATGACCAATTCTGAAACGAACAGAATGACAATTTATCAAGCACCAATTTTCAGAAAGGGTTCCAAATAAAATTGATGATTTTCAAATTAGCATAAGAAATAGTGTTACGTTTAATCATCTCATTTATACTTTGTAATTTTAAAATTAATTGATCATTGTGATTTGATCATTGGTAATTAAAAATAAATGGGAGATAATTCAAACTCAGTAAGCCCCTTGCAAACATCATTGCTCTCAACACGCAAATGGAGCATGAACGGAGTTGCTGCACAGCAAAAAGTATTTGAAAGCTGCTTCGTGAAGGAAGCAATACCTTGTTTGGAAAAGATACATCGCTTTCAAAATAAATACTACGATGATTAAACAGCGGGTTCCGGTACAGGATTATGAAGGATTAAAAACATACCCATCGAAAAATAAAACACGGTGAAGAGAATATTTTGTTGGAAAGGCAACCACTTTATCTTCGAAAACTTCCGAACAACGTCCGGAGTCAAATACGATACCCATCACCAGGATCGTTACCCAATCACCTGGATCCCCGCGCAATGCATTGCTGAATTACATTCATGAACAGCAACTAAAATTTCTCGATGGGAAACTGATTTTTATTTCCGGCAGTCCGGACTCGATCAATTGAATGGGATTGCGATTGGCCGGTTGTCCGGCATTGTAAACCATCATGTGCCGCAATTTCTCAGGAGAAAACAATTGCCCACGTATCAAACGAACTGCATTGAAGATTGGGAACCAAGCTTGAAAAATGTGGATGAAACCATGGACCAGAACATGAGCCTCATCAGCCGGGCATTCCGCCGTGGGTCCAGATGTATTTTGAAAAGTTCACGCGCGTACCGGAAAAAAAATCAAGATATTTTTCCGGATTTTTCATGTCATTATGGCGAGTGAACTACGAGCCCTACCGGAAAAAATGAACAAAGCATCGGAAAAAAAATGATTCGATTGAATTGTACCCCGGCATCGGAAGGATTTATGCGTACAGGATCACAACAGCATAACGGATTGCTGTTGCTTTTGAATTCCGAATTTTTTACGAGTTCATTCGCGCATCGGAATATTTTTCTGAAAATCCTGAGCGTATTTCTGTCGGCGATATCGAATTGGAGTGAACTATGCCATATCCTGAATACATGCAGGCTTGTGGGGATACAGTCCGGTGATACAGATAAAATTCGTTTCGAAAAATCCATACCGAATGGTGGTCACCGGCCGGATCAGCATTACATATCGCTTTCGGCGAGCATGTGATTTCGGAAGAAGTTGAAAAAGATTGATGAATGCAGCCGTGGAGCAACATGCAGAAGTCATTGAATTCACAGTCGCTCCGCAGGTGAACCGCCTTTGAAGGGAGAATCAGGTGCAATTGCCTTTTCATGAATGGTTCATCGAATTCGACTCCTCCCGATGACATGGAACAATTCAGGAAATCCATTGACAGGAATCTCCAGGAACAGAATTATTTATTACCGCGATCTGATTCACGGCATGTGTTGAGCCGTTGAAAATACAGGCGCTCAGGAAGGCCGCATTCATCAATTACATGCGGTCGCAGGGAAAATTGGGCGACAAAATAAAGTGCCGCGGGCTGTCGAAACCGACAGGATATTCAGAAGAGCTGCAGGAATTTGTTTTGAAGCCGTGGATCAAATTCCGCAACAGCCTGAAATCGTTATCTTTGGCATCAAAGAAAAAATCTTGAAACGCCACATCGCTATACTTGGCTCTACAGGCCAATCGGCACGCAGGCGCTGGAAGTCATCAAGCTCATCTGATAAAAATATTCCAGGTTGAACTTTTAACGACCAACAGCAATGCGGAGTTGCTTATCAGCAGGTAAAGGGAATTTCAACCCAACACCGTTGTCATCGCCGATGAATCAAAATGGGATTGGTACGCGATGCATTAAAGGATTTACCGGTAAAAGTTTTTTGCCGGCAAGGATGCCATCAGCCAGGCGGTTCAGATCAACGATATTGATATTGTGCTTACGGCATTGGTGGTATGCCGGCCTGAACCTCGCTGGAAGCGATCCGCGCCGGAAAACAAATTGCGCTGCCAACAAAGAAACGTTGGTAGTTGCGGGGGACTGATCACTTCGTTAGCCAGAAGAAAAAAGTGTCAATATTTTCCGGTGATCGGAACACTCCGCCATTTTCAATGCATGGCAGGTGAATGGCATAACCCGATCGAAAAAATTTATCTCACGCTTCAGGCGGACCATTCAGAGGAAAAGACAAAGTTTTCTTTCCACTGTAAAGAGGAAAAGCAACTCAAACATCCGAACTGGGAAATGGGTGCAAAAATTACCACGATTCAGCAACGCTGTGATAAGGGCTGGAGATGATCGAAGCCAAATGGCTTTTCGGTTTGACGCACAGCAATCGACGTCATCGTTCACCCGAAAGCATCATTCACAGCATTGTCCAGTTTGAGATGGCAGCATGAAAGCGCAAATGGATGCCGGATATGAACTGCCGATCAATATGCCCTTGGATATCCTCAGCGCATCAAGTCAACATCAAACGGTTTGATTTTGCAAATTACCAGACTCTGACTTTTGAAAAAGCCCGATATCGGAAACATTCCGGAATCTTGCTTTGGCAACGGAGGCGATGAGGCGCGGCGGAAAACATGCCATGCATCATCAATGCAGCCAATGAAATGCGGTAAGTGCTTTTCTCCGTGACCAGATTGCATTTTTAAGGATTCGGACATGATCGAGAACTGCATGCAAAAATTTCTTTCATCTTGCAACCATCGTATGAAGATTATTAGAAACTGATATCGAAAACAAGAAAGCGCGCCCTGGAATTCTCCTGCATAATTCAATGCTTACCTCACATCATTAATTCAGAAATCCAATCATCTAACTACAACCTTCATCGCGATAATCACACGGTTTCTTGTTATCTTTGTACAGAGGATTTTTTCCTTCTCAATAATCAATAATTCATGAGCGGACTTGTGATGGCAGCCCAGTTAATCCTGGGATTAGCTATTTTAGTGACACTTCACGAACTCGGACACTTTATTGCTGCCGCGCGTTCGGCATTCGGGTAAAAAATTTTATCTCTTTTCGATGCCTGGGGATTTAAATTTTTCAGCTTTAAAAAAGGCGATACGAATACGGAATCGGCTGGCTTCCTTTAGCGGCTATGTGAAAATAGCAGGATGATAGATGAGAGCATGGATACGGAAGCTCTGAAGAGCCTCCTCAGCCTGGGAGTTCCGGTCGAAACCGCATGGCAGCGATTGATCGTGATGGTTGGAGGAGTGACGATGAACTGCTACTTGGGCATTGCCATTTATTCATTTTCATTGCTGCATACGAACAAAATATTTATCGAATGATGCAGTAGGGGATGGCATCTATGCTTTTGACTGGAAAAAAAATCGGTCTGAAACAGGAGAAAAGTGGTTGCCATCACGCAAGCCGGTAAGCGTTTTGAAGATATACTTTCAGGAAAAGTTATTTAGGCAGCACTTTAACGGTGAACCGCCATGGCCAAATGTGGACGTGATCGTGCCTGAAGATTTTTACAGGCAGGTTTCCCAGGCCGGCCGGGGGAATTTCATCAGCACCTATCATGGAATCTTCTTGTAGACAGTGTCTTCAGGGATCCCCGGCAGAATGGCCGGGTTGAAAAGCGGGGATAACATTCTTGCATCAACCATGTTCATCCTCGTCACCACTGAATTTAAAAGCCAGATTATCGAGAATAAAAATAAGCCCGTTTACCTGACTGTACTTCGCGCAAAAGATCGCTTTTACGATTCGCGATTGTCAGTGATTCCGGAACAATCGGAATTATTCACGGTGTTGCATTTTGGAAATTAATGCTCTCACGAATTACAAATTTGGGATAGCGTTTAAATTCGGAACATCCGATGCATTGGATCCATTGTGATCAACCTGAAAGGATTGAAAGAATTTTCACAGGCATGAAAAGGCAAGCGACCCCTGCAAGGCCCGATTGGCATGCAACCATTTACGGCGGCGTTGGAATGGAGAGGTTCTGGCTGATTACTCGGTTTGCTTTCCATATCTCTT
>Ga0137411_1353696_pt1 | contig 9718 bp, 15 predicted proteins | sample CZODoug1_16funga_FD_122058 | JGI IMG/M metagenome (GOLD analysis project Ga0137411, IMG submission 122058) | Vadose zone soil fungal communities from Angelo Coast Range Reserve, California, USA - CZODoug1_16fungal (PacBio error correction) | ecosystem: Environmental > Terrestrial > Soil > Vadose... | reverse complement strand
ATGGAAAAATGCCTCGCGGAATGCGGGCATGGCCGGCCAGAAGGCCTGCCCACGAGAAGGGCAGGACTATGATATGAATGGAGTCTTTCCATGACAAGAACAATATAATTGTCGAGTGGCTCTGCTGATTGCCGTCGTGGCGTTCGCCAACGATAATCCGATCCGGCGGCCATCGAGCGGGGGCGTAAGGCTTTCGTCGCCTCCTGCGGATCTCTGCCATGGAAATGACGCACGGGAAATCGCGCGCCGGATCTGATTCGGTCGCCGCTGGTGAACCGGGATGTGGAGTGGCAATTCTGATTGGTCCGGTGTCAAGATTGGGCGGCCGGAAAGGAGATGCCGGGGTTTCCGGCGCTATCGGCCAACAGATCTCGGACATGGTCACGTTTCTGCATGCGCGCATCGGGAGGCGCTGGCCAGCAACCACGTGCTAACGATTATCCGGTGGCGAGCTGCTGACTGCACGCGAGCAGGGGAAATCTCTCAATGGAGGAGGTGGTGCGCCGATGTCACTCACCTGGGGTGACCTCAAGGGGATCGCCAAGAAGTATTCGCCACGACCTGCAATCGCGCTTCTTGTATCCACGGAGCGCGCATCCACTGTAACCGTGAAGACGAAATCGGGCGAGCAATTCGAGGGTAAACTGCAGCATATCGACGATTCGATTTAGAGATGACAGACCAATCGGGCTGGCATCACTCCTGGCCTCGCAATGAGTGCAGTATAAGGTTCACGATCCACTGAACGCCACCGCGGCTGCTTCGGCAAGTATACCGACGCCGATATGCACAACATTTTTGCCTACCTGGAGACAATCAAGTGAGGCTGCGCTGCGATTTCAATAGGCTGGCGGCCGCCGGATACGCCCAGGGGCTGGATCCTGCGCGCTGCTCAAGCATCGAGCGCGATCTGGCCGACTTACAACGCGATTATTCGGGCCGGCGTCAGCTCCCTCAGCCAGATCAATGAATCGAATATATCGTCGCTCCGGTTGCGTGGGCGTTTCGCACGAAACGTTGCGGTGAAGTCGACGCCGCTGATGGTCAACGGCGTCCTTATTTCACGTCCCCGATCATGTGTGGGGATTGACGCTCGAACCGGCGGCAGATCTGGCATTACCACTACAATTCGACGGCGGCGATCATATCGGGAACCGCGGAGTGGGAATGTACAAGATTGGCTGTACTTCGAGACGCCGGATTGCCATCTAGTCTGCCTGAATGCCAAGGACGGCAAGCAGCGCTGGAAGGTGGAGCTGGGCGACGTAAGCTGGGATACTTCGCACCATGGCGCCGTTGGTATGGGGAATCACGTTATCGTGGGAGTGTTCGGGCGACGTGACCGATGTTCCGGGTATCTGACTCGCCGATCCGGAAAACCGAGCATTGCAGTGGAGATGGTATTCGGCCCCGAAGCCGGGCGATCCGGGATCGGAGACATGGCGAGAACAGCGACGCGATTACACACGGCGGGGGCATGACGTGGATGACAGGCTCCTATGACCCGGAGTTGAACCTTGTGTATTGGGGGACGGGCAATCCGAATCCGGTGCTGGCAGGCGAAGGGCGCTTGGGCGACACCTCTATACCTGCTCGATTGTGCGCTGAACGCGACACCGGAAACCTGGTGTGGTATTTCCAGCCTTCACCCCACGACGTACACGACTGGGATGCTGTCCAGACTCCGATGCTCTTCGACGGAGATTTTCGCGGCCAGCAGCGCAAGATGGTTGCTCAGCTAGCCGCAATGGTACTTCTTCGTGCTGGATCGCAAGACCGGCGAGCACCGCTCACGACTCCGTTTGTGGAGACGAACTGGGCGAAGGGGATTAATGGCCGCGGGGCAACCGATTCGCGATACGGCAAGGATCTACACCGGATGGAAGCCTGGTATCGCCGGGATCGAACGGTTCCACAACTGGCTTTCGCCCAGCTTTCGATCCGCAAACGGTATGGCTATGTGAGTGCGCGGCGGCAGTGGAGCGTGTTCTACAGACAGCGGAAGGGAAGGCTGAAGGGTGGGTGGCCGCGATCGTAATCTGTATTCTGAAGCGGTGCTGGAGGGATCGACTACAAACCGGAGAGATTAAATGGAAACATGAGATCGGCCCCGTGAGGGATCGGGCGGAATCATGACACGGCGGGCAAGCTGCTGTTCAGGCGCGGATACTTCGGGAAATCTGTTGGCGCTGAGCCGTCGACCGGAGAAACGCTATGCACATCAATCTTGGCGGCCGCGTACCGAATTCTCCTATGAGTACGAGGTTGGCGGCAACAGTACCTTGTCTTCGCTTGCGGCGACACGCTGTATGGATTCGCGCTATCGCAAGGCGCCGCTGAGTATCACTTCTTGATGATGAGTTCCACGCGCCGGTTCTTCTGCGGCCATCCGGATCGTCGCTTCCGCGGTTTTCGTGTTGGGCGCAACGGTCGGTAGCTCCGAAGCCGCCGTTACGAATTGAATTCGTTTGAGGCCGTCCTGCCTCATGAGCCAGTTTTTCACAGCGTCTGCCGGCGCAGGACAGCTTTTGGTATAAGCGGGCGACCCTTGCCTCGGTGTCCCCTCATCCGCACGCTGCTTTTGGCCTTCTGACGAAGCACGTCGGCAACCTGCCCCGAGCACCGTCTCCGCTTTGGGCAGGATGTCCGCCTTGTCGAAATCGAACAGTACGTCGGCAGCCAGCTCGATGCGCAGTTCGGTGTCGGTCTCCTTCACCTTCCAGATCGAGAACCTTGCCGCCGATATCCTTGATCGTGTAAACCAAGTCGAGGGTTTTGAACTTCAGCGCTCCGACGGCCTCGTCTTGCGACGCACAGGGCATAGCCTGCAACCAGCGACACGGGGAAGGCCCAGGCGCAACGTTTATAGCCGGCCCGGGCGTTCAACGGCTTGATCGGAACATCATCGGCGGGTGAGAGATGCGGGATCGACAATTGATCTTGGGCACATGTCGGGGCGCTGGAAACTTGGCCCACACGTTCAGCGTTCTCCGGCGCCGACAGTGTTCAAGCCGCGGCTGCAACAGGCACGTGTCTTCTGAATCCGCGACCAGATACTTCTTCTGTTCCGCATCGATCAGGCTGATTCCGCCGACGCTGGCATAATCCTTGATGTGATGATCGGGGTCGCCGAATTGTAGCTAAAGCCCAGGTCTTTGCTGGAGCCGTTGACCAGTGCGATCTGAGCGTGACAGTGCGCCGCTGTTGCGCTTGAGCTCCTGGATTTCCGCTTTGATGCCTGGAGTCTCGCCGTCAGCCGTGGCCACGCCCGGGGTGGAGGACGCGGCGGGCGGCTGGCGTCGCGCTGCAGGAGCGGCTGGCGGCTGCGCTGGAGCAGCCGCGCTCGGAGCAGCCGCGGGAGCCGGCGGCGCCTCCTTTGTTTGAACAGCCCGTAACAGCAAGCGCGGCTGCTAAGGAAATGCCCACGAGCATTGTGTCGAATGCAACCTGTTCTCTTGTAGGTGCAAGTATACATCAGAGGGCCGTGCGGATGCATTCGTTCGCGCCCCAATAGAGCATAATGAAGCGGAAGGGCTAGAAACTCCTGCGCGTTGCGGAGAAATGGCTTTACTGGCTCTTCCTCCAATATTCTGCGTGTACGTTTTACTGGTATGCGCTGAACGCTGGTTCCAGCAGACGATTCGTCTGGTTAGGATTGCTGCGCAGCGTTCATGGCGGTCGGATCTTTTCCTGGCGCTTTTCAAGCCCACCCATCCATGGAACATGGAGACCCTGGAGCGACCGTGCGTTTTTTCTGGCGTTCCGCGCTCTGTTCGGACTGCAGGGTTGCCGTATCACATCTGAATTTTTCTGACGCAGTTCGCCAACCTGGCGCTGATCAGTCACATACATGGCGGCTTACGGCTCCCGCTGGCGGGTTTTTGCGCGCCGCTCTTTTGGATCGGGAACCGGCCATCGTGATGGCAATGTCTTGGCTGCTTTTACAAGGACATCCTCTGTAGCTTTTTTCTGCTGCTGGCCTTCTATTTTTTCCTGCGCCATATCGAGACCGGAGCCCGGCGCTATTACATCTGCAATGGGTTGTTTTCGTGTTAGGTTCGGCGCGCTGGAAACGAACCTTGTCTATCGGCGATTGCCGCGAGTATGCGCGTTGTCGCCCGCCCGTATCTGCGCAAGACATTGCCGTTTTCATCCTTCCTTTGTCTTCGTGCGCTGAACATGATCTTGTCGCCAGGCGGAGCTCGGGGCCGTATTCGATTCACATCGACTGTGGATTCCGGTCACGTTTTCCAGTATTGGTTTGCCACGCTCGTGCCGCTCGACGTGAAGCCTTCACACCTTTTGGCCGAACGGAGGCGCAAGCCGGCGCAATCGTCATTAGTTGGCGCTGGCAGTTTCGTCGTCTGCAGGGGCGGCGCAGAATTGGCTCCCCGCGTTTTTCCTTTTCGTGTTTATAATCGCGCTGGCGCCGGTGCTGCTCTACGCGAGCAGTTCTGGCCGTATTACGCCACTGCGGCCAGCATCGCCTGGCAATGCTGGCCGCCTACGCGATAGCAATCGCAATCGAGAACCGGCGTCGACTACGGTGGCTGTGGCGTAGCTTGGCCGTTTGCGCTGAGCTCGTGTTCTGGCGCCTTCCGTGATGTGGCAAGAGCCGCCGCAAGTGGGGTACGACCGCAAGTGTCCGAGTGCGGAGTATGGTGACTGGGATCGCCGAAGCGGTTGCGTTGCATCCCGAAAACCATTGTTCTCGATGGCGTGGACAACACGCTCTTTTGGGCCGGCATCTGGTATGGCGGCTTCCGGGCGGCAGGCCTCCCACGGTGTTCTGGCTCGGAGCTCGGAACGGAGGATTACTCGGGACCCGTCTCTAGGAGGACCGAGGATTTCATTCTACGGCTCAAAGCCTGCGGCGGCTGGAGGAGGTCAGTCATTGTGGCTCGATCGACGGCGACAGGCTGATCGAGGGTAACCCCGATGATTTGGAAAGGTCATGCAGTCGGCAAGCGTCTCCGAAGAGCCACTGCGTATCGATGTCGCAAATCCGCTGATGCAGCCGTATCTGAGTGGAGGCTGGATCCGCCGAGGTTGGGCACCGCGGATGGCGCAGCAGGCCGGTCCGTTTGGTGGGCGCGGACTGCAACGGACGCTGCATCTGACGGGAATTCTGCCCTGCCGCACAGGTCCGTTCGGTCCCACTTTACCATGATGGTTGCGGCCGATGACACGTCGATGAAACCCGCCTTGCTTAGCGAGGGAGTCTTCGATGTGTCTTCTCCGCTCCCGCCGGAAACTGGTGGGCAAGAAGGAGATCGAGGTGACAATTCATGTCGACCGTACATTCGTCCGCCGAACGACGCACGCGATTTGGGGTTGTCCTTCGCGTCGTGGAGATTCGATGAGGACGACAAGATTGGCCTTGACCAGTTTGCAGGCCACTTATCGAACTCAAACCCGGCGATCGCGTAAACTTCTTGCCGCGCGTGTAGACAACGGGCGCGCTCCTACAATTCCCTGGCGAGCCATCCGCACCACTGGCGGCTGCGCTCGATCGAAGTGTTGCGCCAGCCGGACCCATCCTGGTTTTCCGGCATAGGTCCAAAGATGGCTCGCCGAGTGTCGCGACAGGAACGATTCCAACAGGCTGCTCGCCGCCTGCGGACTTACGGCCACGCATGGACCAAAGTAAGTCGCGACCGCGCCCGGCCGTCCATGGCGTACCCCGATCCGGCAGTTGAGAAGGACTCCCCGAGTTCCAGCTTCGAGAGCAGTCTGCTCCGGTCGCGCCGAATGCGTTCCGGTCGAGGGCCGGGTTCATCCCCCCTGCTCTGCCAGTTGGGAAGCGCTCACTGGCGCAGGCGCTCGCAGCCAGCGCTCCACGGGCATTCGTCCCCGAAACCCAACTTGCGATAACACCGCTCCCCATACTGGTAGCATCGAGCTTGACCCAATGGGTTTGCCGGCCGTCTAAGTATTCAGCGTCCGGCGCATCAGCTGGCTGGCCAGACCTTGACCGCGAAATTCCGCCGCCGTGACACCATGCGATCCAGGCGAGCTCGCGGCCATAGCAAGTGGACGTGGCAGTCGCCACAAGCCTGCCCTCGTGCTCGATCCGAACAACCTCGGGCCTCGAGCTCCAGGACCGCAGCCAGTCCTGCTCGTCTGGTTCCGCCGACGGTCTGCTTCAAAGCATGGCTGGGGAATATCCGAGATGTCAGAAGCCGCACGTGGCTCATCGCTTGACGCGCTTCATCACTGCCGATCGTGCGGAAGATCCGGTCTTCCACGTCGTCGTTGTATGGCCCGGGGAGTCCATAGTAGAGCATGCGTCGGATGCCTCGTAGCCACCCTCCCTCAGTAACGCAGCGAAGGATGTAGGACATCACGTCGTTCGAATAGCGGCCACAATGATGCGCTTCGATCCGTACTCCTCTTGATGCGCAGAACATAATCCACCACGACTCTCCGCCCAGCGCTACCAGTGTGAGGTCCTTTCCGACCCGATCGCCTGCACAGGATACGGATAATGCCGGACTCGGGATCCCTGGTCATAAGTGGCCAGCATGCCTGGCATGGCGGAACGCGAACACGTTGGCATCCTTCAGGCGGGATTCAAGTCTGTCGCGTATGGATGGCGAATTCCAGGTCCACGCTTTGAAACGCGCCAGAATCGCGCCGCGCACCGGCTGCATGGGCCGCTCATCACGCGGTTGACTTCGGCTGCCAGGTCGGCTCCATGTTCTCGGCATACTCGGCTTGCTGCGTGGATACGGATCTGGTCGGCGCCGCAGAGCATCAGAAACACGCCGTTGCGCCGGATGGCTTTTTCGATGGCGATTTGAGCGAAACCTGCATATCGCCGCTGAACTGGTAGAACTCGCCGGTGAGCGTCGTATTGTGACACGCGTAGCGAATAGTAAGGCTCGCAGCTTGCCGTCCGGCGCGGTCCTTTCAACACGGGAGTCGTGATCGGTTGGGCCGCTCCGATTGACGCCGTTCTTGATGCCCGTAGGAGTCGGCTCCCGCCGATTCATAGCGAAGCGGCGACGCCGTTCCCGAAGGAGAGATTGGCAGGAGCAAGTCGCCTAGCGCCGCGCCCACTACGCGACAAGTTATCGGTGAGTTGACGACTGTACTCGTCCACACGGCTTGCTCCTCCGGGCCGAGGGCGTACATATTGGCAAGATTGCCTCGAATGAGCGGTCCGGTGTGGGTATGGGACGAATTGATCACCAGGCGCGCCCGATGAGTCCGTACTCCTTCAATACGCGAGCCGCCACCACGTCGGTAATCGCCCGCGGCAGCCCCACCAGATCCGTACTGACGATAACCACAGCGCCCGCCTTGCGCATCCTCAATCGCCAGCGCTTGGCCACATGTCGTGAATCTTGCCCTCCGAAGCGTGCGTCCGATTGGCATAACGGACATGTACATCGCTGCTCAGGCGTGAGGGATCAGGCCGCGCCAGGCCGGCTTTGTAATCGGCAGCGTTCAGCGGACCGCACAGAATAGCAATCCCGGCTCGTGATAGTCGTTTATACATTTTGCTGCTAATAATAACCGATTTCGAGTTGAACCCCAACCCGCTAACCGTGCAACAATACGATTCCTCCATGGACGATCTGAAAAAGCTAATCCGGAATGCAGGACTTCCCAAACCTGGAATTCTGTTTTACGACATTACCACGCTGCTGAAGGATCGGGCCGGACTCCGCGGCGTCATCGACAGGTTGAAGGAGACATACGACACTCCGGTGTGGACCTGGTCATCGGCATCGAAGCCGCCGGGTTCAATCTTTGCGTCGGCGCTGGCGACGCCCTGGCGCGGGCTTCGTGCCGTGCGCAAGCCCAAGAAGCTGCCTGGGGAGCGGTCAGCGTGACCTATGCTCTCGAACGTCGAACCGACACGCTCGAGATGCACACTGGCGCTATCACCGACGGCCGATGCAATCCTATAATCGACGACCTGCTGGCCACTGGAGGCACCGCTCTAGCCACAGCCCACTCGTCGACGCAATGGCGGTAAAAGGTGGCGGGACTGGCTTCGTAGTGGAGCTCACGTTTCTCATGGGCGCAAGAAGCTCGATGGTTACGATGTTTTCTCGCTGATGAAGTACGACAAGTGCTGGTGTCCACACGCGGGCCCGCATCCGGGCGCTGGCCTAAGATAATCTCGATCTCCGCGTCCCTGAACAAACGGCCCGACGGGCTATCACGAGCTGCGTACCGTGTTCCAACGATATCGCTTTCCGACCGGCTCGATCTTGCTTTCACTCCGGGGCGTGGAACGAGATCGCGCTCCAGTCGGATGTGCACATCGCCACAACCTGGTCGTGAAGGCGGCCGATCTGCCTGATGAGCTCCGCCTGAGCGGGCGCGTGGAGTGCAGCTGCAGAAAGCATTCCCATGGGGCGCGGGGCTGGGCGCGGTTCGTCGGATGCGGCTGCCGTGTTGCTGGCACTGCCGGTGCTGCCGGTGGCGTGATTTCCATAAGCGTCTGATTTCGATCGCTGGCGAGTTGGGCAGCGACGTGCCGTTTTTCCTGTTGGGAGGCTGGTGCCGCGCGATCGGCCGGGGACCGAACTATATCCGCTGCCTCCTATTACACGGGTCCAGCCTCGTGTCCGCGCTGGAAATTCATGTTCCACGCGGACGCTTACCAGAGCTGAAAGCGTGGGAATTGACAACAGAATCGTTACAAATAAGATAGATCGTTTCCAGGCCTCTTTGTGGGGCGCAGGCGGAGCCAGGGGCGTCAATACTTCGAAGAGGCTGTTTTTCGGCGGCATCCCCCGCTGCGGGCCTTAAAACAGAGGCTGCTCAGCTCGGGCGCCACCCGCGTTGATGCGGGGAGCGGCTCTTCTATTTTCGCGATCTTGACGACCAGGTACAGGCAACGCGCGCCACTAAATTTTTATCGAAAGGAAGGTGTTTTCCGAGTTTCGCTGGTAAGCCAGCCCGCACGAGCTTCATGTGGCGGGCTGGCTGTCTGCGCACCGGATACAATCAGCATGGCCGCCCCAAGCCGGTACGCGCGATGAATCCCGACCGCCTCAAAAATCTTCACAGGCAGTGCCCCCCGCTGCGAAGAGCTATGCGGGTGCCTGGCATCCCGCTGGGCAAGGCTTTCCTGCGGCAGTTTTCGATGGCGAGATCTACCTGCAGATCCAGGAAAACGTGCGCGGCACAGACGTGTTCGTGGTCCAGCCGACCTGCCCGCCGGTCGACCGCCACGTCATGCAACTGCTGCTCATGATCGACGCGCTAAAGCGTCCTCGGCACAGCGCATCACGGCAGTGTTACCCTATTATGGGTATGCCCGTCAGGATCGGAAAGACAAACCGCGCGTTCGATTTCGGCCAAGCTGATCGCCAGCTTGATTGAGCGGGCAGGCGCAGACCGGATTCTGGCGCTCGATTTGCACGCGGCGCAGATTCAGGGATTTTTCGATGTTCCGGTGGACCACTTGTTCGCCGCGCCGTCATGATCGATTATTTTAAGCCGCAGGAGACGCCGCATCTGACGTGGTATCTCCGGATGCGGGCGGCGTTCGAGCGCGCAAGGCGTTCGCCAAACGGCTGAGATTCCGCTGGCGATTATCGACAAACGCCGGGAAGATGTAAAACGTGGCCGAGGTGATGCACATCATCGGTCGCGTCAGAGGGCGGAATGCCTGATCGTGGACGATCTGATCGACACGGGAGGGACGCTGGTGAAGGCCACCGAAGCGTTACTGGATAAATCTTCATCTCTTTCC
>Ga0137411_1297672_pt1 | contig 9740 bp, 9 predicted proteins | sample CZODoug1_16funga_FD_122058 | JGI IMG/M metagenome (GOLD analysis project Ga0137411, IMG submission 122058) | Vadose zone soil fungal communities from Angelo Coast Range Reserve, California, USA - CZODoug1_16fungal (PacBio error correction) | ecosystem: Environmental > Terrestrial > Soil > Vadose... | reverse complement strand
TTCAGAAGCACAGTCTCCCTCACATGCACCTCCTGATATGGTTCAAGGATGAGCACAAACTGAAGACTCCTGAAGAGGTGGACAGCTTGTATCTGCTGAGTTCCCTGAGGACACCAATTCCAGATTGTTTGGATTTGGTGAAAGGACTTGATGAACCCATGGTCCCTGTGGCTCTCAGAAGACTAATGCTCCTGCATGGACAAGGAGAAGAAGACGTGTACAAAGCACTTTCCAAAGGCCTTTCAAGATGTACTGTGATGAATGAGGATGGCTTCCCAATATCACCATAACAATACTGGCAAAAAAGTATTGGGTCAGGGGCCATATGATGGACAATATGCAATGTGGTCCCCACTGTCCCTACCTGCTACTGAAGTTTGGGGTGCCACATCAATGTGAAGATCACCTGTGGGATGCACTCAATCAAGTACATCCACAAGTACATCTACAAGGGCCATGATAGACTACTATGGAGTTTGGAAGGACAAGATGAGATCAAGCAATATCTCAGTGCACACTATGTCAGTGCCCTGAGGCTTTTGGAGGCTGACTAGGAATGAGATTCACTCCCAGCATCCTGCTGTGATCCCTCTTCCCGTTCACCTGCCTGATGAGCAGGCTATTGTCTTTGAATCCATTGGGGAGGCTGAAAGACATATTGCAATGTGCTCAGAACTCCAAGTCCAAGCTCATGGGTTACTTTGAGGCCAATGCCAAATATCCCAATGCTCAGGAGTACTACTATGTTGAATTCCCTGACACTTTGGTCTGGAAAGCCAAGGACAAGGCTTGGGAACCTCGCAAGAGGTTTGAGGACCACCATGGTCGCATCCACTTTGCCAACCCTGCCAGCTGAGGAGAGGTTCTATCTGTGCATCTCTGCTCACTGTAGTCAAAGGGGCCCAGTTCTTTTGAGGCCCTCAGGACTTATGCAGGCATTCACCACCCCACATTCAGGCAACATGCCTGCCAGGGGTCTTTTGGAGGATGATGGTGAATGGAGGATATGCCTTGAGGGGGGGGAAGCTGGTCCCAGCCATACTGGTCCTCAACTCAGGCGTTTATTTTTGACCCTCCTCACAAGGATGATCTGCTGATCCTACTCAGCTCTGGAATGAATTCAGAGTCCATATCTGTGATGACTTGGATACCACAAGAACAAGCATGGGGATGTCTGACCCAGTGACTCTCAAGTCTATGACTTTGGCCTCTTTCCTCATTGATCACTCCTTCATTATCATGGCAGGGTCTGGCTGACTTTAAAAACATGCCTCAGGTCAGGGAGACTGGATCAGATGGCCAGTAACCACCTCATTTCTGAGCAGATGATTATAACCCTGAGGATGAGATGGCCATGGCTACTGAGAGCATAGCCAGGCTCAACACTGGCCAGAGAGCTGCCCATGACACCATCTTGGAGTCAGTATTGTCCAGGATCCTCAGGCAGGCCTCGAGGGAGACTGTTCTTTGTCCATGGTTCTGGAGGTGTTGCAAGACTATCTCTGGAATACTTTGGGTCTTCTGGCAGAGGCAGATCCATAATTGTGCCATGTGGCATCCTCAGGGATTGCAGCCCTCCTCATTTGGGGGGAGGACAACTCACATGAGGTTCAAACTGTCCATTGACACCATGCCACTTCTTCTGCAACATCAGGAAGACGACCCACTGGCTGAGATGATTAGACAGACAGGTCTGATCATCTGGATGAAGTCACAATGCAACATCGCTTTATTGTTGGGGCTGTGACAGAACTCTGCGGGATTTCTTGACATGATGTTCCATTTGGTTGCATTACTGTCATTGGGGCAGTGACTTCAAACAGACCTGCCTGTGGTCGTTGGAGGGTCCAGGAGGAAACTGTGGGGGATCCATCCAGAACTCTTACCTGTGGGCCCATCTCAAGGTGTTGCATCTGACTGAAAACATGCGGGTGGATCCAATGACCTGAGAGTGTCAATTTGCTCAGTGGCTACAGGATGTGGGGGAAGGTAACCATCTGCCTGTGGACTATTCCCTCCAATTTCCTGAGGCATGCTATGTGGCCATCCTTCTCAGATGATTGCTGAAATTTATCCAGACATGGATCCTGGCCACTTGGACCAGTACTTTCTGGAGAGGTCCTTCTCTCCCTCACAATGTGGATGTGGATGAGTTCAATTCCAGACTGTTGGAGTCTTTTCTGGAGAGGAGAGGGTCTATCACAGTGCTGACTTGCTGATGAGGATGTCAAGGCATCCAATACCCTACAAGAATATCTTCAATCCATTGATATCCCTGCTTCCCACCCCACCGACTCATCCTCAAGCTGGGTTCATCCTCATGGTCCTCGCAATCTTGATCCACATCATGAGATTTGCATGACAGGATTGTTCTGATTGCTATGAAGAGCAGACTTCTGGAAGTCAGGATCATTATGGGACCTAAGGCTGGAGAAACTGCTTTGATCCTCAATTAATTTGTCCCACTGACTCCCAACTGCTTCAAGATCGATGTCAGGCAATTCCCTGTCAGACTTGCATTTTCCATGACAATGAACAAGTCTCAGGGTCAGTCTCTGAAAAAGTGGGATGGACTTGCATAATCCAGTGTTTTCACATGGTCAATTGTATGTGGCTCTGTCCTGGGGGACAACAAGAGTGGGGTCAGGCACTATCTTCCAGAGGGCTCTAATGGTAGGACAACCAATATTGGTCTACAAAGAGCACTTCTGAAATTCAGTAAGTTTTATTATTATTATTAGAAAATGGTTGACTGATATCATCATCTCCAGGCCTGACTGACTTTGGTACTTGACTTGGTTTGTTTTATGACTCCTGTACAGTATTTTTTTTTGGTTTTGGCTATGCTGACCTAGAAATTGGTAGATATCATTTTAAAATCTGAATGTCCTGTTTTATTTTCCGCTTTTTTGACTCATGTGTTTGCATAATTGGATTGTAAATGGGTAGTGAGTTTAATGTATTTGTGAAGCTCATCACTTGGTGCCATGCTTGCGATAAAATTTATCACTCACTACAAATATGACCACTAACTCCAATAGATATCATTTTATTTATTTTAAATATGAATGTCCTTTGTATTTCGCTTTTTTGACTCAAATGTTTGCATAATGTATTGTAACTTGATGAAAAAACATGGGATAATAATAAAATTAATCATGTCTTGATTCATTAAATATACACTACCACTGGTTCTCAATGAGTAAGTGAGTAAAGAGAAATTAAATTGAATTCCTATGTGGATAAAGTTGACACTTGAAAAAAAAAAGCATTGAAAGACCCATGCATAGCATGGGTCTCAATGCATAAAGACACTTTACATAAATTGAGTTGAGACTTTGAAGAAAAAATATAAAAAAATAGCATCGAAAGACCCATACATAGCATGGTCTCAAAGTGTCAATGATAAAAGACACTTTAAATGAAGTTGTCTATGTGCAATAAAATTGAAATTTGTAAAATAAAATAAAATAAATGCTTGAAAATACATGAGTCTCAATGCATAAATGATTAAAGACACCTTGATTTGAGTTTACCTATGAAGAATAAACATAAGACATGGCAACAATCAAAAACACAAAGCATTAAAGACACATTTGTATCATGGTCTGAATGTGTAAATGATAAACAATTTTAAATTGGGTTGTCTATGAGAAATATATTGAGATATCTATACTGAAATGAGCTCAGTGGATTGTGGTGAAATCAAAAGACAAGCATTGAAAGACACATGCATAGCATGGGTCTCAATGTGTAAAGAATGAACTCTCTTTAATTTGAGTCTCCCATGGAATAATTAAACTGAGAAAAAAAGACCAATGCATTAATCAGAAAATGAATGAAGTCACAACAAATATAAAACATCAAATGGTTTGGTCTCAGTTTTGGTTCAATTCCTGATTGATATATTATGTGTTGACTTGAGAAAAAAAAGACAAAACATGAATGAAGCAAAATGAGTCAAGTCACAACAAATTGAGAGGCCCATGCGTAGTCATGGGCTTCGATGCTTGTGGGTAGTATGGAAAAGGGTTGGTTATGTAACTACTTACTGAGTTTCAACTTGAATTCAAGTTCCGGACTGCCAGAGCAAGATCTCCTTTCATCAACGTCGGTATGGCCCACCGTCTGCAGGCACGAGCGTCTGTACAAGTCGGTCAGTACTTATAAACCCTTCCTGTTTACATTCTCCAGCTGACTCAGGCCTACAGCCGTTCGCATTCGACCCACGACCACGCAAGACACTGTTACATTCCGCAGATTCCAAAGAACCATCATTCAGGCTGGCTCCCAACTTCGGTACAAGGTCGATGCAACGCAGTCTGCACCAACGGCGGTAGCCGCGAATGGAGTAACGCAAGCACCCCCCTCTGCGGTCCCACCAAAAAGCAGTCTTTTACTTTCGACCAGGTTCATCCGCCCACCACCTCGCAGCATGCACTGTTCCACAGCAACGGCGGAGCCTTTATTTCCCGTTTTTTGCAAGGTTCAACTGCACTATTCTAGCCTACGGCCAGACTTCCTCGGCAAGACCCCATTCCATGACCGGCGTTGATCTGGACGCCGGACCCTCAAACCACACAATGCATGGGTATCATACCCCGGTCCGTATAAATATATTTCAACGCGCAAACAGATCAAGGAGGAGCGCGCAGGAGGCTGGTCATGTTCCATCAAGAGTTCCTTTATCGAAATTTACAATGAGGAACCTCATCGATCTTCTCGAGAGGAGGGTGTTTCAAACGTGAGTATCATCGTGAAGACAAGGCGGCCATATCATTGGGGTGGTTCGTGAGTCAATGTCCGTAACGCCGCGAAGTCATGAAGTACGTCCCCGCTGATTGATATTCCTCAGTCCACTAGAATATTTAGGTTGGCATCGCAGGTACATCAATCAGCGGGGACGTACTTCATGACTTCGCCGGCGTTACGGACATTGACTTCACGGAGACCACCCCAAATGATAATGGCCGTCCTTGTCTTCACGAATGAGTATTCACGTTTGACACCTCCCTCCGAGAGATCGATGAGGTCCTCATTGTAAATTTCGATAAAGGAACTCTTGATGGAACATGACAGCCTCCTGCCGCTCCTCCTTGATCTGTTTGGCGCGTTGAAATATATTTGATACGACCGGGGTATGATACCCATGCCATTGTGTGGGTTTGAGGGTCGCGTCCAGATCAACGCCGTCATGGAATGGGTCTTGCCGGAGGAAGTCTGGCCGCTAGGCTAGAATAGTGCTAGTTGAACCTGCAAAAAAACGGGAAATAAGAGGCTCCGCCGTTGTTGGAACAGTCATGCTGCGAGTGGTGGGCGGATGAACTGGTCGAAAGTAAAAGACTGCTTTTTGGTGGGACCAGCAGAGGGGTGCTTGCGTTACTCCATCGCGGCTACCCGCGTTGTGCAGACTGCGTTGAATCGACTTGTACGAGTTGGGAGCCAGCCTGAATGATGGTTCTTTGGAATCTAGCAGGCATGGTAACAGTGTCTTGCGTGGTCGTGGGTCGAATGCGAACGGCTGTAGGCCTGAGTCAGCTGGAGAATGTAAACAGGAAGGTTTATAAGTACTGACCGACTTGTACAGACGTCGTGGCCTGCAGACGGTGGGGCCAACCGAGCGTTGAGAAGGAGATCTTTGCTTTGGCAGTCGGACTTGAATTCAAGTTGAAACTCAGTAAGTAGTTACATAACCAACCCTTTTCCATACTACCCACAAGCATCGAGCCCATGCTACGCATGGCCTCTCATTTGTTGTGACTTGACTCATTTTGCTTCATTCATGTTTTGTCTTTTTTTTCTCAATGTCAACACATAATATATCAATCAGGAATTGAACCCAAAACTGAGACCAAACCATTTGATGTTTATATTTGTTGTGACTTCATTCATTTTTCTTGATTAATGCATTGTCTTTTTTTCTCAAGTTTAATTATTCCATGGGAGACTCAAATTAAAGAGAGTTCATTCCTTACACATTGAGACCATGCTATGCATGTGTCTTTCAATGCTTTGTCTTTGATTTCACCACAATCCACTGAGGTCATTTACGTATAGATATCTCAATATTATTCTCATAGACAACCCAATTTAAAATGTGTTTATTCATTTACACATTCAGACCATGATACAAATGTGTCTTTTAATGCTTTGTGTTTTGATTGTTGCCATGTCTTATGTTTATTCTTCATAGTAACTCAAATCAAGGTGTCTTTAATCATTTATGCATTGACTCATGTATCTTTCAAAGCATTTATTTTATATTTATTTTACAAATTTCAACTTTATTGCACATAGACAACTCATTTAAAGTTGTTTTTACTCATTGACACTTTGAGACCATGCTATGTATGGGTCTTTCGATGCTATTTTTTTATATTTTTTCTTCAAAAAGTCTCAACTCAATTTATGTAAATGTCTTTATGCATTGAGACCCATGCTATGCATGGGTCTTCAATGCCTTTTTTTTTCCAAGTGTCAACTTTATCCCACATAGTGAATTCATTTAATTTCTCTTTACTCACTACTCATTGAGAACCATGGGTAGTGTATATTAATGAATCAAGACATGATTAATTTTATTATTATCCCATGTTTCATCAAGTTAACAATACATTAATGGCAAACTTTTGAGTCAAAAAAGCGAAAATACAAAGGAAATTCATATTTAAAAATAAATAAAAATGATATCTATTGGAGTTAGTGGTCATATTTGTAGTGAGTTGATAAATTTTATCGCAAGCATGGCACCAAGTGATGAGCTTCCAAATACAATTAAACCACTACCCATTTACAATCAATTATTGCAAACACATGAGTCAAAAAAAAAGGAAAATAAACAGGACATTCAGATTTTAAAATGATATCTACAATTTCTAGGTCAGCATTAGCCAAAACCAAAAAAAATACTGTACAGGAGTCATAAAACAAAGCCAAGTCAGATACCAAAGTCAGTCAGGCCTGGAATGATGATATCAGTCAACCATATTCTAAATAATAATAATAAAACTTACTGATTTCAGAAGTGCTCTTTGTAGACAATATTGGTTGTCCTACCATTAGAGCCTCTGGAATAGTGCCTGACCCTACTCTTGTTAGTCCCCCAGGACAGACCACATACAATTGACCATGTGAAAACACTGGATTATGCAAGTCCATCCCCACTTTTTTCAGAGACTGACCCTGAGACTTGTTCATGGTCATGGAAAATGCAGTCTGACAGGAAATTGCTGACATCGCATCTTGAAAGGCAGTGGGAGTCAGTGGGGACAAATTAATGTGAGGGATCAAAGCAGTTTCTCCAGCTTAGGTCCATAATGATCCTGACTTCCAGAAGTCTGCTCTTCATACAATCAGACAATCCTTTCCCATTGCAAATCTCATGATGTGATCAAGATTGCGAAGGACCATGAGGATGAGACCCAGCTTGAGGATGAGTCGGGTGGGTGCGGAAGGCAGGGATATCAATGGATTGAAGATATTCTGTAGGGTATTGGATGCCTTGACCATCCTCATCAGCAAAGTCAGCACTGTGATAGACCCTCTCCTCTCCAGAAAAGGACTCCACAGTCTGGAATTGAACTCTCCACATCCCACATTGTGAGGGGAGAGAATGGACCTCTCCAGAAAGTACTGGTCCAAGTGGCCAGGATCCATGTCTGGATAAATTTCAGCAATCATCTGAGAGAGGTGATGGCCACATAGCATGCTCTCAGAGAAATTGGAGGAATAGTCCACGGCCAGATGGTTACCTTCCCCACATCCTGTAGCCACTGGCAAAATTGACACTCTCAGGGTCATTGGGATCCACCCGCATGTTTTTCAGTCAGATGCAACACCTTGAGATGGGCCCACAGGTAAGAGTTCTGGATGGAGTCCCCACAGTTTCCTCCCTGGACCCTCCAACGACCACAGCAGGGTCTGTTTGAAGTCACTCCCCAAGTGACAGTAATGCAACCAAATGGAACATCATTGTCCAAGAAATCCCGCAGAGTCTGTCAACAGCCCAACAATAAAGCGATGTTGCATGGTGACTTCATCCCAGATGATCAGACCTGTCTGTCTAATTCATCTCAGCCAGTGGGTCGCTCTTCCTGATGTTGCAGACAGAAGTGGCATGGATGTCAATGGACAGTTTGAACCTCATGTGAGTTGTCCTCCCCCCCAAATGAGAGGGCTGCAATCCCTGAGGATGCCACCTGAGCACAATTATGGATCTGCCTCTGCCAGAATGACCCAAAAGTATTCCAGAGATAGGTCTTGCCAACACCTCCAGAACCATGGACAAAGAACAGTCTCCCTCGAGGCCCTGCCTTGAGGATCCCTGGAAATACTGACTCCAAGATGGTGTCATGGGCAGCTTCTGGCCAGTGTTGAGCCGTGGCTATGCTCTCAGTAGCCATGGCCATCTCATCCTCAGGGTTATAATCCATCTGCTCAGAAATGAGGTGTTTACTGCCATCTGATCCAGTCTCCCTGAACCTGAGGCATGTTTTTAAAGTCAGCAGATCCTGCCAATGATAATGCAGGAGCTGATCATGGGAAGAGCCAAAGTCATAGACTGAGAGTCACTGGGGTCAGACATCCCATGCTTGTTCTTGTGGTATTCCAAGTCATCACAGATATGGACTCTGAATTCATTCAGAGCTGAGTAGGTGATCAGCAGGATCAACTCCTTGTGAGGAGGGGTCACAAATAAACGCCTGAGTTGAGGACCAGTATGGCTGGGACCAGCTCCTCAGGCATATCCTCCATTCACCATCATCCCCAAAAACCCTGGAAGGCATGTTGCCTTGATGTGGGGTGTTGAATGCCTGCATAAGTCCTGAGGGCTCAAAAGAACTGGCCCCTTTGACTACAGTGAGCAGGTGCACAGATAGAACCTCTCCTCAGCTGCAGGGTTGGCAAAGTGGATGCGACAATGGTGGGTCTCAAACCTCTTGCGAGTTCCAAGCCTTGTCCTTGGCTTTCCAGACAAAGTGTTCAGGGAATTCAACATAGTAGTACTCCTGAGCATTGGGATATTTGGCATTGGCCTCAAAGTAACCCATGAGCTTGGACTTGAGTTCTGAGCATATTGCAATATTCTTCAGCCTCCCCAATGGATTCAAAGACAATAGCCTGCTCATCAGGCAGGTGAACGGAAGAGGATCACAGCAGGATGCTGGGAGTGAATCTCTCATTCCTAGTCAGCCTCCAAAAGGCCTCAGGTGCACTGACATAGTGTGCACTGAGATATTGCTTGATCTCATCCTTGTCCTTCCCAAACTCCATAGTAGTCCTATCATGGCCCTTGTAGATGTACTTGTGGATTACTTGATTGAGTGCATCCCACAGGTGATCTCCACATTGATGTGGCACCCAAACTTCAGTAGCAGGTAGGGACAGTGGGGGACCACATTGCTATTGTCATCATATGGCCCCTGACCCAATACTTTTTGCCAGTATTGTGATGGTGATACTTGGGATAGCCATCCTCATTCATCACAGTCACATCTTGAAAGGCCTTGGAAAGGCTTGTACACGTCTTCTTCTCCTTGTCCATGCAGGGAGCATTAGTCTTCTGAGAGCCACAGGGACCATGGGTCATCAAGTCCTTCACCAATCCAAACAATCTGGAATTGGTGTCCTCAGGGAACTCAGCAGATATCAAGCTGTCCACCTCTTCAGGAGTCTTCAGTTTGTGCTCATCCTTGAACCATATCAGGAGGTGCATGTGAGGGAGACTGTGCTTCTGAAAC
>Ga0137411_1304795_pt1 | contig 9752 bp, 1 predicted proteins | sample CZODoug1_16funga_FD_122058 | JGI IMG/M metagenome (GOLD analysis project Ga0137411, IMG submission 122058) | Vadose zone soil fungal communities from Angelo Coast Range Reserve, California, USA - CZODoug1_16fungal (PacBio error correction) | ecosystem: Environmental > Terrestrial > Soil > Vadose... | reverse complement strand
CAAAATATCCTAAATCGGATTTTGAAATTTAAACTGATCAGGAGGAATTCAATTTAGTTTAAATCTTTCACATTTGCCGAAATTTGACGAGAATTTAAATTAATTTGCATTGCAGGGATTGGTGAATCGTGAAATTGCTTAAAAGCTTCCAGCAAAATCATACTACAATACTTGCAAATATACTATTTTGAAAATAGGGAATAAAACTGGGCTTTTTCGGTTCCAAAAGAAGATTTTGGTATTTTTTTGCCAATTCTAATAATTTATGGAGGCATTAGAGCTTTTACAGTTGATAATTAATAAAATATAGACATAACCATTTAAACTTTTGCAACAAAAAATTGAAACTCTAGGGTTTTAACTTTAAAAAAAAATCTAGCAAGGTTTTTTGTTTAATACTAGGGTTTTGGTTAATTTTGACCCGGACACACCAGGAATCTGCAATTTGTCTTCCATATTTAAAATCACTAAAACCTAAATTCCTATTAATTCCTAAAGATCTCTCCCTGCTTGTAATATGCCTGGTAAAGTAGCATTAGTAAGAATATAGCAAATTTAGAAATAGTCCTACATTTACGGCAATAAAATCCATCAAATAATCCTGCTAAAAAGCTTAACAGAATAAAATATTATTAGATTTACTAGAGAGAGTAGAGATGGTTAAGTGTTAAATCCGCTAAGGCACAAATTCAATTTATCTTTTAGGATAAATTTAGATTTAAGTGAAATAGGCATGTAAAATTTACATGCCTAATAAGAATTTACATTGTAAATTCTTCAACATTTTCCAGGAAAATTGATATAATTTTGCAATTTGTGAAATTTCATTAATAATCCGTTGAGAAAGTATCACTTTCACACTTTCACGCGATGAGATAAATACTTTTGATATATGCATGAAGAAGCAAAAATATCCAAATTTTCAATTTCTTGAATTTGGTTGAATAGATTGATTCACAAAAAAATGATATATGCGATCGATCTTTTGTATACTTTATAGCTCAATCTTTTATGTAAAAGTTAAAGTATTTTTCTATAATTTAAAATAAGCAAATCGGACATTTTCCAAATTTGTTAAAATCACAAACTAATTTTTCTCAGAACTTTCTCTTCAAATTCCTTTTTTAAATGCTACCTACTAATATTAATACTCTATGACAGCTTCCTGATGACAGCTAAAAGCCATAATAAAGACATATAATATATAATCATTATTTGCATTTTTGAAAGCATTTTCCTTTCTTTTTTTCACCCAAATTCCCTTTATGCCAATCTCACGTCCTTTGTTCCCCTTCAAGTCTATACTCATCCATCAATCATTTACCCCGAAAAAAAGACTTTCAGTTAGAATGAGAATAAAAAATAAAGGGCATTTTATCAACTTTCTCTCATATATATTTTTAATGAAATCTTCCAAGGGCTCCAAGGCCAATTTTTTATATGACTTTTATAAGATCTTATAAAGATCAAAATTCCTGGAGATAAGCGGAGAAATCGCAAAAAAAAAATTGGAGTTAGAAGGAATTTTGGAATTTATATGAGAAAGCTGATAAAAGTCAAGGAATCTTTTTGCAATCATTAACATTTTTTCTAGAAGATAAAGATAGCTATATGAACTTTACTCTTCTTAAGATTTCTGACAAGATTATCCTTACAAAGATTCCTATTAAAAAATTATGTTCAAGTATGCCCAATCGAGTCATAAAAACTATCTGTATAACTTTTTGCCGAACCCTAGAAAGAATGAAAACTGAAAACTTTATTAAAGATATAAACTAGGTTATAGTCCAAAAAATATCACTTTCTTTCATTTCACTTTCGTTACCATATCACTCGCAAAATCACTCGGTCATTTATACTTTTTCAGGTCAAATTCCATTTTCAATCACTCTCACTCACTCTCATTCACTTCATTTCCTTTACAAAAAGTATAAATGGTTGAGGATTCGCGAGTGATTTTGATGAGAAATGACTCATGGAAAAAATTTCCATGGTTCTCAAATTCATATGAGTGAAATCAAAATCACTCGCATTCACTTTGGAAAAGTTGAAATTATTCAACTTGCCCAAAAAGTGAAATCGAGTGAAACCAAAGTGATTTTTCGACTATAATGACCCGAGTGAAAATGAAATGAAAGTGAAATTAAAAGCAAATGAAAGTGAAGTGATTTAATTTCACTATGGACTATAAATGCTCGAATTCCATTTACTCTAAGGAAACTTTCGTGAAACGGGACTATAAACATAGTTATACTATTACCTAATTAACATAATTGCAAAATAAGTTGTATCCAAAATAAAAAACAAGAAGGAGGGATTGAACCCGGGGCTTAAATCTTTTTAAGGATATTTATCAAATTGAAAAGTTCTCACGGATTCTTTTTAAAACAGGTTTTACAAATTTACCCTGCGTTTTTAGTAAGAATTTTTAATCCTAAATAACAGATCTATCACCCAGTTAAGGATATTTACATTTCCTATTATACGAATATAAAAATTCTGAATGGGAAGTTTCAAAAATATTTTTGCTTGAATCATTCAGAGTTTGAATTGGCATGTTATATGGATACTTTCTATGAATGAATATTGAAATGCCAAATAATCTATTATTAGACTCTTTTTAAAAGAAAATGGGCTTTTTGATTAGTATCTCTGAATCAGAGACTCTATGAAATTATTAAGAAGACTCTCAAAAATTTCAAAGGAAAGTTCGTAATCATCGATCAATAAGTATAGTAATGTATACTCTAAAATGCTTAAAAGATAGTTATAGAGAAAGACCATTAATCAAACATCTTTTCAAGTTTTTTCTCCAACTTTAATAATCTCAAAAAAATCAAGTTTCATTAAAAATCTCTCCATTAACCAATCTAAAATTACTCTGGCTCTACTATTGCGTAAATATTGAAAAGTTACAAATTTTTTTAATCAGAGACTTTCCCATATCGGCTCAAGATAGTTTTTCTTGGAAAGCAACAAGCAAATATTTTTGTTGATTCTGCAAAAGACATTCCACCATGCTTAAAACTTTGAAATTTTTAAGTGCTTCTTAAATTAGTTAAAAACTTAAAATAAACTATCAGAAGTTGAACATCAATTTTTAAAAGAGAAAAATATAAATTAATTTTTAATCTAAATTATGCTCTACAAATTCTATCTAAAATATTTTTTAAATAGCTGTTAAGTTAAATGATATTGATTTATTCCTATCTTTGGGTCATCAAATCCAACATTCTTCTAACATTTTAGATGGCTTTATTGAGATAAAAAAGCAACAAAATCCAATACTCTCGTAAACTTTCCTTTAGTAATAAATTCATAGTCTTACTCATATTTTATGATTTCTCCCAAAATGAATTTTCAAAGAAATACAAATAAAGGAATAAACTGCAAAGTATCGAGTAAAGATCGCATCAGCATTCTCCTAGTCAAACTATGTACTTTAAAATACTTAAATGCTTAATCTTTGAATTTCTATATGAAATACTGGAAAATATTTCAGATTAAAAATTGGGTCTTTCATTGACCTTATCAGGATTTCTGTTGCATTATACGTATTTTATACACTAGTATAAAAATTAAAATATACAATAGGCTGTAATCTAGTATTTTATTTTTTATGAATAAGGAAAGCCAGGCTTATCCAACCAAAAGAGAAATGAGGACAAATCCGAAGCTCCTGACTATGGTTCCCCCTCTATCTCGAGCCAACTTCAACTTCCGCATCCAGCGTCATCCTCGCAATTTTACTCAAGCAAAACCACAAGAGTCCAAGCTCCAAGATACAAAATCTCTACAATATAACATAGTCCCTATTATAAATTAAACGCCAATTTTCTAGTTTAAGGCTAAAACGGCTAAACAAATATAAGTTAAACAAATCTATATCCCTTCAGATTTACTCATATTTTTGTTGTTATTTTGAGAAAAAAATCAAAAAAAGTTTATTTTCAAATAGATTTTCATCCTATTAATAGGATTCCTATTGCTAAAATGAAAATTGCCTTTTTAAAAAAGAAAATCATATATATAATATACTGACTCATATTCTCATATCTGGCATTTTAGCAATTTAACAAATAATTAGATAGGTCAATTATTATAAATCTAAGGCACTATAAAGCCTGGAAATGTGATTTTGATCCCCATACAGTACCATAGATGATTAAGTACGGATAAATATTATACATTTCAGATATTAGTACATCAAGCCCCCTCTAATTTTAAAAATAATAACTTGTTAAAAAAGCTATACAATTAGGCTAATTTAAAAATATTGAATGAAATCCAATATTTTGCTTATGTTATAATAATATTACGATGCAAATTACGCGGGAAAATGACATAATCAACCTTGAATATTGAATCAAATTAAATAAGACTATCTGACTAGCCTATCTAGACTATTCAAGATGAGGAGTCAGTCTTGGATGATAAAATAATATATTTTTTTGTCTAAATGGCGAAAGATTGATGTTCTCTAATCTAATCTCAATACACTTAACCAATCATTCTCCTCTTCCCATTCCACAAAAGGCAATTTATTCCCCTACTTTCAGAGATCTTTTCAGGCCTTTCAGACCTTTCAGAAATTCAGATGGACTCTTTTTGGACCCTTTCCATCAGCTCTAAATCCATTAAACTGCGTCATATCCTCCTCGTCTTATTAAAGTAATGAATGAGCTTGAAAATAATATTTATATGGATCGAAGTGGCCGAAGGGCAAAGAAATTTTAAATAAATATCTTTCTTGAGTAACAATCTTACTTCATCTGCTTCACCTGGAATTTGAATAAAATACCTATTTGTAAAATACTTTAACAATTTTACCATTTTGAATTTATTTTTTCAAATTCCAGGTGAAGCAGATGAAGTTAAGTTTTGTTTACTCAGAAAAATAGCTGAACATATTTATTTAAAATTTTCTTTCCCTTCGGCCACTTCGATTCCATATAAATATTATTTTCAAGCTCATTCATTACTTCTAATAGAGACGAGGATATGACGCAGTTAATGAATTTAGAGCTGATGGAAAGGGTCCCAAAAAGAGTCCATCTGACTTTCTGAAAGTCTAAAGGCCTGAAAAGATCTCTGAAAATTGGGGAATAAATTGCCTTTTTGGTGTAATTGGGAGAAGAGAGTGATTGGGTTAAGTGTATGGAGATTAGGATTAGAGAACATCATCTTTCGCCATTTAGACCAAAAATATATTAATTTTTCATCCAAAGCCTCCTTTGAACTCCTTTCATCCTTTGAGGAGGAAATAAGTCTAGATAGGCTAGTCAGATAGTCTATTTAAATTTTGATTCAATATTCAAGGTTGATTATGTCATTTTCCCGCGTAATTTGCATCGTAATATTATTATAACATAAGCAAATATTGGGATTTCATTCCAATATTTAAAATTAAGCCTAATTGTATAGCTTTTTTTAACCAAGTTATATTTTAAAATAGAGGGGGCTTGATGATACTAATATCTGAAATGTAAATATTTTATCCGTAAAATATCTTTTTTATATTACTGGTACTGGGGAATCAAAATCAACATTTCCAGGCTTTATGTTTAGTGCCTAGATTTTATAATAATTTTGACCTATCTAATTTATTTGTTAAATTGCTAAAATGCCAGATATGAGAATTGATGAGTCAGATATTATTATATGAATTTTCTTTTTTAAAAGGCAATTTTCATTTTAGCAATAGGGAATCTATTTATAGGATTGCAAAAATCTATTAAAAATAAACTTTTTTTTGATTTTTTTCCAAAATAACAACAAAATATGAGGTAAATTCTGAAGGATATAAGAATTTTGTTTAAGTTTTTATATTTTTTCATGTTAGCCGTTTTAAGGGCTTTTTAAATAGAAAATTGCTTGTTTTATAATATAATAGGACTATGTGTATATGTAGAGATTTTGTATCTTGGAGGCTTGGACTTCTTGGTGGTTTTGGCTTGAGTAAAATTGCGAGGATGACGCTGATGCTGAAGTTGAAGGTTGGCTCGAATAGAGTGGGGAAGCCATAGTCAGGAGCTATCGATTTTCCTCATTCTCCTTTTTCGGTTTATAGCCTGCTTTCCTTTTTCAATAAAAATAAAATACTAGAATACAGCCTATTTTATTTTTATATTTATACTAGTGTATAAAATACGTGGTATAATGCAACAGAAATCCTGATAAGGTCATGAAAGCCCAATTTTTAATCGTGAAATATTTTCCAGTATTTCATATAGAAATTTCAAGGATTAGCATTTTAAGTATTTTAAAGTACATATTTTGACTAGGAGAAATGCTGATCGATCTTACTCGATAGCTTTGACAGTTTATTGCCTTTTATCTTGAATTCAATTTTTGGAACTCATAAAATATGATAGTAAGACTAGAAATTTATTTACTAAAGGAAAGTTTACGAGAGTATTGGATTTTGTTGCTTTTTTATCTCATAAAGCCATCTAAAATGTTAGAAGAATGTTGGATTTGATGACCCAAAGATATGGAAAATAATCAATATCATTTTAAACTTGAACATTGCTATTTAAAAAATATTTTTAGATAGAATTTGTAGAGCATAATTTAGATTAAAAAAATTATTTATATGTTTTTCTCTTTAAAAATTGATGTTCTCACTTCTGATATTTATTTCTCAGTTTTTACTAATTAAAGAAGCACTTAAAAAACTTTTCAAGTTTTAAGGCATGTGGAATGTCTATTTGCAGATCAACAAAAATATTTGCTTGTTGCTTTCAAGAAAAACTATCTGTGAAGCCGATATGGGGAAAGTCTCTGATTAAAAAAATTGTACTTTTTAATATCTTAACGCAATAGTTAGAGCCAGAGGATAATTTTAGATGGTTAAGGAGAGATTTTTAATGAAAAACTTGATTTTTTTGAGATTATTAAAGTTGGAGAAAACTTGAAAAGATTTTGATTAATGGCTCTTCTCTTATAACTATCTTTCAAGCATTTTAGAGTATACTTTACTATACTTATTGATCGATGATTACGAAATTTCCTTTGGAATTTTTTGAGATTCTTCTTAATAATTTCATAGAGTCTCTGATCAAAGAGATACTAATCAAAAAGCCAATTTTCTTTTTAAAAAGAGTTAATAATAGATATTGGCATTCAATATTCATTCATAGAAAAGTATCCATATAATCATGCAATTCAAACTCTGATTATTCATAGCAAAAAATATTTTTTGAAACTTCCCAATTCAGAATTTTTATATTTCTATAATTAGCGAATGTAAATATCCTAACTGGGTGATAGAATTCTGTTATTTAGGATTAAAAAATTTTACTAAAAACGCAGGGTAAATTTGTAAAAACCTGTTTAAAAAAGAATCCTTGAGACTTTTCAATTGATAAATATCCTTAAAAAGATTTTAAGCCGGGTTCAATCCTTCCTTCTTGTTTTATTGGATACAACTATTTTGCAATTATTAATTAGGTAATAGTATAACTATGTTTATAGTCCGCGTTTTCACGAAAGTTTCCTTAGAGTAAAATGAATTCGAGCATTTTATAGTCCATAGTGAAATTAAATCACTTCACTTTCATTGCTTTAATTTCACTTTCATTCATTTTTCACTCGGTCATTATAGTCCGAAAATCACTTTGGTTTCCCTCGGATTTCACTTTTTGGCAGTTGAAATAATTTCAACTTTTCAAGTGAAATGCGAGTGATTTTGATTTCACTCATATGAATTTGAGAAACCATGGAAATTTTTTTCCATGAGTCATTTCTCATCAAAATCCTCGCGATCCTCCAAAACCATTTATACTTTTTGTAAGGAAATGAAAGTGAAATGAGAGTGAAGTGAGAGTGATTTGAAAATGAATTTGACCTGAAAAGTATAATGACCGAGTGATTTGCGAGTGATATTGTAACGAAGTGAAATAAAGTGAAGTGATATATTTTGGACTATAAACCTAGTTTTATCTTTAATAAAGTTTTCATTTTCATTCTTTCTAGGGTTTCGCAAAAGTTAATACAGATAGTTTATTGACTCGATTGGGCATACTTGAAACATAATTTTTTAATAGGAAATCTTTGTAAGGATAATCTTGTTCAGAAATCTTAAAGAAGAGTAAATTCATATAGCTATCTTTAATCTCTAGAAAAAATTTAATGATTGCAAAAAAGATTCCTTGACTTTTATCAGCTTCTCCATATAAATTCCCAAAATTCCTTTCTAACTCCAATTTTTTTTTTGCGGATTTCTCCGCTTTCTTCCAAGGAATTTGATCTTTTATAAGATCTTATAAGGTCATATAAAAATATGGCTTGGGAGCCCTTGGAAGATTCTTATAAATATATATAGAGAAAGTTGATAAAATGCCCTTTATTTTTTATCTCATTCTAACTTGAAAGTCTTTTTCTGGGGAAAATGATTGATGGATGAGTATAAGACTTGAAGGGGGAACAAAGGACGTTAGATTTGGCATAAAGGGAATGTTAGGGTGAAAAAAAGAAGGAAAAATGCTTTCAAAAATGCAAAATAATGATTATATATTATTATGTCTTTTATTATGGGCTTTTAGCTGTCATCAGGAAGCTGTCATAGAGTATTAATATTAGTAGGTAGCATTTAAAAAAAGGAATTTGAAGAGAAAGTCTCTGAGAAAAATTAGTTTTGTGATTTTAACAATTTTGTAAAATGTCCGATTTGCTTATTTTAAAATTATAGAAAAAATACTTTAACTTTACAAAAATATTGAGCTTATAAAGTATACAAAAGCATCGATCGCATATATCATTTTTTTGGTGAATCATCTATTCAAAAATCAAGAAATTGAAAAATTTGGAATATTTTTGCTTCTTCATGCATGATATCAAAAAGTATTTATCTCATCGCGTGCAAGTGTGAAGTAACCTTTCTCAACGGGATTTATTAATGAAATTTCACAAATTGCAAATTATATCAATTTCATGGAAAAATGTGAATAAAAATTTACAATGTAAATTCTTATTAGGCATGTAAATTTACATGCCTAATTCCACTTAAATTCTAAATTTATCCTAATAGATAAATTGAATTTTGTGCCTTTAGCGGATTTAACACTTTAACCTATCTCTACTTCTCTCTAGTAAATCTAAAATATTTTATTCTGTTAAGCTTTTTAGCAGGGATTATTTGATGGATTTTATTGCCGTAAATGTATGACTATTTCTAAAATTTGCTATATTCATTACTAATGCTACTTTACCAGCATATTACAAGCAGGGAGAGATCATTAGGAATTAATAGGAATTTAGGTTTTTAGTGATTTAAAATATGGAAGACAAAATTGCAGATTCCTGGTGTGTCAGGGTTCAAAATTTAACCAAAACCCTAGATTAAACAAAAACCTTGCTAGATTTTTTTTAAAGTAAAACCCTAGAGTTTTCAATTTTTTGTTGCAAAAAAGTTTAAAATGGTTATTGTCTATATTTTATTAATTATCAAACTGGTAAAAGCTCTAATGCCTCCAATAAAAATTATTAGAATTGGCAAAAAATACCAAAATCTTCTTTTGGAAACCGAAAAAGCCCAGTTTTTATTTCCCTATTTCAAAATAGTATATTTGCAAGTATTGTAGTATGATTAAGCTGGAAGCTTTTAAGCAATTTCACGATTCACCAATCCCTGCAATGCAAAATTTAATTTAAATCTCGTCAAATTTCGGGCAAATGTGAAAGATTTAAACTAAATTGAATTCCTCCTGATCAGTTTAATTTCAAAATCCGATTTAGATATTTGTCTCTCT
>Ga0137411_1378915_pt1 | contig 9765 bp, 8 predicted proteins | sample CZODoug1_16funga_FD_122058 | JGI IMG/M metagenome (GOLD analysis project Ga0137411, IMG submission 122058) | Vadose zone soil fungal communities from Angelo Coast Range Reserve, California, USA - CZODoug1_16fungal (PacBio error correction) | ecosystem: Environmental > Terrestrial > Soil > Vadose... | reverse complement strand
TACTAACTATAAAAAATATTATTGCTGTTAAAACTGACTTACAATTATTTTCCGGCAATTTGTGCCATTTAAATCCTGCGCATCCAGTCCATACGTGGTGGCAGCACCTGTTACCGGAATCTTAAGGGGCGTCCGCGTTGATTTGAGTGTACCAACAGAACTTGGTTAATGAATACATAAACATTATTCGTAGCGGCGCTAAAGAATTGGAGACAATAATCTCGGGCTTCCCGTCAAGATTAAGATCGCGAACAACTATCCGGAAGGCAGACTGTCCCGGGTCGAGCAATACTTTTGTAACCGTGCGAAACTTATTGACCCGGGCGTACTCGTGTTTTTATAAATGAAAACTTCATTGCGTGTAACACCTCCGCGCGAAGCAATTAATTAGGAAGTCCGTCGCCGTCCAAATCGCCACATGCCAGATTAAACATGGGGAGCCTGTAGAAGAGTGAGGAAGCAAACTCAGATTTCCTGGTGAACTGTTATTTTTTCAGGATCATGATGTCTGTAGCCGTCCCTGCACGGTACCTGCTAAGTCCGGCTTTCCGTCGCGATCTAGATCACACGAACAAACGTCAAACACTTCATTCGTCAAACCGAAATCAGTGGCGCCGTCAGCTTTGTGGATCAAAGTCAGTTCCACTATAGAACGGCACAACTTTACAAGAGACTTTGTCGACAGGCCGGTGGTGAGATTGATGACCTCGACATTTGCCAACCGAGCCTGGACCCGGAACAGTGACCTGCAACGAAAATGCGGACGATGCCGTTAACAGTACCATTATTCCATCGAACCAAACCTGGTTGTTTGTGGGTGTAGTATTAAATCCGGCGCCCGAAATAGTTACGGTATTCAAAGGATACGTTGAGCCTGGAGAAACCGTATTAATAACGGTGACCCTGCCTTTTTAATAAATGAAAGGCATTCATAAAAGGAAAAAAAAACAAAGAACGTTTCATCCTTCTTTTATTTTTGAACGGTTAGTAACCATGCTCCCTGAATATTTTCATCTTCCTGAATCATCCCTGAATTTCCTCGCAGCGCTCAATGTCATTTGTCTGTGATATATATGACATACCAGCGTTTGTTTGCGTAGGAATCCATACTCAGTATCTTTGAAGCCGAGCTTTAGTAACCCAATCTGAGTATTTTAGCATTGACTCGACGCTGAAAACCCGGCAATGACGTAATCTCCTAATTCCATCTCCGCGCCGATGCCCTCCCCGCTCACAGTCTCGTGACGCTCGGCATTAGGGATGATGGTCTTCGTCGTAGTACTTCGTAGGATTGGCGGCATGCTCTTCAAGTCTGCTGAGATGCTCTTCCTCAGTAGGAGTAACAATTGCTTTTCTTCGGATCGTGTCATGAGGAACCTCTGCCTGCCGGGTTAGCTCTTCCTGCTTTTTTCTTTTCTTCGAGCTCCCGTCATCTTCTTGTCCTCCGAGCTCCTCTTTGCGAGGCTTGCTTGTTTCTTCTCCTCCTGTTCTTCTTTGCCAGTTCAGGCAGCGTTTTCGTTTCTCCGGCAGCGAGTTCCTGAGGAGTTTTCTTATGTACTTTTCTCTAATTCAGTATTTACGAAAGATAAACAGGAACATTTTCTTTCCGCTGACCATAAAGATACCGAATTGGAATTTATGAGAAGGTCTTCCAATTTCATTCAGTCCTGTATTCTTTAGCGTATAAGAATATCCAAGGGCGTTTGCTTATTGATCTTGAACACCAAGGGCTGAGATTTCAAAATTCTGCTTGTAGCCCGCCTAGTAGACGATGTTCTGAATGTGGAACACGGCGGCAGCCTCAAGCTGCGAAGGTATAGAAGAATTAAAGCGGTAAATAAGATATGGCTCAAAAACATACTTTCCCTCTCCAGGTAGAAAACCGTGCTCGCGTGAATAATCACCGACCCAAATGGATTTATTTTTGAATGGTGAATGATCACTATTCAGATACGATGGTTGGAAATATTCGGTAATGCAATACCTGCATGAAACGTAGTGCTTGTGGAAGGAAAGGCCCATGTTTCCGATCAGCTAGAAAATTATTTTCCACCAAGACTGCCAGAACGGGATCATTCGGAGTAAACAAAATTCAGTGATGTAACATCCACGGTAGTAGAGGAGAACCGATGGACAACCGAAGCGAAGAAATGCTTCGTGAAAGAGTTACGCGATATGCGCCGGTAAAAGCACCGCCGACGAATGAGAAAGAACGTCTTGTCATTGTTGAGATTAAAACCAAGACTGACCTGGTTGGCCAACGCCGTCTGAAGATTGAGGTTGGCGATAGAGGGACTTCCTTCCATAACTGCCCACTGGCTTTTTATAAGCTAAAAATAAGCAGTCCGTCCCTCATTGCAGTATAGGAAGGTTCAGAGAGAGGGATTAAAATATAAATGAGTAAAGTTGTGTATATCCCCCCCCTGAGCCGCCACACGCCGGAGGCTCAAAAATGAGAAAAGCCAAAAGAATAATATGGAACGTGAGAGTCTTCTCACCTGTTTCGTTATTAGTATTCTTCAAATGGTCATTTAAACCGGTTATTCATATTGTTATTTTTTTTTTAAATAATGTCTATCGAACTTCGTACCGAAAACTTAACCCATTTTAACTAAATCTTGACCCGCCTCGTTCTCATATCTTTCTTGTTATTATCTGCACGCCTGGCAAATTCCCAAAATTTTTCGTGGGTATTAAGCCGGTCCGTCAGTTATCTGGGCGACGTTTGCCAATACTGATGCAAAATCAACTTTAGCTCACAACCTAAAATCGGGTATACAGTGGGTGGCATCATACAATTTCCGTAAAAACCAGATACGCTTTTTTGTCTGAATTTGCTTACTCGCAGAAAGGCCGGCGCGTTAAGTTTAATGATGACACCTGGGAAAAAACGCGACTTACCATTTTATTGATTTGGTCGATGGCCCCTTCGCCGATCGTACAAGATAAAATCAAAAAAGATGTTGGCACCGATGTATTCTTTAACATCGGACCAAATATTGAATACTGGCTGAATGGAAAAGGAGAAATAAAGAACAGATGTTGTTACTTCTCCTTATGAGGTTATTTTGACAAGGTGCCAATAGTATTATTCCGTAAATTATATTAATGGTGCAAACCGTTGGCTTTTCGGATTGGATGCGGGAGTTGATTGGAGGCCAACATAACAAAGACACAGCGCTTCATACTGAATTAGATTACCTATGGTCAAACTTATATGGGTAAAAAACCAGCTCCAGTACTATCGAAGTTTTGGGTTGCCCGATAATCTGCAAGCCATTTAAAACGCTTACGGTTAACCGCTCCTACTATTTTGATTTTGATCTAAAAAAAATCAAAAATGGGCAAGAGCACGGTTGACCAAGAAAATTACAGAAAACCAAAACGTAAAAAATAAAGCCTCATAGATATATATTATTACAGGTACCAACCTCTCTCGCATTTAATTACTGTCTATAGCAAGTTAGTGACAGTTTACCCCAAAAAAAAGGCTCAAAATAGTAGACAGAATCCAAGATTTGGTAAAAAACGGTACTTTCAGCTCGGTTAGCCATAGAATAGACATAGCATGACGTTGATCATCAAATGGATAAAGACGAATCTGAAAATTCGAGGCCATCTTTACAAAAATCATAGCAGCCTTTGTGCACTGGCTTATAATCTGGTTGGAGATATTGACGCTGCCAAGGATATCGTACAGGATACCTTTTTAAAACTCTGGAACCGCCGGCAAAGTGTTACCATGGAGTCTGGCATAGGTAATATTTAAAACAAGCAACGGGCGCACGCCTCCTATAATTATCTTAATCAGAAAAAGACCGGATGCGGATTTATCGGAAATTGAATGGTCGTCATCTCCGATGTTTCGAAGCATCTGAAAACAATGGTTACCTGGAATGGAGGAAAAGAGCACGAAAGGCCCATGATAAACTCCCCCAAAGCAAAGCAATTTTTTGTTGAGTCGGCAGGAAGGCTTGAAATACCGGGAGATCGCCGATCAATTGAATTTATCCGTAAAAACAGTGGAAACCAAATGGGAATTGCGCTGAAAAAGCTTAGGAAGAGTTAAAACCTTATCTCACTAAGGATTCATTTGCCGCTGCTCGCAGTCCTTCTGGCTTATCTGCTTTTTAAAAATAGTTCACTAAGATTGGGGGTAATTCCCGTCCAACCTGTTTTAATAACACTAAACAGGTTCCAATGAACAGCAGCGAAAACTGGTCGCTTATTGCCGTATCTTGCCCAATCCATCACAACGGAGGAAGAGCAGAGGCTGATGGATTGGGTGCGTCTCGACCCAGCCAATCAAACCGACTGAGGAAGCGAGGAGATTTGGAACCTGACGGGATCAAAATTAAACTCTTCCCGAGATTGAAACTCAAAAAGAGTGGTTCGAAACTGGTCCAAGCGAATAGAAAGAGGTGACACAGGAGAATCTTCTTTCTTTCAAAAACATCGCGCCGGAATTCCTTAGCTCTCTCAGGATCGCGGCTGTTTTCGTTCTCTATTCTCGTTGTATTTTCTCATCACCAGGAAAACCGATTCCATTCCATCCGGCGAAGTTCTGAATTTACGTACGCTACGGGAATTCGGTTAAAAGTTACTATTTACCGATAGTTTCGTAGTGTGATCAATACCAATAGTCTCTGACGTTTGACAAAGAATTCATTACCGCAATGTTCAACTACAGGGCGAAGCTTTCTTTTCCGTAAGGCGGGATTCAAATGGCCGTCCATTCATCATCGCCGCTGGTGCGACAAAAACCAATGTAATCGGAACCTCCTTCAATATTAAAGCCCGGGAAAAAGAACCTGTCGATGTCGTCGTGGTAACCGGTAAAAGTAGAGTTCAGCAAAACAGACAGCATCGGCGACGAGAAATTGGTTCTGGGTTGCAAGCTGCCTCTACAATCCAAAAGCAATTTCTCGTCGCCGTGCTGTCTGTTTTGCTGAAAACTCTACTTTACCGCGTTACCACGACGACATCGACAGGTTCTTTTTCCGGGCTTTAATATTGAAGGAGGTTCCGGATTACATTGGTTTTGTCGCACAGCGCGATGATGAATGGACGGCATTTGATCACGCTTACGGAAAGAAAGCTTCGCCTGTAGTGAACATTCGGGTAATGAATTCTTTGTCAAACGTCAGAAGCTATTGGTATTGATCCACACTAACGAACTACCGGTAAATAGTAACTTTTAACCGAATCTCCCGTACGTACGTAAATTCAGGAACTTCGCCGGATGGAATGGAATCGGTTTTCCTGGTGATGAGAAAATACAACGAGAATGAGAGAACGAAAACAGCCGCGATCCTGAGAGAGCTAAGAATTCCGGCGCGATGTTTTTGAAAGAAAGAGATTCTCCTGTGTCACCTCTTTCTATTCGCTTGACCAGTTCGGAACCACTCTTTTTGAGTTTCAATCTCGGAAGAGTTAATTTTGATCCCGTCAGGTTCCAACTCTCCTCGCTTCCTCCAGTCGGTTTTGATTGGCTGGGTCGAGACGCACCCAATCCATCAGCCTATGCTCTTCCTCCGTTGTGATGGATTGGCAGATACCGGCAATAAGCGACCAGTTTTCGCTGCTGTTCATGGGAACCTGTTAAGTTGTTATTAAAACAGGTTGGAGGGAATTACCCCAATCTATGAACTATGGTTTAAAGCAAGATAAGCCAGAAGGACTGCGAGCAAGCGGGCAAATGAATTCCTTAGTGAGATAAGGTTTTAACTCGTCTCTAAGCTTTTCAAGCGCAATTCCCATTTGGTTTTCCACTGTTTTTACGGAATAAATTCAATTGATCGGCGATCATCCCCGGTTTTCAATCCTTCCTGCCGACTCACAAAAAAATTGCTTTGCATTTGGGGGAGTTTATCATGGCCTTCGTGTCTTTTCTCCATCTCCAGTAAGCCATGGTTTTCAGATGCTTCGACAACATCGGAGGATGACGACCATTCAATTTCCGATAAATCCGCATCCGGGTCTTTTTTCTGATTAAGATAATTATAGAGGCGTGCGCCGTTGTTTTTTTAAATATTACCTATGCCAGACTCCATGTAACACTTTGCCGGCGGTTCCAGAGTTTAAAAAGGTATCCTGTACGATAATCCTTGGCAGCGTCAATATCTCCACCAGATTATAAGCCAGTGCACCAAAGGCTGCTATGATTTTTGTAAAGATGGCCTCGAATTTTCAGATTCGTCTTTATCCATTTGAGTTGATCAACGTCATGCTATTGTCTATTCTATGGCTAACCGAGGCTGAAGTACCGTTTTTTTACCAATCTGGATTTTTTGTCTAACTATTTTGAGCCTTTTTTGGGGTAACTGTCACTAACTTGCTATAGACAGTAATTAAATGCGAGAGAGGTGGTACCTGTATATAATATATATCTATTGAGGCTTTATTTTTACGTTTTGGTTTTCTGGTAATTTTCTTGTCAACCGTGCTCTTGCCCATTTTGATTTTTTTAGATCAAAATTCAAAATAGTAGGAGCGGTAACGTAAGCGTTTTAAAATTGGCTTGCAGATTATCGGCAACCCAAGAACTTCGATAGTACTGGAGCTGGATTTTTTACCCATATAAGTTTGACCATAGGTAAATCTTAATTCAGTATGAACGCGCTGTGTCTTGTTATGTTGGCCTCCAATCCAACTCCCGCATCCAATCCGAAAAGCCAACGGTTTGCACCATTATATAATTTACGGAATATTACTATTTGGCACCTTGTCAAAAATAACCTCATAAGGAGAAGTAACAACATCTGTCTTTAATTTCTCCTTTTCCATTCAGCCAGTATTCATATTTGTCCGATGTTTAAAGAATACATCGTTGCCAACATCTTTTTTGATTTTAATCTTGTACGATCGGCGAGGGCATCGACAAATCATAAAATGAGTAAGTCGCGTTGTTTTCCCAGGTGTATCATTAAACTTAACGCGCCGCCTTTCTGCGATAAGCAAATTCAAACCAAAAAGCGTATCTGGTTTTTAACGGAAAATTGTATGATGCCACCCACTGTATACCCGATTTTAGGTTGTGAGCTAAAGTTTGATTTTGCATCAGTATTGGCAACGTCGCCGGCTGGTAACTGACGGACCGGCTTTATACCCAACGAAAAATTTTGGGAATTGCCAGGCGTGCAGATAATAACAGAAAGATATGAGAACGAGGCGGGTCAAGGATTAGTTAAAATGGGTTAAGTTTTCGGATCGAAGTTCGATAGACATTATTTAAAAAAAAAATAACAAATATTGAATAACCCGGTTTAAATGACCATTTGAAAGAATACTATAACGAACAGGTGAAGAAGACTCTCACTTCCATAATATTCTTTTGGCTTTTCTCATTTTGAGCCTCCCGAGCGTGTGGCGGCTCAGGATATACACAACTTTACTCAAGTTCTATTTAATTCCCTCTTACTGAAATCCTTCTATACTGGCAATGAGGGACGGACTGCTTTATTTTTAGCTATAAAAAGCAGTGGCAGGTATGGAAGGAAGTCCCTCTATCGCCAACCTCAATCTTCAGACGGCGTTGGCCACCAGGTCAGTTTGGTTTTAATCTCACAATGACAAGACGGTCTTCTCAATTCGTCGGCTGTGCTTTTTACCGGCGCATATCGCGTAACTCTTTCGCACGAAGCAATTTCTTCGCTCGGGTTGTCCATCGGTCCTCCTCTACTACCGTGGATGTTACATCACTGAATTTTTTACTCCGAATGATCCTGTTCTGGCAGGTCTTGTGGAAAATATTTTCAGCTGATCGAAACATGGGCTTTCCTTCCACAGCACTACGTTTAATGCAGTATGCATTACCGAATATTTTCCAACCATCGTATCTGAATAGTGATGCATCACCATTTAAAAATAAATCCATTTGGGTCGGTGATTATTCACGCGAGCAACCGGTTCTACCTGGAGAAGGGGAAAGTATGTTTTTAGCCATATCTTATTACCGCTTTAATTCTTCTATACCTTCGCAGCTTGAGGCCTGCCGCCGTGTTCCACATTCAGAACATCGTCTACGTAGGCGGGGCCTACAAGCAGAATTTGGAATCTCAGCCCTTGGTGGATTCAAGATCAATAAGCAAACGGCCCTTGATATTCTTATACGCTAAAGGAATACAGGACTGGAATGAATTGGAAGACCTTCTCATGAATCAATTCGGTTATCTTTTGGTCAGCGAAAAGAAAAATGTTCCTGTTTATTCTTTCGTAAATACTGAATTAGAGAAATACTAAGAAAACTCCTCAGGAACTCGCTGCCGAGAAACGAAAACATGCTGCTGAACTGGCAAGAAAGAACAGCAGAGAAGAACAAGCAAGCCCTCGCAAAGAAGGACTCGAGGACAAGAAGATGAGGGAGCTCGAAGAAAAGAAAAAGCAGGAAGAGCTAACCCGGCAGGCAGAGGTTCCTCATGACACGATCCGAAGAAAAGCAATTGTTACTCCTACTGAGAAAGCATCTCAGCAGACTGAGAGCATGCCGCCAATCCTACCGAAGTACACGACGAAGACCATCATCCAATGCGAGCGTACGAGACGTGAAGCGGGAAGGGCATCGCGCGGAGATGGAATTAGGAGATTACGTTCATTGCCGGCGTTTCAGCGGTCGAGGTCCAATGCTAAAAAATATCAGATGGGTTAACTAAAGCTCGGCTTCAAAGATACTGATATGGATTCCTTACGCAGAACAAACGCTGTATGTATATATATCACAGACAAATGACATTGAGGCTGCGAGGAAATTCAGGATGAATTCAGCAGATGAAAATATTCAGGGAAGCATGGTTACTAACGTTCAAAAATAAAAGAAGGATGAAACGTCTTTGTTTTTTATTCTTTTAATGAATGCCTTTCATTTTATTAAAGGCAGGGTCCGTTATTAAACGGTTTCTCCGGGCTCAACGTATCTTTGAATACCTAACTATTTCGGGCTCCCGGATTTAATACTACACCCACAAACAACAGGTTTGGTTCGATGGAATAATGGGTACTGTTACGGCATCGTTCCGCTTTTCGTTGCAGGCACTGTTCCGGTCCAGGCTCGGTGGCAAATGTCGAGGTCATCAATCTCACACCGGCCTGTCGACAAGTCTCTTGTAAAGTTGTGCCGTCTTATAGTGGAACTGACTTTGATCCGACAAAGCTGACGGCGCCACTGAGTTCGGTTGACGAATGAAAGTGTTTGACGTTTGTTCGTGTGATCTAGATCGCGCGGAAAGCCGGACTTAGCAGGTTCCGTGCAGGGACGGCACAGACATCATGCTCCTGAAAAATAACAGTTCACAGGAAATCTGAGTTTTTTGCTTCCTCAACTCTTGCTACAGGCTCCCCAATGTTTAATCTGCATGTGGCGATTTGGACGGCGACGGACTTCCTGAATAAATTGCTTCGCGCGAGGTGCTACACGCAATGAAGTTTTCATTATAAAAACGATACGCCCGGTCAATAAGTTTCGCAGCGTTACAAAAGTATTGCTCGACCGGGACAGTCTGCCTTCCGGATAGTTGTTCGCGATCTTAATCTTGACGGAAAGCCCGAGATTATTGTCTCCAATTCTTTAGCGCCGCTACGAATAATGTTTATGTATTCATTAACCAAAGTTCTGTTGGTACACTCACAATCAACGCGACGCCCCTTAAGATTCCGGGTAACAGGTGCTGCCACCACGTATGGACTGGATGCGCAGATTTAATGGCGACAAATTGCCGGAAATAATTGTAAGTCAGTTTAACAGCAATAATATTTTTATAGTTAGTATCT
>Ga0137411_1176547_pt1 | contig 9779 bp, 8 predicted proteins | sample CZODoug1_16funga_FD_122058 | JGI IMG/M metagenome (GOLD analysis project Ga0137411, IMG submission 122058) | Vadose zone soil fungal communities from Angelo Coast Range Reserve, California, USA - CZODoug1_16fungal (PacBio error correction) | ecosystem: Environmental > Terrestrial > Soil > Vadose... | reverse complement strand
TTCTCAGACTACATTCTCGTCACCATCGATATGCAGGACCCTGCCAAACCGCAGATTGTCGGCCGCTATTGGCTGCCGGGAATGAACCTCGCGGCAGGAGAAACGGCCAACTGGCCGCTGGAGCGCGGGCGCTACGGGCTGCACCATGCGGTCGTCGCCGACGATATAGCCTATTGCGCGTGGCGCGATGGCTGCTTGGTGACGGTCGACGTTGCCGACAAGAGCAATCCGAAGCCAATCGTCCACAGGAACTGGTCGCCGCCATTCGGCGGCGGCACGCACAACTGCTTGCCTCTGCCCGACCGCGATCTGCTCATTGTGCTCGACGAAGCGGTGCTTGACGGCATGGAAGACGGCTTCAAGCCGATCTGGGTCTTCGACAATCAGGTGAAATCGAATCCGATCAGCATCGCCACTTTCCCGCAGCCAAACGACCGGGACTATGTCGCGATCGGTGGACATTTCGGGCCGCATAACATTCACGAGAACCGGCCGGGCAGTTTCCAGAGTTCCACGCTGATCTTCGCCACCTACCAGAACGCGGGGGTGCGGGTTTACGACATCAGCGACCAGTTCCGTCCGGTCGAGGTCGGCGCCTGCGTGCCGCCGGCTCCGAAGAAACTGGTCGACCCGCGTCCCAATCGGCCGGTCGTCCTGCATTCGGCCGACGTGTTCGTCGACAGGAACGGCATTTGCTACTGCACCGACTGGAGCGGCGCCGGCCTGTACATCATGGAGTACAAGGGGTGAGCGTCCTTGCCGGAAGATGTCGTCCGCGCCCGCGGGACGAGCTCCGCGCTGCGCATTGATGTGGCAGCCGCGAGAGCCTGAGCCGTCGACCATCAACGAAAAGACGATCGCGGATTTTGCGCGCTTGGTCGAGCAATATGCATCCCACATGGAGCCAGCAGCTTGCCGATCGAGCGATGTTGAGCGCCCTAGTCCGGATAGCGGGTCACTTTTTATGGCAGCGAATGATCCGGCTTGATCCTGCTCGCCGAAGGCGCATATTCCCGGAATGGTGACAATTGTCCGATGCAGCACTTGCGGCGCCGAGTACAGACGCACCGAAGAAAAGTTTTTGGTGCCGCACACTGGTCATGCATCCTGTAAAGTCTGCGGGGCCACGCTAGAGTCTTGGTTGGAAAGCACCCACGTTGCCACATTCGAGCTGGTCACACGTCCAGACCGAAAGCCCCTATGACCCCCAAAGACCCGAGGACGGCCCACAGAGGCGGCCTCGAAAGAGAGCATCCATACCGACTACGGACGCCGAAGCTGCATCTCTCACGGTATCTGAGTCGAACCAGCAAACTGCATTCGCTAAGCATCAATCAAGGCCAATGATCAAACCAGTTCTATTGGCGCTCGTCTGTGCCGCTCCGGTCTGCCTGTCCTCAGCGCAGGATGCCGAGGTTTCCGTCGAACTCACGACTTAAATGCGTGATTGAGCCATCGATGGTGATCTCCGGAACAATCACTGTGCGATTAGGCAACATTTCCAATGCGCGCTCGACCACCAGGCGGCCGATCGCATCGCGAACTGGCATTAGGCTTACTTGCAGGGCTTGCGCGAGCGTACGAAGCGTCATTTCCGCTCCGGGCTCGAACCCACCGGACATAATCATTGTCCGAAGCTCTCGATAGACCCGATCATTTAGCGTTTCACGCTCGACCGCTTGGATTGAGCCAACGAAGCTAGATTTATCGCTATCTTTGGCCATTTAAGAACTGCTCCAATATGCAATGAAAATTGCAGCAAGAGTGCGCACAGAACGAGCGCCGATGGACGCCAAACATTAGAGATCCGACACAAAGGTCCGAGTGTCATGCCAGATACACCTGAACGGTGATCGGCGACATCTCGGATTGAAGTCGTCCAACACCTGCGACAGAGGCCCTTACTACCGAAACATTTTGGGACCAACCTACCTTTCACAAATGTCGCATTTTGCACGGCTATTAGCCGGAGCAGTTCGGGACCGATTGAAAGTCGACCCGCGGGGCTTTAACAAGAAAGGTACCGGCGGACATCCGACAGATCAATAAACTGGTCTGTCGACCGGATGCAGAACACCAACGACTGGCTCGGCGGCTATGTGAAATGGTTTACCGATCTTCCGGCCAACAATGGCTACCCGCGCACTGTCGTTTTCCATGCCGATGCCCCGATGAGCGTGGTCGAGATGGGGCCGTCGAATGTTCGGCGTGAACTGCTGACGTAAACTCGCTGCCGGTCTTTCATTCAAACATAGCGAACAACAGGACGGTGCCAGAAGAAGATTTCACGGATCGAATGTTATGAAATATCGACGCCGCGATGCCACGAAGGCTTCCTGCTGCCTGCGAGATTTTTCGCCCTGATGCGATTGTGTATGTGGTTGCGGGGTGATTTGAACCTACAGGCGCCGACAAGCCACTCGGATGCTCGGCGCCGAGCAACCGCCCCAACGTAAGATGTTATGTTTCGCTAGATCGCCGGATCGTGCGGTTTCACGTTCGACCAAGGGACGGCACATACCGGTACCCATGGTATGGCTTTCTCACGCGGCCGCGCGGTCTTCTTTGTCGGCGCCGCGCGCGACGATCTGCAGCGCGTCATCCGGCAGTGGCCGCTGTAATGCGTTCGCTTCATCCCATGGCGCACGCATCCACACGTCGCGTTCTTCTTCGGTCGTCAAGATCACCGGCATTGCCATGGGGTGAATCGGCTCAACGATCGCGTTCGGCGCGGTGGTCAGAAAGCCGTAAACAAGGTGAGGTCCGGGGATCGGTTTCGACTTGGTCCCGCGGTCGCCTTTGAACTCGGTCTAGATTCCGGCGAAGGCGAACAGCGGCCGGTCGTCGTTCAATGCGAACCAAACGGCATCCTTCTTCCCCGTCGCCGGGTTCGGCTCCGGCGCATATTCGGCGAAGCTGTTGGGCGGGACCAGGCAGCGGCTTTCCGGCTTCAGCCAGCCGCGCCAGTGTGGTGACGTGGTATTGCGGATATTCGTGTCGGGGTATCCGCCAGCGCGCGGCGGCATGCCCAGCGCATGATGACCATTTCGCGCTCGGTACCGACGTTACGCACGACCGGCGTCGGATAGTCGGGAAACACGCCGGGCATCGGCGCAAGGTTGCCTACATAGCGGTTCATGACGCGAAAGAGTGCGCGAGTGCCCACATGCATGCATGACGATATGAATTAGGTGCCGCATGATCCGCACCGGCAAACGGAAACTTTAAATTTTTCGCTGGATTTCTCAAATTGAATTGAACAGCAATGCACGACTCGGTTGTGAGGCAATGGTAAGCAAGAGCGCCTCACAAATGAGTCTGAGCTATAGGATTCCTTGCTATAGCTCACAAATACATCTATTGTGAGCTATAGAGGAGATTTCTATAGCTCATGACGTGGAACTGGGAAGAACCTGATTGGCCAAAATTTACCTTTGATTCGAAGGTCTTAGTCCCGTTCGAAAGCCGCTTCCTAGTCAAATCTGGCGAGTTCTTGGGCGCCTTCAAACATGTCGGCCAGGACGACCGGGACATGTTCAAAATCGAGCTTATCAGCGATGAAGCGGTCAAAACCTCGGAAATCGAAGGCGAGGTACTGAGACGCGACAGCGTCCAATGTTCGCTACGCGAGCAATTCGGGCTCGGCACGGACGGGACGAACGTCAACGCCGCCGAACACGGCATCGCCGAGATGATGGTGGACCTCTACGAAAGATTCGCCGAACCTCTGACGCACGACAAGTTGTTCGAATGGCACAAAATGCTCATGAGCGGCGACCGGCAAATCCAGGTCATTGGCGGTTACCGGACGCATCCCGAAGCGATGCAGGTTGTGACGCCGATTGCGGGGAAGCCCAAAGTTCATTTCGTCACCCCTCCTTCAAATGCACTGAAAAAGGAGATGGATGCGTTCGTTGCGTGGTTCAACGAAACAGGCCCGAACGGCAAGAACCCCTTGCCCGCCCTTACGCGCGCCGGCATCGCACATCTGTACTTCGTGTGCATTCACCCGTTCGAAGATGGCAATGGCCGCATCGGGCGCGCTATAGCGGAAAAATCGTTGGCCGAAAATCTCGGGCAGCCGACGCTCATTGCGCTTGCTTACACGATCGAGCGCAAGCTGCGGCTCTACTACGAAGCTTTGGAGCGCAACAACAAAGACCTCGAAATCAATGATTGGCTGAGATACTTCGCGCTCACGATTCTCGAAGCGCAAGAGAACACAATCAACCGGGTCGATTTCTACGTCGCTAAGGCGAAGTTCTATGAACGGTTTCGCGGTCAGTTTAATGAGCGCCAAGAGAAAGTCGTGGTGCGCATGTTCCAAGAGGGAATCGACGGCTTCGAGGGTGGCCTGAGTGCTGAGAACTACATCAGCATCACCAAGACCTCCCGCGCGACTGCCACGCGTGACTTGCAAGACCTCGTTGAGATGGGCGCGTTCACCAAAACTGGCGCGTTGCGCCACACACGGTATAGCCTGAATTTAGATAGCGCCGACTAAGTCGAAGAGCATACGCATTTTTAATGCTTACATTTTGTGTCCAGGCACAGGAACGAAAGGCAAATGAGCACATCATCGGATGGCGATGCTTTTCGCGACTTGATCTGCCAACTTCTGAAATCGGCAGGCTACCGGTAGCGCCTTGAAATAACTTCTGCACCACACGCGCTGCATACCCTTCCGACGCTTTGCCAGGCAGATCAGCCCCTCCGCCGTGACGCGAGTGACCTTCAAACCTCTTGTCTAATGGTGAAGCGGGCATAGCCGGCGCAGCAAAATTGTGGCGTCGATGGCGGCGTTCGCAGTTGGCCTCTGATCACAATTGACTCATTACGTCGCGCCAAGCCTCGTCGATTTGCGCTGCGACTTTCTCTCTGCCGCTTCCACGAACGAAATTTCGGACCAAAATTCAGACAGCAAAAAGCCCTCGAAAACGAAGCGTTTTCAATAGCTTGGTTGCGTGGAGGCGCAACCATCGATGCCGACATTCGCTGATGGTGGCCATTTGACGCGTTTGCCTTTCGTCATGACGTCCGGTCTAATGTTTTGTTGCTCCGGGCACATTTGGGCTTTCGCTGCGTGTTGCATTGCTGAAGTTGGCCATACGCCAAGGGATGCGAAGACCGCGCCCGGTGCGCTTTTGACCCGCGCCTATTGCGTGGTTTGCGCGACGCTTTCCGCAGACTGCATCACAAAGGGATTTGGCCCTCCGGTCGCCCAATCCAGTAGCTGAACGGTATGGTACACCGGGGTGCTGCCAGCCCGGCGAAGCAGGATATGCAAGCGAGGAGTCAGGACTGGCCAACGCCTCCGCACGCGACTGGGATGACCGCCGCATTCAATGAGCTGGCGATCATTTGACCGAGACTCACGAAATCGAGTTCGCGCGGCGAGGTTCGCCGCCACACCAGTCCGACGCTGCGGCTTGGTTGCGGTTCGGAAAATCGTAGCAGCTTGACGCGGTGGTCGCGCAACTCGACATCGATCGCGACTTCTGGCACCAGCGTGACGCCATAGCCGCATGCGACCATCTGCATGATCGTCGTAAGGCTGGTGGCGCCGAGACTGGCATTCACCCGGCTTCGCACCTTCGCGCAATAGTCGAGCGCCTGATCACGCAGGCAATGGCCTTCTTCGAGCAGAATGAGCTTACGCTCTTCGACGTCGCTCGGTGTGACCCGGGCGTTGTCGGGCAGCGGATCATTAGCCGGCACCGCAAGCAGGAAGCGATCGGTCAGCACATGCAGCGTCTTAAATTCCGGCGATTCAACCGGAAGCGCCATCAGTAATACGTCGAGCGTGCCGCGTGCCAACTCGGCGAGCAATATCTTGGTTTGGGTTTCCAATAGATCGAGGTTCAGGTCCGGATGATCGCGCTGCAGCCGTGGCAGAACATGCGGCAACAGGTAAGGCGCCAGCGTCGGAATGACGCCGAGCCGCAAGCTTCCAGTCAGCAGCTTGCTGCGATGCTGCGCCAGATCGACCAAGTCGCGTGTGGCGCTGAGAATGGCGCCGGCGCGCTGGGCGATCTCGATCCCGACGCCGGTGAGGATCGGCGCGCCTGGACGCCGTTCGAACAATTCAATGCCGAGAAATTCCTCAAGCTCGCGGATCTGCATCGACAGGGCGGGTTGACTGACGGCGCATTCCTCTGCTGCGCGTCCGAAGTGCTGGCATCGGGCGAGCGCGTCGAGATATCGAAGCTGCCGTATCGTCAACATGACCTTAGCCTAGCGTTGGTGCTATTCCAAAGAAAACAGATTGCGCACATCGCGCGCCACACGCATAGCCGAAGACATGATGACGCGATGCAACAAACAACAAGTGCCGGTAGCGGTAAGCTCACGGCGCGGAAGTTAGAACGGCTCCTCCGACTCCGCCGCCAACGCGCGATTGCGAAAGCGGCAGCGCGAGCAAAGTCCAGACGTCGGCAAGCGCGGCGCCGAGTTGATCGATCAAGGCGTTGTCGTGACAGGGCGTCGGGGTGATGCGAAGGCGTTCGGTTCCCTTTGGCACTGTCGGATAATTGATGGGCTGGATGTAGATGCCGTGTCGGTCCAGCAAAAGATCGCTTGCCGCCTTGCTCTTTTGCGGATCTCCGATCAGCAAGGGCACAATATGGGTGTCGCTCGGCATCACCGGCAGGCCGATCGAACCAAGTGCCGCCTTGACCCGCGATGCCCGATCCTGCTGCAGATCGCGCTCCCGCGACGAAGTCTTGAGATGACGGATCGCTGCGGTAGCGGCGGCGCAGACCGGAGGTGGCAAGGTGCTGGTGAAGATGAAGCCCGGAGAATAGGAGCGTACTGCATCGATCAGCGCGGCGCTGCCGGCGATATAGCCACCGAGGCAGCCGAACGCTTTCGCCAGCGTGCCTTCGATCACGTTTATGCGGTCCATGACGCCTTCGCGGGCGGCAATGCCGGCGCCACGCGGCCCATACATGCCGACCGCATGAACCTCGTCGAGATAGGTCATCGCGCCATGGCGTTCGGCAAGATCGCAGATCCGTCGCATCGGCGCGACGTCGCCATCCATCGAATACAGGCTTTCGAATGCGATCAGCTTCGGCCGATGTGCGGGGGCCGCACGCAACAGCGCCTCCAGATGGTCGACATCGTTATGACGCCAGATTTGTCTTTCGCTCCCCGATTGCCGAACTCCCTCGATCATCGAGTTGTGATTCATCGCGTCCGACATGATCAGGCAGTCGGGGAGCAGTTTCGCAATAGTGGCGATCCCGGTCTGGTTCGAGACATAGCCGGACGTGAACACCAGCGCCGCCGGCTTGCGGTGCAGGTCGGCGAGTTCGGCTTCGAGTTCGACCACCGGATGATGCGTACCGGAGATGTTGCGTGTCCCGCCGGCGCCGGTACCCATTCTAGTCGCGGCTGCAACCATCGCCCTGACGACTTTCGGATGCTGCCCCATGCCGAGATAATCGTTCGAGCACCAGACCACCACGTCGCGCGGTCCCGACGGCGCGTGCCAGATCGCATGGGGAAAACGGCCGGCGATTCGCTCGATATCGGCGAAGACCCGGTAACGCTGCTCGGTGTGGAGCCGCATGATCGCGTCGACGAAAAATGCGTCGTAGTTCCTCAGCGTTTTCCCAGGCGACGCGTCGCTCCATTGGGACAGGCACCATCGTTCACAGCACGGGGTCGCGGATCGAGCTTGCAGCATGGAACTCCCCTAGGGAAGGCGGGCCATCATCTCGCGCAATTTGTCGGCGATCACTGCTCCTTGCGTGTCGGCATCGAAGCCGCGCACAAATTGTCCGTTCGGATCCATCAGATAGAGATAGGTGCCATGGTCCATCACATAGTCGTCGGCGCCGGATCCTGTCCGATGTCGGGCGTAATAGGCGCCATATTCCTTAGCCACGCTAGCAATTTGCGCAGCGGTGCCGGTCAACCCGACGATCCGCGGATCAAATGATCGCGTATAGGCTGCCATCACATCGGGGGTGTCGCGGTCAGGGTCTATGGAGATGAACAGGGGCTGCAGCTCGCTGGCATCGGGATCAAGACGCCGGAGCGCATCGGCGACTTCGAGCAGCGTGGTCGGACAGATGTTGGGACAGAACGTGTAGCCGAAGAACACCAGCAACCACTTTCCGCGGTAGGTCGCGTCGGACACCGTGGTGCCGTCGGAGGCGGAAAGCGTGAATGGCCCGCCGACTGTCACCGTGGCGGCCGGCAGACGTTGTTGGGACAAGGTCAGGATCGCCACGAGAACGATGGCCAACATCTTCAAGGAGTCACGTTGCAAATCGTCGCCCTCCTGTTCGCCAACCAAAGCATCTCGCAATTGACAGATGGCAAGTGATCGCGGCCCCAGCTTGCGCTGATACCGGGCGTCCTCCGAGGTCCCATTCTCACCGGCGGGACTTGATTACTCTTTTTTACAACTATCCCTCATTTCGGCGCTCGATGCTCATCAGTTTTGCTTAATGCAGCGAAAAGCAATCCTGATTTCTAGCCATTCTAAAATTGTGCTCTCATGACCCTGTTTTCAAAACTGTAAACGAGAAGCTTCTCGAATTCCTCGAAGAAAAATCTCGAGGTCGGCCCTTCGCGCAACTCTCATTGCGCATGAGGAAGTTTGAAAAACAAATGAGGGAGGAGGCGCCGTGTCCACCAGCCCGGGCAGACTACCGCTTTGCACAAAAGCCGCTATCGGCCTTTCGGCAGCCGTTGTCATCACCGCAACCTTGGGGCTGCCGGCGCAGGCTTATGACGAAGGCCCGGTCGCCGGCGGCGGGTCGATCACCGGCAAGGTGACGTTCGCCGGCGCCGCGCCAACGCGCAAGATCATTCCGACAAAGGATGTGGAAGTCTGTGGTGGCCCCCGCGAGGAACCGCTGATCCGCGTTGGACCCGACAAAGCCGTCGAGAGCGCAGTGGTCTATTTGGTCGATGTTGCCAAGGGCAAAGCTTGGCCCGCCGGCGGCAAAACCGCCGAACTCGACAACGTCAAATGCGCGTTTTCGCCGGAAATTCAGGTGATCCGGGCGGGCGGGCTGGACGTCGTCAACAGCGATCCGGTTCTGCACAACACCCATGGCTATTACGACAAGCGAACTGCCTTCAATCTGGCGTTGCCTAATCAGGGTCAGCGCATTCCAGCCGAACTCAAACGGCCCGGCACCGTTCGCGTCGATTGCGACGCCCATGGCTGGATGGAGGGATGGATCTACGTGGCGGACAATCCGTATTACGCGGTGACCGGCGCCGACGGCAAATTCACCATTCCGGACGTGCCAGCCGGCAACTACACACTGGTCGCGATGCAGCCTTTCACAGGACCGACACAGCAGCCGGTGGTCGTCGCCGCCGGTAAGCCGACCGATCTGACAATCGAGCTGAAGAAGAAATAGAGCGCAAACAGGCTGAAAGAAACGAACCGGAAATAGACGGCCGAGCGCCGCGCGCTCCGTCGCAGCAAATGGGAAGACAACGCCGCGTAACCATTGGATCCATCGGGAATTGGGAGGAGAAAACTCCATGTCTGAACTCGACAAAGCTCGACGCGAGATTGCAACGGAGCTGCAACAGCCTGGACTGCGTCCCGATCCTTCGGTGAAGCTGACGCGGCGGACCTTCATCCACCGCTCCTGCGTGCTCGGCGCGGCGACGGTAGCCGATACCTTTTCCTGGTGGCCGCTGATCAACACCATCGACGTAGCCCATGCGGCCGACGCGCCATTCAAATTTGCGTGGATTTCCGACACTCACCTATATCCGCGTTCGCTCACTCAACACCCGCTTTG
>Ga0137411_1325877_pt1 | contig 9790 bp, 10 predicted proteins | sample CZODoug1_16funga_FD_122058 | JGI IMG/M metagenome (GOLD analysis project Ga0137411, IMG submission 122058) | Vadose zone soil fungal communities from Angelo Coast Range Reserve, California, USA - CZODoug1_16fungal (PacBio error correction) | ecosystem: Environmental > Terrestrial > Soil > Vadose... | reverse complement strand
TCGCCTTGATGGGCCGGAGACGTGCTCACGCATTGCTTCCGTCCCTTCCCTAATACCCCTGCGACCGCCATGGACGCGTGAGCCATTCGTGCTGCAAGCGCGCGACGCGGCATCATGTTCGATGTCGTCATGGCATGGGCTGTCGCCTTCGCACCGCACGCACGATGCTCGCTAACAATTTTGCCGATTGGTATTTTCGAGCGACGTTCAGTTCTCAGCATTGACGATCCGGCCTTTGATCTTCTGACCACGATGTCTAAATTTCTTTGTTCGGAACGCGCTGGTCGATGTGGTTCGCTGCCGACGGAAATCCATCACGCGACTTCAACGTCCCGAGCTTGGCACATTCCGGCAAGGCGCGCTGGGAGATGCCTCGGTGCTGGCTCTGAGGACGGCGCGTTTGACTATGTTGACGTGACCGGCGAGCACCTCGCCGGGAAATTGCGGCTGTCCGCTCGCGCACCGTCATCGGTGCGATTGGCTCGATCCCGCATGAGTTATATGGACAATTCGTCACGCGGCGTGCGCGCAATTGCGGTGGGAAAATTCTCCGCGCGGTCAAATAGGATGCGGGCATTGTTGCAAGTCACCATTCAACCAATCTTCGCGCGTAATCGCGCACGGCCGCGTCGTTCCAGTTCTACATGTAAGAGAACGTCGATCACGGAGCCGTTGTGAGCGCGCTTCGCAAGCCGGCCTCATAGCGATCGAGGTCACTCTGCGCACGGCAAGCGCTTGAAAGTGATAGAACGGATACCGCGCAGCCGGGCGAGCCGTCGTCGGCGCTGGCACCGTCACGCGGGAGAAAATCGCGCAAGTTAAAGATGCCGGGGCGAAATTCGCTGTCGGCCCCGCGCTCACGTAGAATCTGCGGAGTGCGCACGCGCTGGATTCCGTTCGTTCCCGGATAGCGACCCAATCAGAAGCGTTGCGAGCGCGCGAGCTCGGTTCTTTGAATTGAAGTTCTTTCCGACCGGAACTTATGGGCGGCGCAATGGTGACGACATCGCGCCGATCTATCAGGACCTTCGCTTCTGCCCGAGCGGCGATATTCGGACAACAACGTCAAGGATATTTGGTCTCGGCAACGTCATAGCGTGAGGTGGCGGATATCTCCGCTCCGAAGCTCTGATCGATGCCGCTCGCTGGGCGGACATCGCCGAACGCGCCTCGAAATCTGTGCAGCCGGAAGATGAACTAGCAGATCAGCGTCGATTTATCGATGCAGAAAAGCGGTAATCGACTTTCGACCCATCAAAAAACGCATGGAGGAAGTATGATAAAGAGATCACCGTCGCGGCGCGATAGGTATGGGGATTTCCGTAGGACGCGGCTGCGACCCGCGCGTTCGCGCAGTCGCCGGTAAAGGTAGGCGATGCGCTGCCCCGCAAACTCAAGATCGAGAGCGGCGCAAGCTTGCGCATGCTCAGGCCTGTTCGGTTTCGTAAAGCGGACGAAGATGTGTGTCGCGCCACTCAGCCAAATTACCGAAAAGACCGGGTGCCGTCACGGTCGATTTCGTCGGATGGGAAACATCAATCAGCAAGCCGCTGTAACGTCGAATAGCGGCGCCGGTCCGGACTTCATCGTCGGCTTCTCTGACGCACTCACATTTATGTCGACAAGCTCATAGAGTTGACCGAGGGTCGCCGATTATCTCGGAAAGCGCTATGGCGCTGGCTGTCCTGGCGAGAATATGGGAAGCGCACAAAAAGCGATGCATGGATTGGATTGCCGTTCGGCGCCACGGCGACCGATGGTCTCCGCAAATGATGTGCAGGCTGTCGATATTCCAAGGTGCCTGAAGGTCATGGCGAATTCTCGACCTTTGCCAGAACCAGAAATCAGGAAGCCGCGGGTTTGCACTCGCAATGCGTGGCGACGGCAACACGTTGCCAGCTGGCTATGTGGTCGACGGCGATCTTTGCTCGATGCGGAAGGCAACGTCATCTCACAGCAAGGAGACGTTTGCCGCCCTAACTATCTCAAAAGCTATATCAACCCTTGTTGACGCGTCATTCTTGGAATGACCGTAAGCAACACGCGCTTAGCCGCCGAAGAAATTTCCATGACGACGAACGGCGTATCGCTGTATTCTCCTGAAGACCGATCCTGGACCGACGCATGCGACGATACCGAACATCAAAATGTCAATGGGACTTGCGAGACCGCTCCGATGCTGGACCACGCTAACCGATGGTCTCAAGCACAGTCTACCCCAAGCTTCCAAAGCATTCCTTCAGTTTAGCGGAGCGCGAACAATTGACCCTGGATGAACGGAATAACGGTTACTGGGCTCATCCCCTGGCGCATATCCGATTGCGCGGTATGGTCAGGCGACACGAAGGTCGCATCTTCAGAGACCATGTCCACCGTACTGCATGCTACAAGGCCGATCTCCGCTGCAAGTGGCGCGTCAACGCGACTACGTGTGATACAGATGTGCGCGGCGGTTGCAACCGGTAACTCCACCCGAAGCCGCGCACAGGAAGCAGACGAAAGAGCAAGCGATATTTCCGTCGCTGAGTCGACTACAGTTAGCGTTTCCACACGGCTCTTGCGCCGGCAATCTATGTCTTTGGACGACAGCGCTTCCGCGACGGGCCCGATTACGCCCAGGCAAGCTGGTTGGTGAGACTGTTCGATACAAAGCCATTTTTATAGTTGTCTGTCTCACACGGCGATCGGCTTGCTGCTGGTCTTCCTCACCTACCCATGGGATGGGTATTGGCTGCGTTCACAGACACGACCATTGCCGGCGCGAATTTTGTGGCCTGGAAAACTTGAATATTCTTGACCGACCCAATATGTGAAGGCGGTATTCTACAGCTATTCTACACGGCGTCGCACGATCGGAAAATTTACTTTGGATTCTGGCTTGCGTACTGTTGAACAATCACTTCCGTTCAAGAGTATTCTGCGCGCCATCGTGCTCCTGCCCTGTGATTCTGCGACGTGCTTTCGGCGATTGCGTTCTGGTGGATTTACGACCCGCAGTTTTCACTCATCTCCTATCTGCTCGTGGATGTGTTGCACGTCGCAGCACGAATGTCGACTTCTGGCAATCCGTGGTCCGGCGCGTTTCGCTAATCGCGGCCAACATCTGGCGCGGCATTCCATTGTTGCGATCTCGCTCCTTGCGGTCTACAGACCATATCGCCGGCGCTTTATGAGGCGGCGATGGCTGGATGGAGCATCGTCTTCGCAACGGTCCGCTATCATCCGCTTCGATGATGCGCCCGTTTTGGCCGTCGTGATGACATTCTCGATCATCTTCACCTTCACGGACTTCCAGTTGGTCTATGCGATCACGCGCGGTGGATCCAATCAACTCCATCACCTTCTGGCGACGTTGGCATTTCCAGCGGGCATTGCTGCGGTGAGCTCGGTGAGGGTGCCGCATCGCAGTCTCCATGATCCGTTCCTCGTATTTGCAACGCTTTTCAGCTACTTCGGCCTTGCGCGCGCAATGGCAGCCAGAAAATAATGACTAAGGCAGACGTTTTGGGTCAACCTGGAAAGGCTTGCGCAACACGCCACGGTCGCACCGATGTCATCCATGGGTACGCAGGCACGGCACAGTGATGATCTACTGCCGCTGGCATGCTTTGTTTGCTTTTGCTGTTTCCGTTTATTGGATGGCCATCGTCATTCAAGCCGAATGCGGAACTGCTGGACTACAAACCATAATCCGTTTGGATACCTCTCCCACGCCGCGCATATCAAGCACCTGCTGTTCGATACGGCTATCGGTTGGCTCAGACGACGATGTTTGTTGCACGGCGCCACGTGCCTTTCGCTGTTCTCGAGCACCCTCGCCGCCTATGCAATGGACGTTGCGTTTCAGGGGTAGTCCCTTATGTCGGCTTGATCTATTCTCGCCTATCTTGTCCACCATGATCTTGTCATTCCCTTGGAACCGTCGTCGTGCAGTTTGGACTGTTCAACAGTCCCTCGCTTTGATCTGGTTAATCGACTTCCTTGATGCCGTTTTGCACATGGCTGCTGATCAGTTACTCAAATCGATTCCCTATGAACTGGAAAAATGCGCCTTGGTGACGGGCGAACGGTCTGCAGATCCTGCGGCGGATTACGCTGCCGCTCGCATACCGGATTGATTCAGCGGGTATTTTCAGTTTCACGTGTCGTGGAACGATTCATCTACGCGCTGGCCTTCATCAGAGCAGCGCAACAAAACGTCCCCGTGCAATCCTGAAGGAATTGGTTTCCGGGGATGTGTATCAGTGGGCGCATTGATGGCGGGGTCCTTGCTCGGCTCCTGCCGGTCGCGATCTTTTATCTCTGTTCTCGACTACTACGTCCGTCCTTGACGGGCGCAGGAAGGAGTAACTTCGGCGCGGCTCCGCAAACGGCTCGACGGCCCAACTGGCGTTTCGACGCAACCCTCCGGTCTGGCGCCTTCGATTAGATGACAGGCAGAGACTGCGAACGCTGCAGCTTCAACTTATCTTGACGTTTGCCCTTGGCCGACCCTCTCTATCGCCTTCGCTATCAGTTGCGACGCGCTCGGACAGCGGGGATCGTTGAATAAGCGCATCAAATCGTCGGAGGGACCAAGAGTGTCGTTCGATGTATAGGGCTTCAAGGCGTCGTGGCCGATCAAGAAGGCAATATTCGATTTTTGCACTTTTCGCGGCACACTGCCCTTTCTGTCCTATGGATCAAGTCGCATCTCTTTGAGGTGTTCCCGAGTTCCACGGCTTATTAAGTCTCGTTAACCGAACGGCCGAGCTTGCGAAAGGGGAATCGCAAAACGAGGCTGAGATCATCCCTCTTACGTAGCTGCCCTACGAGGCACCCGATTGATTCGGGCATAAAGACTGACTGGTCAACAATCCTACCGCCTTCGTCCTTTGAGGTCCGTCGTTGTCCGGATTGCGGCGAGAGCCACGACCTACTTCTAAGGACGGCTATCTGGCGCGGACTGAACTTGGAAGCGTGTCATTCCTTCCGCGTTCGCCACGTCTCGAACGTCTCATCCATCTGTCCATTCTCGCTCCGCTGATGTCTCCACCGATGCCTGCTTCGGTCAGAAGAGGAAGTAACCCGCTCTAGCTGCGATGTCCGCTCTTACAAGTAGGCGACATTGACGGCGGGTCTCGGATGTCCGTCAGTGCCAGTCGCGGACATCGAGCTCACTTACTCCGACGCGCAAGTTCGAGTCACTTTCCACCAGCGGGACAATTCACGGCCGCGCCCGCGCACGCGGCTACGCAGATCCATCAGCGAAGCGGCTTCTATTGATGAGGTATCCAGCCGATGTGTCGCCAAACTGAGCGCGGCCCGTCACTTCGCGATGATGCTCCATCGGCAATTTTTTTCAGCTCCGCCGTATGATTTCGTCGATGTGTGCTGAATTTTCGAAATTCCGTTTCGTCCGGCCCGACGAATTCGTTCCGTAACGCGAAAGGCGATTGAGGGAGTTTTCCGGCAGTTCCACGTCGACATCATGAACTTCCAGTCGCGCAAGTATTGACGTCAGCACACCGAGCAGCATGAACCGTAAAAAAACTGATCGCCGTATTTGTCGAAGATCGTCTTCTGATCGCCGTCGAATAAGCGGCGGCGCCGGATGAATGGAATATACGCATCCTTTCGGTGCTGGGCACCGATATAGCGATAACGGATACTCGCCGATCAGTCGCGCCGCGCCTCCATGATGCCTTCGTTATGGTCCAGCCACTCGCCATCATCATCTTTTTGCGACCAAATAAAATGGCACCCGCAAGGTTGTCAGATCGTCGTCCGGGATCGGAGGCGCCCCTTCCCTGCTTCGGCAGCTATAACTTTCGTAATCCTTTGCGATCGCAGAAATCGCCGCGGCGATTCAATCGGTACGAGCCCATTCTTGCTGCCACCGCAGGAAAAACACTCGCAATATCGCAAGTATTTTTCCGAATCGGCATCACGAAGAGCAGTGCGTTAACCTGGCTTTGAGGCGATCGCTTGCTGAATTCGGTATACCAAGATCCCTGAATTGCACGTTGGTGGCCGGGCCATTCGAATTCCTTGGTCAGCACCCACGATTCGATGGTTGACGTCCCCGCCGACGACGCCGACGTCGACTTTGAGATCGGTCCATGTCGCGATGGGCTACCGGGCGGCAACGACGATCAAGAGCACCCATGGGAGACAGTATCAGGGTCCGCGCATTTGACAAGCCTGCTGCGTCGCGCGGACAATCGCCAACTCGGCCTCACCCGTGGCAAATGCTTGGACGGCATCTCTTGCGGTTTTCTTTATCAAGGACTTCATGCGGACTGGGATTTGCCGAGCTCATTCGGCTTGCGATCGCCAAAGGATCTTGTTGGCGTCGCCGTCAATCGACCCGACCGCAACGCCACGTGGTCGACGTGAAGCATAGCGATAGATATATACAACTGCGCCAAGCGTCGCGATGATGAGCTCAAAACGAGCACAATCGCAACCCATCTTGGTAAATGTCCGTGACATCGCGCGAAACCGCGTGAGGCTGTCCAGCTGCGATTTTGAGCCAGGGCGCAATCCATCAACCATCCTATTTTCAGACCGTCGCAGCGGCTTTCAGTCTGCTCACGGTCGACGAAGCGAGGTTGGCGCGAGAGGTCTCGAATTTAGTCAAAATCATGCACTTACGCAAAATGAAGCATAGCCCCACCAAGCAATCATAAAATTGCCAAGGCTGCGAGATCCAGTATAGGAAAAACGAGAAATCTGAAATCTCACAGTAATCGCAATATTTAAGTAGAGCTCGATGTCCGTTTGGGTCAGAAGCGACGTAACTCGCTTTAAATTTGACTCCGATCTTACGCGGTCAAGCAGACATTGATCGGCGGCTCTCCAACGTTAGCTTAGTGCCAGAGGCTGCATTAGTTGATTGGTTGAAGGTGTCGATAACCCTTGCTAGCGGACTTGTCCACGGACAGCCGTTCAAGCGATCCGTGACCGTGTCGATGATTGTGCGCTCGGTTGATAGGAAACTCGCTCACCGTCCCGAGACATTCCCCATGTGTCAATCACGCTCCAGTCTGGGCCCCACGATGCCGTCCACAAGATCTTCTGTCGTGCTGCAGTCGAATGACGCCTCTACAGTCGGCCGACGGAAGTACCCATCGCGCCGGACGCGAGCAGTATCTGAAGCTCTTCACGTTTCGCCTTGCGACCGCGCCGCACGTGCGGTGGGCGCCTCGTAGCCCCCACGACTACCTTTGATCGGCTGGGACAGAACCGGCGGGTCGTGCGGCAGTGGTTTTCGTCCCCAACCAGCAACTGAAGGGTGTGCCTGCTGGACTGAGAGTGAGGCGTGCTCGGTTGACCGCCTCCGAATGAGTGGGTTAAATCGTGGATCGGCTGGTCAACGCGGCAGCGGCCGTCGATCAGAAGTGGTGGTGCCCGTGTTGGCTTGTCGTTCCCCCGGAGCGACGCCATATTCAGCAAGTCAGCGAACGATCATTTGCGATGGATTCGCTGCCATCCCGCGATGCCTCGATTAAACTTTGGCATCGGGCGATGACGGTCGTCGAGTGGCCGCGGCGGCAACCTGTCCCGAGTCGACGCGGCCACTGTGATCGTGATATCTCGGACCTGACGGAGGGTTTGGGGATGTGGCCTTGTCACAACAATGAGCTGCAGGTGTGCTTTCCGGGACTAAGTGAGACTTCCGTCTCGGTCTGGCCGGCACCAAAATGCAAATGATTGAAGTTTACGTTTGGTATTGGCTGATTCAGAGCGGGGGTCGGCGTATCGTGATGAGATGATGATGGCCCGCGTTCGGCCGATCTAGACGGCCGGCGCAACGCCCATGCGTTCCGCAATCCGAAATGGAATCCTCGACTTGGCCGGAAGCGTTTGTCCGTCCTTGACGTCGACGAAATACACGCCGCTCCCTCCGTCGCCGCGTCGGCCACTTCGTCTGGCCGTGCAGAGCCCGCAGCAGCGACTAGGGCGAGAAACATCAAAGCTGCAGAAGGAATCTTGTCCGCCATCTGGGCCCTCCCCTCGCAATCCCGCAGACGTATTTGACCGCGATTTCGCCTCATTCAAGGCAAAATATCGCGCCGACAACGCGGCATTGACGGCCGCCACGTGCCGCTCGACCTATCAGTCGTGCGTGTTCGGCTCCGTCATGACACAATGCGGCGAGCTGCGACTGAAGATCGGATGTGCATTCCACGAGGTGAGTGCGCTGAGAGCGGCATGCACCTTCCCGATGCCCTCACATCAGACTTCGGCCCTGCGCCAGAATGCGACCGTTTCAGCTTTACAACGATGTCGCCTTCGTCATTAGCGAGTGACGGCTCTAATCGGATGTCCGCTTTGATTCAATTAAGCAGACATGATCGGCGGCTCTCCGACGTCCGCTGGTCTAGAAGCGGACGTTGTGGACTGTATGCGGAGTAGCGCTGCCGTTGCGCGAACTCAGACTAACCGGGAGAACGCGCTTCATAGAGCAACCCAAATTGGAGCGCCCACCGCCATATTAGCGCCATCCCTGTCCAAGGGAACCTTTTTAGACTCGCTACTGCATAGGCTCGAGATTGCCTCCCACCGTCACTTCCAAGCTTGTTGAGGGGATTGGAAGGGTTCCACGATCCGCTCTGACGATTTGATATTCCCATTTCATGATTCGACTCTTTAGGTAATTTCGCGCGGCGGCGATTTCCCGCGGTTCTTCCGCGGCTTTGAAGGAGTGACGTCGGCGCAGAACACTTGGCACCCTCGAGCGTGAAGCCACCGCCGCTTTCCATTGACCCAACCGGGGCGATCGGGCCCGCGCCGACCGTGAGCCACTTTGTCTCAGCCTGTTCGTCATATATTTCTAATAAAGCCCGGGAATGCGCCGCGCCGTCCGGGCGATAGCATCATACTCGGCCGCCGAATTGCCGAGCGTAGCCAGCGCTTCTTCCGCGTTCATTGCCCACGACGATCGCAGAATATGACACGATAAGCACAGAGCACTCCGGAACGAAACGCCACGCCCATCCCAGCGAATTAACCAGCATCAAGATAATCGATGCGGATACACTTAGATGAGCCGGTGACAGTGTGTGCCCAGGCTGGTGGCGAAGACCGCTGAAGGGTACGAGCACGTGGGACCGGCCAAAGCCGCAATACGCGCCGAGGGCGACAAAATGACGCCAAGCCAGCGGATTGCATCGCCATCGATAGTCCAGAATCGATGCGGTCGTATAAGCAGGCGATGGCGTTCAAGAGACGATCACCATAAGTGCTGCGATAACCAGCGGTTGGCGCGATCTTCGAGCAGACCCGGGTTCAGATTTCCGCCGGCAACATGGCGGCGAGGCCAACAAACGTCACGATCGCAAGCGCGACCAGCGCCGGATGCGAGAAGAAGTCCCAAACCGCCCCGCCAAGGATCGCTAGGCCGAAATAAGCGGCAGTCGTAACAGGATGATGATCCTAATCAGATGCCATGCGATGAATGATAGCCTGCCGCCCGTTTCTCATCAATGGCGCGCAATTCGTTTCAGGTTTTACCGTAATTGTTTTCGGCAGCGCGTCGATGGAATGTTCCTCTTCTCTCCTCCAATCGAGATTGAGTTCGCGATGCTTGTGGGTCCGACCGCAAACTTACCCGCAGCACTCTGAGGACAATTTGTTGCTCCGCAGCGAAAGCTATTGAACCTTTTTCGACTGAGGTGACTCCTTACAGTTGAGGCCATACGAGTCTATTTACATGATTGGCGTAACCCGCTTGATGGAGGGAGTCATGACCGCGACCATGTAGTATTTAGTTGATCGCGCTAATAATTCTGTGCTGATCCTCCTG
>Ga0137411_1153904_pt1 | contig 9832 bp, 10 predicted proteins | sample CZODoug1_16funga_FD_122058 | JGI IMG/M metagenome (GOLD analysis project Ga0137411, IMG submission 122058) | Vadose zone soil fungal communities from Angelo Coast Range Reserve, California, USA - CZODoug1_16fungal (PacBio error correction) | ecosystem: Environmental > Terrestrial > Soil > Vadose... | reverse complement strand
CATCGCACCTTGTTCCAGATCAGGATCGACCGACCCATCGTGCCGTCGAGATAGCTCCGGTAGGGCGCGGTCGTGATCGTCAGCACGTCTCCCTCCAGCACGAAGTGGCGGATTTGGTCAGTTCCGGTCCAGGCCTGGTTCCACGAGGTGTCGATGTGGTGGACCACGACGTTCTCGCCCAAGGAGAACGTGCCTGCATAAGCCACCATGGTACCCAGCAGTTGCACGCCTTCTTCGTCCGTTGGCACCGCGTCGCGCGGCGCGATGCGGTCATCGCGCGTGAAGATCGCGTACATGCGGCCGTCCGGCGCGTAGCCGATGTAGCCGACTGGAGCGTCGCCGAATTGATTGTGGCGCTGCCCGTCGGACAAGCGCTCACGAACATAGGATCGCAGACTCCACGTTCCGATCACGGCACAATCGGCAGGCGGCTTGCCCCGCGTCACAGATGCCAGGACTTCTTCGTCTGTCGTCATGTGAGCCTCCTGTTGCCAAAGGTCATGCCGACCAAAGTGTGGCCGCGTCGCAAAAACCCTCGTCAAACATCGAAGAAAACTGTCTCGCGATCGCCCTGCAGATGGATGTCGAATGTGTAGACTGTAGCGCCGTCGCGTTCTGATCGCGGAGCGATCAGGGTTTTGCGGCGCTCGGGTTGCTCGATAATATTCAGTACTGGGTCTTCGGAATTTGCGGCCTCTTCGTCACCGAAATACATGCGTGTGGCGAGGCCAACGTTGATGCCGCGGGAGGCGAGCCAGAAATTGACGTGTGGCGCCATTATCTTGCGGCCCTTGCGACCTGCCACACTTCCCGGTTTGATGGTGCGGATCGTGTAGAGACCGGTCGCGAAATCCGTCCCGGTCCGCGCCCAGCCACGGAAGCCATGGTCGAGCGCCTTGTCCTGCTTGTCAGACGGATGATTGTAGCGGCCGGCGGCATTGGCCTGCCACGTCTCAACCAGCACGTCCTTGGTAATGTGGCCTGCGCCGTCGAAGATGCGCCCCTCGATGACAATACGCTCGCCGGCCACGCCGGAACCTGCGATGTCGCCGCTGAAATTATTCTCGAAGATTTCAAAGCCGGCTTGCTTCGGTATGAGACCGATGTGGACATACGGACCGGCCGTCTGCGATGGCGTCTCCGGCAGATAGGTCGGAATGAAAGGCGTCGGTGTCATGTCAGCTCCCCTGCAGCTTGTTCTCGAACAAGGTCTGGCGTCGTCCGCGCAGTACGATGTCGAAGCGATAAGCGAGGCATTCCAGCGGCCGCGATGCATTGAGATCGAGCCTGGCGGTCAAGCGGTCCGCAGCCGACTTGTCGGGGATGGTTGCGATGATCGAATCGTGAGGGATGAGCGGGTCGCCTTCGAAGTACATCTGGGTGATTAGCCGCTGCGCAAAGCCCGTCCCAAAAACAGAAAAATGAATGTGGGCCGGCCGCCAGCTGTTGACGCGATTTCGAAAGGGATAAGCGCCCGGTTTGACCGTTCGAAAAAAGTAATAGCCGTGCACGTCGGTCAACATCCGCCCGCAACCGCCGAAATTGGGATCGATGGGGGCGATATAAGTGTCGTTGCGATGGCGATAGCGTCCACCCGCGTTCGCCTGCCACACCTCGACCAGCGTGTTGGACACCGGTTGACCGTTGCCATCGAGAACATAGCCGTGGACGATGGTCTGTTCTCCGATCGCTTCACCGGTCTTGGCGTAATTATTGATCAGATCATTATCGAGCGGACCAAGTTCATCGGGCGTAAATGTCGGACCGGTCACTTCCGACAGCGAGTTCTGTAGCGACCACAGCGGGATGCGCGGCGAGCGCAGCACGCTGGTCTTGTAGATGGGCGTATGCGCCGGCGGATGGAGATCGCGGTCTCGTTGGTGAAATTCGGCTTCAGGCGTCATGCCTTCGCCCCCTTACGTGCGCTTAACCGAGACGGTCCGGAGGTCCCGCCGTCGCCTCTGTTGATAGAAACAGGTGGACGCTAGAGATCACCATGGGACGAACTCATGCTCTGGCAAGCTGGGCGTCTGCTGAGCCTGCCGCCCGCATGCGGTCGTAGTCATCCTTGTCGACGGGAACAGCGTCTGGTTGACCGAGATCCTTGATTTGGATTCGATAGGTCTCGCGGGCGCTCCAGGCCGCAGCCGCCGCGATCGCCGTGATAGCAAAGGTAATCGCCCCAATGGTAAGCGGGATGTTGGTCGAGCCAGGCGGCGCCACGGTTGCGAAAAGCGCCGGTAGCAGGGCTGTGATCGTGGTGCCGACATTCTGCGAGATAGCCATCGCCGAGACGCGGGTGCGGGTCTGGAAGAGTTCGGGGTAAAAGCTCGGGAAAGTGGCATTATAGCCTTGGTAGACGACGCCCCACATGAGCAGCGACATGACGATCGCCAGCGGTACGCTATGGATGCTGATCGCGTAGAGGTAGCCGAACGCGAGCAGCCCCGAACCGAGCGCACCGACAATGATCGGAGGCCTGCGGCCGATTTTGTCCGACAGGTTGCCGACATAGGGAATGACGAGCACCGCCAGGATATTGCCCAGAACCGGAATCCAAAGGTAAACGTCTTTTTGGAAGCCGATGCCATACGCAGCCTGGACCGCGTAGGCTGCACCGAATATCGAGGCGACCACCGGGATGACATTCATCAGGGCCATGCAGACGACCCGCAACATGTCCCTCCAGCTAAGCTTGAAAGCCTGGATAATTGGCGCCTTTGGAACCTCGCCGTGCTCACTCTCTTCGGCGAATGCCGGAGTCTCGTCGACGTTGCGGCGAATGATGTAGCCTGCAATAATGACGAAGAAGCTGAGCAGGAAGGGAATTCGCCAGCCCCAGGTGTTGAACGCTTCATCAGGCATGTAATGCGCAAGCGGCAGGAAAATCGCCGCGGCGAGGATCTGCCCGGCCTGCACGCCCTGGAGGGTGAAGCTCGCGTAGAAGCCGCGCCGTCCAAACGGAGCATGCTCGAGAATCATCGAACTGGCGCCGGATATTTCGCCGGCGACAGCGAAGCCTTGTACGAGCCTCAGTATCACGAGAAGCACTGGAGCGAGCACGCCGACCTGCTGATAGGTCGGCAGAAGCCCGACGGCCATCGTTGAAAACCCCATGAGGAACATGCACACGATCAGCACCGTCTTTCGACCATGCGTGTCGCCCCAATGTCCGAGAACAAAGGCTCCAATGGGCCGAGCAACATAGCCGACGCCGTAGGTCGCGAGTGACGCGACGATGGCGGTCGTGGGATTGTCCGATGGAAAGAAGATCTGCGGAAAAATCAGAGATGCCGCCGTCGCGTAGATGAAGAAGTCGTAGTACTCCAGCGCCGAGCCGATCCAACCGCTTGCAGCAGCCTTTTTGGACTGACTCATGCCGTGAGGTTCGTCATATGTGGCGTTTGCCATCTCCGTCCCCTCCGAAATTGCTTTGATCGCGTCCCGTCGACGGGCTTCTTTGGACTGTGTTGATCGCTTTTGTCGTGCGTCTCGTTCTAGATTCCGGTTCAGTATTGGTGGATGTGCATCATTCCACCATCGACCTGAATTGCGGTGCCAGTTGTGAAGGGAAGTTCACCCGCGGCCATGGCCGCGACCGCGCGTCCGACATCCTCGGACCTGCACCGGCGGTTGATGGAGTAAATCCCTCCACAAGCAGCATGTCAAAACGCGATTGAGCCACATCGATCATCGGCGTGTGAATCAGATCGGGCCGGAACCTCGTATACGGCGATACCGTTCGGCGCTAGGCGAATGGCAAACAGCTTAGCCGTCTGGCGACCGTCGCTTTGGACATCGCATACTCCTCCGCGCTCCGGGGCTGCGATGACAGCATTCGAGGAGGATATGAACACGACCGAACGCGCGCTTTCGGGAAAGTCGGCCTCGGCCGCGAGCATCTTCTTGCAGACGGCCTGGGCAGGAAGAACGCACCGCGCGCATTCACGGCGAAGGTCATAGCTCTCGGCGGAGACGTCGAACAGTTCGCCTCGTGACTTCGCAGATAGGCCAGCATTATTGACCAAACGCTCGATGTGGCCGAAGGCAGTGAATGAAGGTAGTGAATATTGCATCGACGAAGCGGGAAGATCACCGGGATCGGCGAGATCATTTCTGATGAAGGAGAGGCGCGCGCCAAGGGCCGCATTGGTTGTATTGGTTGTCGCATTGGTTGTCATGCGTTCGGCGATCGCAGGATCGATCGTTCGGTCACCGGCGACCACGTCGAAGTCTTGCTGCGTCAGGGCGATCACAATGCCCTGGCTGATCCCACCCATTCTGCCGGTGACGGCCGCAACCTTAAGCGTCGAAGGTGGGTCAGGCATAACAATAGCACCTCGCGGGATGCGATCGCGCAATGCCAACAATATTGAAGCATGGCACTGCTGCCCGGTGCGATGTTTCCATCGCTAATTTCGGAGAGTACATGCTGGTGAAGGCGTCGATTGCCGGCGCTATCGTTACCAATTCAAGCGGAATAGGATTGGCGGCCGCGAAGAAGTTCGTAGAAGAGGGCGCGTATGTGTTCATCACGGGACGCCGGCAGAGCGAACTCGACAAGGCGAAAGTCGAGATCGACAAGAACGTTACAACCGTACAGGGCGACGTCGCCAATCTCGATGATCTTGATCGGCTATATCGAACCGTGAAAGACGAGAAGGGTGCGGTCGACATCATCGTCGCGAGTGCCGGCTTTGTCGAACGCGTCCTCACCCAGGACGTAACGCCCGTGCATTTCGACAAGACCTTCTCCACCAACGCGCGCGGTGTGTATTTCACGGTCCAGAAGGCGCTGCCTTTACTGCGTAAAGGCGGTTCCATCGTGCTGGTGTCCTCCGGTCTGCATCTGAAGGGTCTGCCTGAGCACGGCACTTATGCCAATGCGTGAATGCCAGTGCTGCGATCGGCGGCAAACCCTCATCCGACTCAGGATTGACGAAGAGTGGGGCCTGCTTCGATCAATGTTTTGGCCGATTTCGTCTTTATGGCAGAGAAACTCTGCGCACAAGCACCTCCCGCCCGATTTCGATTGAGGCAAATCGATCAGTATTATTTACCAATTGATCTGCGTCATTGCGTTTGGATCGCGACGGCATTGTTTGCCACCAGTGCCGAAAAAAGCGTCGATATTCGTTGGAGGACGTTATCGTGCCGATGTGTCAGTCGCCAAAGATCGCCGACGTCTTGTTGCGCACGCAGAAAATTCCGGCAAACGACAACCACTCGCCTGTAGAAACAAGCGTCAAGGCCGGACTGACAAGCCTTTTCAGGGCGACTTGCCAGACACTTCTGATTTTCTGCTGCGCCGCTGCGTTCCTGCTCCTTTGAGAAGCCGGTCCGCGTCGTCATGTCCGGAGCGTCCGCATGCACCGTCAAATCTCGGCGCCGGTGGGCGCGCCCATGATGGGCAATCGAAACCGCGGAGGAGTTAAGGCATCTGCCGCACGCCTGCTCTCGCTTTGTGGGGCGTTCGGCGCAATAGCGTTGCTCGGGATAACGGTTGCGAAGGCTCAGGATGCGGAGCCACGATCCTATTCGAATACGCCGGTCGGGCTGAACTTCCTGATCGCAGGCGCGCTCTATTCCGCAGGCAAATTGGCGTTCGATCCGGACCTGTCTGTCGCCGATGCCAATTTCCATTCCAAGACCGGCCTGCTGGTCTACATCCGCTCATTCGATTTCGCAGGCCAGTCGGCCAAGTTCGATGTGATCGTACCGGCGTCCTCCTTCTCCGCCTGGGGGCGTGTCGAGGGCCAGCCACGGCAGCGCGAGATGGCGGGCCTGGGTGATCCGCGATTTCGTGTCTCGGTCAATCTGATCGGGGCTCCGGCGCTGTCGGTGAAGGACTTTGCGAACTACCGGCAGGATCTCATTGTTGGCATCAGCCTTCAGGTTTCCGCGCCACTTGGGCAGTACGACAGCAGCAAGCTGCTCAACCTCGGCAATAATCGCTGGTCGTTCAAGCCCGAGCTCGGGATTTCGAAGGCCGTGGGCCCGTGGACGTTCGAGCTCGCTCCCAGCGTGACCTTCTTCACCGACAACACCAACTTCTTCGGCGGCAATGATTTCGCGCAAGCGCCGTTCTATGCCGTACAGGGACATATCCTCTACACGTTTCAGTCCGGTGCGTGGTTCGCCCTGGACGGGGTTTATTTCTCAGGCGGTCGCACCAGCCTGAACGGCGTGAAGAGCGACAACGAGCAGCGCAACACGCGGGCCGGCTTCACCGTCGCCTTGCCGATCGACCGCCAGAATTCACTGAAGCTTTCCGCCAGCACCGGCATAACGTCGCGCACCGGCAGCGAATTCACCGCGGTCGGCGTCGCGTGGCAGTACCGTTGGGGCGACGGATATTGAGCATACCGGGCCGAGCAGGCCGACCCGCCAGACGCATGCACCGGGCCACATGCGGAAGTCGCATCTCGTTGGAAGGTGCCGTTGGTCAGCCAACCCCCACAAGAGGAAGCTTGATCCTAAACGTTGCGCCGCCGTGATCCCGATTTTTTGCCGATATCAGCCCATGGTGCGCCTCGATAATGGTGTGCGCGATGGACAATCCCATGCCCATTCCCTCCGCCTTGCTGGTGAAAAACGGTGCGAAGACCTTTTCTAATTTGTCTTCGGGAATGCCCGAGCCGCGGTCAGACACGGATAGCTGGGCAGAGTTCTCGACGCGCGAAGTCCGGACGCTGATGATGCGATTTTCGCCAGGCGTATCCCTCATCGCGTCGATCCCGTTCACGACAAGGTTCAGAATGACTTGTTGAAGTTGAATGCGGTCGCCGAGGATCGGCAGCGCATTCTGTGTGGTCAAACTAACCAGTTCAAACTTTCGTCCAACGGCCAGCGAGGAAAGGAACTCGACAGTTTCTCGTACCAGGTCGTTAAGATCGATATTTTTCAGTTCAAAAGGCGCCTTTTTCAGCAGGCTGCGCATTCTGCGAATGACTTCGGCGGCGCGCCGGTCATCCAGCAAAATATCGTTCACAATATCCTTGAGTTCAGCAATGTCTGGCGTTGGCGACTTCAGGATCGCGTTTGCGGTTTCAGCATTGGTCATAATAGAACCCAGAGGCTGGTTAATTTCATGCGCGATTGAGGCGGTCAGTTCGCCCGCCGTCGAGAAGCGGTTGACATGAGCAAGCTCTGCCATGCGCTGCCGCGCCTGCACTTCGGCAAGTTGACGCCGACGATGTTCACGTAGCAGGACCGAGATAAGCCCGGCCTGTATCAGGATGACCGCGACGATGGATGCGATCTGCCATGAATACTGCTCCCACGCCGTTGGTTCCCGGAAGTAGATTGTGCTATCCGGGGAAAGGCGGCTCTCGCTGATGCTCCATCGCGCCCGGTCTCCCTCGTGCGCCACGCCAGCCGCATCGACAACCATCTGATACCAGAAAATCGCAGAGTGTGGCGGCAATGAAGCGGTTTGCTTCAATGTGTCTTCGTAAGACAATTTGTCGTACCACCTGATCTCGATGCGATCTTCCAGTGGCTTCAACTCCCGTCGCAGTTCCCCTTGCCAAAATTGTTCGTTCGGCGAGTTGCCGTTGATAATTGCAATAATCTTGGTGTCTGGTGCGATGCCGAGGTAGCTTTCGAACAAGAATCGAAAATCATTTCTGGCAGAGACAACTGTGTCGTTCTCGGTCAAGTTCGAGTACTGAACGCGGCGATCTTCCAACACAGTGAATACAATTGGAGTTGTGGGGAAGAGGTCCTTTCGGCGGCGCTGAAAAAATGCGGCCGAAGGTGCGCCTATACTGACGATCAAATCAGGCGGCGCGCCCACGTACAATGCCTTGATGTATTCAACGAATAATTCCTCGGCTCTTGGGTCACCCGACCTCGCCGCGACCAGCGAATGCTCCTGCACATCAATCGGCCATCGTGTCTGCCGATCAAGTTCGGCTCGAATGTCCTTGGCATAGACATTCCAGGGTCGGAATTCCCGTCCCACCGAATGGAGGATCATTACGCGCTTGTGGTCGCCATCGGCATGACCAGACGCCGACATCCCCAGCAGGATCGCGATCGCCAGCGAAGCAACGACGGCCCACGCGAGAAATGATAGGAATGATAGGGCCATTAGCGAGCGCATCGCCGACCTATCCCAGGGGGCAAGTCCCCGAACAGAAGCATTCTATTGGCTCAACCCAGTAATTGAGCTGATCGCCGGAAACGTTTGGACCCATTATACGCGGCGCGTCAGGACGCTTTCTTCACGATCTGAAAGCCCTTGGCTTGCAATTCCAGTACGATGGCCATCGCCAAATATGCGGATTCCTTCCCGCTGATCCAGTGCGGACTTCGCCAATCCGGGTCGTCTTCCTTTGGATAACTAACAAAGGCTGAGCGAATCGCGAACTCAATCGTATCCTTGGGATCGTCGGGCATACTCGACCTTTTGTGGTGCGAACAATTTTGACGCGACAACTTCACCAAGATGGCGCCGCAAGGCCCCGCGGGCTATCTATGCCATGTTTGGCCTGCAGCCGCCGCTGAATCGCAGCGGCGTCTGCAAGCATTGCTCAGTGCCGCCCTCATGGATCGGCTTCCGGTCAATAGGGATATTGCTGCGGGCAGACCGTATTGCCGTAACCATCCTGATAGCAGCCGTTGTTGTAAGAACCGCGGTAGTAGCCGTACGCGCCGGCTGCCGCGGCGCCGGCCGCCGCCCCGTAAGCCGCTCCGCGATAGACGCCTCCGCGGACCGCCGCGCGTGCTACCGGGCGGCCGGGTATTGGACGATATCCATAGCCGCGTCCCGCAACTCCGTATCCCCGACCGGCAACGCCGTAACGACCACCACGAACCGCTCCACCCCGGAAATGGGCGGCACCCCCGTGATAGCCTCCACCCCGGTAGCCGCCGCCACCGCCCCGACGTGCCAAAGCATCATCCGGCATGAGGGTCGCGCCGACTAGAACGACTGCTGCCAGTGCAGCGAGGGCATTTCGAAACATGGCCGTTTCTCCTCTCATGCGTACGGGTCCAACAATACAAGGCCCGCAGCGATCCGCACCCCAGGACAGCCTTCGACGATGAGCGGCTGGAGGCTTGACCTAGATCAACGATCCGGCCATTTCAGCAACCATGGTGATAGACGGGATTTTATCTCTGTGCTGAGAGCATCCCGCACAGGCCAGCGCGCCTTGCCGGGGTGCCGCGAGCAACGAACATCCAGGCGAAATGACTTTTTGCGATTGTCCATGCGGAGTCGCTTTGCCTTTCGCCTTCGAGGAAGGCAGCAATAATGGCTGAGATCAACAAACTCTCTGTTGAGAAGGCGCTCAATAAACTACGTGCTGGTGATGCAAAGCAATCGAAGGACACGCTGTTCAACGACAAGATCGACGCACTCGGTGAAGAGATAGAGCGCATGCGAACGCAGAGACTGCGTCTCGAGCAGCACTAACGTAGGCGTGATAAAGACAATCGTTGAAGCGTCTAATTACGTCACCAGATACACGGCGGCTACTGCCGAGGCGTGGGCTCGCAGCAAGGGCGCGACGGACGCCGAGATACGGATCGCCCGGGGCTGCGTCAAACCTCAGCTAACCGCGCTGCTGGGCCATGTCGCTGACTAAACTGATCAAGAACATCGGCGCGCCTTGCCGGTGCTCTCCTCGGCAAAAAGTCGGGAACCAGATCGGATCGCAGCCGAACGCGGCCGCCGCAGACCATGACCATGGAGGTTATTGTGAGCTATGTCCTGATCGTCGTCAGCTGGCTCGGCGGGGCCGTAAATGGCGCCGCCGTATCGACCCAGGAATTTACCAGTGCAGAGCGCTGCGAGGCAGCCCGGCTTGCGCTGGCTCAGGAT
>Ga0137411_1378933_pt1 | contig 9837 bp, 14 predicted proteins | sample CZODoug1_16funga_FD_122058 | JGI IMG/M metagenome (GOLD analysis project Ga0137411, IMG submission 122058) | Vadose zone soil fungal communities from Angelo Coast Range Reserve, California, USA - CZODoug1_16fungal (PacBio error correction) | ecosystem: Environmental > Terrestrial > Soil > Vadose... | reverse complement strand
CAGTTAGATACTCACGAAGTGAAAAAGATGCGAATTAACTCGGTAAGCTGCAGCGCGATCAAATTTTCGAGAGTCGATCCAATTTACGCCCGCATCACATCCCGTTGCAGGATAAGGTCGCGAATTGCCCTTTGGACAATTTCGATTCACCCGGCAGTTTCCAGTTCCTTTAATGTGTGCAGAAATGGTCCGCAGCGCTCACGCGGTGCGCCTTATGCAGCACTCGACGGGCATCGGAGCGTCGTAAGCCCAATCTCTTTCGGTCTGATAGCGTCGCGGTTCGGCTAGGGCGCGGGCGATCGCGCAAACTTCCCGGTCTAGTCACTCGGCCGTTCTTCATGTGCCCACAATTTCAGGTACGCCCGATCACGTTCGCGCTCAAGGCCGGAAGGGCAGTCCATCTTCTTCGAATGGCCTGAAAGCGGGGGTCGGAGTGGACAAAATAAATTTTGGATCGTGTAGGCATATGCACCAAGAGAAAGTGTTGCGTTCCTTTAGGCTCGCTCAAGGTAATGCTAGTCCATCTTTGCGACCCTGTCTTGCATAGCAAAAGGCGAACTCGATTGGGGACGTGTATTCTTTTTCGCGCCTTCTGAATCTCGCTGAGATTCCACTCCAGCACGCTTGAAGCCCGCCCCCGGTCGAAGGGTGCTGCATTTTGTCCGGCGCCGTTCGTTTCCCCCCAAAGCAGCCAGCGCCCGCTCCCAATCTTTCACTCCTTTCGGTTCCATTCCTATATACGTGTTAGATGTTCTCCGCATCACAGTGTCCCCCGTTAGAAAACCTCGCTCCGGGACAGCGGATCGCGAGTGCGTTCGTCAAATTGATGTGCATAAAGCAATGCGAGCGCCAGGCAAGGGCGCGCAAACGGATCCATTCCATCGCTTTGTTTCTTCTGCAGCGATTCGTCGTGCGGCGCTTCAGAGTGTCAAAACAGCATACAACGCAGGTGGTGTATTTCGGATAGTGCGGATTGAGTTCGACGGCGCGCGCGGATTCTTTCTCTGCGGAATTTCCAGTCCCAGTGCAGGAAGTAATACACCGCGGCCATGGCATGATGCCATCCGCCATGAGTCATCCAACTCGATCGCCTTCCGGGCCGCCGGTTCTGCTGTGGGCGATTCGCCACTTCCTGAGTTGTCTTTCTTTCGACGCGCTTGCGGTGTAGTGTCGCAATGCCGCTTCCAGGGCCGCGGCATAGTCGGGCTGAGATTGATGGCCTTCTGAATTTCCAGACTTTGTATTGCGATATGACAGATACTGCCCCGAGTAGGTACGGCGTGTGGGCGTCGGGGTTGATGTGGTGTTCCGTTCGGATGACCGAGCTGTATCAGACCAACCTGCCCGGCGATGTCTTTCGCCAGATCACTCCTGCAGGAAGTTAAGTTCGTTCAAGTCGCGTCGTAAACTCTCCGCCAGAGATGCCTGTCTCGGGCGCATAAATCAGCTGCGATTCATGTGCACCCGGGTCCCCACCCGCCCAATGGAACCTTTCGAGGATTCCATCACTCCAAGCTCCCGCGCCACGTCCGACAGCGGACGATGGAACCTTCTTGTACTGCATCACCGAAGTACGCGAGACTACGCGCAGTCCGGTTATTCTTGCCAACATTGTGATGACCTCATCAGTCATCCCGTCGGGAAATTTTCCTGGTTGGGATTCCGGACAGATTTCGAGCGGAGCACAGCCAGGGATGCATCTTGAAGGCCCTTCACAGTCCGCGCCAATAGCCAGCACGACGGCGCTCGAATTCATTCTAGCGGAAGCGAAAATTCGTGCCTGCAGCGTCACCAATGCGAGCGCGGCGACCATCCATCGGAATCGTCGACCAAAGGCTTAACCTCTCCTCAATCGCCGCCCCAATTCCTAAGTTCCCCGTGCCGCAGGAGGACCAGCTGCCGTGGAAATTGGTTGCCCCCTCTCGCGTCCCATTGCCTCCGTTGCGCGGTGCTCTGTCGAAGTGGCCGCCGCAATAAAACGGTACCCCTTGCCCGTAACCGTTTGCACAAAGCGTGGCTGCTCGGAGTCATCCCCCAGAACTGTCGTATTCTTTTCGAATTGCAGTTTAATCCGTGCAGTGTCGAGGAAAACGTCTTGCCCCAGATCTTCTCGACGATCTTCTTCCGCGCAACGAGGCGGCCCTCATCCTGACGAGAAGAGTGAGTCATCTCCAGGGAATTTTTCTCAATTTTGAGAACGTGATCGCCGCGACGCAGCTCGTAGCGGTCGCTATTCGAGCTCCAACTCCGCGAATTTTCCAATGCCGATGAGCACGCCCACAGCTCCGACGGGGAGCAAACTATAACCATCATTTCCATCCCTCGGGCACTAGATATTGTGTTCTCAGTTAACTTTACGTCTTCACCAAAACTTCCACCCCGGCTTCCCTCGCCTCCTTGCGCGCCGCCGCAGTTCTGAGCACATGCCGCCACCAGAGGCTGTATGAAAGTCAGGATTTCGAACTTTCGTCAGCTTGCTGCGTTGGCATGACCTACTCGTCGGACTTAGCGCGATACGCTATCAGCGTCGTTGCGGAGGACCACTCTCCGCGATGCAGCATCTGCGTGCCGCACAGATCAGTCACGTCCCATACAAAACAACTTCTCATCTGCCGCGCCCGGGGAGCCAGGTCATCCATCGTGGCTTATGGATATCCAGTTCAAAGTCGGCGACCAAACGATCCAGAAGCGTTTCAGCTGTGGAATGCCGGCGGCACCGAGGTTCACACCAAAACGTTGATCCGCGACGGGAACGTTTGCTGGGGCGTGTGGAGACACCGCAAACACATGCTTCAAGCTCGCTTCACCGCGTTTGCGTCATACGGAGCGAACGGAAACTTCATTGGGGACCATCATGAGTGAAACGCTCACTCTAGGGGACGATGCCAAACGCACACGGACTTTCACTGAGATTTCTTCGACCCATCCGGCAACTTCTATTCGAGTTCCCGGCAACGCTACATTGCAGAACGCATTTCAGTGGATTGATCAAGACTTGAAACGCGGGAGGAGCCGCAGCCCATCGCGGGCTCTCGGGTCCAGCATCAGCTAAAACGGCCATTGAATTAAAGGCTGGCGTCGTGATGAATGTCCGACTTTTCCGTGTCTGATACCGATTCAAGCGCACCATGATGATCACTTCGGGGCACGGACATTTCTTGCCCCGTCCCTTCTGCTTTCGACATGCGCGAAGGTTAGCTGAGCCACGGCGGCTGGCACGATTACATCGTTCCGGGCTGCTGATCGCGTATGGCGATCCCGGCGCCCTTACATGGCTAGTTGGAGTGTTCGTAAATACGAAAAGCTTGCCGGAGTCTGTGACTATGGCATACAGCATGGTATTTTGTCCAGAACATCTGGCTGATCGGCTTTTGTCGTTCAACAGACCGGTGTAGTGTTTGATCGGGTTCGCTCCGTTGAATGGAAAGATCTGCAAGCCCTCCTGCCCCGCCACCGCCAGTAGCTTTCCCGCGGCGCATCTTCATGTCATAAGGACTTGCCAACTAAGGTGCTGGCATGTTCGCGAATGTATTGGTTGTGTTCAGGTTCCCGTTTGCATCCGCCGTGTAAGAGGCAAGTTGCAGCGGGCCAGGCGCGCAGCCCGGCGGATTGGCGTTGCATCGTGAACGCCACGTGATTCGTCGGGTCCGCGCGGCCGCGCCGGATATAGCCGCGTACACGGTCGGCGGAGTCGGAAATTGCTGGACGTTGATCGATGAGCATTCCGTTCCGCTTCGCTTGAATCCATAGATGCTGTAATACATGCAAGCTGAATCGACGGCTGGTAGGCGTAGACATGTTTCAATGAAGAAGCCGCGCATGAGGCGGAATACTCCTACATGTCCGTTCCAGGTACGTGAGCGTCCAGTAGTCTTTGTGACAGCGAAAGAGGCGACCACCGTGTTCGCACAGGCATCACTGCCATCGAATTCCTGGACGTACAACGTCGCGCCCGTGTGATCAAAGAAGTCCTGGCCCGCAAAGCCGCATCCTGAGCCGGAGGTGTTGTACTGCGCGTAATTTTGTGATGTCGGCAAACTAAGCGCCCCATTGATCCGATGTTGTACACATTGATGTCAGGCGTTGAGACGCTGAGCCATCATGTATTTCCGTTACACCGCCATGAATAAACATTTTCCGGAAATGGCGAATCCGGCATTCGGATCCAATGGGGCGCTTAGTTTTGCGCACTCACAAATTACGCGCAGTACAACACCTCCGGCTCAGGATGCCGGCTTTTGCGGGCCAGGACTTCTTTGCCACACGGGCGCGACGTTGTACGTCCAGGAATTCGATGCAGTGATGGCCTGTGCGACACGGTGGTCGCCTCTTTCGCTGTCACAAAGACTACTGGAGCGCTCACGTACCTGGGAACGACAATGTAGGAGTATTCCGCCTCAATGCGGCGCTTACTCATTGGAACAATGTCTACGTACCGGCCGTCGATTCGCTTGCATGTATTACAGCATCTATGGATTCAAGCGAGCGGGAACGGAATGCTCAATCGATCAACGTCCAGGCAAATTCCCGCTCCGCCGACGGTGTACCGCGGCTATATTCCGGCGCTGGCCGCCGCGGCCCGACGAATCACGTGGGCGTTCACGATGCAACCCGCCAATCCGCCGGGCTGCGCGCCTGGCCCGCTGCAACTTGCCTCTTACACGGCGGATGCAAACGGGAACCTGAACACCAACCAATACATTCGCGAACATGCCAGCCACCTTAGTTGCAAGTCCTTATGACATGAAGATGTCGCCGTCGGGAAGCTACTGGCGGTGGCGGGGCAGGAGGGCTTGCAGATCTTCCATTTCACGGAGCGAACCCGATCAAACACTTATACCGGTCTGTTGACGACAAAGCCGATCAGCCAGATGTTCTGGGACCAATAATAACCATCTGTATCCATTAGTCACAACTCCGGCAAGCTTTTCGTATTTACGATCACTCCAACTAGCCATGTAAGGTTCCGGATCGCCATACGCGATCAGCAGCCCGAACGATGTAATCGTGCAGCGCTGGCTCACTAACTTCGGCATGTCGAAAGCAGAAGGGACGGGGCAAGAATGTCCCGTCCCCGAAGTGATCATCATTGGTGCGTTGGGAATCGGTATCAGACACGGAGTCTGGACATTCATCACGACGCCAGCCTTTAATCAATGCCGTTTAGCTGATGCTGGACCGAGAGCCGCGATGGGCTGCGGCTCTCCCGCGGTTCAGTCTTGGTCAATCCACCGAAATGCGTTCTGCAATGACGTTGCCGGGAACTTCGAATAGGAGTTGCCGGATGGGTCGAGAAATCCAGGGTGAAAGTCCCGCTTGTGCGTTTGGCCATCGTTCCCTAGAGTGAGCGTTTCACTCAGGTGAATGGTCCCATGAAGTTTCCGTTCGCGTCGTATGACCAAACGCGGTGAGCGAGCTTGAAAGCATTGTTCTTTGCGTGTCTCCACACCCCAGGCAAACGTTCCGGTTCTCGGATCAACGTTGGGTTGTGAACCTCGGTGCCGCCGGCATTCCACAGCTGAACGCTTCCTGATCGTTTGGTCCCGACTTTGAACTGGATATGCCATAAGCCACGATGGATGACCTGGCTCCCCCGGGGCGGCAGAGTGAGAGTTGTTGTATGGGACGTGACTGAACTGTGCGGCAGCGCAGATGCTGCCATCGCGGAGAGTGAGTCCCGCACGACGCTGATGCGATCGCGCTAAGTCCGACGAGTAGATCATGCACGCAGCAAGCTTTGACGAAGTTCGAAATCCTGACTTTCATACAGCCTCTTGGGGCGGGCATGGTGCTTCAGAACTGCGGCGCGCGCAAGGAAGCCGGGGTAAAGCCGGGTGTGAAGTTTGGTGAGAACGTAAGTTACTGAGAACACAATATCTAGATGCCCGACGGGATGAAATGATGGTATAGTTTGCTCCCCGTCGGAGCTGTGGGCGTGCTCTCGGCATGTGAAATTCGCGGAGTTTGAGCTCGATAGCGCCGCTACGAGCTGCGTCGCGGCGATCACGTTCTCCAAACTTGAAGAATTCCATGGAGATACTCACTCTTCTCGTCAGGAGTGAGGCCGCCTCGTTGCGTGGGAAGAGATCGTCGAGAGATCTGGGGCAAGGACGTTTTCCTGACACTGAGGCCGGGGTTAACACTGCAATTCGAAAGATACGACAGGTTCTGGGGGAATGACTCCGAGCAGCCACGCTTGTGCAAACGGTTACGGGCAAGGGGTACCGTTTTATTGCGGCGGCCACTTCGAAGAGCACCGCGGCACGAGGCAATGGGACGCGAGAGGGGGAACCATTTCCACGGCAGCTGTCCTCCTGCGGCACTGGGGAACTTAGAATTGGGGCGGCGATTGAGGAGGAGGTTAAGCCTGTTGGTCGACGATTCCGATGGATGGTCGGCGCGCTCGCATTGGTGACGCTGGCAGGCACGATTTTCGTTCTCGCTAGAATGGATTCGAGCGCCGGTCGTGGCTGGCTATTGGCGCGGACTGTGAGCTAGATTCATTCCTGGCTGTGCTTACCGCTCGAAATCTATCCGGAGATCCCAACCAGGAATTTCGCCGCGGGATGACTGATGAGGTCATCACAATGTGGCTAAGAATACCGGACTGCGCGTAGTCTCGCGTACTTCGGTGATGCAGTACAAGAGGTTCATCGTCCGCTGATCGGACGTGGCGCGGAGCTTGGAGTCGATGGAATCCTCGAAGGTTCCATGGGCGGGTGGGGACCGGGTGCACATGAATGCGCAGCTGATTTATGCGCCAAGACAGGCATCTCTGGGCGGAGAGTTACGACCGCGACTTGAACGAACTTACTTCCCTGCAGAGTGAATCTGGCGAAAACTCGCCGGGCAGGTTTGGTCTGACTACTGCTGCGGTCATCCGAACGGACACCACATCAACCCCGACGCCACGACGCCTAACTACTCGGGCGGCGTACTGGTTCATATCGGAATCGAAAGAGTCTGGAATTTTCCGAAAGGCCATCAATCTTCAGCCCGACTATGCCGCGGCCTGGAGCGGCATTGCCGACTACTACACCGCAGCGCCGGTCGAAGGAAGATCACTAGGAAGTGAGCGTCGCCCACGCAGAACCGGCGGCCTCGGAAGGCGATCGAGTGGATGATCTATGGCGGATGGGCTCATGCCATGGCCGCGGGGTATTACTTCCTGCATGGACTGAATCGCAGAGAAAAATCCGCGCGCGCCGTCGACTCAATCGCACTATTCCGAATACACCACCTGCGTTCGTATCTGTTTGACATTCTGAGCCGCACCGACGAATCGCTGCAGGGAAGAAAGCAAAGCGATGGATTGGATCGTTTGCGCGGCCTTGCCCTGGCGCTCGCATTGCTTTATGCACAATCATTGACGACGCACTTCGCGAATCGCTGTCCCGGGCGAGGTTTTCTAACGAGGGACACTCGTTTGGATTGCGGGAGCATTACCGTATAAGGAATGGAAGCCGAAGGAGTGAAGATTGGGAGCGTGCGCTGCGCTTTGGGGGGATAGACGGCGCCGACAAAATGCAGCCGCCTTCGCCCGGGGCGGCTTCAGCGGTGCTGGAGTGGAATCTCAGCGAGATTCAGAGGGCGTCGAAAAGAATACACGTCCCCAATCAGTTCGCCTTTTGCTATGCAAGCTGGTCGCAAAGATGAGACTATGCATTACTTGAGGCGAGCCTACCAGGAACGCCACACCTTTCCTGGTGCATATGCCACACGATCCAATTTTTTATTTTGTCCACTCCGACCCCGCTTCAGGCCATTCTGAAAGAAGATGGGACTGCCTTCCGCTTGAGCGCGACGTGATCGGGCGTACCTTGAAATTGTGGGCACATCGAAGAACGGCGAGTGACAGACCGGGAGTTTGCGCGGATCGCCGCGCCCTAGCCGAACCGCGACGCTATCAGTCCTGAAAGAGATTGGTGCTTACGACGCTCCGATGCCCTGTCGAGTGCTGCATAAGGCCACCGCGTGAGCGCTGCGACCATTTCTCATACATTAAGGAACTGGAAACTGCCGGGCTGATCGAATTGTCCGAAAAGGGCAAGTTCGGAACTTTATCCTGCAACGGGATGTGATGCGGGCGTATCTGGATCGACTTCGAAAATTTTGATCGCGCTGCAGCAGTACCGAGTTTAATTCCGCATCTTTTCACTTCGATGAGTATCTAACGTGTCTGAATGGCTCCAACAAACTGAACATTACGGAGAGATGAAATGAGCGTATTGACAGGCAAGGTGGCGATTGTGACAGGAGCATCGAAGGGTATCGGCGCGGGTATCGCGAAGGCGCTATCGGCTGCGGAGCATCGTGGTGGTGAACTACTCCTCGAGTAAAGAAGGTGCGACAGAGTTGTCCGCAGCGATTCTGGGCAAAGGCGCAAGCCATCGCGGTGCAGGGCGACGTATCGAAAGCGGCCGACGTGCAGCGACTCTTCAACGAGACAAGGAAGGCATTCGGGTCGCTGGACGTGCTCGTGAACAATGCAGGTGTGTATCAATTCGCGCCTCTGGAGTCAGTTACCGAAAGTGAGTTCCATCGGGAATTCGGCACCAATGTGCTGGGGCTGATCCTGGCGACGCGCGAGGCGGCGAAGTACTTCGGTCCAAACGGCGAAGCGTGATCAACATCGGCTCCGTCGCGAGCGATATGACACCGCCAATGTCGGTGGTCTACACCGCAACCAAGGGCGCAGTGGACGCAGTGACTCGCGTGCTGCGAAGGAGTTGGGAGCGAGGAAGATTCGGGTCAATTCGATTAATCCGGGTGGAGTTGAGACCGAGGGGGTGCACACGGCGGGCATCATCGGAAGCGAGTTCGCGAATGAGATGGTGGCGCGGACGCCGCTCGGACGATTCGGGCAGCCGGAAGATATCGCGCCGATCGCGGTGTTCCTGGCGTCTCCGGCGTCGGGATGGCTCACGGGAGAGATCCTCAAGGCGTCGGGCGGGCTGCGGTAATTTATGAGCGGAGGGACGTCCGGCACATTCGTGACGATCCGATGATGTGGTTGCGGTTCGTTGACGCATAGCGCTGTGCCATAATGTGCCATGAACCGTCCCAATATTCTTATCCTGTGTAGCGTATGGTTGGTCGCATCGGGTGCGCTGGTGGCGCAGGCTCCGGCCGTGCCCGGAGCATCTGAGCCAACCACTCCGACCGCGGCGCTGGTGAAGCAGGGCAACAACTGAATACGATGGCAAACAGACGAGGCTCTTGCCAGCTATCGTAAGGCGCTCGAAATTTCTCCCAATGACGCGGATGCACACTTGGCATGGGCGCGGCGCTTGATTTGAAGGAGACTATCCCGAGGCGCGGCGGCACCTGGCTAAGCGGTTGAATCGCATCTACTTCTGACGCCAAAGAGCGGGCGTGGCGGACGACGGCCTTTCATACGTGTTCGAGTGCAACATGAGCGAGGCGGGCAAGCTCGAGCAACAGGTCTTCGACGCACGTATGGGGCGGCAGGATTTTCTCTCGGCGGCGGATGTCGCGAATGAGGCAGCTCGACTTATCTGGAATGCGGCGAGATCGGATAGCGCCGAAGATGGTACAAGACCGGCTACCAGACAGCGATCCGCAAGACAGACTTGAGCGATGCCGACAAGAGCCTGTGGCTGTTCCGCTGGGAGAACGCGCAAGCACGGATCGCGGCGCGGCGAGCACAACATGACGAGCGCAGAAGCACGTCACGGCTGCAAAGACTACCCTCGATAAGACTAACAATCAAGATCAGCAGCGCTTCTACCCTATCTAACCGGCTATGTCGCCTACTACGCCGGCGAGTACAAAACTGCCATCGCCGATTTGCAGCAGGCTGACCAGCGCGCATCT
>Ga0137411_1373025_pt1 | contig 9868 bp, 10 predicted proteins | sample CZODoug1_16funga_FD_122058 | JGI IMG/M metagenome (GOLD analysis project Ga0137411, IMG submission 122058) | Vadose zone soil fungal communities from Angelo Coast Range Reserve, California, USA - CZODoug1_16fungal (PacBio error correction) | ecosystem: Environmental > Terrestrial > Soil > Vadose... | reverse complement strand
CGTGAAGCGTGGTTAAAGATATTTCTTTAGACTCAAATCTAAATGGTTTTTCAGATGATTTCAACAAGCAGCCATGGCGGATTTGGTGCTATATTTGGCGACTGAATACGAGATATTTTCAGTTTGGATTGAAAATTGTTATCAAAGGATTAAAAGATCCAACAGTTTGTTTTTCTGGGATTTGTCCGCAGAATCCCCCTGCAAAACAGAGGATGCATTCGCTTCAAAAAGCCGATTTCTCGACAAAAATTCGCCGCTATTACGAGAGGACATAGAGCTAACTATTAAAAACATCGCGACCGTACGGTTCTATTTAGCTGATGATGATTCATCGTGATATAAACTTATGGAACGTATTTACTCCCCAGAAAACATCTACAAACTCTCAATGGAGAGGAGTATCTGAAAAAGAACTCAAGAAATTACCAAAAATATGAAAATGAGTTTTAACTAGAAGAATACGCGGGCCGGAAATGTATATTATCGAGAATGCCAGTCTATGTCTCTGACCCGCGCTTCCAAGATATAAAATTAAACATTATATTGTGGGAGGAGATTATATTTTAGAGAAGCGATTCCAGTGAACAGTTACCATGATTTTTGTTTAGACCAAAATTCCTATGGGATAAAACAGGAAAGCAACTTGTCGACCTTTATTTAAAGACGCAAAAGATGCTCAGCGCTCTTAATTACATCGGAACTCAAATTGCGTATCTACTAAAGTCTCTGATACATCAATTTATGGATCTAAAGAAAATGTTCGCCGGTGCAGATACGCACAGATTTGGCGTGACCCGCTAATTAACCAGGGTATGCTGGTTTACGATGAATCGCCATCTGGAACGAAGCCCGAGCAAAATTAGAGCTCTGAAATTTCACAATCATTGCGTTCTAATATGAGCGCGCTTGAATTGAATTCAAACTTCGACGGTATTTACAATGCTCAAATTGGAGAACAAGGTAATGAAGTTTCAGGAAAGCGATGATGCTAGAACAAAAGAGGCAGCTATGCTACATGTTCCGTTCGATTCTTTAAACCGCGCAATTGCGGTGGCGGAGAATATTAAATGAGATGATACCTTTTGTGTATACTCAGAGCTACTTTAATGCTTAGTATGCCAGAAAAGGAATAGAGGCAGAAAGATAAATCAACAATGGATGAATACGGCGGTCAGATGCATGATATGACGAAGGTCGCTATAGCATCAGGCTCTTCCCGGTCCGTCTACGAAGGCCAAAAAGAAGAAGCATTACAATCGATGCAATGTTATGGCAAAAATATGCGCAGATATTTCCGCTTGCGATCTATATGTAGAGAATTTACCGTTCGAATAACCATAGAGCTTAGAAAATCGCTAAGGAACAATAGTTCCACCCGAGTTATTGAAGCGGGAAAAACAGGTCAGCCAATGCAACCTAAGCAGCCACAGCAAAATCCAGAGGAAGCCAAGCTGATGGAAATCCAGCTTAGAAACAGCTTACAACAGAAACAGCAAGAAAGCGCAATGAAAGCAGAATGGAAAGGCAAAATACAATTAGAGTGGAAAATGGAACACGAAAAAATGAAATGGCAACAAACTTACTGAACAACAACTACGTTACAAAGCTGAAACGCATCGCCACAAATTCGATGCCAATATTGCCACAGCCAAATTTTGGTTAATTATATTAAAAGAAGCTGAAGTTAGAAATCAATAAAAGGAGATAATTTTATGGCTCACCATAGACGCAGATGATTATTAACACAAGGTGTGTCGGCGCCAATGCTTGAAGCGCCTCAAGCAGATGAAAGTGGCGAAAACGGAAACACCACCGCATCGCAAGAGACGCGCATGAGTATAGCGTTCCAAGTAGCCAAAGCACAGATGTAGGCGCTACTGCTTCAGAATCCATTCAAGATGACTACGGAAATGAAATTCCGAACAGCAGCCACGAACTATTCTGAAGAAGAATTCAGGCGATGATTCGAGATAGACTTTCACGCGGAAGGCATCTGAGCCGCACCGCAACCGCAGTGCAATACCCGGATGGATTTGCATATAATGAATCGAGCGATAAGCCCTCAAAACAACTAGAGATTTTATTGGCGCCACACTTGAGAAAGAGAGCGTACTAATGAGAGCAAATGTGGCGTCATCAGGCAACAAACGCAGCGCAGTTCGAGATTAAATTCAACCAAGCGCGGTAATTACGGTGCTTGAAAAAGTGGTGATGGATAGCCTATTACCCCGGCGATGATGCGTGCAGCTCGAGGAATGTCAGACCAGCGCCTTTATTTATGCTGCCTAAAATCACCACAAGAGTATCCAGAATTGCTCAATTGGCCAGACCCTGTACAGCAAGCTTAGAATCGAAAGTTGGAAGAACGAATGAAAAAAAGCAAAACGTATCATCGGCACTAAGCGGTATCAGTCCCCAGTAGTGATGCGACGAAAAAGCGAGCGCAGTATGTAGACTACAAAATCGCAGAAGATACCGTCAAAGCAAATAGGTTGAATGCAAGATACAAGAATAACTCAAATAGAATTTCCGCTTATGAAATAGCATACCGCGTTACATGGCTATTTTTTATGACAATCAAATGCCCATAAATACCCATCAATAAAAATGTGTTTACATGCTTTTTCAACATAGAAATCGGTCACAAATGTGACTTTATTTTTCACAATTCACATTTCACAATTTGTGAATTTTTTTCACAAAATAAAATCGCAGGTATCCGCAGATTGCGCAATCTGTGTGGACCCATTAGGTGATATTTACCGATTACGCCTATTGGGGTGAATATATCAAATATGGACGTTATTATATTTGTATACTAAAAAATTAGCTATATATTCATAGAGGCGTAATTGCGTCCCTCGCAGAAATTGGTTTATAGGCGTGTACAGGATAACGCAATCACGTAGAAATTAGCGTGTATTAACAGGTCTCCGCCGACTTCAAAAAGGTCCGAGAAATCGGTAAATCAAAAATTTGGAGTAAATCAGTCTTTTAATCAATTCAGGTCACACAATTGTCCTCGATGAAGTTTCGTTCGTTTCGTAACTATTAAATTTTGCCAAATGCTAACGAATCTCGAAGGCGATTTCAAAATCCTTAGAATATGCTCTGGCCAAACGATTACTATTCGTTGGAAGACGCTATTTAGGTGGTCAGGTGCTACGCGTGCTGAAGCGCGCGTACAGTTATTCTCCTTTAACTATCGATACTCAAATTTCATACTATGGTTGAATTTGACGGTATGGAGTAACTTTTGACCGCGCACGTGACAACCGTATTAGATATGATGTTAAAGCCACGCGCAAAACCTTGCAACTTGGTAGAGAATTCATCTGTATCAAAACTCCAATCAAGTTTATCAAGCTTACGTACACCTGGCGTGCCGATTGACCAAACTCTGTGTTTTAAACTGGACGCTTAATGACGAATTGGGCATTCCAGAGACGGTAAAGTTACTTTGCACAGCCGCAATCAGTGCTAACTTGTCGGAATTCTTTATACAACGTATTCAACATGACTTTAATACGGCGCTCTTTTAGACGGTTTCATTGGTCATTTATCCGGATTTGACTTCTTCAAGACAACTCTGACCCGTCAATCGCAGGCGCTGGGGAAGCGCGGTCTCCTCCAGCTGGATTCAAGCTCGCGGAACTGTGACTATGGTCCAACACTGGGGAAATTCAATTGTAGTACCGATTTCCTTCTGTTGTTGCATTCAACGTGGTATAGCATGAGAATCGCTCCACCGCAGGCGTGTTCATGATTAATCATTAACTTACGAACCGTTAACTCAAACTGCACAGTTTGTAGTGACACAAACTTAATAACGATGGTTCAGGTAATTGCGACAATCCCTGTTAAATCAACATCGTATCAGCGGTGCTCGTCAAATATTTCTCGGCTAATTCCTAATGCGCCAATTATATTTAGCAGACAGTATAACCGTTGATTGCATTCCATAATCAGCTGTCGTTTTCCGCAGCGCTCTCCTATAAAGAATTGAAAGGCGGTGTTGAAGCAGTGACTACTTATAGCGATTTGTACAAACTCGTTATGACGTACAGTTTTGGGTGCTGACATTTTCAACTATGTTCAGCTCGATCGTCTTGATGTGTTAGCCGGTGTTGCTATAACCCCGATTTGCTTATCGTCGTTCTATGTTAGAGATGCGGGCAGCTCTGGCCCGTCTCGTTAGGGGATTTATGCAACAAAAACACTCGAAGTTCAAAAAAGTCTCTATATGGGGCGTTATGTAGATAGACCTCATTCCGATATACGTCTATAGTACTTTAGGAAAGAAACAGTGAATTCTTTATGAATAATATTGCGATGCCATAGAAGTGAAAATGGTTTTCAAATGAAGAACGTGATGAAGCATTCCAGTAGTTGGGAAAATGTTCTCAAATTCGGAAAAAACGTAATAAAGAAACCAAAAATAAGGCTTTATTGTAAAAGCAGGTTACAGCATGACACAGCCATCTCAACAAGTCGGCGGCCTTTCGTTAAGATGCTTATCAGCTTATAAACCCGTAGCCAACAGTGCGCTGATGGGTAATGAATGCTTAAAAGGTATCCAATTTTAAATGAACTACTGCGTTCATATGCAGAAATGGATTATGATAACTGTCTCGAAAGAATTGAACATGATATTTCCCAGTTGTTAATGCTCCCTATTTTCTAACCATCGGCGATTCTGATTATTTCCACGCGGATATTCTTCTGGAAGATTGGTTGATGAGAAAACGCATGGATTATTTTAGACAATGTTTCTACCCTTCTTATATAGAAACAAGGAATGACTTTTCGCATCTTACCAAATTTAGTCCATTAGCGGATTACTGATATATTTATCTCTACCCGCAAACCAATTTGACGACGAAGTTTACCCCGGACCATCGCCAAGTTTATTCGATTACCACATGTCAGTCAAATTTTGCTACATATGTGTTCAATGAATAACTGATGGCGATGGTCCGGGTAACTTGTACGTCGTCAAATTGGTTTGCGGTAGACAATATATCGAGGTAATCCCGCTAAGACTAAAATGTTAAGATGCGAAAAAGTCATTCCTTGTTCTATAATAAGAGGGTAGAAACATTGTCTAAATAATCCATGCGTTTCTAAGTCAACAATCTTCCAGAATAAATATCCGGCGTTGGAACATAATCAGAATCGCCGATGGTTAGAAAATAGGAGCATAACACTGGGAAATATCATGTTCACTTCTTTCGAGACATTTTCATTAATCCATTTCCTGCATATGAACGCAGTAGTTCATTTAAAAACTGGTACCTTTAAGCATTCATACCATCAGCGCCTGTTGCTACTGGGGTTTATCAGCTGATAAGCATCTTGAACGAAAGCGCGACTTGTTGAGATGCTGGTCATGCTGTAATGCTTTTTACAATAAAGCCCTTATTTTGGGTTTCTTTATACTTTTTTTTCCGAATTGACGAAACATTTCCAACTACTGGAATGCTTCTCACGTCTCTTCATTTGAAAACCATTTTCCACTTTCTATGGATCGCAATATTTTCATAAGAATTCACTAGTTTCTTTCCTAAAGTACTATAGACGTATTACGAATGAGGTCTATCGACATAACGCCCCATATAAGAACTTTTGGAACTTCGAGCTGTTTTGTTGCATAAAATCCCCTAACGAACGGGGCAGAGCGTGCCCGCATCTCTAACATTCGAACGAACGATGACAGCAAACTCGGGGTTAATAGCACACCGGCTAACACCATCAAGACGATCGAGCTGAACATAGTTACGAATGTCAGCACCAAAACTGTACGTCATACGAGTTTGTACAAATCGGCTATAAGTAGTCACTGCTTCAACACCGCCTTTCAATCTTGATAGGAGGCGCTGCGAAACGACAGCTTGATTATGGAATGCAATCGAACGGTTTATGATCGTCCTGCTAAATATAATTGCGCGCCATGAGAATAGCCGCAGAATATTTTGACGAGCACCCTGATTACGATTGTTGGATTACAGGATGTCGCATTACCTGAACCATCCGCTATTACAGTTTGTGTCACTACAACTGTGCAGTTGAGTTAACGGTTCGTAAGTTAATGGATTAATCATAACACCCTGCGCTGGAGCGATGCTATGCTATCACCACGTTAATGCACAAAGAAGACAAGTCGGTACTACAATTGAATTTCCCAGTGATTGGACCATTAGTCACAGTTCGCGAGCTGAAGCCAGCTGAGGAGACGCCGGCTTCCCCAGCGCCTGCGATTTACGGGTAAGAAGTTAGTCTTGAAAAGTTCAATCCGGATATAATTACCAATAAACTTCTAAAAGAGCGCCGTATTACAGTCATGTTGAATACGTTGTATAAAGAATCGACAAGTTAGCACTGATTGCGGCTGTTTGCAAATAACGGTTACGTCTTCTGGAAGCCAATTCGTCATATAGCTCAGTTTGAAAACAGGTTTTGGTCAATCGGCACGCCAGGTGTCCGTAAGCTTGATAACTTGAGTTTGGAAGTTTTGATACAGATGAATTTCTCTACCAATTCGCTAGTTTTGCCGTGGCTTTAACATCATATCTAAGTACGGTTGGTACTGCGCGGTAAAAGTTAACTCCATACGTCAAATTCAACCATAGTATGAATTGAGTATCGATAGTTAAGGACGAATAACTGTCCGCGCGTTCAGCACGGCTGTACACCTTGACCACCTAAATAGCGTTCTCCAAACGATAGTTAATCGTTTGGCCAGTAGCATATTCTAAGGATTGAAATCCCTTCGAGATTGGTTAGCCTTTGGCAAATTTATAATAGTTGACGAAACGACGAAACTTCATCGAGGACATATTGTGTGACCTGAAATTGATTTAAAAAACTGATTTACTCCAATTTTTGATTTACCAGTTCTCGGGCCTTTTTTGAAGTCGAGCGACGACCTGTTTAATACACGCTAATTTCTTTACGGTATTGGCGGTTATCCTGTACACGCCTAATACATTTCTGGGAGGACCGCAATTACGCTCTATTGAATGATTATAGCTAATTTTTTTAGTATTACATAAGAAAATAACATCCCTATTTGATATATTACCCAATAGGCGTAATCGGGTAAATATCACCTAATTAGGGTGGCCACACAGATGCGCAATCTGCGGATACTGCGGAATTTTATTTTTTGTGAAAAAAAATTTCACAAATTGTGAAATTGTGACATTGTGAAAATAAAGTCACAATTGTGACGCGATTTCTATTGTTGACAAAAAGCATGTAAACAACATTTTATTTGATGGTATTTGATGGGCATTTGACTGTCATAAAAATAGCCACTATAACGCGGTTAGTGGCTATTTCATAAGCGGAAATTCTTATTGCCAGTTATTTCTTGTATCTTGCTTCAACTATCTGCTTTTGACGCGTATCTTCTGGATTTTGTGTCTACATTACTGCCGCTTCGGCTTTTTTCGCTCGCATCATATGGGGACTGATACCGCTTAGTGCCGATGATACCGTTTTTGCTTTTTTCATTCGTTCTTCACTTTCCGATTTCTAAGGCTTGCTGTACAGGGTCTGGCAATGAGCAATTCTGGATAACTCTTGTGGTTGAATTTTAGAGGCAGCATAATAAAGGCCGCTGGTTCTGACATCCCGAGCTGCACGCATCATCGCCGGGTAATAGGCTTATCCATCACACTTTCTCAAAGTCACGTACTAAGCCGCCCTTGGTGAATTAAGCTCGAACTGCGCTTGCTTTGTTGCTTTGATGACGCACATTTCTCTCGATTAGTACGTCTCTTCTCAAGTTTGCGCAATAAAATCTTCTAGTTGTGTGCCAGGGCTTATCGCTGATTCATTATATGCAATCCATCCGGTATTTTGCACCTGGGTTGCGGTGCCGGCTCAGAATGCTTCCGCGTGAAAGTCTATCTCGAATCATCGCCTGAACTTCTTCTTCAGATAAGTTCGTGGCTGCTGTTTCGGATAACATTTCCGTAGTCATCTGATGGATTCTGAGCAGAGCCTACATCTGTTTGTTTAGCTACTTCTGGAACGCTATACTCCATGCGCGTCTCTTGCGATGCCGGTGGTGTTTTCCTTTTTCGCAACTTCATCTGCTTGAGGCGCTTCAGCATTGGCCCACACACCTGTGTAAGAATCATCTGCGCCTTCTAATGGGTAGAGCCATATTATCTCCTTTTATTGATTTCTAACTCAGCTTCTTTTTAATAATAATTAACAATTGGCTGTGCGCAATATTGGATCCGATTTGTGCGATGCGTTTCAGCTTTGTAGTAGTGTTGTTCAGTTAGTTTGGCATTTCCATTTTTCGTGTCCATTTTTTCCCACTCTAATTGATAATTTGCCTTTCCATTTTCTGCTTCATGCGTTCTTGCTGTCTGTGTTAAAAGCTGTTGCTTAGCTGGATTTCCATCAGCTTGGCTTGCGCTCTGGATTTTCTGTGGCTGCTTAAGGTTGCATTGGTGACCTGTTTTTCCGGCTTCAATAACCTCGGTGGAACTATTGTTTTAGGCGATTTCTAAGCTCTATGTTATTCGGAAGCGGTAATTCTCTACATATAGATAGCAATAAGCGGAAATATCTGCGGATTATTTGCAATAACATTTGCATCGATTGTATGCTTCTCTTTGGCCTCGTAGACGGACGGGCAAAGCTGATCTATATCGACCTTCGGTCATTCATTTTGCATCTGACCCGTATTCTCCTTTGTTTGATTTCTTACTGCCTCTATCCTTTTTCTGGCATACTAACATTAAAGACGCTCTGAGTCATACACAAAAGGTATCATCTCATTTTATTTTTCCCCCACCCAATGCGCGATTTAAAGATCGAACGGAACATGTGTAGATAGCTCCTCTTTTTGTTCTAGATCAATCGTTTTCCTGAACTTCATTACCTTGTCTCCATTTTGAGCATTTGTAAATACCGTCGAAGTTGAATGTCATTCAAAGCGCGCTCAAATTAACTGCAAGATTGTGAAATTTCAGGAGCTTATTTGCTCCGGGCTTCGTTCCAGATGGCGATTCATCGTAAACCAGCATACCCTGGTAATTAGCGGGTACGCAAATCTGTGCGTATCTGCACCGCGAACATTTTCTTTAGATCCATAAATTGATCGTATCGAAACTTTTAGTAGATACGCAATTTGAGTTCCGATGTAATTAGAAGCGCTGAGCATCTTTTGCCGTCTTAATAAAGGTCGACAAAGTTGCTTCCTGTTTTATCCCAATAGAATTTTGTCTACAAAAATCAATGGTAACTGTTCACTTGGAAATCGGCTTCTTAAAATATAACTCCTCCCACAATATAATGTTTAATTTATATCTTGGAACGCGGCGGTCAGAGACAACATAGACTGGCATTTCTCATGAATATACATTTCCGGCCCGCGTATTCTTCTAGTTCAAACTCATTTCATATTTGGTAATTTCTTGAGTTCTTTTTCAGATACTACCTCTCATTTGAGAGTTTTGTAGTGTTTTCTGGGAGTAAATACGTTTCCATAAGTTTATAATCACGATTGAATCATCATCAGCTAAAATAGAACCGCTATCGGTCGCGATGTTTTTAATAGTTCGCTCTATGTCCTCTCCGTATAATGCGGCGAATTTTTGTCGAGACAATCGGCTTTGGAAGCCGCAATGCATCCCATCTGTTTTGCAGGGGATTCTCGACAAATCCAGAAACAAACTGTTGGATCTTTAATCCTTTGATAAAATTTTCAAATCCAAACTGAAATTATTCTCGTATTCAGTCGCCAAATAATAAGCACCAAATCCGCCAATGTGCTTGTTGAATGCAGTCTGATAAACCACTTTAGATTTTGAGTCTAAAGAAATATCTTTAACCAACGCTCATCCTG
>Ga0137411_1376278_pt1 | contig 9904 bp, 16 predicted proteins | sample CZODoug1_16funga_FD_122058 | JGI IMG/M metagenome (GOLD analysis project Ga0137411, IMG submission 122058) | Vadose zone soil fungal communities from Angelo Coast Range Reserve, California, USA - CZODoug1_16fungal (PacBio error correction) | ecosystem: Environmental > Terrestrial > Soil > Vadose... | reverse complement strand
GACCTTTCTTTTTCGGGAAATTCGCCAAATTCCTGTAACAAAATCCCTTCCGTGTAGATAGTATAAGAGAGAGAAAAATATATTCCATGCACGCACTCACTCACCATCAACCGATTCGTCACTCGCCCATCTCTGATGCGCCCGAAAGGATACCAGAATATGCACTCTTCACACAGCTCCCTCACCTCTCCATTTCGTGCTCTCTCCACACCACGACCCTTTTTTCCCTTCATCACTCCACTCCGTCTTTAGACCTTTCTCTATAGCTCAACCAGGCGTAGAGCCAGCCGTGTTACTTGTATCCTTTTCAGACCTTTTTTTCGCTAAAAGCAAAATATATAATCACAACCAAAAATGTTCCCTACAAACAAACATGTAGACTTGCCAATACAGCTCAACCTAAGGTGCAGAGCCAGCCGTGTATACTTTGTACTTTTCAGACCTTTTTTTCGCTAAAGCAAAAAGAGAGAGTCGCAAATCAAAATGTACCCCTGCAAAACAACCATGTAGACTTGCTATACAGCTCAACCCAGCGTAGAGCCAGCCGTGTATACCTTGTACCCTTTTCAGGCTTTTTTTCGCAAAACAAAATATTAGGCTCATTCTGGCATACTCTGCTATATATGCCCCGTTATCCTTGCATGATCTAGCGCGGGATGTAAGTTTGGTCGGTGGAGAATGAGGAAACAGGCATATATTAGTTGAAGCAAGCAGGTAAAAAAATTCATGTTATTGACGATCTCTACAAACGTATCAGCCTCCAGAAGATCTGGGGTATCTTTTACATAAGCATCCTGGGGCGTCAGAGCTTCTCTCTCAACTTCGGCAGGCACATGTCTTCTATCCGAACTCTCGCTGAACGCTGTACAGCCGCCCTACTCCTCGACGCTGATCCAATCAGCTTGTGCGGGGTCGGGATAAGGCGATGGCGCTGGAGCAGTATGTGAATGATCGCCCTTATGTCGCCTCTCCTTTTCTCTGCGTCGCCATCCCGAGGTTTTCGGGACTGCCGCTCAATGGACGCTGCAAATGCCCGGCCGGAGCTGGTCACTACGCATTTGCCGCTTCAAGCACATCTGGCTAGGTACCCTGTGGCAGGTGGAGAAGAGCTGTTGCAAAATCTCTTTGCGCCCCTGGGCTATACCGTCACCGTTCACCCTATCCTTTAGATGAGGCACTATCCAGACTGGGGACCAGCCGCTATTTATAGCGTGACACTTGAGGCCACCTGCCTTCTCAGCGACCTGCTCTCCCATATCTACGTTCTTATTCCGGTACTGGACAATAATAAGCACTACTGGATCGGTGATGATGAAGTAGAGAAGCTGCTGAAGCGGGTGAGGGCTGGTGACCACTCATCCCCGGCGCGAATTTATTGCTCAACGCTACCTGCGCATCGCCCAACCCTGATACGCAATGCCCTCGCTCGCCTGCTTCCAGAAGAGGCGATAGCACAGGAAGAGGAGCCGAGATCGAGAAAGCGCGAAAGCCAGGACAGAGAGGAGCCATATCACTCCCCCATGATGAGCGTCTGGCTGCGGTCATCGATATTCTCAAACAGAGTGGAGCACATAGCGTGCTGGACTGGGTTGCGGAGAAGGGAAGCTGCTGGCACTGTTATTAAAGGATCGCACATTTGAACGCATCCTTGTCTGGATGTCGCCTATCGCATATTAGAGCGAGCAGGGAAGCGTTTGCATCTGGAACAGCTACCAGCAAACAGCGCGACGTATCACTCTGCTACATGGAGCGCTGACATATCGGATCGCCGATTGGATGGTTATGATGCGGCCGCGGTGGTCCGAGGTTATCGAGCATCTGGACAGCCACGCCTGGCAGCATTCGACGTGTGCTTTTTGAGTTTGCTCGTCCTGAGACGATAGTGGTCACTACGCCCAATGCTGAATATAATGTAAAATTTCCCACGTTGTCTGCCGAAAGTTCCGCCATCAGGATCATCGTTTTGAGTGGACCCGACAACAATTTCAGGACTGGGGACAGCGCATTGCCGAGCACTATAACTACAACGTACATTTTCAGCCTGTGGGTTCTCCCGACCTCTGAGGTGGGTGCGCTCTCCAGATGGCATCTTCTCGCGCCAGGCCTGAGTAAATAATAAGGTGAGATCGAAGAACATGAGAATTATGCTTCCCGAATTTGCCCTGGTGGTGCTGATTGCCCTTCAGGTTCAGGAAAATCCAGTTTCGCTCGTCAGCATTTTAACCGACCGAGGTGCTTTCATCTGATTTCTGTCGCGGCCTGGTTGCAGATGACGAGAACGAGCAGTCAGCGACCGGAGATTGCCTTTGAGGTCTTGCATTATATTGCCGCCAAACGCCTTGCGCGTGGTCTCCTGACAGTCATGACGCCACCAATGTCCAGGCCGATGAAGCGCGTAAACCATGGATCGCCCTTGCCCGACAATACCACTGCCAGGCGGTCGCCATCGCCTTTAGTCTGCCGGAGAGCATCTGCCATTGAACGCAAATAGCACGCGGCCAGATCGAAACTTTGGTCCGCATGTCGTGCGCAACCAGACGCGACAAATGCGGCAGTCCTTGCGCCATCTCAAATTGAGGGCTTTCACGATTCTTTTGTCCTTCACTCGCCCGAGGAAGTGGATAGCGTCGAGATAGGACGCAAGCCACTCTGGCCAATCGCAAGCACGAGCATGCCCTTTGATATCATCGGCGACATTCACGCTGTTTCAGCGACTCTCTCTCCTTTTACAACAGCTTGGCTATCAGATCGAAGCGCCAACAGAAGACACCCCCCGCCACCTATCGAGTGACACTCCCGCAGAACGCCGTGTCATTTTCCTGGGCGACCTTGTAGATCGTGGCCCTGGCGTTTGTCCAGGTGCTCCGTCTGGTCATGGATATGGTGGCTCTGGTGTCGCACTCTGCATACCAGGCAACCATGAGCAAAAGTTGTTGCGCAAACTGAGCGGGCGTGATGTCCAGGTCAATCATGGTCTGCCGAGACACTGACGCAACTGGCAGATGAGCCGCCAGAGATTTACCCAACTGGTGAAAAAGTTCTGATGGTCTCATCAGTCATTATGTGCTGGATGATGGGAAGCTGGTTGTCGCACATGCAGGGATGAAAGAGAGCATGCAGGGACGGGCGTCTCGGGCGGTTGTGAGATTTTTGCCGCTCTACGGCGAGACCACTGGCGAAACGACGAAAGTTTGGCTTGCCGATCCGCTACAACTGGGCGGCAGAGTATCGCGGTCAGGCGACGGTCATCTATGGTCAAACGCCCGTGCCGACACCGGAGTGGCTTAACCATACTTGAATATTGATACTGGTTGCGTCTTTGGTGGACAACTTACGGCGTTGCGCTATCCGAAAAAGAGCTGCTTGCCGTCGATGCCGGGCTGTCTATAGTTGATCCTGTGCGCCCACTCTTGTCACCACTATCGGGGCAGACGGTACACTCTCGACACAGCAACAATATGATGATGTGCTCGATATTGAAGATGTTTCAGGAAAGCGCATCATCTCCACCGAGCTACACGACAGGTTATCATCGCGAAGAGAACGCCATTGCCGCGCTGGAAGTCATGAGTCGCTTCGCCACCAATCCACGCTGGCTGATCTATCTGCCGCCTACGATGTCACCGTGCGAGACCAGCCAGGAGGCGGGCCGCCTGGAGCATCCGGCAGATGCATTCGCCTATTATCAAAGGGCGGGCATAGAACAGGTCATCTGTGAAGAGAAACATATGGGCTCACGCGCTGTGGTTATCGTCTGTCGCGATGAAGAGGCTGTCCGTGAGCATTTTGGTGTGCTGACACGATGGCATTGGCGTCTGTTATACACGTACAGGTCGGCGCTTCTTCGATGACCGTGGCCCTTGAAAACTGCATTTCTCTTACGCATTCGTGCGGCCCTGGACGCCACAAATTTCTGGCAAAGTTTCCAGACAACCTGGGTCTGCCTGGATTGGTGAGCTCATGCCCTGGTCAGTCAAAGCCCAATCGTCCTCTTGCAGCAGTACGCAGCGTTGGCGCTGCGTCAACAGGATCGCTGCAAGAGGCAGTTCAGCTATTGCAGCAGGCCAGTGCGCGTGGCATCGCCCACCCAGGATCTGGCAGCAACTATCACATCGTTTGACGCTGGCAAACGCAATATGTCGCTGCCTACCGCCGCTATGCTGGCCTGTAAACTCCTTGACGATCTCAGCTGGCCCCTTTCATGTGCTGGCAACACAGGGGAAAACCTACTTCGAGTACAGTCATCTCTGGCACATGACACACTTGCCGAAATCTGCCTGGCCGATTCCAATTGCTCTGGCAACCCCTATCTGGTTGTCGATGTCAATGACCCTGCAGTGGTGTCCGAGGGTATAGACTGTGGGAGCACCTACGCAAAGGGGGCGAAGGTTATGGTTGTCAAGCCAGGGCAGTTTGTGCCATGGAAGCATGGGATAGTACAGCCTGCGGTGAAGTGTCGCGGTCCTGAGTATCTGCGCATCATATATGGGCCAGAGTACGATCAGCCTGAACATATGTACGGTTGCGCAAGCGTGGGCTGAGCGCTAAACGCACATTAGCCATGCGCGAGTTGCCCTGGGGGTAGAGGGTTTAAACGTTTTGCGCAAGGTGAGCCTTTGCGTAAGGTGCATGAGTGCGTGTTGGTGTGCTGGCACTGGAAAGTGAGCCGGTTGATCCTCGGTGTGATACAGCGTAACCCATGCGTGCCTATACTTTATCCAGTGATGATCTCGCATGAAAAGGGGTACAATATGTTGCAGGAAAGTGCTCTCAGTTCGCTATTGACCATTCTGCCGAAGTGGCAGGTGTTTATTGATAAATCCTCACGTATCTCCTATGAGGCGGATGGTGGGGTCGATAAGGTTTGCCAGATGGCATTGCTTTTCCGCGTTCCAGTGAAGAGCTTGTGCGCCTGGTACGCTGGGCGGCAAAAGAGCATATCTCCCTGATTGCACGTGGAGCGGGCACGGGGCTATCGGGGGGTGCGGTGGCGGACCGTGGGCGGATAATTGTTGAATTTGCCCATATGAACTGCATCTTGACGTAGATCTGCATGGTCCCGAGCGCTGTCGTTGAACCGGCGGATGGTCAATCTGCGTCTGGACGAGCGTGTCAAACCGGCCGGGCTGGTATTCCCGCCCGATCCGCCAGCCAACGCGCCTCCACGATGGCGGCAATGTGGCCGAGAATTCTGGCGGTCCACACTGCTTTTAAATATGCGTGACCACAAATTATGTCACGGGCCTGAAGTGGTTCTGCTGATGGACAACTGGTGCGAAGTTGGTGTCGCGCTCTGGACTATCCCGAGTATGATCTCTGCGGGCTGATTACTGGCAGCGAAGGGATGCTTTGCCGTTGATCACGTCAATAATCGCGCGGCCTGCTACGCAATCCTCCCGGCGTAAAAACGCTGCTGGGCATTTTCGATTCGGTCCGAGATTGCAGGGCAGGCAGTCTCAGGTGTCATTGCCGCAGGGTTAGTACCGGCGACAATGGAGATGATGGACGCCAAGATCATCGGGGATTGTCGAACCTTCGCGCACGCTGGTCTGCCTCTAGATGCAGGGGCAATTGCTGATCATTGATGTCGATGGCTTCCCGAAGCCTGGGATGCTCAAGTTAAAGAGATCACATATATTCTGGAGCAACATGGCGGGCACGATATGCGTAATCTCGACCAATGAGGAGGAACGCGCCAGGATCTGGCTTGCACGCAAAGCGTCGGTGGGGAATTGCACGCATCGCTCCGCCTATCTCACCATCGATGTCACCGTACCATCCAGCAGGCTAGCAGAGATGTTATTCAAGTCGATGAGAATTATGGCTCGTTACAGTTGCATGCAGGACACCTATTCATGCGGCGATGGCAATCTGCATCCCACTGATCCCGATCCATGACCCTGAAGACGCCGATCTCTTGAACGTATCCATCAGCAAGCTATGAGATGGTGCAATGCAGCGTGGAGATGGGCGGACGCTGACTGGTGAACATGGTGTCGGCATTGAGAAGCGCGATTATATGTCCTTGATGCATAAGCCCGACGAATTGTTGGCAATGTGGGACGTCAAACAAGCCTTCGATCCCCAGAATATTCTCATCCAGGCAAAGTGTTTCCTCGTCCGGACAGGGGCGAGAGTGGCCCTTACGCTGGCTACAAAACTCATAATGCTACGTCGGAAGCTCCATTAGAAGCTATTATAGGTAACATTTTTGCACCGACCAGTGCGAGGAAGCTGCCAGAGGGTTAGCTACCCTGGCAAACGGCAGACGGCAGGCTGTGATCTCCACCAAGAACTGCCCGCCCATGCACATAAAGTAAGATCGAGACAGTGGCCTGCAAGGTATCAAGGTCTATGCCCCCGATGATCTCTATATCACAGTCGGAGCTGGCACGACATATGCTGAAGTGCAGGATTTCCTGGCTCAGGATGCAAACAGATCGCTCTAGCCTCACCCTGGCCGAAGCCACTATAGTGGTCTGATTGCTGCCAACGTCAATGCGCCACAACGCATGCGTTACGGAGCCATTCGCGATCTTGTTGTTGAGCACAACCGTGGCACTCACTGATGGCCGATGTGATCGAACTGGTCGTCTATCGTCAAAAATGTTGCAGGCTACGATCTCACCAAAGCCTTCATCGCTCCTATGGCTCCCTGGGCCTTATCACGGATGTCACCCTCAAAATTATGGTCCAGCACGTGTGAAGCAGACATTACAGATAGCGGTAGACGATATGCGCGATGGTGCTGCGCTGGGGTCGTGAGCTACTCTATTAGCGCTGGTGAGTTCCGCGGATTGTACTCTACAAAAACGAATTCACCAATCCCACTATGCAGGCACCCTATGTCTCGCATACACGGCTGAAGGATTTGTGCTGATGATGTTCGGATCGAACTGGACCAGGTGATACTGGCATTGCGCAACGCAGGAGCTCCCACGCCCATCGCCGTCACTGAACCCAGTGGCAACCAGGTCTGGGTCAAACTGCTCGCACAAGCTACAGAGCACGATCTACTTCTACGCATCGGCATCCAACTAAAGATCTACCAGTATATCTGCAGATCACGCCACCCTTTTACAAAACACAACCTTTGTTGCCGATATAAGTAACGGCCTGATCTATACACGTAAGGGATAGACGGCAGTGATACCTGGTTGGCAACATTGCGCCAGGATGCTTGCGCTGGAAGGGTATGCCTGATCATGAACCAGCCACAAAATATTGATGGACGGTTATCATCCCCAGGCTCTCGCCATCATGAAGGCCCTCAAACAAAGGTGGGACACAAATAATAATACTTGATGGAGGAATATTTTAGGGGAATATTTTTAAAAAGAAAGAAGAGAAAGAAAGGGAACACATATGTCAGAAATGATTGATTCCCACTATCTACTCACAGACCATATACCAACGCCTCCAAGCTGAAGGCACGCATGCAACTGCACGAGCGTTTCAGCACAAAGCAACCAGACTGGCACGGCTGGGTATTCGAGCATTTGATTTCGCATGGAGCACGGCTGCTAGAGCTGGGGTGTGGGCCAGGAACGCTCTGGCAAAAAAACCTGGCCAGCATCCCGCCGACTGGGAGATCACGCTCTCCGATTTCTCGCCGGCATGGTTCAGGAAGCCCAGCAAAATCTAGAGCAGAGTCACAGCAACTTCTCGTTCCAGGTAGTAAACGCGCAAGCCATTCCTTCGCCGATGACACCTTCGATGGTATTATCGCCAACCACATGCTCTATCATGTGCCGATCGAGCACAGGCTTTCGCAGAGATACGCCGCGTGCTACAGCTCCCAGGGACGTTTTTATGCCGCCACCGGTGAGAAAAACACCTGCAAGAAATTGATATATTGATGGAACAGGCAGGCATTCCCAGAAATGGGACCGTAGGAATCAGTCAGTTTACCCTGGAAAATGCCGCAGCTCAACTGGCACCCTGGTTTTCTCAGATCGAGCTAAGAGACTATAAAAATGGTTTACGCCGTTACAGAGGCCGAACCGCTTATCGCATTTTATTCTCTCAGCCGTAAAATCCGAGAGCGTAGATACGCAGAAGCTACAAAAGCTTCGGATAGTATCTATCACGAGCTGAGCACAAAAGGTTCCATTGCTATCACCAAAGCTACCGGGCTATTTATCGCATCTGGAGAAAGTATGTACAAAGCAAAGTTATCCACAATCTAGAACATTTGGTCCACTAGTTATCCACATATGGAGAATGGCATGGATATAGACCATGGTTAAAATTAGTAACCATGGTTACCTCTTTTTGCAAGTTATTTTGGCCTCTTGTAGTTCTATTGATTGCCTTCTATTAGAAGCCAATCAAAAAATTTATTGGGAAGTCAATGAAATAAACTTAAAAGCTGGTCCAGCCGAAATTTAGCAAGTCAAAAAAGAGGAAATAGCGGCATCGCTGGGAGCAGCCACAACACATGTACAAGATAGTGATCCAGATGTAAAACAGCCTTCTACAACAGAATCTACTAGAGATATTGTTAAGTTAGTTAACCAACGGTACGCCACAAACGATCCAGAACTTACTGGAGTTTCCATATTATGGGTTGATGATAAACCATCCAACAACACATTTATCAGGCATGCACTAGAAAACGTTAGGTATTCGTTTTACTATCTGCATCTCTACAGATGACACTATAAAAGAACTTAAGTCTTCCTCTTTTGATGCCATTATATCTGAGATGAGTCGTCCTCTGACTTCCATGCAGGATTTTACCTTGCTGGAAAAACTCAAACAAATGAAAAATTAACATCCCTTTCATCATTTATGCCGAGAGGCAATAAACCACAATTCAAAGAGAGGCTTTAAACAGAGGAGCCTATGAAAGTGCCTCTGGACCTCAGGGACTCTACAAAACCACGTAAATTATTCGATAAATCGAATAAAGCCGATTAAAACGATGCGCAACGAAAGGGAGTAAAACCAGAAAGATGCTCTCATATGAACATAAACGCCTCTTGTGCCTTCTCGAAACCTGGATGTTCATTATAATACCGCTGATTGTTCTGCTTGCGGTATGGGCTGTTATCCCTGCATGCGCGCTTTTACGCTCATCACTAACTTTACTGGTCGTTCTGCTCCTCATAATCTGCTTCAGATCTTCCAGTTGAGGAGGTACATTTCACGGCATCAGATGGTATTCACCTTGCAGGTTGGCTGGCATCGCTTCACCCAGTCTCCCACATCGTTCTGGTGCATGGCTTCAAAGGCTCTCGTGTGGATATGCTGCCCTGGGCACAATTCCTGTATCGAGCTAAGTAACAATGTTCTATTGTATGATAGTCGAGGATGTGGAGTAAAGCGAGGGAGTGGGCATTGCGCTGGGAGCACGCGAACCTGACGACGTAATTGGGGCTGTACACTACCTCGAACATCGGTCCGAACCTGACCAACAAACACTTTGGAGGCGCTCGGCATTTCACTTGGGAGGCATTGTTTTGTTGGCAGCTGCGGCGCGAACCAGCCTTGCAGCAACGGTGGCCGATAGTGCGTGGGCTGACGAGAGCCCTCAGATCGACCGTATGGGGCCAGCTTTCTGCGCTACCACTCCTGCCTACGAACCAGCACTTGTTGACAGCCTGATTGGCACTCACTGGCAGATGCCCGCCCCTGGAAGCAATTGGCCATATCGCTCCACATGCTGTCCATGCTGATTCACAGTGCCGACGATGCGAATACTACGACACCGCTAACCGGCGAAACACCAGCTCTACCAGGCGCTCAATCTCCCAAAGAGCAATGGATCGCTCCCAGTGGAGGCCATATTGGTGCGCTCAATGCACACACGATGGAATATGAGCAGCGTGTCCTGAGCTTTTTTATCGATATATATAAATATGTGACAAGTGTACTATGAACAATTTATCATGGCAAGACT
>Ga0137411_1347039_pt1 | contig 10087 bp, 15 predicted proteins | sample CZODoug1_16funga_FD_122058 | JGI IMG/M metagenome (GOLD analysis project Ga0137411, IMG submission 122058) | Vadose zone soil fungal communities from Angelo Coast Range Reserve, California, USA - CZODoug1_16fungal (PacBio error correction) | ecosystem: Environmental > Terrestrial > Soil > Vadose... | reverse complement strand
TACCCGTATGGTCCGGTATTCTTTCAATACTCGTTGGACGTCTGCATTGCCTCGTCGAAATGCCTGGAGCGCTGAAGCGGCACGATAGTACAAAAAACGGGTGGAACTAGGTTGGTGATTTATCGCCCTTGAATGTCTCGTAGGCAGCATCGTAGTCCTGAGATTGAAGTAGGCATAGCTCGTTTCGTAAAGCAACCCGACGATGCTCCCGGCTGGACTATGGGAGCGCAGAGCCTTTGAAAAGCACTTCCACAGAGCGCTTCATACTGTCGCACATGGTTTAAGGCAAAACCAAGATTGCGATAGCCCTCTGAAAATTCTCGTCCTTGTTTATCGCCGCTTCGTAGCGCTCAATAGCGGCGTCCATCGTGGGATACGAGTCAGCGCAAAGCCCTCCTCTACGAGTTGCTCGGCAGTCCCTCTGGTGCGCCAGGATAAATAGCTACGTAGTCCCAGGTGTGGTGCCACTCTATCTTCACGCCGCAGTAAAGACCAAAACTTAGACTGTTCGGGCACACGCTCGCTCAGCCGGCATCAAGTGATGGCGTTACTGCTTCATAGCGTCGATTGCCTCAACTGCTGATGTGACCGGCCAGCACGCTCGCGTTCAGAGCCGCATGACTACGGCCTGATACTCACGGAAAAGACGCTGTGGCTCATACTCAGATCGACGGTACGCGCGAGTCGGCGGGCGTGAAATTAGAGTCTTTCAAGCAGTTCGGTATCTGAAAAGCCGCTCGATCAGCGAAGGATGTTGGCCCGTCAGAAGCAGGTATCCGATAATTCCAACCGTAAAAGGTCAGAGAAGAAGTCTGCAGGCTCCCACGCGCCTGTTCAGCGCCATGAAGTTCGGATTGCGGTTCCACTTGTGACGATCCCTGATACTCTGCCGCTATCGATGGAAGGACCCGGGCATACCGAAAGTCGGCGATCTTAGGGATCCCACCGCTCGTGAGCAGATGTTTCATCGGGCTGCGTCGCGGTGGCAAACGTTTTTTGAAATGAGGCGAAGGCGACACCCAAAGGATGTCCGTTAGTAGTTGAACAGCGCCATCGAGCGCGAAGAGTTCGTTTTGTTTGGCTTTTTCCACGGAGGATCTGCCAGAGAGACTGCCCCTCACGTACTCCATCACCATGAGGTGTTCGCCTCCTCCTCGATGATGTTCGTTATACCGGACTATATTGGTGTGGATGAGCAGTGCGTGCTTTCGCGCTTCTCCAGCAAGCGGAAATCTCCGCCGTGGGCGTTGTGCTGAACCTTAGAGGCGTTTAGACACATCGCACTGAGTTGATTGTCGGAGCCTTCCACACAGAAGCGAATCCACCTGTGCAAGGACGTCATGAACGACATAGCGTCTTTTAGTGCCGTGCCCTTTCGCAAATTCAGCATTGTCTCGTTCCTTATAGACGAGCATCGGGCCTAATTCCAGAGCGGCGCATCTGACGGGCCAAATCGCCGAGGCAGAGAGGCGCGTGCGAATCGTTGGTAACTGGGCGCAACAACCGTGGTTCTCGACTAGGCACCTGGCACTGAACAGCTCCAGACGCTTTTGTGCGATCTCGACCGCTACCGGTGTCTCGCTGTCCTCCAAATATTTCATGTAATACTCAAATCGGAGCCTCATAGCCCGAGTTCTGATTGACTCGGCAACCTGATAGCTCATCTGAGACCCAACGATTGTTTGCGCGTTCTAAAACTTCAAGCTCCAGTTCGGTCCGACGAGTACTTGCACGTTTTGCTCGTCCTGGGAAATGAGAATCCGCTTAGGCGGTATGGCTCGATGAGAACGCGATCACCCTCGCCAGCTGGATCTTGTCGAGATAGTTGAGTAATGTCACTACAGTTCCTCAACTTCCGACTTTCAAGATGTCCCGCGCACCAAAGATATCCTATCAGATCCTAGTTCGATAGTCAAGAAGTTATCACATTAAAAGATATCTACTGCCATTGGTGATTCAGAAAAATGCATAAATTCTATAGATATAGGTTTAATGGGTTAATGGGCACTTGAGCGCAAGGGCTCCAACCTACCCAGAACTCCAACATGCTCACCAAAAGGGTTGCCCCTTTTTGCAAAACACGTCCCGCTGATTTTTATTGGCACGTTACCCGATTACCACACTCATCGCGCGCGTGCGGGACTGAGCGGGGCGCTAGCGGACTGCAGATGAGGCGTCTCAAGGGCTTCTGGCCTCCAGTCGCGACGTCAGGCAGCTCTCCAGCATTCGCTGACGATCAGCGTGCGCTCTACGGATATGCCGCTTTCCCGTCTGCGAACAGTTGCTCGATCTTGCTCACCAGGCAGGCGAGTAGGTCACGTTCGGTATCGGCGACAGGAAGAATTGCGTCGACTGAATGCCTGGCATCGACTTCACTTGGCGCGAGTTGAATCTTGATCGCGCCGTGAGCATCAGCAGCGTGGTGCGGAGCCCGTCGTTGTGCTCGATGAAGTAGGCCGCCGCTTCTTGACCAGCTTCGGAAAGTTCGCCATTGCCAACCATGTCCTGCGTGCGGGCGTCCTGGATCGTCAAGCCCTGCGGCGAATCGCTCCGCGATTGCCGCCGTCAGAGCTGTTCGACCAGCGGCCTTGCTTCCCTGCTTCCAGACTCGTCACCTTCCGATCACTGGACCGCTTTCACGCGTTTCGCCGCCCTTGCGACGCTCGATCATGCACTGCATGGCTTCGAGCGCTGGTAATCCATCGGTCCAGCCGCCCTCGCCTACCATCAGCGCGTCCCTCGATCTCGCAGTTGAGCGGCGCTCCAGATCGGGCAGACGCCAGGTGACCGGCAGCGACGAGCCGGCAGCATCGGGACTTCATCGATGCGCCGTATCTACATCCCTTTGCTTTCTGAACTATAGGACAGTTGCTTGTCGTTATAGACGGGACTACGCGGCCATCCTTCTCGAACACTTCGACACACTGTTTGAAAAATCGTAGCGTGGGTAGAGATCTGGCCCTTTTCATTCTTGGGATAATTCCATGCTCGCCGATGATGAGCACGCGTCCACGGCCAGCTTGTCGCCGCCGCAGCCAGTGTCTCGCGATGGTGGATACACCGTGACCGAACTCCTCGCGCGCTCGGCGCTCTGATCGCCTTCCGGCTTTTGGTCCACATACAGCGACACCACCTCATGTCGGGACGATCCACTGCCGGCGTACGGAGCCATCAGAAACGGTCCGCCATATGCGCGAATGCGATAAGTAGCGATAGATGGTATTACTACGGCTATGTGGGCGGCATGGGATTCAGGTCCTCCAGTAAGGCGATCTTTGGTGGCTGTAACTGATTGTAAGTGCGGCGTTCGTAACGCGGCCTTACGATAAAGGCTCTGACTCGGCGGCGGTCATCCCGTGGTGCAGCAGCGTGCGTTCGAGCGGGTACGTCGCGCGGCCGGTCAGGAACATCTTTTCGACATGTTGACCACGGGCTGAAGAAGTTCGCGAGGCTGGTCGGGCGGGCGCATAGGCAGATACATTTGCGTCGAGAACGGCTGCCCGGCCTTCGATGCGGGCGGCGAAGTGAAGTCCTCGACCAGGCGCTCATGAGCAGCATGGTGCACTTGAGGCCGTCGATGCTCGTAGCGATAGGCTACGGGATCCTTGACCAGACGCTGCATGTCCTGCTGCGCGTGGGGAAGATGTCATTGACCCGGGCCGCGACGGCTTGAGCGTATGGCTGCGCACAGGGCGGATTTCCACAATCCTTCGCCAGATACCTCTCGTACGCTTTCCAGAAATCATCCCCGCGATACGACTGCACCCACTTGACGCCGGATTCGCCGCCCTTACGGCGCTCCACCATGCATTGGATGGTTTCGAGCCGTGGAAATCGTAACTGTCGACGCCTCCGTAGCCGACACAGACCGCTTCCGCAACGCGCGCGCTGACGGCATCTCGACGGACGGCGTGCGCACGTCACCGGCAAGCTGGAGCCGGCCATGACGGGAAGCCCATGCGCCGCGAGGTGTCGTACATTTCGCGTCCCAGTACCAGTCCAGGACAGGTGCTTTCGTTGAACACCGGCACGGAGCGGCGCTCGATTCGAACACTTGACGATCTGCTGGAAGAATTCGTAGCGCGGGCTACTGTGCTGTCCTTTTTCGGTGCTCGATACCGGCGTGCTCCCCACCAGCAGCACTCCATCCACGGCCAACTTTCTCCGCCCAACGTGAGGCTTCGGCGATGGTCGGCAGAGCTTCATGGACGGAAAAGCGCGCGGCGCGCTCGCGGCTCAGGTCGTGTCTCCGACCTGATTCACGTACAGCGAAACAATCCATGGCGGGCGAGGTGCTCGCGTTCCAGCTACCTTCGAGGAAGCGATCACGATGGGCTGGGCGTGCGAGAATTTGAGTAAGTGGTGACAACTGCGCGACTTTGGGCCAGATTTCGTGAGAGAAAGCTGAAAGCGTATCCCGCCGCAGTTCCGTTTGTGATCATTCGACACTCCGCAGATGTAGACATCGAGTCCCATGTTTTGGAACGCGGCTGCTTTCGCGGCCAGAGGCAAGCTTAGCGCCCTCGCGTGGGCGCGTAGGCAACCTGATGTGGTTCGACATGTGCCGGGCATCATTTGATCGCGTGTAATTCCGGTTGTGACAGCGTGCATAATGGCCACTCGGCGTGGTGTCGCGCCAGCGCCGCTCCGTTCCTCTTCGTAAGCTCGATCGCGCGAGCGCGGCGAGGTCGACTTTCAGCTTGCCGCCACCACAAAACACGGCTCCAGACTACTCGCCCGGCTTGCTGATTCCCTTGAGTGTACCGCCACCGAGCCGGAAATACATGGCGGCTGGCGCTCGCTCACGCCGCCGGCGTAGCCTCCGATGAAATGGTTGGAGGCACGGCGCGGAAATTTCGAAGACCCCAGACGAAATCGCCACCATAGGTTCCCCATAGCGGAGGTCGTGCAGCGTGGTCTCCGGATCGAAGCCCAGCGCGTCCAGACGCGACTCGTGACCGGGCGTCGAGGCCGGAGCATTATCATTCTTTCAAACCAACAAAACAAACAAAAACCCCGGGGACAAAAAAAGCGAGGAGGAAAGAGAGAGATACATGCTCGGCCCTACGCCTGGTCACGAGTGCGCGTCTTGGACGCGCTGGGCTGATCCGGAGACCAGCCTGCACGACCTCCGCTATGGGACCCTATGGTTGGCCGATTTCGTCTGGGTCTTCGAATTTCCGCGCCGTGCCTCCCAACATTTCATCGAGGCTAGCCGGCGCCGTGAGCGAGTCGGCCGCCGCCCTTGTATTTCCGGCTCGGTGGCGGTACACCCTCAAGGGAATCAGCAGCCGGGCGCAGGTAGTTCTGGAGCCGTGTTTTTGTGGATGGCGGCCAGCTGAAAGCTCGACCTCCGCCGCGCTCGCGCCGATCGAGCTTCCGAAGAGGAGACGGAGCGGCGGCTGCGCGACAACCACGCCGCACAGTGCGCCATTAGCACGCTGTCACACCCGGAAATTACACGCGATCAAATGATGGCCCTGCCATGTCGAACCACATTCAGGTTGCCTACGCCCCGAGCCGAGCGCTAAAGCTTGCTCTGGCCGGACAAGCAGCCGCGGTTCCAAAACATGGGACCGCATGTCAAACATCTGCGGGAGTGTGCAATGAGCACAAGAACGCGAACTGCTGGCGGGTGAATTACGTTTCAGCTTCTCTCAACGAAATTGCGGCTCAAGTCGCCGGCGAGTTGTCCCCAACCTTACTCTCAAATTCTCGCGACGCCCAGCCATCGTGGATGCGTTCCTCGAAGGGCTATGGCTGGAACGGCGAACAATCGCCCGCCCATGGATCTGCGTTTCGCGTACGTGAATCAGTCGGCAGACAACGACCTGAAGCCGCGAGCGCGCGCGCGCTTTCCGTCCATGAAGCTCTGCCCTTACCATGCCGAAGCGCTTCACGTTTGGGCGGCACGCAAGTTGCCGTGGATGGGACGTGATGCTGGTGGGCGAGCACGGCGGTATCCGCGCACCGAAAAAGGACAGGCACCAGTAACCGCGCTACGAATTCTTCCGCAGCTCGTCAAGGGTTCGAATGAGCGCGCTCCGTGCCGGTGTTCAACGACAAGCCCTGCCTGGAACTGGTACTGGGCACGCGAAATGTACGACACCTGCGGCGCATGGGCTTCCCGTTCATGGGCTCCAGCTTTGCCGTGACGTGGCGCACGCGTCCGTCGAGATTGCGTCAGGCGCGCGCGTTCGCGAAGCGGGTTCTGTGTCGGCTACCGGAGGCGGGTCGACGTTTACGACTTTCCCACGTGGCTGAAACTCAATGCATGGTGAAGCCGCCGTAAGGGCGGCGAATCCGCGTCAAGTGGGTGAGTCGTATCGCGGGATGATTTCTGGAAAGCGTACGACGAGGGTATCTGGCGAAGGATCTGGTGGAATCCGCCTGTGGCGCAGCCATACGCTCAAGCCGTCGCGGCCGGTTCAAATGACATCTTCCCACGAGCAGCGACATGCAGCGTCTGGTCAAGGATCCCGTAGCCTATCGCTACGAGCATCGGACGGCCTCAAATGCACCATGCTGCTCATGAGCGCCTGGTCGAGGACTTCACTTCGCCGCCCGCATCGAAGCCGCGCGCAGCCGTTCTCGACGCAAATGATCTGCCTATGCCGCCCGCCCGCACAGCCTCCGAACTCTTCAGCCACGTGGTCAACATGTCGAAAAGAGTTCCTGACCGGCCGCGCGACGTACCCGCTCGAACGCACGCTGCTCACCACGGATTGGACCGCGCCGGATCGAGAGCCTTTATCGTAAGCGCGTTACGAGACGCCGACTTACAATCAGTTACCAGCCACCAAAGAGTCGACTTACTGGAGGACCTGATCCCATGCCGCGCCACATAGCCGTAGTAACTACATCTATCGCACTTATCGCATGCGCAGCATATGGCGGACCGGTTTCTGATCGGCTATCCGTACGCCGGCCAGTGGCACTCGTCCCGACATGAAGGTGGTGTCGCTGTTGTGGGACCAAAAGCCGGAAGGCGATCAGAGCGCCAGCGCGCGAAGGAGTTCGGGTCACGGTGTATCCCACCATCGCGAGACACTGCGCTGCGGCCGACCAGCTGGCCGTGGACGCCGTGCTCATCATCGCGAGCATGGCAATTATCCCAAGAATGAAAGGGCCAGATCCTCTACCCAACGCTAACGAGTTTTTCAACAGTGTGTCGAAGTGTTCGAGAAGGATGGCGCGTAGTCCCGGTCTATAACGACACGCACCTGTCCTACAGTTTCGAGAAAGCAAAGTGGGATGTAGATACGGGCGCATCGGTGAGTTCCCGATGCTAGCCGGCTCGTCGCTGCCGGTCACCTGGCGTCTGCCCGATCTGGAGCTGCCGCTCAACTCGAGATCGAGGACGCGCTGATGGTAGCGAGGGCGGCTCGGACCCGATGGATTACCACGCGCTCGAAGCCATGCAGTGCATGATCGAGCGTCGCAAGGGCGGCGAAACCGCGTGGAAAGCGTCCAGGTGATCGAAGGTGACGAGTCTGAAAGCAGGCGAGCAAGGCCGCTGGTCGAAGCAGCTTCTGACGGCGGCAATCTCGCGAGGATTCGCGCAGGGCTGACGATCCAGGACGCCCGCACGCAGGACATGTGGCAATGGCGACTTCCGAAGCTGGTCAAGAAGCCGCGGCTACTTCATCAGCACAACCGACGGTCCGCACACGCTGGGATGCTCAACGGCGCGATCAAGATTCAACTCGCGCCAGGTGAAGTCGATGCAGGCATTCAGTCGACGCAATTCTTCTGTCCGAACCGAACGTGACCTACCGCCTGCTGGATGAGCAAGATCGAGCAACTGTCGCGACGGGGAAAGGCGGCATATCCGGTAGAGGCACGCTGATCGTCAGCGGAATGCGGAGACTGCCTGACGTCGCGACTGGAGGGCCAGAACCCTGAGACGCTCATCTGCAAGTCCGCTAATCCGCGCCCCCGCTCAGTCCAGCACGCGCGCGAGTGAGTGTGGTATCGGGTAACCGTGCCAATATAAAACATCAGCGGGACGTGTGTGCAAAAAGGGCAACCCCTTTGGTGGCAATGTTGGATTATGGGTATGTTGGAGCCCCTTGCGCTCAAGTGCCCATTAACCCATTAAACCTATGATTCTATAGATATTTATGCATTTTTTCTGAAATCACCAATGGGCATAGATATCTTTTATGGATAACTTCTTGACTATCGAACTAGGATCTGATAGGATATCTTGGTGGCGCGGGACCATCTTGAAGTTCGGAAAGTTGGGGAACCTGGTAGTGACAATTAATCAAGCTATCCTCACAAGATCCAGCTGCCGAGGGTGATCGCGTTCTCATCGAAGCCATACCGCCTAAGCGATTCTCATTCAAGGAGGAGCAAAACGTCCAAGTACTCGTCGACCGAACTGGAGCTTGAGTTTAGAAACGCGCAAACAATCGTTGGGTCTCAGATGAGCTATCAGGTTGCCGAGTACAATCAAACTCGGGCCTATGAGAGCTCCGATTTGGGAGATTACATGAAATATTTGGAGGTAAGCGAGACACGGTACGGTCCAGTCGACAAAAAGCGTCTGGAGCTGTTCGAGTTGCAGGGTGCCTATCGAGAACCACGGTGTTGCGCCAGTTTACCAACGATTCGCACCGGCCTTCTGCCTCGCGTTTGGCCCGTCAGATGCGCCGCTGGGAATTAGGCCGATGTCGTCATAAGACGAGACAATGTGAATTTGCGAAAAGGCACGGCACAAAAAGACCGCTATGTCGTTCATGAGTCCTTGGCACAGGTGATTCGCTTCTGTGTGAAGGCTCCGACAATCACTCAGTCGCGATGTTGCTCTGAAACGTCCTTCTCAAGGGTTCAGCATAACGCCCACGGCGGAGATTCCGCCTTGCTGGAGGAAGCGCGAAAGCACGCACTGCCTCATCCACACCATATAGTCCATGGTATACGACATCATCAGGAGGAGGGCGAACACCTCATGGTGATGGAGTACGTTGACGGGCAGTCTCCTCTGGCAGATCCTCCGTGAAAAACCAACAAAAAGAACTCTTCCGCTCGATGCGCTGGTTCAACTACTAACGGACATCCTTTCGGGTGTCGCCTTCGCTCATTCAAAAACGTTTGCCCCGCGACCGAGCCCGATGAAACATCCTGCTCACGAGCGGTGGGAATCCCTAAGATCGCCGACTCGGTATTGCCCGGGTCTCCATCGATAGCGGCAGGTATCAGGGATCGTCAACAAGGTGGAACCGCATCCAATTTTCATGGCGCCTGAACAGGCGCGTGGCGAGCCTGCAGACTTCTTCCTACCTTTTTTTACGGTTGGAATTATCGGATACCTGCTCTCTGACGGCCAACATCCGTTCGCTGATCCAGCGGCTTTTTCAGATACCCGAACTGCTGAAGACTCTAATTTCACCCGCAGACTCGCGCGTACCGTCGAATCTGAGTATGAGCCACCAGCGTCTTTTCCGTGAGTACTCAGCCGTAGTCATGCGGCTCTGAACCGCGAGCGTGCTTGGCCGGTTCACATCAGCAGTTGAGGCAAGACGCTATCGAGCAGTAACGCCACACTGAATGCCCGGCTGCAGCGAGCGTGTTCCCGAGCAGCTAAGTTTTGTCTTTACTGCGGCGTGAAGATAGAAGTGGCACCACACCTGGGACTAACGTAGCTATTTATCCTGGCGCACCGAGGCGACTGCCGAGCAACTCGTAGAGGAGGCTTTGCGCTGACCTCGTACCCACGATGGGACGCCGCTATTGAGCCTACGAAGCGGCGATAAACAAGGCGAGATTTTCAGAGGCCTATCGCAATCTTGGTTTGCCTTAAACCATGTGGACAGTATGAGCGCTCTGTGGAAGTGCTTTCAAAGGCTCTGCGGCTCCCATAGTCCAGCCGGAGCATCGCTCGGGTTGCTTTACGAACGGAGCTATGCCTACTTCAATCTCAAGGACTACGATGCTGCCTACGAGACCATTCAGGGGCGATAAATCACAACTAGTTCCACCCGTTTTTTGTACTATCGTGCCCGATTCAGCGCTTCCGAGGCATTTCGACGAGCAATGCAAGACGTCCAACGATATGAAAAGAATACCGGACCCATACGGT
>Ga0137411_1157474_pt1 | contig 10114 bp, 5 predicted proteins | sample CZODoug1_16funga_FD_122058 | JGI IMG/M metagenome (GOLD analysis project Ga0137411, IMG submission 122058) | Vadose zone soil fungal communities from Angelo Coast Range Reserve, California, USA - CZODoug1_16fungal (PacBio error correction) | ecosystem: Environmental > Terrestrial > Soil > Vadose... | reverse complement strand
GTTTTGACAGGTGTTATACAGCGTGAGATGCGCTACTAAAAGTTAAAGACCGCCTTGTACGCGGTTCACACATGTCAATGAGGGGAGGGAGAATCTAATGACAGGTCCATTTGCTTGCGACAAGAAGATTGCAGTTTTCGTGGGTGTGTTTCTGATTCTAGTTCTTATCTTCACTGCTTCTGTGCCTGTTTATTCGCAGGCGACCGGAGCAACCCTCTCCGGCACTATTTCCGATCCGTCCGGAGCGGTAATACCTGGTGCGCAGGTCTCGATCAGGAACACCGCCACGGGACTTGCCAAGGAGACTATAGCGGACTCTACCGGCTTTTATACGCTCCCCAACCTGCCTGCCGGAACTTATGAAATTAAGGTCACTGCGAATGGCTTCAACACGGCCGTTGAATCGAACGTCACTCTCGGCGTTGGGGCTCAGCTAACGCTCAAGATCCCTTTGAAGGTTGGGGAAACCAGACAGACCCTCACGGTGACCGAAGCAGCGCCCTTGATAGAATTTAGCTCCTCAACGCTCAAGGGAGAGATAGAGTCCCAAACTGTGCGTGAGTTGCCCCTGAACGGGCGCGACTGGACTTCACTTGCCACTCTCCAGCCGGGCGTCAACCAGATTGAAACGCAGATGAGCTTCGATACCGCAGCACGTGGCAACCGCGGCTTCGGAGCGGAACTCACGGTTTCCGGCGGTAGGCCGACATTCAACAACTACAGGGTGGACGGGATCACCATCAACGACTACGCTAACAGCACGCCCGGAAACGTGCTCGGCGCCACTCTGGGTGTGGACGCTATCCAAGAGTTCTCCGTCCTGACGGGCGGCTTTTCGGCCGAGTACGGGAGGGCTGCCGGTGGAGTCGTAAATGCGATCACCAAGTCGGGCACGAACGCATTCCACGGGGATGTGTATGAGTTCTTTCGGAATAGCGCGCTGGACTCTAGAAACTACTTCGATAGGGCTTCAAACAACCCAAAGGCGACATTCAGGCGCAATCAGTTCGGCTTCGCGGCGGGTATGCCCATCATCAAGAACAAGACTTTCATTTTTGGTGACTACGAAGGGATGCGTCAAGGAAAGGGAATCACGACTTCGGTCACGGTACCGTCGGACAATGCACGGCTGGGAATACTCGCGGGCGGAACACCACTGACGGCGGGAGCCCCATGCGCGCAAGAGGCGAATGGAGCCAAAGCGCAAAACCTTGCCCCTGGACAAGCAACTGTTTGCGTTGATGATTCAGCCGCGAGAATGTTGGCAATGTTTCCACATGGCAACGGCGCGGTCTCGGGGGATCGAGCGCAATTCATTAACTCCGCCCTGCAAATTGTGCCGGAAGATTTCTTCACCGTCCGTGTTGATCACAAGATTTCAGCGAATGACAGCTTATTCGGAACATACCTCTATGACGACACGGACTACACCCAACCCGACAGCTTCAACAACGATATCATCAATTCGCACATCAGGAGGCAGACGGTCGTGCTCGAAGAGAGCCATACGTTCAGTCCCGCACTTGTCAATACCGCGCGATTTGGTTACAACCGCTCGCATGTCATCAATTTTAAGCCAACTGGGGCGATTAATTCCGCAGCGAACGACACGTCGCTGGGGAGCACCACGGGACAAACCGCGTCCCGAGTGTTCATCGGTAGTGGCATGACAGGCATGCAAGGGGGCGTAGGTTCTGCCTCCTCATATGTTCACGCCTGGAACTCCTACCAAGGTTATGACGATGCCTTCTTAACTCATGGGGCCCACACTTTGAAATTCGGCGCGGGTGTCGAGCGGATGCAATATAACTTCCTTACGTTTCAGAACCCGGGCGGGAGGTGGAATTTCGGTGGCCTGACACGTTTTCTCAGCAACCAGCCCACGCACTTCGAAGCCGGCCTCCCCGTCACAATTTCACCACGGGAAGTACGACAAACCCTATTCGGAGCGTACATCCAGGACGACTGGCGCATCCGGTCCAACCTGACATTGAACCTTGGCCTGCGCTACGAGATGGCCACAGTGTTGAATGATGCGCAGGGGAAAATCACCAGCCTTGTGAATATCTCTGACCCCGCGCCCATGTGCGGGACGCTGTTCACCGCCCCCATCCTTCCGCACCCAGGCTCTAGCTGCGCCAGTGTTGGTCCCTACTACTCAAACCCCACGCTTCGTAACTTCGAGCCCCGCGTAGGATTTGCCTGGGACCCGTTCAGGAACGGCAAGACCTCAGTCCGCGGGGGCTTTGGTATCTATGACGTGTTGCCGTTGCCAGGTTATTTTCTGCTGCAACAAAATCAGGCGGCGCCATTCATGATATTTGCCAGCACCAATGATCAGCCTTCAATGGCAGGAAGGTTTTTCGCGGGCGGAGAAGAACTGCTGGCGAACCCGCCCCCAGGAGTCGCGCCAAGCAAGTTGAGCCTCTCTACCGTTGAACAGAACCCTCATCGGAACTACGTGATGCAGGCCAACCTAAATATTCAGCGCCAAATTACCCAGGATCTGACTGTAACAGCCGGATATGTAGGCTCCCGTGGTGTCCACCTGCTGATTCGTGGGGATGATGGCAATATGACGATTCCCACGCTGACCTCTTCGGGATACCTCTTTCCCTGCGGGCCCCCACAAGTTGCCGGTCGTTGCACGGCAGGCAAAACTGATACCGGGGTCTCTGCGCAAGTCAACCCGGTTCTGGGCATACTTCGGTATATCTATTGGGGGACGGACTCATCCTATAACGCCATGTACGTGAACGTTCAAAAAAGGTTGAGTCACAGCTTCCAGGTTCAAGTAGCCTACACTTGGGCGAAGTCAATCGACGACAACTCGTCGACCATCGCGGGAGATACGTTTGCGAATGGTCTCAACTCATTGTTTTGGTTTGCCCCAAGAGCGCTCCGTGGCCTGTCTGACTTCAACGTTGGCCAGTCCTGGATAATCAACGGCCTGTGGGACATACCGACTCCCAAGTCTCTCGGTGGGTTTGGAAACGCGGCGCTCGGCGGATGGGAAGTGGGGAGCATCTTTAGGATAAATAATGGAACTCCGACTACCGCGATACTAAACGGGGACCCCATGGGTCTGGGGAACGGCGGCGCCGACCAGTTCGGGATTCCGAACCTGGCTCCCGGTTGCGACCCCGTCAATCACAATTTCATAGGCAGTTCATCCCCCGCCTATTTCAATGTGAGTTGCTTCACACTGCCCACCGTGTCGTCTTCGTCCCCCCTCGCCTCTCAGTGCGCGAACTTCACAGGCAAGGGAGTGCCGGCTCCGCCTCCGGGGGCGGTTTATTGCGCAAATCTCCTCGGCAATTCAGGTCGCAATCGGATCATCGGGCCGAGGCTTGTCAATTTGGATTTCTCCTTGTTAAAGAACAATTACATCCCCAAGATTTCAGAAGTCTTCAACATCCAATTTCGTGCGGAGTTTTTCAACATCCTGAATCACTCTAACTTTGTGCCACCCGAGCCAATCAATGGCGGTTCTATCTTTAACGGAGATGGATCGGCGGGCTCCCCGGGAACCATCGACAATCTTGCAACGCAACCGAGGGATGTTCAGTTTGCGCTGAAAATCGTTTGGTAGTCGGAAGCGCGTGGTTGTGGAACAAAAAGCCAAACAAACAACCCCTAGTTGGAGGTTGCCGATCTCACTGATTCGCGATGTACTATTTCGATCCGCTCGCCTAATTCTCGATAACTCCCGAGAAGTCCGGTTGTGGGAAGTCTCACCAGATAGGTACTGAGAAACGCGCTTGTGTTTACGAATATCGCGTCAACTCCCGAGTAACCGGCGACACTGAAGCTATCGTTAGCTGCCACGTGGATGAATGGTCGGCTTTCCGTAGAAGTGGTGCTCGGTTGCTACTGAAATGGCATCGCGATTAGGTCGGCAAAACTACTGCTAGAAAAAGCCGTCGGCACGGATCCGAACGACGCTGGGGGACATCGGGGGGACAAGAAAAAGGTGTTTGGGGATGGTCCGGAAGCTGTTAACTGACGCCAGAGAAACGAGTTATTGGATTTGAAGTCCTCTGTTAACAGCCGAATGCTCTACCGTTGAGCTACCGGGGAACCGGACGGCCATTTCCAACCATTTTAACACCTTACGCTGCGGTCTGCTGCATGGGAACCACGCTCGGTTTGGTCCCATTGGTCCCAACTTCGAAACCCAGACCGACTTTCTCAGCCCACTCCCGCCTGTATTCAACGTCATCCTTCAACCGTTCGGCGCACTTGTCCGTGACATCCTTATTCGCGTGTCCGATCCAGAACTTTTCCAGGTCCCACGGCACACGGGATTTTCTCAACTGCGATGTGCGGAATCGCCGGAAGGTATGGAAGCCTTCGACACTTCGCTTGCTTAGCGAGTCTCGGATGATATTGCTTTGAAGCAAGGGCAGGCCGCTGTCCGACTGAAAGAGGAAGCCAGATGTTCTGCCATCTGTAAACTCTTTCAGGAAAGCCCCAAGAGGCTCGCAGATATCGACGGACCTAATGGCGTTGCCCGTTTTGGGTTTCTGCTCCTTTGTGCCTCTGACACTTTTGCGGACGTGGATTGTTTTGCAGTCGGATGAAATGGTCGTGTGGTCCTCCGAGTACGAGTCGAGCTTGATGGCCAGAGCCTCACCGATTCGCAGACCAGTTCCGGCCAGTAGAGCGTAGAGAACGCGATAGTGGCTCTCCGCTTGTTTGATGACTTCCGACACTTGAGCTGGAGTCAACGTAGGCCGATGCTGCTTCTGCGGATCAACTATAGGCACGTCCATGTAGTCGTAATTCCATTCTCTCGGAAACATCCGACGACCGTCGCCGTCAATCGCCGATGCGACTACTTCCTTCATCGCCCCGACAATCTCAACGATTGTCTTGGGAGCCAGGTTCGCAGCATACAGAATTGCTACGAGTGCTTTCCACGCCTTGTTATCGACGGCCGAGATCGGCAGGTCTCCCAGGTTGGTATTGAGCCACTCGTTGAGGTAGCTCCGGTATCCGGCTGCGGTAGCAGCAGAAACACGATTGCGCTTTCTGGTTTGAATGTGATTCATCCACCGTTCGGCTTGTTGACGGAATGTCGTTTTCTGATTTACCGCCTCAACCTTGGCGAAATACTCCGGGCTGTCAGCCCCGCTACGGAAGATGATCTCTTTCGCTTTCCTCCCAATCTCGGGTCTGGTGAACAATCCGGGACCGGATACCGGGCAGATTCGCTCTCTAACTCGCACGCGAGCCTCCTGTCCGGGAACGTCGATCCAGAATCGAACGGTCCACCAACCACCGTGTCTTTCTGGTTTCAGAGATTGTCCAGAACGTCGAGCCATAGACTTGCCTCTCTTCTTGCCCCTTAGTTCTGGCGTCTGGTTTGAGCATGCTGAAAGCATAACGAAGTCGTCGACAATTCTGCAACGGTATCTTTGTTTTCGATTTTCAGTTCACGTTGTGGACTGCTCCGCCTAACCCGATTGAGTGATCCACAGAGCGTTCGCTGCGCGGATCGAGCTCGCGACCGTCCGCGATTCCCACTACCTTTTCACGACATCTCAAATTGCCCCCGCCTCCAGAGTTATGGATGGCGGAATTTTAGGCCGAGCAGAAATGATGTCAATTTGAGCCAAGAGGGGAGTGGCGTGGTACCAATGGCGCGCAGTACACGGTTCTGGATTCAGGTAAGTGCAATCTATCGCCTGGCTGAGGTTTGTATCCCGACGCCGGTGAGGATTGTTGGCTAAGCTACTTTTGCTCGTTCTCATGAGTAATCAATGCCATTCGAGCCCGCACTTCAGCGGCTTTTGCATCATCGTGGAGTTTCAGGAGGAGATCGGCGCATTTACTAAGCAGGTAGAATACTTCCGGATGAGACGGTCCCAGATTCACTTCCTGAATGGCGAGAGCGCGCTGGTAAAAGGACAGGGCTTGCGAATAATTGGCTTCTGCGTTTTTTCCTTCTTCCTCATAGAGGCCTGCGAGTGTCATAAGCGTTTGTACGACGACGCGATGCCGTCCCAGGGACCTCTCCTGTATTTCGAGCACTCGGTGAACGACGCGTTCGGCGTCCGTCAAGCGGCCCTCTTTGCGGTATAGGTCGAGTAGGTACTGGAAATTGAGCATCTGAGCAAAGCTGGAACGGCCACGCTCGGGGCCAGCCCGCGTTTCATCGAATTCCAAAGCGCGCTCGTATGTCTTCTCTGCCCGATCCTTGAAACCTTCTTTTTCGAATAATTGGCCGAGTGAATTGATCTCTTCAACGATGAGACCGCCGTAGGCATTATGCGGATCAGCCTCGATTTTCTCAGCCAGCGCGATGGCGCGGTTGTATGCATCTTCGGCCGATGGGTAGAGCCCGTCTTTTTCGTACTTCTTGGCGATTTTGTTCAAGGAATCGAGTTCCGGTGGACCGCGTTTATCGTCGGGGACTTGATCGGCGTCTACCCACCTTCCTTCGGCGCGATAGACCTCTGCGCGCCTCTGCGCAAGGCTGCCACAAAGCGCATAGCCGTCGCGGTACGGTTCCTCAAAAAATTCACAGAGCTTCGCCTCTTCCTGCATCAAGGACTCTGCTTCGCCCCATCTTTGTTCCTTAATATAAAGAGTCGCAACACTGCCGAACACCCCGGCTACTAGGCCAACATCGAAACCGGAATTGAGATTCTTCACGTTGGAGCGTGCGATTTCGAGGGCCTGGTCCAGCAGCCGTTCGGTTTCCCGAATATCACCCGACATTTGAGCGTGCGACGCCAGGAGAGTAAGGTCATTTGTTATTCGCAGGTCCGAAGGCCCGTAGGCATTTCGCTCGATTTCGTAAGCCCGCGTTATGAGAGCGACGGCGTCCGAAGGGGAGCCTCTGCGATCAGCAAATTGGGAGAGGGACTTTAGGTAGGATGCTAATCGCGGATTCTTGGGATCACTCTGTTCAAGTTCGCGAATGGCATCGGTCAAAAGCTTCTCTGCGTCTGCCTGGCGGCCATCACGCATGGCTTGCGTCACCGCAATTTGAACCGAGTCACGTGCTGGACGATTGGTCTGAGCGAAACAAGCACACGGTGAAATAATTGCTAGAAGAGGAATGAATCTCCGAGGCCATTTCATCAGAGTACCTCCAGCAACTTGTCCAGGGTTCTGAGTGCGGCACGAGTTGATCGATTATGAGTAGAGCATACAACAAAACGCCTCAATCGCGACGGAACGGATTCGAGGGTCTCTCAATGCAGTGTCGATGAGCCTATTCCAAAAAGAAGCCGGTCAAGGCAATGCGGTACGTCCCGGAGGACAGGAAGCCAGCGTTAAGATCTCTCAATCGCCCATCTGATAAACGGGATCATCGGAATGTGGCCCAAGTCGTCCCGGCTGAAAATCATACATCATGAGATGATAACTTCAAGGGACTTGACTCCCATCACCGCACTGCCTTCATTGCAAAAGGGCCAGCGCCACTTGCGGTTGACACGACAGGACTGGAGAGCTAGGCTTTCGGGCGAAGGGTAATCCCAAACGGAAATTCCGGATCAAAAGGAGGCGCCATGATCGTTGCGCCAACACCTCCCAATGAGGAGGGGCGTTTGGAAGCTCTGCGTGGGTTCGATATTCTAGATACACCTGCCGAAAAGGCATTTGACGATCTTGTTCGGCTCGCATTGTATATTTGCGAGACGCCCATCGCAGCCGTTAGTTTCATCGACAAAGATCGACAATGGTTCAAATCAAAAGTGGGTTTGGCTGTGCCGGAGACGAAAAGGGATATTTCATTTTGCGCTCATGCGATTACGCTGCCCAATGAGACGCTAATTGTGCCGGATGCTTCATTGGATGCTAGGTTTTCAGATAATCCGCTAGTCACAGGTGAACCGAAGATCCGCTTCTATGCAGGGGCGCCCTTGGTCACTGAGGACGGCTTCGTCTTAGGAACGCTTTGTGTAATTGACCACGTCCCAAAGGAGTTGACCGCCGCGCAGACTAAGGCTTTGGAGGTCCTCCGCAATCAAGTCATGCGAGAACTTGAACTACACAGGAAAAACATGGAATTGTCAGAGGCAAACAGGAAACTGGAGCAGGCACGTTTAGACTTGTCAGAGGGAGAGACTCGCCATTAATAGTGAATCGAGTGCTCCGTTGCTCATTCATAGCCAGCATCGCACCCACGTCGCTTCCATTTCCGCTGAAGTCTAACATTCTTTTTGCCCAAGGCAGCAAAAGCGTATGAGTCAAGAGAAATCCTTTGCAGATCAGGACGGCTGAACGAGTTCGTGAACTCGCTCAGCGGGCGTGCAAACACCAGAGCAAAAACAGACCGCTTCACGCCGTGAGAGCGGGTGATGCAGCATAATCTGCGCACCAGCTTCTGACCTGCATATCCCTTGCCGATTGCCCATCCAGACGTAATATCCGATCGCGAACGCAATCGACGGAACAACCACGAAGAGGCACAACCAAAGAATGGCCCTTCGATCCACAAGCTTGCCTTCGAGCCAATCATGGCAGAACCATATTTGAGAACGACCTTGGCAGCAAACTGCGTTCATGTGCGTGCCCGTCAGTTTTACCGCGATAGGTCCCGATAAGCCGGAAGGACTTCTCGGGACTTGGCTCGCCTACTTGCGTCGAACTGCTCAGAGGCTTAGAGTAACGTGAATTAAAATGAGGTTTAACAATAAGCCTAGGCGAGCTGTAGACCCGAACATATTTCGGTTCGGAAATGCTCTGCACTCAAAACCCTGGATCGAGTGTTGCCTACTTAGGTGTATGTTATCGGGGGGGCGGGAAGTCAAAATGGAAATTCCGATCTGTGCTTGTCATTTCAACAGTAAAAGGACACATTGCCGGTTTGGGCTAATACCGCGAAGCGAACCTGGAATCAGCAGCCCGAGAGGCAAAACAGAGGAGGAACCACAATGAAAGTGGTTGGTCGCAAGCTTTTTGGTCGAGCGATGGTCTGCGCCGCGATCGGTTTCATGACGTTGGCCATCTTTTCGCACACCAAGATCGTAGTCGCGGACCAGCAAGCGGCGGGTCAGTGGATTGATCACGCAAACCCGAGTGACGAACTGGTGGACGGCCCATATCGTGTTGACCCGAATTGGCCCAAACCTTTGGCCACGTTGTTTCCGGAGGAGAAGGGCTGGACGTGGGGTGCGGTGCAGGGCGTATTCGCCCAGAACCCGGACCGCATTTTCGTGGTGATGCGAGGCGAACTGCCCGACGTAGCGAAGATCAAGCCCAAATTCGCCGAACTCGAGAACGAGTTCGGCATGCCGGTGCACTTGCAGGTCCCTGGGGTCGGGATGTACCCGCGGAACGCCTCCGTGGGTCAATACGCCAGCCCGGGCGAAGCCTCCAACGACTACATGGGCGTCGACGGAAAGGATTACCGCTGGAAACACATCATTACGGTCTACGACGGCCAGGGGAATGTGAGTGAGGCGTGGACGCAGTGGGACTCGCTGTTCAAGCCCGACAACCCGAATGTGTTATCCCAGGGTCGCGTTCACAAGATTCTGATTAGTCCTTATGATCCAGAAAAGCGGGTATGGGCCATCGACGACGGTCATGAGGTTATCCGTGTGTTCAGCAACGATGGCAAGAAATTGCTCCAGACGATCGGCACGTTGAACACGACAACCGAGAGAAATGCGAAAATGACCGGCAATACCGGGCGTCCGTCGTTCATCCAGAAGACCGGTCCGGCAAGCGAGACCTTCGGCCGTCAGACCGACATTGCGTGGCTGCCGGACGGCACCTTCTTCGTCACCGATGGCTACGAGGAAACGCGCGTCGTGAAATTTGATAAGACCGGCAAATTCCTGATGGCCTGGGGCGAGAGGGGCGAGGCGGGCGGCAATGAGAAGCGGCCAAACTACTTCAATACCGTGCACGGCATCGCCATCGACAACCAACGTCGGCTCTATATCAACGACCGAAGTAACCGGCGCATTCAGGTCTTCGATGAGAATGGCAAGTTCCTCAATCAGTGGTATCTCGGCGACGGACCCACCGCGACGTATCACATCTACATGACCGCGGACCAGCACCTCTGGGCGTCTGATGGTCGGTCACGGCAACTTCAAGTTCTACAAATTCGACCTGAACGGGAAGCTGTTGTATACGTGGGGCACGA
>Ga0137411_1189180_pt1 | contig 10120 bp, 9 predicted proteins | sample CZODoug1_16funga_FD_122058 | JGI IMG/M metagenome (GOLD analysis project Ga0137411, IMG submission 122058) | Vadose zone soil fungal communities from Angelo Coast Range Reserve, California, USA - CZODoug1_16fungal (PacBio error correction) | ecosystem: Environmental > Terrestrial > Soil > Vadose... | reverse complement strand
GGCTGGGTAGAACCATCAGGATCAAAAGAATCGCCTCCGTGATCAGCAGATCTAGCTGATCGGTCTTTGAATGAACACGAAGGGGTCGCCACGCGACAGGAGCATGGCGCGACCGGGCCGAGCACGAAGCCCAGCAAGAATGGCGCGCCTTCGCAGCCTAGCCGCGCAAAGATGTAGCCCAGCACACCAAAGAGCGCGACCTGCATGATGTGGAAGGCGCTGTTCTGCAAGCCGTAGAAGAATGCTCGCCAGGAACCCGATACCGAGGCGCCCGGAGTTGATCACGGTGCCGGCACAATTGTTGTAGTGTGAAAAGGATAGTGAGTGTTGCCTCCCTCGAACGGCGGAAAGTTCATGAAATCCTGCCGCATCTCGTCCCGCACCGGCGAAAGCATCGCAACGTTCATGGCCTCGGCAGAGTCAAAAACCGTCACGTTGCGCTGCATCGCTGAGCGCGCAACCAGAGGCAACTCGCAGATCACCAGAGCCGGCGTATAGATTTCGATACGGCGGATCCCAGGGAATCTCGCCATGATCTGGAGATGATGCGAAACATAGAATGCATGCCAGGCATTTACGTCGGAAGCCGAACCCGGATATTCAACGAGATATGTCAGGGCCCGGCCATCTGCGGATGCAAGCGCAGGGTCCGGAACGGGATATTGCCGGCCCAGAAAGCCTTGATGGGAAACGATCGCACTAGCCAGGCTCGGCAGGGTATCGCCGTTCGCCAACGGAGCCAGATAGCCATCTCTTTTCAAACACCTCTCAAGTGCGAGGACTTCAGAGAATTCAAGATGCAATACCAGGCTCGGGAAGCCTGACATATCGGTGTAATAGGGATCGTGCGCCGAGGCCGGCGTCAGGATATGACCTTTAGCCATGCCTGGGCATTTGGATAGCAAGTGCTCCAGGGCGTCCAGATCCAGACGATTTAGCGGCAACATCCCATCATCACGCGCCTGCCACTGACAAAACCAGGATACTGACATTTTCAACACCCTCTATCGGTCGGATTGGCGGGACCGATCGCGTTTGTCACTAGATCCATGTCGCGGACGCCCATGACCATTGATGATGCTCAGTGCCCGCCAAGATAGGCCGCAATCAGTTTCGGGTCGTGGATGAGCGTTTCGGCCGGGCCTGACTGAACGATCTCGCCTGTCTCCAGAACGTAGCCGAAATCCGCCGTCTCCAGCGCGGCGCGGGCGTTCTGCTCAACCAGAAGCACCGAAACGCCAAGCTCCCGAAGCGAAGAGATCGTTCGGAAGATTTCGCGAACGATGAGCGGTGCGAGCCCGAGGCTCGGTTCGTCGAGGATAAGAAGTTTAGGCTTTTGCATGAGCGCACGGCCAAGCGCGAGCATCTGCCGCTCGCCACCGGACAGAGTTCCGGCGGCTTGCTTCCTGCGTTCCTTCAGCCGCGGAAATCGACGAAACACGTCCTCCAGGTTGCCCTTTGTGCCCGAGCGGTCGCGCTGGCTGTACGAGCCGAGCAGGAGATTGTCGGCAACGGACATATCGGAAAACAGCTCGCGTTTCTCGGGGACGAGGCAGAGCCCGCGCTCGACGCGCCCCTCGACGTCCACCCTCGAGAGGTCCGTCCCCTGGAAGATCATCCGCCCCGTGGACCGCAGGAGCCCCATCGCCGCCATGAGAAGCGTGGTCTTGCCGGCGCCATTCGGGCCAATCACCGTCACGATCTGTCCTTTCTCGACCGACAGCGAGACGTTTCGGACAGCCTCCACCTTGCCATAGGAGACACAGACATTTTCGATCGAGAGCATCTGCGTCACGCGACGCCTCCGAGATAGGCCTCTTGAACGCGGGCGTCGTTGCGTATCGCCGCCGGTTCGCCCTCGCAAAGTTTCGAGCCGAAATCCAGAACGACGATGCGATCGACCAGCGCCATGACAAATTCCATGTCGTGTTCGACCAGGAGAATTGTCAGGCGGTCGGTGCGGAGCGATCGCAGCAGTTCCGCGAGCTTGAGCTTCTCCTGCCGGCGCAGGCCTGCCGCCGGCTCATCGAGGACGAGCAGCGTCGGGTCAGCTGCGAGCGCGCGGGCAATCTCGAGCACGCGCTGATTACCGAGCGGCAGATCGCCTGCGAGCTCGAACGGCTTGTCGCCAAGTCCGACACGTTCAAGCTGCCGGAGCGCCTCATAACGCGCGCTCGCCTCCTCGGCGCGGTTCAATCGCAAGGCGCCCGCGAGTAGACCGGTTTTGGTGCGCGAGTGGGTACCTAGCAACACGTTGTCGAGAAGCGTCATACGCGGTCGCAGCTTCACGTGCTGGAAAGTGCGGGCGATGCCCGCACGAGCGATGCGGCACTGCCCGTCGCGCGTTATCGGTCTCCCCGCGAACGCGATCTCTCCACTGTTTACGCGCAGCGCGCCGGTGAGGAGGTTGAAGATCGTGCTTTTGCCCGCGCCGTTCGGTCCGATGAGTCCGAGGATTTCGCCGGACCGGACCTGGAAGCTGACGTTGTTGACGGCAACGAGACCGCCGAAGCGCCGTTGCACCTCTTTGACCTGGAGGAGAAGCGTGCCGGCCGCCGGCTGCTCGCGGCGCGGAAGGGCCGCGGCAGGCTGCGGTCGGGACCGTTTCGGCTCCGGCAGAAAGCGGGCGAGGAGCGGAACGATACCTTGGCGCGCCCTTTGCAGGAACAGGATGAACAGCGCTGAAAAAGCGACGATCTCAAGCTGACCGGAGGCGCCCTTCGCGAGCAGCGGAAGGTAGTCCTGCACGGTGTTCTTCAACAGTGTGACGATTGCCGCGCCTACCACGCCCCCCAGAATGCTTCCCGAGCCGCCGACCATCGCCATCATCAGATACTCGATGCCCATCCCGGCCTCGAATGGTCCCGGGCTGATAAACCGGCTGAGATGTGCATAGAGCCACCCTGACAGCGCGCCGAGAAAGGCGGCGAGGACGAACGTCAGGAGCTTGATCTGAAACGCGCTGATCCCGAGGCTTTCGACGAGGGTGTTGCCGCCTCGCAGCGTACGCATCGCGCGGCCGATGCGGGAGTCGAGGAGATTGTAGAGGAGGACCAGCACCCCGGCGACGATTCCCCAAATGAGGAAATAGATTTGCCAGCCCTCGACGAGGGCGAGCGAGCCGATCGAGATCGGCGGAATGCCCGAGAGGCCGTTGTGGCTGCCAAGTTCGTCGATGTTTCCGAACAGGAAGGCGATCGCCAATCCCCACGCCACCGTGCTCAGCGACAGGAAATGACCCTGCAGACGCAATGTCACGAAACCGAGGATCGCGGCAATACCACACGTCAGAATGATCGCCAGCAGGAGACCGACCCAGGGCGAATAACCGCTCAACGCCGATGTCCAGGCCGTCGTGTAGGCCGCGACGCCGACGAATGCGGCCTGGCCGAAGGATACAATGCCGCCGACCCCCGTGAGCAGCGCGAGCCCGATCGCGGCAAGCGAATAGATACCGATATAGTTCAGGAGCGTGATGCTGAAGGGGTTGAGGACATAAGGGGCCGCCACCAAGCAAAGGATCGCCGCAGCAACCATGAGACGTATCTGCGACCGTGTCATTCCTCGACCTCCTCTTCGGAATGCTCCGAAGCGAGCGACCGCCAAAGCAGGATCGGAATCAGCAATGAGAAAACGATGACGTCCTTGAACGCGCCGCTCTGAAACGATGCGAAGCTTTCGAGAATGCCGACGCCGAGCGATCCCAGCGCCGCGCCCGGATAGCTGGTCATGCCGCCCACGATGGCGCCGACGAAAGCCTTGAGGCCGATCAGGAACCCCGAATCGTAGAAGATCGTGTTCACCGGAGCGATCAGGATGCCGGATACGCCGGCCATCAGCGATCCCAGCAGGTAAGCAATCGTTCCCGAACGAGCCGGTCTAATACCCATCAATCGGGCGCCGGTCCGGTTAATCGCGGTCGCCCGCAGCGCCTTTCCGGTCAGCGTGAAATCAAAAAAGAGAAACAACAGGCCGCTGAACACCATCGCCGCGACGACGATCAGGATTGTCTGTCCGGACACGTGGATTCCCGCGATCTCCATCGAGAAGGCCGTCAATGGTTCGGTCCTGACGCCTTCGGGGCCGAAGAAAAGCAGGCCAAGTCCGACCAGTGCGAAATGGAGCGCCACCGAAACGGTCAACAGCAGGAGAACCGAGGCATCGGCAACCGGGCGGAAGACGATCCGGTCGAGAAGCGGCGAGATAGGCATGATCAGCAGAAGGGCGAGCACGATCCTGACCGCCATGGGGGGATCGTACCGCATTGCCACCCAGACGATTCCAACTGCCATCAGGGGAAGCGCGAGGTAAAAGAACGCTGCTCGCGGCGTCTCGCGGAGCGCTCCCCCGCGCACAAGTGAGACGACCTCCATCAGGCACGCCAGGCACGCGAGGACGATGACAAGTCCGAACGTTCCCGGGACCCTCTTTGTCTCGAGCGCCGCGAGCGTCAGCGCCGTGAACGCGGCGATGTCTCCGAACGGGATGAAGATAACCCGTGTCACGGTGAAAATGAGCACGGTCCCGATCGCCACCAGGGCATATATTGCCCCGGTAGCGATGCCGTCGATCCCGAGGATCGTCGCAATGTCCATCGTCATGCGGTCGGCCGCCCCTGCGTCTGTCCCCCCGACATCGCTCAGGGCTCGTACTTCCAGGCGCCGCTCGTCAGGCGAACCATCACGAGCGAACGCTCATCGACCCCGAGATAGGAGCCGGGCTTGAAGTTGTAGACCGCGTGAACGCCAGGGAGTTCGTTGGTTTTGAGGATTTCGTCGCGCAGGGCTTGGCGGAATTCGACGGTTCCCGGCTTTGCGGTCTTCAGTGCTCGGTCAGCAGCGGTCGTGAAAATCCTCCAGGCATCGAACGAGAGGGCGGAAAATCCGTCCGTGCTCGGGATGCCGTTGGCCTTCTGATAGGCGGCCCGGAAGTCGAGCGAGAGCTTTTTCGCGAAATGGCCGTCCGGTAGCTGTTCGGCCACGATGACCGGACCGGCGGAGAGCAGGATACCTTCCGCCGCCTTGCCGCCGACCCGCACGAAATCCGGATTGACCAGCGCCATCGTTCCGTACGTCGGCCCCTTGTAGCCCCGCTCGGCCAGCGTAAGCAGCGGCAGGGCACCCTGCGTTCCCGATCCTCCAATCAGAACGGCGTCAGGTCGGGCCGCGAGGACCTTGAGGATTTGACCTGTTACCGACGTATCGACACGCGCATAGCGCTCGTTTGTCAGAACCTTGATGCCCCCTTCGGCCTCCGCCGCCTTGGCACCGTTGTAGACGAGGTCGCCCCACGCATCGGAAAACCCGATATAGCCAATGTTCTTCATGCCATCGCGCTTCATGCGATCGGCAACGACCTTGACCAGAAGCGCGGCGGGCTGCGGAATGGAGATGCCCCATTGATCGGCCGCGTTCGGTTGCCCGGTCACCGGGGCAATTGCAATCATCGGAACCTTAAGCTCGGCGGCGACCGCCATCATGGCTATGGTCGAAGGAGCGGTGGCTGTGCCGATCAGCAAGTCGACCTTTTCTTCCTCGACGAGCTTGCGTGCGTTGCGGGTCGCGGCCGACGGATCGGAGCCGTCGTCGAGTTGAATCAGGCGAATCTTCTCGCCGTTGACTTCGCTTTTGTACTCGACGGCCGCGGCGATGCCACGCGCGTACGGAATGCCGATCGAGGAGCCGTTTCCGCTGAGCGACGTCACGAATCCGACCGTGATATCAGCCTGCGCGGCCGAGGCCGCGATGAGGCCGGCGACCAGTGTGGTCAAACCTAGGGTCTTGCGCATTGAATTCCCTTCCTTGAAGGCAGCCGTGACGGGAGTGAAATGTTTTTTCAAGCATTACGTGAGGTGGGTTGCTTCGTTTGCAATCGGCCGCTCGCCCGAGGCGGTTCGCCGTCGGACCTACTGGCGCCTGCTACAACAAATCCGAGACTTCGGACAACAGGCGCCTCCCCTGAAAGCAACTGCGCTTTGAGCCAGATCTCGTCCACGGCCGCCCCTTGCATAAATATGCTTGTGCATATATTTATACGTTTAGTAGTTTGCTGTCAACGAGCTGCTATGTCGCCGAACGCCCAGCCGGTCGAGTGTCAGTAACATATCTTGTGATATTTTACAATTGACGCTCAAATTGTTGTCTGATTGAAATAGATGGATTGATGACGGATGACGCGCCTGCCCAGCCCAATCGGTACCACCGACATGCTCTACGCCTCCGTTTCGGCCGGCAGCGAAAAAGAGCTCGCGCGACCTAGTCCGACGGCACGCCTCAGCAAGCCCGATGACATCGCGTACGCGGAGCGGCCCTTCGCAAGCGCGCCTTCGAGCTTCGTCGACGGCCGGACGCTCCAAGTTTGCGGAGACGCGAGCGCCGGAGCCCCTTCCCTCTGAACAGGAAAGCCTGAAATGCGCATCTTCTGGCAGAGCTTCGTCGATTCAACCACGAGCGCGGCATACCTGGCCAAGCTCGCAGACTATCTCAACGAGATCGCCGCGCCCGGCACCAGTGTGCAGGTCGAGGGATTGTCTCCGCCGGACCGCGATTTCGGCCGGCTGAGCGAATTCCGTTGCGCCGTTCAGGCCGTGGACAACGGCCTCGCGGCAGAGGAGAGCGGCTTCGATGCCTATGTAATGGGACACTTCCAGGATCCCGGGCTGTACGAGCTGCGCTCGGCGCTCTCAATTCCGGCTATCGGCGTTGGCGAGGCGACGCTGCTTGCCGCATCGCAACTTGGCCGCCGCCTCGGTCTTGTCACTCTCGATGCGGCTTTCGAGGTCTGGCACTACGAACAAGCCGATCGATATGGGCTCACCGGACGCGTGACGCAGGTGACCGGCATGGGTTGTCGGCCCGAGGATTTCGGCGCCGCTTTCGCGGGTGACGAAGCCGCGAAGGCCCGCATGCTGAATGACTTCGCCGCTTGCGCCAGGCCGCTCGTCGATGCCGGCGCCGATGTCGTCATCCCCGCCGGCGTGTTGCCCGGTCTGCTGCTCTGCAGCGAGCGCGGAATGAAGATCGGACACGCGCCAGTTGTGAACTGTGCGGCGGTGGCGTTGAAGAGCGCTGAGATGTGGGTGCAACTGCATCGACTCAACGGCACCGAGCCCAGCCGCGGACCGAGCTTCGCACTCGCAACGGATCAAGCTCGAAAGGATTTCCGGGCTCTCGTTGAACGTGGATCGCGGCCAGCTTCCGGAAAACCAGACAACTCATGAGGACACCAGAGATGAAACCCGAAAAGATCCTGTACGAGGCCGAAGTCACCGCGACAGGCGGACGGGACGGCAAGGCCTCGAGTTCCGATGGTCTGCTGTCCGTCTCGCTCTCGCTGCCGAAGGCATTGGGTGGGCCTGGGGGACAGGGTACGAATCCCGAGCAGCTCTTCGCAGCCGGCTATGCGGCTTGTTTCCTCGGCGCCGTGAAGCTTGTGACGCGCACCAGGAAGGTCCCGTTGTCCGATGAGCCGACGGTCACCGCAAAGGTCGGAATGGGCCCCGTCGCGGTCGGCTACGCGCTCGAGGTCGAGCTCAGGGTCTCTTTGCCGGGTGTGGAGAAATCACTCGCCGAGGAAATCGTAGCCGGCGCGCACGAGCGATGCCCTTATTCGAATGCGACACGCGATAATGTCGACGTCACGCTAACGGTAGTCTGAACCCCTCATTATGGAGTAAGAAGACATCCAAGTGCGCAGTTCCATTCGAACACCTTACGACCGCGTCGTATTGGCGGCCCCGGTCACGATCCCCTACGTGCGCTATTCGATCGAAAGCGCGCAGTGGTGGATTGGACGTGCGCTGAAGGCGCTGGTGGAGAATGCCGGGATCACCCCACGCGACATCGACGGGTTCTGCCTCTCCAGCTTCACGGCCGGACCCGACAGCGCAATCGGTCTGACACAGCATTTCGGCCTGTGCGTGCGGTGGCTCGACACGATTCCGCTCGGAGGCGCGAGCGCCATTGCGGCGCTTCGCCGGGCCGCGCGGGCCGTGCAATCGGGCGACGCCGACATCGTGGCCTGCGTGGCGGGCGACACGAACCATGTCGATAGCTTCCGGCACACGCTTGAAAACTTCTCGCGCTTCAATCAGGATGCCGTCTACCCCTACGGCGCCGGGGGCGCCAACGCGAGCTTCGCCCTGATCGCACGAAACTACATGCGCACCTTCGGAGTGACGCGCGAGGACCTGGGAAAAATCGCCGTGTCCCAGCGCGCCAACGCGCTGCGTAACCCCCACGCTCTGATGAAGGCGCCGCTGACGATCGAGCAATACATATCGGCGCGGCCGATCTCGGAGCCGATCCATCTCTTCGATTGCGTAATGCCTTGCGCCGGCGCGGAGGCCTTTCTGGTGATGCGGGAGGATACCGCGGCCTCATTGAAGTTGCCTGCCGCCAGGATTCTCGCCACGATCGAGCGCCATAACGCTTTCGGCAGCGACCCCGTTCAGGTCCGGGGCGGATGGGCGATGGATATCGGCGAACTCTATTCCATGGCTGGTGTGAGGCCGGATGGACTCGACTTCGTTCAGACATATGACGACTATCCGGTCATCTCGATGATGCAGTTCGAGGATCTCGGCTTCTGCCGGAAGGGCGAAGGGCCCGACTTCGTGCGTCACCATGACCTGACGATCGACGGCTCCTTCCCGCACAACACGTCGGGCGGCCAGTTGTCAGTCGGCCAGGCCGGAGCCGGCGGTGCTTATCTTGGCCCTGTCGAAGCGCTGCGCCAGGTTCTCGGGCTTGCAGGACCGACGCAGGTGAAGAATGCCCGTGTCGGTCTCGCGTCCGGTTTCGGCATGATAAACTACGATCGTGGCCTCTCGTCCGGGGCCGCGATCCTCGCAGGACCCGCGTCATGATTGAACCGATCGCAAGGCCGCTCCGGAAGAACCCGCTGAAGCGAACGCGGCTCCCCACGTTACCGCCGCGGGCGCGCAGCCGCACGGCGCATGGCTTCACGGCAGCGGCCGCCGAGGGACGCTTTGTCCTGCAGCGCTGCGGCGCCTGCAGCGAATTCTCCTATCCGGCGCGGGACGCCTGTCCCGTATGTCTTTCAGCGGAACTCTTTTTTGTAGATGCGCCGCGACGCGGCACCCTGCTTTCCGAAACGACCGTGCGCCTGCCGGCTGACGTGCATTTCCGCGAACGCGCGCCATGGCGCATCGGCCTTGTCGGAATGGAATGTGGTCCTACAATGGTGGCTCACCTGCATGCCGATTGCGAAGAAGGATTGCCGGTCTTGATGTCGCTGCAGATAGACAAGAGCGGCCAAGCCGTGGCCTTCGCGCACCCGGAGCATGAGACACCCAATATGGCGGACGAAAGACAATGGCGCGAGATGACGGCTGATCCCAAATTCAGGCGAATTCTCGTGACCAACGGGCGCAGCGCCGTTGGCCAGGAAGCGGTGGCTGCCCTAAAGGCGGCCGGAGCGACGACCGTTTTCGTCGGCATGGCCGATCCCTGGAAGCCGTTCCCCGGCGAGGACGCCTTGCGGGCGCTGCAAGGCGTCCAGATCGTGCCGCTCGATATTGCGGATGAAAAATCCGTCTCCGATCTCGCGGCAGATATCGGCGGAAAGGTCGACATCCTGCTTAACACGACGGAGCACGTCCGTCCGGGCGGGCTTCTGAACCGCCGCGGCGCCAACGTGATGCGCGAGGAGATCGACCAGGCGTATCTTGGTTTCGTACATCTCGCGCAGGCGTTCGGCCCGGTGATGCGGATGCGCGGTGCGGACGGCGTCAACAGCGCCGTCGCGTGGGTGAATATCCTGTCGGTCTACTCGCTCGCAAATTGGCCGGCTTTCGGCGCGTATTCGGCTTCCCAAGCGGCATGCCTGTCCTTGTCGCATTGCCTTCGCGCCGAACTGCGGCCAGGCGGCATAAAGGTCATCAATCTGTTCGCCGGGCCAATCGACACGGAATGGTTCCAGACAGTGCCGCCACCGAAGGTCGCGCCCCGAGCGGTCGCGAATGCAATCGTGTCGGCTCTCAAGAGCGGACGTGAGGACGTGTTCGTGGGCGACGTGGCCGAGGATGTTCGACAGCGCCTGGTCGGTCGACAATCCCAAAGCCGTCGAACGAGAACTCGGCGACTAAATCGCGACACTG
>Ga0137411_1367238_pt1 | contig 10172 bp, 10 predicted proteins | sample CZODoug1_16funga_FD_122058 | JGI IMG/M metagenome (GOLD analysis project Ga0137411, IMG submission 122058) | Vadose zone soil fungal communities from Angelo Coast Range Reserve, California, USA - CZODoug1_16fungal (PacBio error correction) | ecosystem: Environmental > Terrestrial > Soil > Vadose... | reverse complement strand
ATAAGCCAGGTCTCTCCAGATCTAGCACGAATTTCATCTTCGGGTGGCAGCCTGGTTCCCCGTAACGTATGACCAACAGCATGTGCAGTGCCCCGCCACTCAAATCCGTGAGCATCCGCCAGCATTTGGTTTCCTTATACTTTGCAATCAATCGTAATCAGCATCAACACTGCCTTCACCTCACCCTTTCCTTCCGTGACACCTCCGTAGCGATTGATCCCAGATAGCGGTGCATGCTATCGAGATGATCTCCAACCAGAAGTAAACTTCCGAAGGTGTCTCTTGTCGTACCCTACAACTTACGGAAGCCCAACTCCAACTTGGTGCCCAGTCTCTCTCGACTGGATTCCTCTCAAAGGGAATCCTACTATGCCGTACCCAAAGCAGCGCATACGGAAACTGCTCTCCCACAACCCAGCGAAATACGTATCATTACACATCACTCATCATCGTTGCCAGCCCCGAGAACGCCGGTAATCTATCAGACGGGTACGTCAAGTTCCTGCCCGTATAATCCTCTAGCATCGCATACCATTCGCATACAACTTGCTGTATTGTCCTCTGACGGAGTCTGCCCCCTTCTTGAAAGAGTTCGAGGAATGGGGAATGGATCGTTAACTGTGTCATCGGTTTATTCGAATTTCGACGTTCGTCCCGTTGTGATCTGATCGAGCGTCGAGCCGGACACTCACACGAAATCGCTCCATGCAATCCGATAAAACTTCATCCTACGTAGCTTATCGTTCGTCTTGCCAGAAGAACTTCTTGGAATGTCCACCTCGCCGGACAAGTGGCTTTCGCCTAAACTGTGTGGATCGCTACGGACATCTGCCTTCGTCGAAGAACGGGAATTGTGCAAGGCGAGCATACAGGGCGCGCTCTTTCCCGTCTCGTCAACGTAAGTTAAATGTAACTTTCCGATGCCATATAACAACCGTCTGTGCAACCTGCTCCTCCAGTGCAGCGATCACCACAACGGCCGCCGTTAAATATTGCTCATCCGCGAACTGCCAACTGCAATCTGCAGGCGAATCTTTGCAATATACAGAGAGAATCGATCCAGATATATCTAATCCCAAGTTTCTAGTAATCATAACAGAGTCGTAAAGTGTTTCGGTAGCAAATCGAGAGGAATTTTCTTTCTGTAAGCTTTATATCGAGAAAGAGGAGCTTCACGTCTTCGGAGCTGAGTTCATCGCCCCAGCGTATGTCAGAGCCGCGTTAATGGCATCACGCCGTCATGTTCGACGAGCTTTATGGGCCACCATCGACACCCGCGCTCGATGACACTTTTGGGGAGGGTGGAGCTCATCTGAATAGCAGGTCGCATTTCACCAGTGCGTTCCATGCAGTCTTTTATCCAGGCCCTTGACGCGCCTCGAAAACAATCGTCTGAGGAGCTGTCGATTGATACATCTCTTGCAGGAGCGACTAGAGACCACGGCGACGGGTCATCTGAAAGTATTGTAGTACTTGCAAGACAGCTAGATGAAGGTCGGCACTTGGATTGGAGAGGACGGGAACGTAATTTTACTGGGTGTTCGTATAGTTCAATAATAGTATCTGGTTCCCCGTATAAATCGCAAATCTAAATTGCTCATCCGGATCCGTCTTCACACATATTTATGGCAGGCGCCACAGAATTCTTTTCAAACCCGCCCGTCGCCTTGATACAATCGAACTAAAACAGCATCCATTCCTCGCAGCCTCAAGCAGCTTACTCGTGCGGTATCTCTCCATCGGATTGTAGTAAACACCTGGCCTTTGCGGGGTGATCCGCGTGCATGAATCGTTCCTCGCATATTGCACAGGTGTGAGTACTGCTGAAATGAGGTTGAGGAGGTCGAAAATGGAATCTGCTGTAATGGAGACCTGCGCGGAGCATCGGGACCGCCCTAGGCTGTCGGAGAAGGTCGACTGCCTCTGAGAGAATTCCCATATTGTTACCAGAAATCTGGAGAGGCTTTAGGGCCCGATCCCGGTGGAGTAGGCTGAGATCATTGAAAATTCGCGGCATCGGTGCGGGAGCGGAGCTCCACGCGCTGATGGCTCGAGTGAGGCGTGAATGGCGGGCAAGCGATTCGAGGACCTGATAATGTTTAGGAACAGTCAATGAAAATGCAACTGATGTTGCACAGCAGATGAGCAACGAGATCGAGGATCCAGGGGCTTATGTACCCCATTTTCGATAATTTAACCGTTGGGGACAAACCATCAGAAGACCCTGTAACCCTCATGGACGCCGGATGGGAGGTGCTTCTGCTGCGATGGCAAGGATAATGGGTCTGAAGTGACGAGGCTCCGGCACAGTACCGAAGAGGGGAACGTTTGCCTTGGATTTGCGTGGATGTTGCAGAGGATGCAGTCAGCGGAAGCAGTGGAGAAGCGAACTTTCCAGCCCCCTGGTTCTGGACGCCTCTTAGCGCACTACGAGTGTCACCCAGAGCCTCACCAGGCCTGAGTGATCGACATCCCTAATGCTTCAATTAAAGCAAGTAAGTAGGTCGCGTTAAAAATAGCTAATTAATTGTACGAAATAGTGCTTCTTATATATAAGAAATTTTTATAGGCTAGATATTGGTTATTAGTTTATAAAGAGGGGCAGTTTAAGGAGGGGTGCGCGAGGGAAGGGGCGGAGTGCTTTTTAGCGCCAAACGCACCTGATTCCTACGAGATGCTAGCGGGAATGGTGCTCAGCCCGCAGGACTAGCCCTAAAACCCACCAGACAGAATTGGTCCCACACCTCCTTCCGAGCATCTACAAGCATCGTTTCCTGTAAAGTCCACTTGGCATTCTCTATGCAGTTGGTGACGAGACCTGGACAGGCGTGTGACCCAAATGAGCATCTTGATAGTCATGGTTACAAAAAGCAAAGAACACGGAAGTAGGAATTATGCAGGGAGAATCCTTATTGTATGCCCGTGTTATCCGGGACGAATAGGTCAAACAAGATAGATATGGGACGTGCAAAGCACACTCATTTGATAACACGAATGTCGAATAATATAATAAGTCGATCTTTCACAGGTTGCATTTGCATCAAGTGAGAAGGGAAAAGAAATGTCCTCTTCTATTTCATATCTCTTCTTTCCTTCTAATTCTAATATATATATATTGATTGTTCCTCTTTACACGTACACTTAATATAATACTCTCTGACAAAACGTTGACTGTCTCGATTCCTGATAAATTTGTAACACACGCAAGGAAATGTTGCCTTCAACCTTTAAGCTTGCAGAGTGAAGGGGTTTTTTTCTCATGATGAGGGAATATTCACGTGATTTGGCGGGGTAAAAAAGGGTCGTTGGGGATTCTCTCAGGGGGTTTCAGGGCAAGCTCCCGAAATCAAGCTGTTCCGAACACAGCAGAGTGTCAAACAAGTAAAACTCCTTAATTCCTCAAATACTTTTTACAGTTCATTGACATTACATATCCATAACCATATCCACGCCACCATATTTATATCCCAGGTATCTCATATAATATCAACAAGAAAACAATCGCCACCATTATCTCCCTACTCCGTATCGAAAACATAATAATTCGCCTCCAAATCACCAGCTTCCTGCTTCGGCTTATCTTGACCACCACACCCACCGAACTCGTAACAATAATCCCGTCCTCACTATTCCATAACGCCTCCGACTTCCCTGGTCAACTCCCCGACATCCTCTCGTGCGAGATGGCCATTGATATCCGCCTCCTCGGCCATCAGCTCAGACTCATCATGTTACTCCTCGCACCGCTTTATATTACTACTCGAAATATGGACAGCTGATGCCTGGGACAGAACTTCTTTCCTGTCCAACGTCGAAAGAGTATAGACTCATATGATCTTTTCTGTCGGTGTATTGGTCGGGAGATGTACTTTGACCAGTAAATTTTCAGCGAAGGAGCGGTTGGCAGCGATGATGGCGAGATCGATCTCGATAGAAGAGATGATGATGAGTTTACCGGAGGGTGTAGTGAGGTCGATATTCTTCTCAACTGCACGAGGACAATGATTCGAAGCATGGAGACGAGAACGACGAGGCTACCGAGACTGGAGAATCCGATGAGGGGTGAGTCGTTTGGGACACTGACTTGGATTTGCCAGAGTGGCCGAATCGGGAGGATGAGGATTGCTATATCAATGAAGGCACTCTTTATCCGAGTCAGGTATGTTCTTTGAAGCGGGAATTGGAAAGACTTACAATACCAGTAGGAGCAAAAGCAGAACAGCACGGTCCACGCATTGGCTGTGGATGTGCAGCTGGGTGGAAGATAGCATCAACGGCATACATTGAAAGATATAGAGAAGACGTGATGATTGAAAAAATGGTATTGAGACCCATGGTTCCGTAAAACCAGGCACCTGAAGGTTCGAGTTTGTGGCAAACGGAGGTAGAAAAGCAGGAAAGCCATTTTGATGACCCAGTGCATCCAGATATAATAAATTTCTTCAGCAAAAGAGCCTGCGAGCATTAGCAATTCTTGAACAGGACTTTAGTCAGGGGAATATGCTGACGTATGCAAGATTTGTGAGCCACTCGGGGTGGGTTGTGAGAACGGTCGTCAAATGTAGCCCGGCGCCATAGTGAGGAAGTAATACAGAATAAATTGTTGGCCGGCGTTGAAAAACTGTGTCTTCAGTCAGAACTTGATTCCCAACAATGTGCTGGAACGTACTAAGATAAAAACATGCACCAATCGTCCAACCAAAACTCCTGACGAGGTGCCCCGTGCGTATATTCGAAGCAAGGTTGTTATAGAGAGATGAAGAAGAATATGGACACGACTGCATAACTATGGGTTGTAATGATTCAAACATAGTGAGGATGTTAAGATGGTAGCCGAAAGGGTCGTGTCAATGTTGAATACACAAATTGATTTAAGACCTAAATTTGGAAAAGTTCCGAGTCTCAGTGGCAGTCGGGATATATATCTGTCGTGCTTACATGATTGAAGCTTCGCGAGCTGACACGAAAGTATTGTGTCCGCTCGCGGAGATGCTGCAGCAACTTCAATGATAGCACGACGATATATATCCCGACTGCCACTGAGACTCGGAACTTTTCCAAAATTTAGGTCTTAAATCAATTTGTGTGATTCAACATGACACGACCCTTTCGGCTACCATCTTTACATCCTCACTATGTTTAATCATTACAACCCATCAGTTATGCAGTCCGTTCCCTATTCTTCTTCTTCTCGTCTATTAACAACCTTGCTTCGAATATTACGCACGGGGCTACCTCGTCAGGAGTTTTGGGTTGACGATTGGTGATGTTTTTATCTAGTACGTTCCAGGCCACATTGTTGGGATCAAGTTCTGGACTGAAGACACAGTTTTCTCCAACGCCGGCCAACAATTTATTCTGTATACTCCTCCACTATGCGCCGGGCTACATTTGACGACCGTTCTCACAACCCACCCCGAGTGGCTCACAATCTTGCATACGTCAGGATATGTCCCCTGCTAAAGTCCTGTCAGAATTGCTAATTGCTCGAGGCTCTTTTTGCTGAAGAAATTTATTATATCTGGATGCACTGGGTCATCAAAAATGGCTTTCCTGCTTTTCTACCATCCGTTTGCCACAACTCGAACCTTCAGTGCCTGGTTTACGAACCATGGTCTCAATACCATTTTTCGATCATCACGTGGCTTCTCTATATCTTTCAATGTATGCCGTGGATGCTATCTTCACCCAGCTGGCACATCCACAGCCAAATGCGTGACCGTGCTGTTCTTGCTTTTGCTCCTACTGGATTGTAAGTCTTTCCAATATCCCGCTTCCAAAGAACATACTGACTCGTGGATAAGAGTGGCCTTCATTGATATAGCAATCCTCATCTCCCGATTCGCCACTCTGGCAAATCCAAGTCAGTGTCCGCAAACGACTCACCCTCATCGGGATTCTCAGTCTCGGTAGCCCGTCGTTCTCGTCTCCATGCTCGACATTGTCTCGTGCAGTTTGAGAAAACATATCGACCTCACCTACACCCCGGTAAAATCATCATATCTCTTCTATCGAGATCGATCTCGCCATCATCGCTGCCAACGGCTCCTTCGCTGAAAATTTACTGGTCAAAGTACATCTCCGACCAAATACACCGACGAGAAAAGATCAATATGAAGTCTATTACTCTTCGACGTGGAAGGAAAGAGGTTCGTCCAGCATCGAGCTGTCATATTTCGAGTAGTAATAAAAGCGGTGCGAGGAGTAACATGATGAGTCCTGAGCTGATGGCCGAGAGGCGGATATTGGCAATGCCATCTCGCACGAGAGGATGCTCGGGGAGTTGACCAGGGAAGTCAGGAGGCGTTATGGATAGTGAGACGGGATTATGTTACGGTTCGGTGGGTGTGGTGGTGCAAAGATAAGCCGAAGCAGGAAGCTGGGTGATTTGGAGGCGAATATTATGTTTCGATACGGAGTAGGGAGATAATGGGTTGGCGATTTGTTTTCTTGTTGATATTAAATGAGATACCCTGGGATATAAATATGGTGGCGTGATATGGTTATGATTGTAATGTCAATGAACTGTAAAGTATTTGAGGAATTAAGAGTTTTACTTGTTTGACACTCTGGCTGTGTTCGGAACAGCTTGAATTCGGGACGCTTGCCCTGAAACCCCCTGAGAAGAATCCCCAACGACCCTCTTTTTACCCCGCCAAATCACGTGAATTTCCCCTCATCATGAGAAAAAAAACCCCTTTCAACTCAAGCAAGCTTAAAGGTTGAGGCACATTTCCTTGCGTGTGTTACAAATTTATCAGGAATCGAGACAGTCACGTTTGTCGAGAAGTATTATTAAGTGTACGTGTAAAGAGAACAATAATATATATATATTAGAATTAGAAGAAAGAAGAGATATGAAAATAGAAGAGGACATTCTTTTCCCTTCTCACTGATGCAAATGCAACCTGTGAAAGATCGACTTATTATATTAGTCGACATTCGTGTTATCAAATGAGTGTGCTTTGGCACTTCCATATCTATCTTGGTGACCTATTCGTCCGGATACACGGCATACAATAAGGATTCTCCCTGCATAATTCCTACTTCCGTGTTTCTTTGCTTTTGTAACTCATGACCTACAAGATGCTCATTTGGGTCACACCGCCTGATCAGGTCTCGTCACCAAACTGCATAGAGAGAATGCCAAGTGGACTTTACAGGAAACGATGCTTGTAGATGCTACGAGAAGGAGGTGTGGACAATTTCTGTCTGGTGGGTTTTAGGGCTAGTCCTGCGGGCTGAGCCGACATTCCGCTAAAGCATCTCGGTAGGAATCAGTGCGTTTGCGCTAAAAAGCACTCCGCCCCCTTCCCTCGCCACCCCTCCTAGAACTGCCCCTCTTTATAAACTAATACCACATATCTAGCCTATAAAAATTTCTTATATATAAGAAGCACTATTCGTCAATTATTAGCCTATTTTAACGCGACTACTTACTTGCTTTAATTGAGCATTAGGGATGTCGATACTCAGCCTGGTGAGGCTCTGGGTGACACTCGTAGTGCGCTAAGAGGCGTCCAGAACAGGGGGCTGGAAAGTCGCTTCTCCACTGCTTCGCTGACTGCATCCTCCTGCAACATCCCACGCAAATCCAAGGCAAACGTTCCCCTCTTCGGTACTGTGCGGACCTCGTCAACTTTCAGACCCTTATCCCTTGCCATCGCAGCAGAAGACACCTCCCATCCGGCGTCATGAGGGTTTACAGGGTCTCTGATGGTTTTGGTCCCAACGGTTAAAATATCGAAAATGGTTGGTACATAAGCCCCTGATCCCTCGATCTCGTGCCTCATCTGCTGTGCAACATCAGTTCGCATTTTCATTGACTGTTCCTAAACCATTATCTCAGTCCTGAATCGCTGCCGCCATTCACGCCTCACTCGAGCCATTCAGCGGTGGAGCTCCGCTCCCCACCGATGCCGGATTTTTCAATGATTCTCAGCCTACTCCACCGGATCCGGGCCCTCAAAGCCTCTCCAGAGTTCTGGTAACAATATGGAGAATTCTCTCAGAAGGCCAGTCGACCTTCTCCGACAGCCTAGGCGTCCCGATGCTCCGCGCAGGTTCTCCATTCAGCCAGATCCATTTTCGACCTTCCTCACCTCATTTCAGCATACTCACACCTGTGCATATGCGAGACTAGTCATGCACGCGTCACCCGCAAAGGCCAAGGTGGTTTACTACATCCGATGGAGAGATACCGCACGAGTAAGCTGCTGAGCTGCCGAGAATGGATGCTGTTTTAGTTCGATTTGTATCAAGGCGACGGCGGGGTTTGTAAAGAATCTGTGGCGCCTGCTATAAGTATGGTGAAGACGGATCCGGATGACAATAGATTTTGCGATTTATACGGGGAACCAGATACTATTATTGAACTATACGAACCCCAGGTAAAAAATTACGTTCCCGTCCTTCTCCAATCCCAAGTGCGCGACCTTCATCTAGCTGTCTTGCAAGTACTAACAATACTTCTCAGATGACCCGTCGCCGTGGTCTCTGTCGTCCTGCAAGAGATGTATCAATCGACAGCTCCTCAGACGATTGTTCGAGCGCGTCAAGGCTGCTAAAAGACTGCATGGAAACGCACGTGAAATGCGACCTCGACTATTCAGATGAGCCTCCCACCCTCCCAAAAACGTGTCATCGACGTCGTTCGATGGTGGCCCAATAAAGCTCGTCGAACATGACGGCATGAATGCCCGTTACGCGGCTCTGACATACTGCTGGGGGATGATACTCAGCTCCGAGACGTGAAGCTCTTCTTTCTCGATATGAAGCTACAAGAAGAAATCCTCTCGATTTGCTACCGGAAAACACTTTACGACTCTGTATGATTACTAGGAAACTTGGGATTAGATAATCTGGATCGATTCTCTCTGTTATATGCAAGATTCGCCTGCAGATTGGCAGGTTGGCAGTTCGCGGATGAGCAATATTTTACACGGCGGCCGTTGTGGTGATCGCTGCACGGAGGAGCAGGTTGCACAGACGGTGTTATATTGGCAATCGGAAAAAGTTACATTTAACTTACGTTGACGAGAACGGAAAGAGCGCGCCCTGTATGCTCGCCTTGCAAATTCCCGTTCTTCGACGACAGGCAGATGTCCGTAGCGATCCACACAGTTTAGGCGAAGCCACTTGTCCCGGCGAGGGTGGCCATTCCAAGAAGTTCTTCTGGCAAGACGAACGATAAGCTACAGTAAGGATGAAGTTTTATGGGATTGCATGGAGCGGATTTCGTGTGAGTGTCGGCTCGACGGCTCGATCAGATCACAACGGGACGAACGTCGAAATTCGGAATAAACCGATGACACAGTTAACGATCATTCCCCTTCCTCGAACTCTTCAGAAGGGAGGCAGACTCCGTCAGAGGACAATACAGCAAAGTTGTATGCGAAGTGTATGCCGATGCTAGAGGATTATAAGGGCAGGAACTTGACGTACCCGTCTGATAGATTACCGGCGTTCTCGGGGCTGGCAACGATGATGAGTGATGTTGTAAATGATACGTATTTCGCTGGTTGTGGGAGAGCCAGTTTCCGTATGCGCTGCTTTGGGTACGGCATAGTAGGATTCCCTTTGGAGGAATCAGTCCGAGAGGAGACTGGGCACCAAGTTGGATTGGCTCCCGTAAGTGTAGGGTACGACAAGAGGACACCTTCGAGTTTACTTCTGGTGTGGAGATCATCTCGATAGCTGCACCGCTATCTGGGATAATCGCTACCGGGAGTGTCACGGAGGAACTAGGTTGCAAGGCCCAGTCTCTTGTTGATGCCTGATACGTGCCATTTGCAAAAGTATAAAGACAACAATTGCTGGCGTCTTCGAGTTAAGCTATGAGGGGACCGGCACTGACTTTCGCGTCTAAGTGCTCTAAATACGAGATACTGGTTGAAGTCAGTGGAGCAGCTTTTAGAGCAGTAGTTGCCGATCAAGCCAGCAATTTTGCTCAGCAATACTGCATCAATCTCACGATGCTGGATATAACACATCGACATTCTTCCTGAAATGCAAGCCGGCGTCATACTCGATACTCTAAACGGGGAACAGGCCCTGCCAGCCGAATAGTCTCCTCTTATTTATTCGGCCGTTCTGAGAGCTTCTAATCAGAAGAGAAAGACTCTCTCCTCACATTCGGCCATCATATCTCTTATATCAAGCGATATTCTCTT
>Ga0137411_1306858_pt1 | contig 10233 bp, 12 predicted proteins | sample CZODoug1_16funga_FD_122058 | JGI IMG/M metagenome (GOLD analysis project Ga0137411, IMG submission 122058) | Vadose zone soil fungal communities from Angelo Coast Range Reserve, California, USA - CZODoug1_16fungal (PacBio error correction) | ecosystem: Environmental > Terrestrial > Soil > Vadose... | reverse complement strand
CAGAAGAATCTCAAAGCGTTTTTGTCGGAGACACTCAAACTCTATGGTTGATCTGGAACACGATTGTCGCATCGCAAGTAATGAATCCGGCCGGTCTACGATCAGACCAGTGTTGACATTTTCCGCAAAGGATTACACTTGTTCCGCGCGTACCGGGCGAATCATGAAGTTCGAACGGATTTCTCGCTGTGTATGAAGAATCCAGCGATGAAGCACCAAACCGCTCGACGCGATGATTGAGCAAGACATCATTTGCCGCCGTCTGACGCAGGGTGAAAAGGTGAGACATCCTCGAGATGACGCCCCGCCAGCATTTCACCGAACCGCCGCCGCGATATACGGAAGCGTCCTCTGGTCAAGATCTCGAGAAAAGGTATCGGCCGCCCGTCGACCTACGCGACCATTCTCACCACGATTCAGGATCGCGAGTCGTGAACGAAAGATCAGGGAAAATTCAGGCCCACCGAGCTTGGTCACGTCGTGACGAGCATGCTCGTCAACACTTCGAAGACATATTCGACGTCCATACAGGGCTCGCATGGAGGAAGAGGGCTGGACGAGGTCGAAGAAGGAAAAGATGAACGTGGGGTCGAGCGCGTCGCCGAGTTTCTACAAAAAGTTCGAGAAGGGATTCTAAAGCAAGCTTCGAAGATACATGGAGAACCTTGAAGAAGCAAGAGATCCCGCACGGACGAAAGTCTGCGAAAAGTGCGGCACCCGATGGTCATCAAAGTGGGGCCAATTCGGACGCTTCATGGCGTGTTCCGGGTAATCCGGCGTGCAAGAACACGAAGGAAATCACATAGCGAGGAAGCTCCGAAGGAAGGGAGGCTTCGCCGAGTCCTAAGAGCCAGCCTTGCGAGAATTGCGGGGAAACCTTAATGGCGCCTTAGCGCGGGCGGTTGGGACAGTTTCTCGCTTGCAACGGGTTATCCCGGAATGCAAGACGCACGCGCAAGATCGCGGCCGGCACCAGGACTCCGAAGAAAACCCGATGTCGCGACTCGACGAGACCTGCCCGCAAATGTGGCCAGGCAAAGCTGATGTTGAAGAAGGCCGCTTCGGGCGAATTCATTTCCTGCGGCAAATTATCGCGAAATGCAAATACATCAAGCCCAAGACGGTCGGCGTCCCAATGTCCGAAGCCCTGGATGCGGCGCGTGATTGGATCGAACGCTCGGTGAAAGCCGGCAAGGTTTTCTATCGGCTGCGCTGAAATATCCCATTGCGATTTTCGTCTTGGGAACAAGCCCGTTCCTGAGCATGCCCACAGTGCGGCGCGCCGTTTCTCTGGAGAAATCCATCCACCAAGCGCGAAGGCCTTGGTCCGACTACTGTGCAACGAGGAATCCCTGTCATTACAAGATTTCTGTAGAAAGCCGAAAAGGTGTCGTAGCCGAGGAAGCCGGAAGCTTCTGGCTTCTGGCTCCTCCCGAAATAATGTCTTCCCATTGATGCTCGCTTATCTTTAACTCTCTTCACCAACGAGTACGGTCCATCCGGTACGATCTCGGAAATATGCGGAACTCTTGCTGAGGCGGCTGGGGAACCCGCAAAAGAACTTTCCGTTCGGTTTTGATCGTTTTGCCGGCACCAACGGTAAGGGTTCCGTCGCGAGCTTCTATTTTCTCTCTTCAATGATGCCGAGGCAGGACTCATATACGTCGCCGCATCTTCGTGCGGCTGAATGAGCGGATCCGGATCGGCGAGCGCGAAATTCCGATTCTGAGCTAAGGGAAGTCTTAAGTCGTTAGACGCACTGTGGCTACAACCAAGACTCTGCTCTACCGCCGACCTATTCGAAATCGTGACGGCAATGGCGTTTCCTATACTTTCGCGATCGTGTAAGTTCGAGTCTTGAAAAGTCGGACTTGGCGGCCGGCTGCGACGGCAAACCAAACATCGTTGATCAAGATGTATCGGTCATCATAAGCATCGCGATGCGATCACCAGGAAATTTCGGGAATCACGAGGGAAGAGATCGCGGCGGAGAAAGCCGGAATTAGTTAAAGGTAGAGAGCCCGTGTTATCGGACCTATTCGATCTGCCTGGCATCGAGAGCAGGCTGGCGCGCGCACTGATCCGCGCCGGCCGATCTGGACTTCGCGGCAGTACCGGCCTTCAACCCCGGCTTCTGGGCCGGCATCAGTTTGGAAAAACGCCGCAGTCGCGATTCGAGCCGGCGGAGTGGCCCTGGCCCTGGATCAGGCCGATATTTGTCCGCGGCGTCAATACGCCACATGGCCCGGTCGTCTGCGAAAGAATCGGCGGTTCTCTTGGACGGCGCGCCGAACACTGTGGCCGCAGTGAAGGCGCTGGCGCATTTCTCGAGGAGCTCATCCGCGGTAGGCGTGTGATGCCATCTTCGGCGCGATGGCGGACAAAGCAAGTACGAAGAGATGGTCGCGCAAAACTGGAAAGCGCACGCGCAGCAATTCATTTTTTACGAAGCCGCAAAGCAGCCGCGCCAAAAGATCAAGTGGATCTGCGAAAACGTCGTTCCCGGTTTCGCATGCAGAAATCCACGGTTGCCGAAGCGATTTCGTATGCCCCGGACACAATGCATCCGGCGGCCTCCACCATTCTCATTTGCGGTTCTCTCTACTTGATAGGCGAAGCGCGCAGCTGCTAGAGTAGCGGCGATGGCGAAAGCGCCGGTGCATGGTCCGGGCATACGAAATGCTTCGGCAACCGGTGGGATTTCCTGCTGCGAACCGGGAACGAGTTTTCGCAGATCCATTGGATCTTTTTGCGCGGACTGCTTTGCGCTTCGTAAAAATGGAATTGCTGCGCGTGCGCTTTCAGTATGGCGACCATCTCTTCGTACTGCTTGTCGCCATCGCGCCAAGATGATCCACACGCCTCCGGATGAAGCTCCTCGAGAAATGCCGCCAGCGCCTTCACTGCCGGCCACATTGTGCGCGCCGTCCAAAAGAAACCGGCCGATTCTTTCGAGACGACCGGCCAATGTGGCGGTATTTGACGCCGCGGACAATATCGGCCTGATCCAGGGCCAGGCATCGCCGCTCGAATCGCGACTGCGGCGTTTTCCAACTGATGCCGGCCCAGAAGCGGGTTGAAGGCCCGGGTATGCGCGAAGTCCAGTGCCGGCGCGGATCAGGCGCGCGCCAGCCTTGGTTCGAATGGCAGGCAGATCCGAAGTAGTCGATAACAACGGGTCTCTACTTTAATAATTACGCGGCTTTCTCCGCGCGATCTCTTCCCTCGTGTTCCCCAGAAATTCCTGGTGATCGATCGCGATGCTTGTGATGACCGATACATCTTGATCAACGATGTTGGTTGCGTCCAGCCGGCCGCCAAGTCGACTTCAATGGACTGCGAACTCACACGATCGCGAAAAGTATAGGAAACGCCATTGCCGTCACGATTTCGAAGTAGGTCGGCGGGTGAGCAGAGTCTTGGTTGTAGCCACCAGTGCGTCTAACGACTTCAAGACTTCCCTTAGGTCAGAATCGGATATTCGCGCTCGCCGATCCGGATCGCTCATTCAGCCGCACGAGATGCGGCGACGTATAGAGTCCTGCCTCCGGCATCATTGAAGAAGAAGCTTCGCGACGGAACCCTTACCGTTGGTGCCGGATCAAAACCGAACGAAAGTTCTTTTGCGGGTTCCCCAGCGCCTCAGCCAAGAGTCCGCATATTTCCGAGATCGTACCGGATGGACCGGTACTCGTTGGTGGAGAGAGTAAAGATAAGCGAGATCAATGGAAGACATTTTTGGGGAGGAGCCAGAAGCCAGAAGCTTCCGGCTTCCGGCTACGACACCTTTTCGGCTTCTACAGAAATCTTGTAATGACAGGATTCCTTCGTTGCAGTAGCGGACAAGGCCTTCGCGCCTTGGTGGCATTTCTCCAAGAGAAACGGCCGCCGCACTGTGGGCATGGCTCAGGAACGGGCTTGTTCCAAAGGACGAAAATCGCAATTGGGGATATTTCAGGCGCCCGTAGAAAACTTGCCGCGTTTCGACCGGCGTTCGATCAATTCACCGCCGCATCCAGGCTTCGGACTGGGACGCCGACCGTCTTGGGCTTGATGTATTTGCATTCGGATAAATTGCCGCAGGAAATGAATTCGCGAAGCGGCCTTCCTTCAACATCAGCTTTGCCTGCCATATTGCGGGCAGGTCTCGTCGAGCGCGACATCGGTTTCTCGGAGTCCTGGTGCCGGCCGCGATCTTGCGCGTGGTCTTGCATTCCGGATAACCCGTGCAAGCGAGAAACTGTCCCAAACCGCCCGCGCTTAAGCGCCATTGGTTTCCCGCAATTCTCGCAAGGCTCGGGCTCGACTCGGCTGAAGCTCGCCTTCCTTCGGAGCTTCGTCGCTGGGATTCCTTCGTGTTCTTGGCACTCCGGATACCGGAACACGCCATGAAGCGTCCGAATTGGCCCACTTGATGACCATCGGGCTGCCGCACTTTCGCAGACTTCGTCCGTGGGATCTCTTGCTTCTTCAAGTTCTCCATGTTCTTCGAAGCTTGCTTTAGATCCTTCTCGAACTTTTTTTGTAGAACTCGGCGAGCGCTTCGACCCACGTCATCTTTCCTTCTTCGACCTCGTCCAGCTCTTCCTCCATGCGAGCCGTGTATTGGACGTCGATATGTCTTCGAAGGTGTATTGACGAGCATGTCGGTCACGACGGTGCCAGCTCGGTGGGCCTGAATTTTCCCTGATCTTCGTCACGTACTCGCGATCCTGAATCGTGGTGAGAATGGTCGCGTAGGTCGACGGGCGGCCGATACCTTTTCTTCGAGGATCTTGACCAGAGACGCTTTCCGTATATCGCGGCGGCGGTCGGTGAAATGCTGGCGGGGCGTCATCTCGAGGAGTCTCACCTTTTCACCCTGCGTCAACGGCGGCAAAGTGATGTCTTGCTCATCATCCGGTTCGAGCGGTTTGGTGTCTTCATCGCTGGATTCTTCATACACAGCGAGAAATCCGTCGAACTCTCATGATTCGCCCGGACGCGCGGAACAAGTAATCCTTTGCGGAAATGTCAACACTGGTCTGATCGTAGACCGCCGGATTCATCTGCGATGCGACGAACGTGTCCAGATCAACCGATAGAGTTTGAGCTGGTCTCCCGACAAAAACGCTTTGAGATCTTCTGGATCTCTCTCACAACAACAAAAACGGAGGAAAAAAAAAAGGAAAAGGGGAAAAAGGAGGGAGAGGGAAAATTCAAAAGAAAAAAAAAAAAGAAAAAAAAAAAAAAAAATCCTTTTCCAAGCGTTTTTGTCGGAGACCAGCTCAACTCTATCGGTTGATCTGGACACGATTCGTCGCATCGCAGATGAATCCGGCGGTCTACGATCAGACCAGTGTTGACATGTCGCCAAGGATTACTTGTTCCGCGCGTCCGGCGATCATGAAGTTCGACGGATTTCTCGCTGTGTATGAAGAATCCAGCGATGAAGACACCAAACCGCTCGAACCGGATGATGAGCAAGACATCACTTTGCCGCCGTTGACGCAGGGTGAAAAGGTGAGACTCCTCGAGATGACGCCCCGCCAGCATTTCACCGAACCGCCGCCGCGATATACGGAAGCGTCTCTGGTCAAGATCCTCGAAGAAAAAGGTATCGCCGCCGTCGACCTACGGACATTTCCACACGATTCAGGATCGCGAGTACGTGACGAAAGATCAAGGGAAAATTCAGCCCACCGAGCTTGGCACCGTCGTGACCGACATGCTCGTCAAACACTTCGAAGACATATTCGACGTCCAATACACGGCTCGCATGGAGGAAGAGCTGGACGAGGTCGAAGAAGGAAAGATGACGTGGTCGAAGCCGCTCGCCGAGTTCTACAAAAAGTTCGAGAAGATCTAAAGCAAGCTTCGAAGAACATGGAGAACTTGAAGAAGCAAGGATCCCCACGGACGAAGTCTGCGAAAAGTGCGCAGCCCGATGGGTCATCAAGTGGGGCCAATTCGGACGCTTCATGGCGTGTTCGGGTATCGGAGTGCAAGAACCGAAGGAAATCACAAGCGACGAAGCTCCGAAGGAAGCGAGGCTTCAGCCGAGTCCGAGCCCGAGCCTTGCGAGAATGCGGGAAACCATGGCGCTTAAGCGCGGGCGGTTTGGACAGTTTCTCGCTTGCACGGGTTATCCGGAATGCAAGACCACGCGCAGATCGCGCGCCGGCACCAGGACTCCGAAGAAACCCGATGTCGCGCTCGACGAGACCTGCCCGCAATGTGGCCAGGCAAAGCTGATGTTGAAGGAAGGCGCTTCGGGAATTCATTTCCTGCGGCAAATTATCCGAAATCAAATACATCAAGCCCAGACGGTCGGCGTCCCATGTCCGAAGCCTGGATGCGGCGATGAATTGATCGAACGCCGGTCCGAACAACGCGGCAGGTTTTCTACGGCTGCCTGAAATATCCCAATTGCGATTTCGGTCCTTTGGAACAAGCCCGTTCCTGAGCCATGCCCACAGTGCGGCGCGCCGTTTCTCTTGGAGAAATCCACCAGCCCGCGAAGGCCTTGTCCGCTACTGACAACGAGGATCCTGTCATTACAAGATTGCTGTAGAGCCGAAAAGGTGTCGTAGCCGGAGCCGGAAGCTTCTGGCTTCTGGCTCCTCCCCAAAATGTCTTCCATTGATCTCGCTTATCTTTCTCTCCCACCAACGAGTACCGGTCCATCCGTACGATCTCCGGAAATATGCGGACTCTTGCTGAGGCGCTGGGAACCCGCAAAAGAACTTTCGTTCGGTTTTGATCGCCGGCATCCAACGGTAAGGGTTCCGTCGCGAAGCTTCTCTCTTCAATGATGCCGGAGGCAGGACTCTATACGTCGCCGCATCTCGTGGCGGCTGAATGAGCGGATCCGGATCGGCGAGCGCGAAATATCCGATTGACTAAGGGAAGTCTTTGAAGTCGTTAGACGCACTGTGGCACAACCAAGACTCTGCTCTACCCGCGACCTACTTCGAAATCGTGACGGCAATGCGTTCCTATACTTCGCGATCGTGTGAAGTTCGCAGTCCTTGAAGTCGGACTTGCCGGCCGGCTGGACGCAACCAACATCGTTGATCAAGATGTATCGGTTCATCACAAGCATCGCGATCGATCACCAGGAATTTCTGGGGAACACGAGGGGAAGAGATCGCGGCGGAGAAAGCCGGGAATTATTAAAGGTAGAGAGCCCGTTGTTATCGGACCTACTTCGGATCTGCCTGCCATTCGAGACAAGGCTGGCGCGCGCCTGATCCGCGCCGGCGATCTGGACTTCGCGCAGTACCCGGGCCTTCAACCCCGGCTTCTGGGCCGGCATCAGTTGGAAAACGCCGCAGTCGCGATTCGAGCGGCGGAGTGCCTGCCCTGGATCAGGCCGATATTTCCGCGGCGTCAATACGCCACATGGCCCGGTCGTCTCGAAGAATCGGCCGTTTCTTTTTGGACGGCGCGCACAATGTGGCCGCAGTGAAGGCGCTGGCGGCATTTCTCGGGGCTTCATCCGGAGGCGTGTGGATCATCTTCGCGCGATGGCGGACAAGCAGTACGAGAGATGGTCGCCATACTGAAAGCGCACGCGCGCAATTCATTTTACGAGGCCGCAAAGCAGCCGCAAAAAGATCCAATGGATCTGCGAAAACTCGTTCCCGGTCGCATCGCAGAATCCACGGTTGCCGAAGCGATTTCGTATGCCGACACATGCACCGGCGGCTCATTCGCCATCGGTCCGCTACTGCTAGGCGATGCTGCGCGCTCGCCATGCAGTAGAGTACCGCATGATGGTGGAGCGCCGGTGCATGTGTCCGGGCATACCGAATCGCTTCGGCAACCGTGGATTCTGCATGCGAACCGGGAACGAGTTTTCGCAGATCCATTGGATCTTTGCGCGGCTGCTTTGCGGCTTCGTAAAAATGAATTGCTGCGCGTGCGCTTTCAGTATGGCGACCATCTCTTCGTACTGCTGTCCCGCCATCGCGCCGAAGATGATCCACACGCCTCCGGGATGAAGCTCCTCGAGAAAATGCCGCCAGCGCCTTCACTGCGGCCACATTGGCGGCCGTTCAAAAGAAACCGGCCGATTCTTTCGAGACGACCGGGCCATGTGGCGGTATGACGCCGCGGACAATTATCGGCCTGATCCAGGCCAGGCACTCCGCCGCCGAATCGCGACTGCGGCGTTTTCCAACTGATGCCGGCCCAGAAGCCGGGTTGAGGCCCGGGTACTGCCGCGAGTCCAGATCGCCGGCGCGGATCAGGCGCGCGCCAGCTTGTCTCGAATGGCAGGCAGATCCGAGTAGGTCCGATAACAACGGGCTCTCTCCTACATCCGGCTTTCTCGCCGGATCTCTTCCTCGTGTTCCCCAGAAATTCCTGGTGATCGATCGCGATGCTTGTGATGACCGATACATCTTGATCAACGATGTGGTTGCGTCCAGCCGGCCGCCCAAGTCGACTTCAAGGACTGCGAACTTCACACGATCGCGAAAGTATAGGAACGCCATTGCGTACGATTTTCGAAGTAGGTCGGCGGGTAGAGCAGAGTCTTGGTTGTAGCCAACAGTGCGTCTAACGACTTCAAAGACTTCCCTTAGGTCAGAAATCGGATATTTCGCGCTCGCCGATCCGGATCCGCTCATTCAGCCGACGAGATGCGGCGACGTATAGAGTCCTGCCTCCGGCATCATTGAAGAGAGAAGCTTCGCGAACGGAACCCTTACCGTTGGTGCCGCGATCAAAACCGAACGAAAGTTCTTTTGCGGGTTCCCCAGCGCCTCAGCAAGAGTCGCATATTCCGAGATCGTACCGGATGGACCGGTACTCGTTGGTGAGAGAGTAAAGATAAGCGAGATCAATGGAAGACATTTTGGGGAGGGACCAGAAGCCAGAAGCTTCCGGCTTCCGGCTACGACACCTTTTCGGCTTCTACAGAAATCTTGTAATGACAGGAATTCCTCGTTGCAGTAGCGGACAAGGCCTTCCGCGCTTGGTGGATTTCTCCAAGAGAAAACGGCGTGCGCCGCACTGTGGGCATGGCTCAGGAACGGGCTTGTTCCAAAGGACGAAATCGCAATTGGGATATTTCAGGCAGCCGTAGAAAACCTTGCCGCGTTTCGACGGCGTTCGATCAATTCACCGCCGCATCCAGGCTTCGGACATGGGACGCCGACCGTCTTGGGCTTGATGTATTTGCATTTCGGATAATGCCGCAGGAAATGAATTCGCCGAAGCGGCCTTCCTTCAACATCAGCTTTGCCTGGCCACATTGGCGGGCAGGTCTCGTCGAGCGCGACATCGGGTTTTCTTCGGAGTCCTGGTGCCGGCCGCGATCTTTGCGCGTGGTCTTGCATTCCGGATAACCCGTGCAAGCGAGAAACTGTCCAAACCGCCCGCGCTTAGCGCCATTGGTTTTCCCGCAATTCTCGCAAGGCTCGGCTCGGACTCGGCTGAAGCCTCGCCTTCCTTCGGAGCTTCGTCGCTTGTGATTTCCTTCGTGTCTTGCACTCCGGATACCCGGAAACGCCATGAAGCGTCCGAATTGGCCCACTTGATGACATCGGGCTGCCGCACCTTTTCGCAGACTTCGTCCGTGGGGATTCTCTTGCTTCTTCAAGTTTCTCATGTCTTCGAAGCCTTGCTTTAGATCCTTCTCGAACTTTTTGTTAGAACTCGGCGAGCGCTTCGCCCACGTCATCTTTCCTTCTTCGACCTCGTCCAGCTCTTCCTCCATGCGAGCCGTGTATGACGTCGAATATGTCTCGAAGTGTTGACGAGCATGTCGGTCACGACGGTGCCAAGCTCGTGGCCTGATTTTCCCTGATCTTCGTCACGTACTCGCGATCCTGAATCGTGGTGAGAATGGTCGCGGTAGGTCGACGGGCGGCCGATACCTTTTTCTTCGAGGATCTTACCAGAGACGCTTCCGTATATCGCGGCGGCGGTTCGGTGAAATGCTGGCGGGGCGTCATCTCGAGGAGTCTCACCTTTTCACCCTGCGTCAACGGCGGCAAAGTGATGTCTTGCTCATCATCCGGTCGAGCGGTTTGGTGTCTTCATCGCTGGATTCTTCATACACAGCGAGAAATGCCGTCGAACTTCATGATCGCCCGGACGCGCGAACAAGTATCCTTTGCGGAAATGTCAACACTGTCTGATCGTAGACCGCCGATTCATCTCGATGCGACGAATCGTGTCCAGATCAACCGATAGAGTTTGAGCTGGTCCCCGACAAAAACGCTTGAGATCTTCTGGATCTCT
>Ga0137411_1136231_pt1 | contig 10728 bp, 9 predicted proteins | sample CZODoug1_16funga_FD_122058 | JGI IMG/M metagenome (GOLD analysis project Ga0137411, IMG submission 122058) | Vadose zone soil fungal communities from Angelo Coast Range Reserve, California, USA - CZODoug1_16fungal (PacBio error correction) | ecosystem: Environmental > Terrestrial > Soil > Vadose... | reverse complement strand
GGACAAGATCTCCGGCGATGACTGGAGCTGGATGCTGGAGACGAATCTGGTCGGCACGGTGCGCACGTCGACGGCCTTCCTACCGCACATGACGGCGAGGGGGTCGGGTCACATCGTGAACGTGGTGTCGTACGGCGGATTGGTGGCCAGCGACCCCACGACTTTGCCTTACGACACAGGCGATGCAGCCGTCGCCGCCTTCACCGAGGGTCTGGCGCGCCAGCTCGAAGCCAGCGGGGTGTCGGTCTCGATCTTTTGCCCGGGCGCGAAAGGTCCACGCATCGGGCAGAACACGAGGTCTCGCGGGATCGGGCGCCTTTTCAGCGGTCCGGACAAAGGACAGGACATGTCCCTGCAGCTCGAGCAGCTTGCGGGGGCTTTGATCGAAGGCCTGCATAATCCGCGCTTTCTCATCCTCGGTGACCCTTCCGAGGCCCCGATGTTCAAGGGGCGATGGGAACATCTCGATGCGAGGCCGGTTCGGTGAACGCAGCGCCGGACCTCCTGTCGAGCATCGGAATCTGCGTCGGCGCGGCCGCCCTGCTCGCGCTGATCGGGTGGCGCCTCCGCCAGCCGTTGATCCTCGCTTACCTGGTGACCGGCGTCCTCATCGGACCGAACAAGCCACTCGGCCTGAACCTCGTGCACGACCAGGCGAGCATCGCGACGGTCGCGGAGATCGGTCTCATTCTTCTGCTGTTCATCATCGGGCTGGAGATCGACCTCAAGAAGCTCGCCTCTGCTGGACCGGCGGTGCTGCTCACCGGCGCGCTCCAGGTCCCGATCTGCTTCGCCCTCGGGCTCGGCTTCTTCTACCTGCTCGGCGAGCGCGTGTCGCAGGGCAACTATGCGTTGATCTACCTCGCCGCCTGCATGAGCTTGTCCAGCACGCTGGTCGTGGTCAAGCTGCTCTACGACAAGTTCGAGCTCGACACGCTCCCTGGCCGCATCACGCTGGGGGTCCTCGTGATCCAGGACCTGTGGGCGGTGGCCATGATCGCCGTGCAGCCGAACATCGAGAGCCCCAACATGCTGCCGCTGGCCTTCTCGCTCTGGAAAGGCGCGCTGTTGGTGGTCGGCGGGCTCGCGCTTTCGAAATACGTCCTGCCCTATCTGTTTCGTGCCGTCGCGAAGGTTCCCGAGCTCGTGCTGGTCAGCGCCCTGGCCTGGTGCTTCTTCCTGGCGGGGGTCGCGAGCTACATCGGACTATCGAAGGAGATGGGAGCCCTGATCGCCGGGATCAGCCTCTCGACCTTTCCCTACAACCTGGACGTGATGGCAAAGGCGGTCAGCATCAGGGACTTCTTTGTCACCCTGTTCTTCGTCGCCCTCGGCATGCAGATCCCTCTGCCCAGCGCACACGTCGTGCTGATTGCGCTCGCCGCCTCCGGGTTCGTGATCGTAAGCAGGCTTTGCGTCGTACCGATCCTTTACGCGCTTCGCCTCGGCCTCAGGACCAGCCTGCTGCCGGCAATCAACCTGGCGCAGGTCAGCGAGTTTTCGATCGTGATCGCCTCACTCGGTCTCGCGCGCCAGCCTCCACAGATCGCGGCCGACGTGCTGACCATCGTCATCATCACCTTCGCCCTGACGTCGGTCGCGTCGACGTACATGATCAATTCGAGCCACCGCGTCCAGCGGTTTCTCAGTCGACTGCTCAGGGTGCTCAGGATCAAGGACCTCGACTCGACGGAGAGCGGACAGGAGCACTCGGAGTCGCGACCCGAGACGTTTGTGTTCCTGGGGTTCTTCCGTGACGCCAGCTCCATCCTCCACGAGTTCGAGCACGACGGGGAGCCTCATGAGGTCAAGGAGTTCCTCGACAAGATCCTGGTCGTCGACTTCAACCCGACCGTGATGCGCGAGCTTCGCCAGCGTGGGATCAGCTGCGTCTACGGCGACGTGGCTCATGCCGACACGCTGCGGCATGTCGGCATCCAGGACGCTGAGCTGGTCGTTTCCAGCATCACCGACGACATCCTGCGCGGCACCAGCAACCTCAGGATGCTGCGCAACATTCGTGCCACGTGTCCGAAAGCGAAGGTCATGCTGACCACGGAGCACATACCCCAGGCCCTGCAGTTCTACGAGCTGGGCGCGGATTTTGTCTATCTCCCGAGACTGCATTCCGCGCCGGAGATCGCCCGCATCCTTAAGGCCGGGCTGCGCGAAGGTTTCGACCAAGCGCGCCGCGCGGAGATCGAGCGTCTGTCCGCCAGGAAAGAGGTCCTCGCCTGACCCGCATCCTTGCGGTCGCTGACGAGGTCGACGAATCGCTGTACGGGGACAAGCTTCCGGCGCTCGCGCCCGACTTCGTCGTGTCGTGCGGAGACCTTCCCTTCGACTACCTCGAATACATCGTCAGCTGCGTCAACGTCCCGCTGCTGTACGTGCCCGGCAACCACGACTCGAACGTGAAGCCGGCGGACTCCACCTGGTTGCCGTTGCAGCCGGAGGTTCCAGTCCCCGGGCCGCCCGGATGCGACAACGTGGACGGTCGCGTCGTCGAGGTCAACGGTTTGCGCGTCGCGGGTCTCGGCGGCAGCCTTCGGTACAAGGAAGGCCCCAATCAGTACTCGCAGGCGCAGATGCAGCGGCGCGCGATCAGCCTCGAGCTGTGGATCCGCCTCAAGCGCATGCGCCACGGCCGCAAGCTCGACGTGCTGGTCACGCACGCGCCTCCCTTCGGCGTAACCGAGGCGAAGGATGCGGCGCATGAGGGGTTCAAAGCCTTCAACCGGATGATCAAGGAATTCCACCCGGTCCTCGTGGTCCATGGGCATGTTCACCCTTATGGGCGGGCCCAGCCTGAGCTGCAGCTCGACGGCACGCGGATCGTCAACGCCGTCCCGTCTCGACTGATCGAGATCTAGAGCGCCAGCGAAACGCCGGCGCCTTCGGCTTTAGCCCTGTCGTACACCAGCCGCGCGGCGGCCGCATCTTCGACCGCGTGCCCGGTCGACTTGTAAATGGTGATCTCGTCGGGCGACACGCGACCAGGCTTGGTGCCCGCGAGGACCTCGCCCAGCTCGGTCAGGCTGCCGGTGTCGAGTCCCTGAAGCTCGGCTGCCCCGGCCGGCGGGGCGTTGGTCGCGGCGCCTCGCCACTCGACGAACACGCGACCCGCGGCAATCGTCTCCGCATCCAGCTCCGGTCCCCAGGTTCCGCCCACCGAGCTCAAGTGCGCGCCGGGCTTCAGCCACTCGCGCCGGAGGATCGGCGAGCGGGCATCGGTGCAGCACGCGACCACGTCGGCGCCTCGCACGGCTTCTTCGAAGCTCTCGGCCACCAGCGCGCGCGGGTGTCGGGTCGCCAGCGCCCTTGCGTGGTCGGGGTCACGCGAGGCCACTCGGATCTCCTTGAAATCACGGACCCTCGGAAAGGTCTCGAGGTGGGAGCCCCCCTGCACGCCGGCGCCGAGGATCGCCAGCACGGAGGCATCCTCGCGAGCGAGGGCGCGCGCGGCCACCGCTGCGGTGCCGCCGGTCCTGATGGCGGTGATGTACGTCCCGTCCATCACCGCAAGCGGTGCGCCGGTGTCCTCGTCGAACACCATGATCAAGCCCTGGTGCGAGGGAAGCCCGTGGTGGTGATTGGCGGGGAAGACCGAGACGAGCTTTACCTCCAGGGCGATCCCTGGGACGTAGCCGGGCATGGCACCAAGCATCCCGCGGTCGCCGACACGGGCACCCGCCCGTGGTGGAACGGAGGCGATCCCCGACGAGTACACGACCAGGGCCTTGCCCAGGGCGTCGAGCATCGAGTCGATGTCGAGCAGCTGCTCGACGTCGGCGCGGCTCAGGTAAAGCAGCTCGCCCACCCTGGCCGGATGATAAAAGATATGAGGGAAAACCCGGAATGGTTTTCCCTGAGTGTCAAGGTTTGGGAGTCGGGAGGGTTGGCTCTGGTTTTCCCTGCCGCGGTGGCCTTGATGAGTCTTGCCGCCCTCTCGACTAAAGAGGACCAGCCGGCCTGACTTCATAGGAGCGTGGTGGACCCTCACTCAGGTGTGTCGGCCGGGCCGGTCCTTAGTCATCCCACTTTAGGAGACGAGGAAATGGTGACACTCGGAGGCGACTGCCACAAGCGAACCCACACCCTGGTTGCGGTCGATGAGAACGGAAGAGAGCTGGCGCGCAAGACGGTGCCTGCTGTATCGGCTGGCCACGCGGAGGCACGTCGCTGGGCGTGCCAATGGCCGGAGCGAAGGTGGGCGCTCGAGAACTGCCGACATGTTTCTCGACGGCTAGAGATGGACCTGCTCATGGCGGGCGAAATGGTCGTGCAGGTGTCCCCCAAACTCATGGCTGGGGCGCGTCGGACAGGCCGTGAGTGGGGCAAGTCAGACCCAATCGACGCCTTGGCGGCAGCACGGGCGGCGCTGCGGGATGGCGAGCTTCCGGTGGCTCATCTTGACCAGGCTGGTCGCGATGTGAAGCTCCTCCTTGACCACCGTGACGACCTGGTTGGGGAGCGAACTCGAGTTCAAAACAGGCTTCGGTGGCACCTGCACGAGCTGGATCCAGCTTTTGACGTGCCGGATCGGTCACTGGGGCGAAAGGTCGTCTTGAACCAAGTCGAGAAGATGCTCGGAGGGCATCGTGGTGTAGCGGCCGACATCGCGGTTGAGCTGCTCGAATGGATTCGCCGGCTGACGATGCGAATCAAGCAGCTGGAACGCCAGATAGGTGCCCTGGTAGCCAAACTTGCGCCGACTTTGCTGCAGCTAGATGGATGTGCGGCTCTCGGCGCTGCCAAGTTGATTGGCGAGACTGCAGGCATCAGTCGTTTCAAGACATCGGCCCGGTTTGCAATGCATAACGGCAGTGCTCCCATCCCGGTCTGGTCTGGAAGTCACGAACGTCACCGCCTCAACCGTGGTGGCAATCGTCAGCTGAACGCTGCTCTGCACCGCATCGCTGTTACCCAGATCCGCCTCGGCGGACGTGGATACGACTACATCCAGCACCGACTGGCCGCCGGCGACACAAAAAAGGAAGCAATCCGAGCACTCCGTCGACGCATCTCGGACGAGGTCTTTCGCCGCATGTGGCAAGACCATCTACTTACAGTTGGGGCCGGTGCGCACGCGGCCGCTTGACATAGGAGCAACTCATCGGCCGGCCGGCTTTGCCGGCGGGCCTGCTCCCATTCCGGTATACGGACGGGACTTAACTAAGTAGTCACTCCCAGCGACGGATCGTGATTTCAAGTGCGATAGAGACGGCCGGAGTAAATCCGGCCTACAAGCCACGATAGAGCGCCGGGATTTCAATGAGAGCAGACCATCAATTTTCAGGATGGCGGCGGCGGCCGGCGACCGATAGCCTCTGACGCGATGACCGTCTATGACGGGGCCGTAAGGATTCAGGGTAAGGATGGCCGCCAGTTGCACCCCTGGCGTGTCGTCTACCACCGTCCTGGATTCGGGCTCAGTTACACAACGGTTACTGCGGCGGATGGAGCCAGTGCCGCTGACCGGGCGCTGGCTTTGTCCGACCTGCACCGCGCAAGGAGCCAGGCCTCCTAGCAGTCGTCGCACCTTGTGGGCGGTTTCCGCGCGGAAACGAGCTGAGCCTGGCCGCGGCTGGTTCGTAAAGTAGGCCGCGCATGCCGCTGACGACCGACGACCAGATCGAGATCGACGTACGCGACGACGCCGCGGCGATGACGCACCTGTTCACGCTGCCCGCGCCGGCTCGCATGGATGCGCTCGCCGCGATGCGTGGAATCTCCACGTTCGACGAGGAACCTTTGAAGCAGCTGAAGCAGATCCACGAGCAGGGCGACGGATTCCGCGTCGGCACCGACGACCCGCGCTACCCGGAGGCGTGGCAGAAGCTGATCGCCGCCGACGCCTGGGGCCAGCTGCGCCGCGAGTTTGCGCGCGCATGGGAGTACCAGCGCTCGGTCCTGCCCGGCATCCGTCACCCGGACCGGATCGAGGTCGTGCTGACGTTGGGCAACCCCGACGAGGAGATCTTCATGCAGCGCACCCTCGGCTATTACGGCATGGGCGCGATGCCCGGCACCATCTGGATGGTGGTCTGGCCGACCGATTACAACATCACCCGCATCGGCGCTTGTGGAGTGCACGAGCTCGTCCACAACCTGCGCACTCCAAACGTGGAGACTCGGTTCAACCTCGCCGAGTGGGTGATCCACGAAGGCCTGGCCGAAGTCTTCACGGTCGAGGTGTGTGGCCCCGATTCGACAGGAGCCTGGTACGCGGACGTAACGGGCGCCGCGCTCGACGAGGCGTTCGTCAAGGTCACCGGCGCGTTCGGGACCGGCAGCTCGTTTCCGGACTGGACGCCTTACGTCCTGGGCGACGCGGTCGCCGAACGCATGGGCTTGCGCACCGCCGGAGTTCCGCACATGGGCGGGTACGCGGTCGGCCGCCGGATCATCGAGCGTTATCTCGAGAAAACAGGGCTCAAGGCGGCGCAGGCGATCGTGCGGCCTGCAGCGGAGATACTCGCCGGCGCGGGCCTCACTCCAGGCTGAAAGCGTGTTGAACCGCAGCGTCTACGAGCTCGCCGGTGGCGAGGAAACGTTCAGGCTGCTAGTGAAGCGCTTTTACTCGCGGGTGGCAGATGATGCGCTGCTGCGCGCGGTCTACCCCGAGGAGGATCTCTCAGGCGCCACCGAGCGGCTCACCCTTTTCCTGATCCAGTACTGGGGCGGACCGAGCACTTACAGCGAGCAGCGTGGCCATCCCCGGCTGCGCCTGCGGCACCAGCCGTTTGCCATCGGCCGGCGCGAGCGCGACGTTTGGTTGGGCCACATGACGGCCGCGGTCGAATCGCTCGACCTGGCGCCGGCGGTGCGGAAGGCGCTGCTCGATTATTTCGAGACGGCGTCGACCGCGATGATCAACAGCCCGACGGCTCAGCCTTAGCGGCGGCGGCGGCAGCGGCCGGCGCTGAGCTCGGTTCCGGTGGAACGAGGTTCTGCACCGCGGGGGCTTTCTCGAGCTCGACCGCCAGGGATTCGAGCGATCCCTTGGAGCGTCGCAGCGCAGCTCGCAGCCTGGGAATTTCCGCGCGCAACGACTCGTCCACCCAGTCGAACGCGATCACGCGCTCGTTGACCTCCCAGAAGAGCCCGTTCTGCATCGACTCCATGCGGTCGAGGGCGGCATCGACGAAGTCCGGCGGCGCGGCCGCGATGCCTTCGACCAGGACCCGGGCGATGTCCCGTTGGTCCGCGGCCATCGCCCAGAAGGTCAGCTTGGCCACGCCTTTGAACATCCCGTTGAGCCCGATGGGCCGCGCGTTTGGAGTGAGGTCGAGAAGATTGCGCACGAGCAGGCGGGCCAGCTTGAGCGATACCTGTGGATCGCGCGCCCGGGCCTCGATGGCGAGGTCGGCGACATCCTCGGCAGCAGCGCCCAGCGTGGCCGGCATGCCCGCATCGTCGAAGTGACGGCCGTAGCGGAGCACGTGGGCGGCAGCCTCGACCGAGAGATCCGGCCGCCATTCCAGCGCGCCGATCGCGAATCTTCGGTACTCGTTCATGATCACGGACGCGAAGGTGGGGGCCGTCTGGTTGATCGCCGCCCTCAGGTATGTGTTGAAGAAGCGCAGGCACAGCTCGGCGACCTCCGAGTCGCCCTCCTCGATCGCGGCGATTCCGGCGTCGCGCGTCGCGACGGCGATCGCGTGCACCGCCTCTTTGCGATGGACGGGGGTGAGGCCGACCATGTCGACGAAGCTGGACATGATGGTGTAGGCGAACCACGTCTGCGCGCGGTTCACCTCAGCCACGATCTGGTCCGAGGCGCCGGGCATGTCGGCGTGGCCCACCTGGAACCATTCCGGCGCGCAGCTCTTCCGGAGCTTCAGGTAGTCGTCCGCCAGGAAGCGCCCGAGCACCTCGATGGTGAGGACGCACACCGGCATGTCACCAAGCTGAATCGAGCCATACGCGATGTCGGTGACCTGCGCGATTGACGTCATCAGCGCGTCTCGGTGCTTGCGTGGATGACGGCTGCTCGTCGCCGCTTTCAGCTCGCGCTTCGCCCGCCGCATGATGCTCTCGACCAGCGTTTCGGCCCTCATCACCTCGAAGATGTAGCCGACGTACGGCAGCAGGATCGCGAAGTTGATCAGCGCGAGCACCTCGGCCACGCCGACGCTCCACATCGGTACGTAGCTGCTCTTCACCTCGGTGCGAACGAGGAAGGTGTAGAGGATCGATGCGAGCGCGAAGCTCAGCACCAGGGCGTTGAGCGGGTTGCGGGTGAAGATGCCGATGATGCGCGGCGAATAGCGGGACGAGGTGTTCTGGATGCCGAACACGACCGCGACGATGACGATGCTGAGGGTCACGCCCTCTGCACCGCCGACCAGGCCGAGCACGCCGCCCGCAGCGACGGGATCGGGGGTGAAAAAGTCCCTGATCGAGACGTAGTGGATGGCGTCGAGGACGCCGAAGAGGATGAAGGTCATGAGCGCGACGGAGACGAGCGCCACGCCCGGCAGCGCAGCCGCAATCCAGAACAGCGCGCGGCCCCGATCCGGCTGGTGCGAGGTCGGTTTGCGAGCTTCTTCAGGCATGTGACGAACTCAGGGACACGGCATGGGCGATCCTAAGCAATTGGCACGCCGATCGCTACGCGCTAGCTAAAGTGGCGCCGGATGATCCGCGCCATCGTCTTCGATTTCGACGGCCTGATCCTCGACACCGAGGAGCCGGTGTACCGGTCGTGGCTCGAGGTGTACCAGGCGCATGGTGAGGAGCTGCCGTTCGAGCGGTGGGTGCAGATCGTCGGCTCCACGACGACCGGCTTCCACCCCCAGCACCACCTCGAGCAGCGGCTGGGGCGGTCGCTGCCCAAGGAGGTCCTCGACCGGCGCATCGGCCGGCGGACCGAGCTCGTGCTCGCGCAGGAGCTGCTGCCCGGCGTCGTGCAGCACATAGACCAGGCGAAAGCCCTCGGACTGAAGGTCGGTGTGGCGTCGAGCTCGACGTCAGAGTGGGTCAGAGGCCACCTCTCACGCCTGGGCATCCTCGAGAAGTTCGATTGCCTGCGCTGCCGGGACGACGTCGTCAACGCGAAGCCGGAGCCGGACCTCTACATCGCAGTGCTCGAGTGCCTGGGCGTCGCCGCGTCGGAGGCGATCGCCATCGAGGACTCGCCCAACGGAGTGATGGCTGCCAAGCGCGCGGGGTTGCGATGCGTCGCGATTCCCAACTCGATCACCGCGACGCTCGACTTGAGCGGCGCCGACGTGCGCCTGCGCTCGCTGGCCGAGATCTCGCTCGCCGACCTGTTGAAGAGGGTCGCCGCGGCGTGATCCCTGCGCCTTGACGTTCTAACCTATCCCCGTGCGAATCGGAGTCCTCACAGGTGGTGGTGACGCGCCGGGTCTGAACGCGGCGATCAGGGCGGTGGCCCGGCGCGCGTTCCAGCTCGGCCACCAGGTGAGCGGCGTCCAGAATGGCTGGGCCGGCTGCCTCGAAGAAGGCATGATCGACGAGCTGACCCCCGCCAGCGTACGCGGCATCCTGCCGATGGGCGGCACCATCCTCGGCACCTCGCGCACCAACCCGCTGAAAGAGAAAGATGGCATCGAGCGCGTGGTCCGGGCGCTGCGGCACCACGGCATCGACGCGCTGGTGCCGATCGGGGGCGACGACACGCTCAGCGTCGGCGCCGCGCTGCACGAGGCGGGGTTTCCTACCGTTGGCGTCCCCAAGACCATCGACAACGACCTGGCGGTGACCGAGTTCTGCATCGGGTTCGACACTGCGGTCGGAGTCGTGACCGAGGCGCTCGACCGGCTGCACACGACCGCCTCGGCCCACCACCGCGTGATGGTGGTCGAGGTGATGGGCCGCGACGCGGGTTGGGTGGCGCTGATGGGCGGGGTCGCCGGCGGGGCGGACATGATCCTGATCCCCGAGTTTGAGGAAAGCCTCCAAAACGTCGTCGCGCATCTTTACCGCCGCCGCGGCGAGGGGAAGCTCTTCAGCATCATCGTCGTCGCGGAGGGGGCCAAGATCCCGGAGCTCGAAACCGGGGCGGGGGCGGAGGCCGAGAAAGACGCTTTCGGCCACGTGCGCCTGTCCAAGCGGGGGATCGGCGACCTGCTGGCAGCCAACGTCGAGCGCGAGACGGGATTCGAAACCCGGGTCACGGTTCTGGGGCACCTGCAGCGTGGCGGTTCCCCGTCGCCGACGGACAGGATCTGGGCGACCAGGCTTGGGGTCGAGGCGGTGGAGCTGATCGTCGCCGGCAAGAGCGGCCTGATCCCGATCCGGCGCAACGGTGACGTCGAGGTCGTGGCGCTCGCTGACGTGATCAGGGAGACCCGTCGGGTGCCGAAAGAGCTGTACGAGCTCAGCCGGGTGTTCGCCTAAGCGGCCGCGGGCGCCACTCGAGAAGCCGGAGCCGCCGGCAAAGTCCTAAGCTTCGAATCGGGTGAGTCCACTGACCTACCTCGCCGTTTTCGTGGCGGTGCTGCTGGTCGCGTACATCGCGCTGTCATACCAGCTGTACCGAAGGGCGTTCGTGCCCGACCGCCCTGTGCCGCTCGACGATTTCACGTTCACGCCGTTCGAGTTCCAGGCCGACTACGAGGAGGTCGACCTGGTCACCGCCGACGGGGTGAACTTTGGGGCCTGGCATTTCCGGCAGCCTGGGTCACCTCAGACGGTGATCGTCTCCGGAGGACATAAGGGCCAGCGGCAGGGCTCGCTCGGGATTCGCGGCCGCGCTCT
>Ga0137411_1304054_pt1 | contig 10767 bp, 6 predicted proteins | sample CZODoug1_16funga_FD_122058 | JGI IMG/M metagenome (GOLD analysis project Ga0137411, IMG submission 122058) | Vadose zone soil fungal communities from Angelo Coast Range Reserve, California, USA - CZODoug1_16fungal (PacBio error correction) | ecosystem: Environmental > Terrestrial > Soil > Vadose... | reverse complement strand
AGCCCCAGCCGCTCACAGGACTCAATACGAATACATGGCTGCCTTAAAATTTATGAGATCTGCTTCACCAAGTGGAAAACGAAAGTTTGTGCCAATTATTCCCTTATTTCATTGTAACCTTATTTTCTGTCGTGTCAATTCTTCACTGGAATTGCCCAGGTTCTACAAGTGTCCTCCAGAACACATGAAGGAATAGAAATTCTGGGAACATGTAAAATCCTTCCAAAGAACAACGGCTGAAGAATTTTTCAAGAAGCGTGGAAAGCAAAGAACTGTTTGGATGTGGACTCACCTTGAGGAAGAATTGCGAGCTTTGATTTGCAAGACCAGCATTTACAAAAAACTATCGATTCGTTATTACGACAAGTTCAGAAGGTACGGTTAGCCCTGGAGCAGCATCCGATAAAATAATTGGAAATATTCGAAAACTAGTAAATATCTCACGGCAGTATGACGGAGAACAGAGAAATTAATGAAACATTAGTAATCTTTGTGATCGATTTCCATAGAGCAATTATCGGAAATGTTTAGATGATTTCAGAGAATATAGTTTTGTATCACATGCAAAGACAAAGAATAAAACAATTATTTTCGTAAGTTTTAAAACTATGAAGGTGGAAACTTTCTGTTTATTGAAAATCTCTTTCTACTCGAGACAGTTCCGTTTAATAGAGTTTTAGACCGTTGGACTGTTCCATCAATTGAGCAATTCTCTTTCATCGGAAGTGGACTTTGTTTTGACTTTCAGCTGTCCACACCCTTTTTATTTTCTTATTCAGGATTAACATTTTCATTAACATTAACATTTTCCGTGCTCATTCTTCCTTAGCATTCAGTGTAGTGAATATGAGTAATCGGAGCACGAACGTTTTATAACGTTCGATAGTATTGCATCATGTCAAAATGAGGAAGGTTTGTCCAACCTAGACCCAGTTCGTAATCCGAAGGAGTTGTGGCGACATGTAGACCCCTTGAAAATCAAGTTGGCTAAAATTAAACATTGTGCAAACATAATACTCTCAAATTCGAAAAGTATTCCATTTTAACTATAAAAAGTTGATGATGAAATTCTCATCTAGAGCTCTGATTCTGGTTCTGGCTAATATTAAGCTGAAAATTTGCATTATTGCTGGTAAAGGATCATCCACAAAAAAAGGTCGGTCAGCTCCGCACTCGGTTAAGAACACACCAACAACAATCCTGCTTAGTGGACGGGTTAAACGACAAAGCCTTAAAACCGAGTTAGACCAGGAATTTTAAAACGTAAGCATTTCAAATACTTCCTCAATATATCGAACATGGGACGACAATACCAATTTAGAGAATATCAATTGACTATCAAAGAATTCCCGTTTCAGTAAATCTAAGTTAAGGTATACCTAACTAAAGTACCCTAACTCACAAAAACCAAATGTAGGGTAAATTGACCTAATCTAATCTAAAATTAAACCTAAACCAATCTTTGAGTAGTTCAGATCAGGTGTTACCCGAGCTGACCTGACCGTGATATTTCCCTAAATTAACCTACCGAACATAACCTTACCTAACGGTACCCAACCTAACCTACCAGCCTACCTACCCGCCGATTTTGAAATCTCAATTGAATAACGCATGAACTACCCCAAAGAGTGAACTCAGCTGATGTCATTGAGTTTCGCCGTGAAGTGAAAGTACGCAAAATCCAGCGCTGTCCCGCAATGTTTTTGAACTTGTCCTCGGCCAGTCTCTTTCTCTCTTCCATATGTACTCCAACTCGAACGTTTCAGAAATAAAAAATTCAATTTATTTGCTAGTTTTTCCTGCAATCGTCCCAAGATACTTCAATCACAGTGACCCGAGTGCTAACAACCCTTCAAAGTTGTCATTGCTGTGAAATAGGAGAAGGGGTCATCATGAGTGACGAGAATATGCCGAGAGGTTGGAGCCGGGAGAGGAGGACGGCGGTGAGGCTGGGGCTTCCGCCGCGGACAAGAAGAAGAAAAAGAAGAAAAAGCCCAAGGAACCCATTGTCAAAGAGGACAAGAGAAGGAGAACGACGTCTAGGAAGGGACCCAGTAAGAAATATTAGCTGCCAAACAAGAAGAGATTGAAAGAGTCCTCCAGAGCAGGCGAGGTTAGAAAGAGAAGAGGATGAAAAGGAAACGGCAGAAAGAAGAAGCAGAGGCTGCTAGATTGGAAAAGGTAAGTTTTATTAACTATGGAATCAATCCGTACTCCGATTCCGAAACGAATATTTGAGTGGTGGAGTAATCATTTTCATTTTTAATTCCCTTTCATAGCGAGGGTTGAGCAGAACGGAAGGATAAAAAGAAGCAAAGGAAAAGGAGAGGAAAGAACGACTGAAAGCGGAAGGTAACTTTTTACCCGGCTCAGAAAGAGAAACAACGACGGCTCAGCAAATGCTGGAGTCCCTGAAGGCTGAAGGTGTTGAACTCCCTGAAGTCGGGTGGAGAAAGAAACCAAGACCTGGCTCAAGACAAAAACCTAAGAAAAACTTGTTAACTAAGCAATCTTCGGAGAACGGAGTTGAGAACGCGGGTACTAAGGAGGAAACACCACTTAAAGAAGTGGATGCACAGGGAGATGCAGCTACGGAGGAGGCAAAGGTTGAAATCAAGGAAGAATGGGACCAAGAGTCGTCGGATGAAGCCGAGGATGAGAGCAAAACCTCCTCTGGTCCAACGGAACCACATGCTGCTGAAAGCAAAGAAAGTATCTCAGATCACAAATCTGAGCAATCGGAAGATGAGGACAGCGAAGATGACACGGATAGTCGAGGAAGAAAGTGAGCCAGAGCACAAGACCGAGGTTGACAGGAAAAAGGAGAAGCCGAACTCGAGTGCAGGTTAATTCAAATATTCTGCCATTCCAGAAATTTTACCTTCCCTTCTATTCGTATCTCATTGATTGAATCTAAATGTGCTTTAATTATAGAGGAGACGAGACGAAAACGAGAAAGCAAGAGATCGCTGAAACATCTTCGTTGCCCTGGCGTGTGTGTTTGGGGACACGTCGACACAGTGCGGTTAGAATTGGTATTTAGTATTTGGGATGGAACCGATGAATATGTATAGTTTAGAACTTGCCTGAGAATAATTTCTCAATCCACAGCTATGCCAAATTGGATTTCATCAATCTTCATTTCAGGCAAAACGAAAATCCTCGACAAGCTTCGTACGGACTAATGTCAGGACCGGTGAAGCTGGTGGGATCACTCAGCAAATCGGAGCCACTAACGTGCCCATCACGCCATTCGGGAACCAGTCGAAATTAGTGAGAAATGTAAGTAACGCAAAATTATTAATTGGCTAATACTAATTCCCTTATTTGTGGTGTCGTATATTTCTAATTGGATTACATCAATTTATTCGAGGATTGGGAGTTGAAGATACCTGGTCTTTTAATCATTGATACACCTGACATGAGTCATTCTAGTAATTTGAGATCAAGAGCTCCTCCCTCTGTGATATCGCCATCATTGTGTTGACATTATGCACCATTTGAACCTCAGACTATTGAATCTATCAACTTGCTCAAGGCGAAGGAAACACCCTTGTTGAGCACTCAACAAAATCGATAGGTTAGATTCAGAATACCAATCCAAGCAAATTGTCTGAATGATGAAATATTTGAACATCAAAATAACAATTCAGATTGTTTTGCCTAACTTTGCTCAAAGTTTTGCTCAAGTCTCAAGTGCGTGATGTATTATACAGGTTATACGATTGGCAGTCCACAGTTGGGCGGAAGGACATTTCGTGATGTATTGAAACTTCAGCCTCCGAATACAATATTAGAGTTCGAGAAACGACACAAAGAGGTATACTGGCGTTCGCCGAGCAAGTGAGTGAATGAGATAGCAATTAACCTGATAATTAACTGAACCCAACTTAGAATGTAAGAATGTCCTTTATCATTATCCCTCTTAACTTTCATTCCGCTATAATGGAATATTTTCTGAACCAATCCTTTCCTCCAAATTCGCCAGTTAATTTAGAATAAAATGACCCTATCCAACAATAGATCAAGTTTTAATTTCAATGAAATCCTGAAACAAAATGTTTTTCTTAGAGCCTCAACCGCCTGCGCTTTTGACCAAAATCCAGATCCGAAATCGTATATTCTATGATTCCAACGAGTGCGGCCACTGGAAAGGAAATGGGAACTTAATGGCTCTTATTGTGGGAATTATCCAATCAATGCTGGCCAAGAGCTTATGTTTCTGAAGAACTACACTTGTACATAGATTTGATATGAACATCGACAGAAATAATTTTATTTGATAAGAAACCAATTTCTAAAGCAGTTGAATTTTGTAAATTCTAGGCGACTGTGCTAGAAGTTAAGCAATCCTGATTAGGTACAACCATGATGTGATTCTTTTGAACGGACTATGAGGGAAGGCCGATACTATGGTACTAGCGGGACTGACGGACCCAATTGTGACTCAGATTAGATCTCTTTTAACACCACAACCAATGAAAGAACTCCGTGTCAAGGTAAAATAAGCTGAAGTTGTCACATATATTTTTATATTAATCTGTGCAACCAATGTACTTTAATTCATTGATTCGTCTGGGGTTTACCATCTAATATTCTTGATATTGAAATATATTTCAGAACACGTACTTGGAGTTTAAGGAGATCAAAGTGCAATTGGAGAAAAGTCGCCGGAAGGATTAGAAAAAGCCATAGCTGGACTCAATTTACTTATTTCTTATCATCCTGACGAGTAGATCTTTGCAAAGAAGAAGTTAACAGAACTAAAGTCTGCCTTGAATTCCATCCATTACAAGATAGAGGAGTTTTTTACAGGCTTCCACTTTGGGCTCTTTGGAAGCCCTCCTAGAGTTTCTCAAAGTATCCAAAATTCCGGTGAGAATGAACAATTTTATGAATTCTTATCAACTAAGCAAGCATCCTTCGCCACCATCTACATTAACTGACCAGCCCGTCTTAAATATGACTAAATTTTACTCCATAGCCGCCTATTTCCTTTAATAAAATATGAAAATAATTTTTACTTTGGGGCTTCTACGCGCTCTAATTAACATATGCGAAAAAGGCAAATGAGTGCATGACCTCAAGAAAAGTACTTGCAGACATTTTTCCAACCAATACTGTGCTATAGTTCCAACTATAGTAGTGAACCTTGAGTTCCTTGAACTTTGCAATTGCATTTTCGATTTTCCTTGTGTTTGTGTATTATTCTGATTCGAAATACCATTGGTGTTTAGGTGATCAAATATTACAAGGTACTTGAATTCGAATTCATAGGAGGAGTTAATAGTCCAAGAATATGACCAAACCAACGGGAGAAGGACATCATCTAAAGATTTAAAGACCGTCAGGTAAAACTGATTGCCACCTATGATAATAGCACGAGAATGATGTCCCTTCTCCAAGTTGGTTTGGTCATATTCTTGGACTATTAACTCCTCCCTTGAATTCGAATTCAAGTACCTTGTAATATTTGAATTCACCTTAAACAACCAATGTTTTCAATCAAGAATAATACACAAACACAAGGAAAATCGAAAAATGCATTGCAAAGTTCAAGGAACTCAAAGTTCTACACTATAGTGGAACTATAGCACATATTGGTGGAAAAATGTCTGCAAGTACTTTCTTGAGCTCATGCACTCATTGCCTTTCGCATATGTTCCAATTAGAAGCGCGTAGAAGAGCACCAAAGTAAAAATTATTTTCAATATTTTATAAAAGGAAATAGGCGGCTATGATAAAATTTAGTCATAATTAAGACGGGCGGCAGTAATGTAGATGGTGGCGAAGGATGCTTGCTTAGTTGATAAGATTCATAAAATTGTTCATTCTCACCGGAATTTGGATACTTGAAAACTCTAGGAGGACTTCCAAAGAGCCCAAAGTGGAAGCCTGTACAAAAACTCCTCTATCTTGTAAATGGATGGAATTCAAGGCAGACTTTAGTTCTCTGTTAACTTCTTCTTTCAAAGAATCTACTTCGTCGGGATGATAAGAAATAAGTTAAATTTGGAGTCAGCTATGGCTTTTTCTAAATCCTTCCCGGCGACTTTTACTCCAATTGCACCTTTGATCTCCGTAAACTCCAAGTACGTTCTGAAATATATTTCAATATCAGAAATATTTAGATGGTAAACCCCAAGACGATCAATGAATTAAAGTACATTCGGTTGCACAGATTAATATAAAAAATATATGTGCAAACTTCAGCTTATTTTACCTTGACACGGAAGTTCTTTCATTGGTGTGGTGTTAAAGAGATCTAATCTGAGTCACAATTGTCCGTCATCCCGCTAGTACCATAGTATCGCCTTCCCTCATAGTCCCCGTTCAAAAGAATCACAATCAATGGTTGTAACCTAATCAGGAATGCCTAACTTCTGCACAGTCTCCTAAATTACAAATTCAACTGCTTAGAAATGTTCTTATCAAAAAAAATATATTCTGTACCGGATGTTCATATTCAAATCTATGTTTACCAACCTGTAGTTCTCAGAAAAACATAAGCCTCTTGGCCAGCATTGATTGAGATAATTCCACAATAAGAGCCATTAAGTTTCCCATCCTTCTCCAGTGGCCGCACTCGTTGGAATCATAGAAATATACCGATTCGGATCGGATTTTGGTCAAAAAGCGCAGCGTTGAGGCCTTAAAGAAAAACATTTGTTTCAGGATTTCATTAAATTAAAACTTGATCTATTGTGGATAGGGTCATTTTATTCTAAATTAACTGGCGAATTTGGAGGAACAGGATTGGTTCAGAAAATATTCCATATTAGCGCAAGAAAGTACAAGAGGATAATGATAAAGGACATTCTACATTCTAAGTTGGGTTCAGTAATTATCAAGGTTAAATTTGCTATCTCATTCACTCACTGCTCGGCGAAACGCCAGTTAACCTCTTTTGTCGTTCTCGAACTCTAATATGTATTCGGAGGCTGAAGTTTCAATACATCACGAATGTCCTCCGCCCCAACTGTGGACTGCCAATCGTATAACCTGTATAATACATCACGCACTTGAGACTTGAGCAAAACTTTGAGCAAAAGTTAGGCAAAACAATCTGAATTGTTATTTTATGTTCAAATATCATCAATTCAGACAAATTTGCTTGGATTGGTATTCTGAATCTAACCTATCGATTTGTTGAGTGCTACAACAAAGGGTGTTTTCTTCGCCTTGAGCAGTTGATAGATTCAATAGTCTGAGGTTCCAAATTGTGGCATAATGTCAACAACCAAGATGGCGATATCACAGAGGGAGGACCTCTTGATCTCAAATTACTGAATGACTCATGTCCAGGTGATCATGATTAAAAAGACCAGGTACTTCAACTCCAAATCCTTCGAACTAAAATTGATGTAATCCAATTAAAAAAATACGACACCACAAATAAGGGAAATAGTAATTAGCCAATTAATATTTGCGTACTACATTTCTCACAATTTCGACTGTTCCCGAATGGCGTCGATGGGCACGTTAGTGGCTCCGATTTGCTGAGTGATCCCACGCTTCACCGTCCTGAACATTAGTCCGACCGAAGCTTGTCGAGGATTTTCGTTTTGCCTGAAATGAAAGATTGATGAAAATCCAATTTGCATATGTGGATTGAAGAATTATTCCAGCCAAGTTCTAAACTATACAATATTCATCGGTTCCATCCCAAATACTAAATACAATTCTAGAAACACGCACCTGTGTCGACGTGTCCCAAAACACACACGACAGGGCAACGAAGATGTTCAGCATCTGCTTTCTCGTTTTTCGTCTCGTCTCCTCTATAAATTAAGGCACATTTAGATTCAATCAATGAATTACGAATAAAGGGAAAGGAAAATTTCTGGAATGGCAAATATTTGAAATTAACCTGCACTCGAGTTTCGCCTTCTCCTTTTTCCGTCAACCTCGGTCTTGTCTCTGGCTCATTTCTTCCTCCGAGCATCCGTGTTCATCTTTCCCTGTCCTCACTTCCGATTTGCTCAGATGTTGTGATCGTGAGATAACTTTTCTTTGCTTTCAGCAGCATGGGTTCCGTTGGACCAGAGGAGGTTTTGCTCTCATCCTCGGCTTCAAATCCGACGACTCTTGTCCCCATTCTTCCTTGATTTCAACCTTTGCCTCCTTCCGTAGCTGCTCTCCCTGTGCATCCACTTCTTTAGTGTGTTTCCTCCCTTAGACCCGCTTTCTTCAACTCCGTTCTCCGAAGGATTGCTTAGTTAAAAAGTTTTCTTAGGTTTTTGTCTTGCAAGCCAGGTCTGGTTTCTTTTCTCCACCGACTTCAGGGAGTTCAAACACCTTTCAGCCTTCAGACTCAGCATTTGCTGAGCCCGTCGTTGTTTCTCTTCTGAGCCGCGGGAAAGTTTACCTTCCGCTTTCAGTCGTTCTTTCCTCTCCTTTCCTTTGCCTTCTTTTTATCCTTCCGTCTTGCTCAAACCTCGCCTATGAAAGGGAATTAAAAAATGAAAATGATTACTCCACCACTCTAAATATTCGTTTCGGAATCGGAGTACGGATTTGATTCATAGTTAATGAAAACTTACCTTTTCCAATCTAGCGCCTCTGCTTCTTCTTTCTGCCGTTCCTTTTCATCCTCTTCTCTTCTAACCTTCGCCTGCTCCTGGAGGACTCTTTCAATCTCTTCTTGTTTGCAGCTAAATTTCTTACTGGGTCCCATTTCCTAGACGTCGTCCTCCTTCTTCTTGTTCCTCTTTGACAATGGTTCCTTGGGCTTTTCTTCTTTTCTTCTTCTTGTCCGCGGCGGGAAGCCCCAGCCTCACCGCCGTCCGCCTCTCCCGGCTCCAACCTCTCGGCATATCTCGTCACTCATGGATGACCCCTTCTCCTATTCACAAGAATGACAACTTTGAAGGGTTGTTAGCCATCGGGTCACTGTGATTGAAGTATCTTGGACGATCTGCAGGGAAAACTAGCAATAAATTGAATTTTTTAATTTCTAAAACGTTCGAGTTGGAGACATATGGAAGAGAGAAAGAGACTGGCCGAGGACAAAGTTCAAAAAACATGTGCGGCGACAGCGCTGGGATTTTGCGTACTTTCACTTCACGGCCGGAAACTCAATGACTCAGCTGAGTTCACTCTTTGGGGTTAGTTCATGACGTTATTCAATTGAGATTTTCAAAATCGACGGGTTAGCGTAAGGCTGGGTAGGTTAGTTGCGGTTACCGTTTAGGTAAGGTTATGTTCGGTTAGTTTAATTTTAGGGAATATCACGTCAGGTCAGCTCGGTAACACCTGATCTGAACTAACTCAAAGATTGGTTTAGGTTAATTTAGAATTAGATTAGTCAATTTACCTACTTTGGTTTTTTGTGAGTTGGGTACTTTAGGTAGTTTATACCTTAACTTAGATTTTACTGAAACGCGGAATTCTTTGTATCAATTGATATTCTCTAAATGGTATTGTCGTCCCATGTTCGATATATTGAGGAGTATTTGAAATGCTTACGTTGTTTAAAATTCCTGGATCTAACTCGGTGTTAAGGCTTTGTCGGTTAACCCGTCCACTAAGCAGGATTGTTGTTGGTGGTTCTTAACGAGTGCGGAGCTGACCGCACCTTTTTAGTGGATTGATCCCATTTACCAGCAATAATGCAAATTTTCAGCTTAATATTAGGCCAGAACCAGAATCAGAGCCTCTAGATGAGAATTCATCATCAACTTTTTTATAGTTAAAAATGAATACTTTTCGAATTTGAGAGTATGTATGTTGCCAACAATGCTTTAATTTTAGCCAACTGATTTCAAGGTCTACATGTCGCCACAACTCCTTCGGGATACGAACTGGGTCTAGGTTTGCGACAAACCTTCCTCATTTTGACATGATGCAATACTATCGAACGTATAAAAACGTTTCGTTCTCCCGATTACTCATATTCACTACACTGAATGCCCTAAGGAAGAATGAGCACGGGAAAAGTTAATGTTAATGAAAATGTTTAATCCTGAAATAAGAAAAATAAAAAGGGTGTGGACAAGCTGAAAGTCAAAACAAAGTCCACTTCCGATGAAAGAGAATGCTCAATTGCAGTTGAACGTCCACGGTTTCCTAAAAACCTCTATTAAAACGGAACTGTCTCGAGTAGAAAGAATTCAAATAAACAGAAATTCCACCTTCATAGTTTTAAAACTTACGAAAATAATTGTTTATTCTTTGTCTTGCATTGTGCATACAAACTATATTCTCTGAAATCATCTAAACATTTCCGATAATTGCTCTATGGAAATCGAATCACAAAGATTACTATGTTTCATTAATTTCTCTGTTCTCCGTCATACTGCCGTGAGATATTTAAACTAGTTTTCGAAATTTCCAATTATTTTATCGGATGCTTGCTCCAGGGCTAACCGTACCTTCTGAAACTTTGTCGTAATAACGAATCGATTGTTTTTTGTAAAATGCTGGTCTTGCAAAATTCAAAGCTCCAATTCTTCTCAGCGTGATCCACTCCAACAGTTCTGTGCTTTCCACGCTTCTTGAAAATTCTTCAGCCGTTTGTTCTTTTGGAAAGGATTTTACATGTCCCAGAATTATTTCTATTTCCTTCATTGTTCTGGAGGACACTTGTAGAACCTGGGCAATTCCAGTGAAGAATTGACACGACAGAAAATAACGTTTACAATGAAATAAGGAATAATGGGCCACAAAACTTTCGTTTTCCAACTTTGTGAAGCAATCTCATAAATTTTAAGGCACATGTATTCGTAATGAGTCCTGTGAGCGGCTGGGGCTAATCTTCTTCTTTGG
>Ga0137411_1330466_pt1 | contig 11488 bp, 4 predicted proteins | sample CZODoug1_16funga_FD_122058 | JGI IMG/M metagenome (GOLD analysis project Ga0137411, IMG submission 122058) | Vadose zone soil fungal communities from Angelo Coast Range Reserve, California, USA - CZODoug1_16fungal (PacBio error correction) | ecosystem: Environmental > Terrestrial > Soil > Vadose... | reverse complement strand
TATTACAATTTGTAATCGGTAATGAGGGAATGTCGTTTTGTTTATTTTGTTTGTTGTGGCTTTTTCTGGAAGGTGATTCCCATTCAACGCTTACGAGAGCAAAGGAAAGACACGGATAAGTAATCGAGGAGCGATTTAGGCTTTACTGCGAGAAAATGCCACGAATAGGCAAGGATAAACAAATCGTACTTTAATTCGAGAATGCTAATAATTTTGTGCATTTCAATTTGTTAATAATAATTTACTTTTTCTAGGCTATTTTTTTTTGGGCGGTTTTACAAGACATCTGCCACGAAGCATTCTCCGTGATTGTCTAGACCAATGAGCAACTCCGTGCACCTTGTTCACAATCATGTCTGCGAAAAGGCTCAAGAAAGAAGGATGCTGAGATCTGTTCACGTAAGATAACGGTTTGTTTTGAGCAAATGCGATATTCCTGTTTAATGTTAAATAAATCTATCGTTCATATAATTGATTTTCCAGATAAGGCAGTCGATTGGAAGACGGTCATCTGAAGAAGTTGAAAAGTCCGCGACTTGCGTAAAGATTACTTCTGGACGAATGGGCGAGTCTTGTGACACTGTTGTTGAGAAGACCGAGTTTAATTCGAAGATTGAAGAGGTTCAAGCCCAAATACGTCCGCGATGATTTGTAGAAAGTCGTTTCGACGTGTCGGATTCAACTAGGATTAAATTAAATAGTTTACGTTTGGGTGCGCGTTATTCTTCCTGCGTATGACTGCCATGACTCCTACCTGACAATGAAACGCCCGATTAACGGCATTCAGACACTAAAATTCTAAAAATGCAGTACCTGGCAAAACTAAGCTACTGGGAAAAGTTAATTGTATGTCTCCCAATGGCTGCGAGTTTTACTATTGAATGCATGAGACAAAATTTCGGAGGATACAATTTTTTAATTATTTGCAACTGGGCGTTTTAATTTGACGTACGAAAGTGTTTAAATAACCGATTTTTAACCAGTGTTTGAATGGCAATTTTAAACATTGTGCATGGTTTCCAAAATTTAATTTTTTTAATGTCACTAATGTAATAATGCATGGTGCACTTAGTTATTCTTTCCAACACATTGCACAATTGTTCGTAGTCTTGGTAAACTGTTGATCGTATTTAGGTATCAGTTGATAATTTATAAAATTAAATTTGGTAGGCAAAGTAAGCAGTTTTGCAGTTATTTAATTAAAAAGTGTGATTTTTGCTTGCCAGCTTCCGGATGCTTGAAACTAGTATATTTTGGGATAAATATGCGGTCTGAAACTATGCATAAAAGCAAAACTGGCAGTACTTAAAATGTGCGTGAAGTGTTGCAGATGGTAGAAATCTTCAGTTCAATACGATATAAATTTATTATCTCATCCAATTCCGTTCATATGCTGTTTTTTGTGTGAAAATAAACTATTTGTTCGTTTGGAGTTTCTGAATTATGATTGATCAATAGATCGCCTAAACACATTTTACAGGCACGGTTATCTGAAATTTGTCCTAAAGATAAATCTGAATCAGCGAACTTATATAAATTTTCCAATTCTGACAGCTGGATTTTTGCACTGGACTAAATCAAATGTTTTTTTGCACAGTATAAAATAATAACTCGAGTAACACTTAACTAAATATAACTAAACACTAAAATATAAACATGTAACAACTAAAACCGGCCAATAAGGTCTGTTTAAGAAATAGAACGATTATGACCATGGAATACCACAAGATACGATAAACTATACGGCAGTACCTCTACCAAGGCACAGAATAAAAAAATTACGGCACCTCAGTAGTAGTTGACTTTCAAACAAAGTCAGTTGGTGGCAAGAAATGGATGCATTTCTTCATTATTACTTATTATTGCTTAAACACACAATCCCTCTTAAATGTCATTGTATTATTACAAAAAAATTATTCATATTTTTTAATTATTAATATAAATAATTATATATTATTTATATATTACTTAAATATATGTAGGCACAATAGAAAAACAACTAGAAAAATGTTAATTTCCATATATTTAAGTGTGAACTATTTTTTTTCTCCTGTTTGGTGGACATTCCATACTATAACCTTTTATTTTTAACAGTTGTATTTATATCCGCTTAACTGTATATATATTATTATCTCAATTGATTATAATGAATTATTTATTATTCAAATATATTTAATATGTTTTTTGGTATAATTAAATGACATTAAGAGGATTGTGTATTTAAGCAATAATGAAGAAATGATCCATTTCTTGCCACCAACTGACTTGTTAAAAGCCACTAGTAACAGTTAACATTGTACTTTTACGCTGAAATTTAAATCCATAGCATTGCAGCAAGGCTACTTTAAAAGAACAATTGCACAAACATAAATATATCTGAAGTAAGTATCATTAATTTCTCCATCTACAATCTACATATATAAATGCTACCCGGAATAAATGATTGCCTATAAAAGGTGTTTTTTTAGTATTTACATAAACACAAGCAGATTCGACCTGTGAGCACTAAATTTAAACAAGCTTCATAAAATTGCTTTCATAAAATAGGACGAGGCTCAATTCAAGCGTCGGATTCTACGTCAGCAGGTGGTACAGTATATTGATTAGTCGAATCCAATATTCGCCACAACGAACTTTAAATTTCTAAGTGCTTTACAGGAAATCAGTCCGAGTTTTCAATATCAGTCACGATCAGTCTACGTAGGTCTATATGAACGTCGAGTTTGATCCTAAAACACTACAAGACCTCTACTTGCACAGCTCTGAACTAAAATCTACCCAAAGTATTGAAATATTCATTCAGTAACTGTAATAACAGATCGGTTGTGTAATAATAGTATTGTTCAGATTATAATGCTCTCGGTAAAGAAGTATAACGAAACTGCGCGTCTAAGCCGGTTAGTATTTGTCGACGTTGTCGTAAAGGTTTATTGCGACAGCGACACTGGCGGAACGGCGAATAGCTCGTGAAGGCTCCTGCGAAACGCCTTTGTATGGCTGGTCGTTGACGGCAGCGTCGACTCCTCGGAAGATGTCGCACTAGGTATCGACCGTGCCCAGGTGCCTTGGTCTCATGTGTACCCGCATAACTATTGATCAAATGTGATATTAATGATACTGGAGTGAGAATATTGATAAATCATCCTAAATACGAAGAACTAATCAAATCAGTCCTCATACCTTCTGAATAAGTAGGATTGTATGAGCGGGAAAAGGCATCATCGTAGCTGAGACCACTGGAATGACCGACGTTAGATCAGCTGCTGGCTGCGGTATGTCAAGCGTAGCAGTATAATTGCAATACCTGCAAATTGTTCAATTAGATTCCGTAAACAATGTCGCATTCGAGTGCAGATTCTACCCGTGTTTTGGATTCCCGTCTCGACGCAAATCGCAAGCGTATCGTAATTGTTGAATCGGAACAGCTTGGCCAGAGTAAAGCCGAACCAATATCCCAACCACGGACTCCAAGACCGCCAGTAACACTGCGGCTCCAGCAACTACGAAATAAATTGAAATAATACGACATTGCAGTCGTTTCGAAAGTGCAGGCTGTTCGTTTAGATCTCATACCTTGAACATAAACTGGTTAGCGTAAATGCCGAACACGACGATATAGATGATCATCAAAATGGAGAATGCGCCCAGGATTCGTCTGCAGAACTTTGCGATGCGTGAAAGAACTTTGCAGCATTACGCCGATGCCGACGGGAATAGTTATGGCAACAAGAGCTGTAACCACATTCTGGTACGGAATGCGAATGTCGCTCTCTTTGTAAATGTAGTACCCAGTGTGAAGAGCCATGCGGGCATTGTCACTAAAAACAAACACATTTTAATTAGTATTATACAACTTATTAAAATTACTATAGCAAAACTTACCAAGTGGAGACAATGTTGGATAGGAACGTCATTGTTGATAGACAGATTGAGATTGCCCGAGTAGATACGTCCACATGTTGGATGCACCACCACCGGGACTGCAGCCGACGGTGAACAGACCAACGCATTTGAGGAACGGTGAAGATCAAATAGGCCAGGCCAAACGATATCTATGAATTAAAATAAATTTTCATTGATTAGACAACATTCACAGAGCTAATTAGCGCAATTATGTATAAGATTTTGTGACTTTCAATTGCTGCAGTACAAATAACTTGTATCGTACGGAGTAACCTGTACACTTTCTTACGCGCTATGGCAGTGAAGCATCGGCGAAACATCGGTCGAGTAAAAACCAGCATTCATTGTCATTTAACCAAAGTCTTCAATCGGCAAACCTCAAATTAGGTTTCGGGTGGATAGATTATTAGTATGATTAGTTTATTATAGTATTTCTGGCTTTGTACGTCACTACCTACTATCGAACAAAATATCGTTACGATTAAAATTTGCACATAAGCAGAATTAAGTCGATACTTGCCCGCAATATGGACTTTTATCGTAAATGGCTTATAAATAATGTATCGAAAAGTGTAGCTAATCCTTATGCATTATATAATATTGCACATGAACATAAATATAAATTGTTAGATCTCGACTAGACTATAGTACAATTTGATATAAAACACGCATCGAATGAATATAAAAATTTTTAAGCTGACTGCAGAATATTAATCACACAGTGAGTAAGATATCATTTAAGGCTAATTTCATGAGCTAACTTCAAAATTCAAGATTAACCTACATATCAAATTATGGTTTTGTAAGAACTGGTATATGACACAACTTTAACGGGCAATACAATATACAATACCAACAAGATAGTTCGCAAACATATGAAACATGATACATGCAGCTGTACTGTCACTGCTTTGAAAGCATAGCACTCTGCAACTTCTCTTTAACTTGAGAGTACCTTTATGACGAAAGTGATACCATAACCAACAGTTCAGTACGTTCATAATAATAAAACTTTATACAATATTATGACAAAGTTATGAACCGCCAATCGGTACTGCAGTATATCGTATGTCCAGCAGCTCGTAGCTGGTATTTAGCCTAATTTCGCAAGCCGAGCGCATTAACTTCGCATGCTGTGTGAAAGCTATAAAAGCTCACAATGAGAGTCACACGCGAAGCTAATTCAGCTCAGTCCATATTCTCTCCTGATCCGATTATTTGCTTTGTTTTTAAAAACAACAGAACTCAGATTTTACTAATTTAGATCGTGTTACTGGTTATCGGTGAGAACCACAACTTAGTCTAGATGTTTACCAAGTCAGGGTATAAGTACATACAGGTTACTCGTCTACACGTAAATATTGAATCAACGACGGCAAATTCCGAATCTTAGTTTTTATCTCCGATAAAATTGCACAATTTCCTGGCCGATGGAAAGAAAAGCTTAAATACGAGCTGCTGCTGTCTGCAGGTAAAAATAGGCCAAGCAGTCAAGCTAGTAGAAAGTGAAACACTATACCGAAGGAGTGTTGGAAACGATCAACCCGCGTCATTAGGTAGATAATTCGACTGAAATAAATCGTGCTGACACTGCAAAAACTTTCGGACGCACTTGTATGCAAAATATGTTTTTTTTTATTTAAGAAATGCCACGACTTTTGTCATACTTAGGAAAGACGTGTGAATAAAAAAAAAAATATTTGCATACAGTGCGTCCGAAAGTTTGCAGTGTCAGCACGATTTATTTCAAGTCGAATTATCTACCTATGACGCGGGTTGATCGTTTCCAACACTCCTTCGGTATAGTGTTCACTTTCTACTAGCTTGACTGCTTGGCCTATTTTTACCTGCAGACAGCAGCAGCTCGTAATTAGCTTTTCTTTCCATCGGCCAGGAAATTGTGCAATTTTATCGGAGATAAAAACTAAGATTCGGAATTTGCCGTCGTTGATTCAATATTTACGTGTGGACGAGTAACCTGTATGTACTTATACCCTGACTTGGTAAACATCTAGACTAAGTTGTGTTCTCACCGATAACCAGTAACACGATCTAAATTAGTAAAATCTGAGTTCTGTGTTTTAAAACAAAGCAAATAATCGGATCAGGAGAGAAATATGGATGAGCTGAATTAGCTTCGCGTGTGACTCTCATTGTGGAGCTTTATAGCTTTCAACCAGCATGCGAAGTTAATGCGCTCTGCTTGCGAATTAGGCTAAATACAGCTACGAGCTGCTGGACATACGATATACTGCAGTACCCGACTTGGCGTGTTCATAACTTTGTCATTAATATTGTATAAAGTTTTATTATTATGAACGTACTGAACTGTTTGGTTATGGTATCACTTTCGTCATAAAAGGTACTCTCAGTTAAAGAGAAGTTGCAGATGCTATGCTTTCAAGCAGTGACAGTACAGCTGCATGTATCATGTTTTCATATTGTTTGCGACTATCTTGTTGTATTATATTGTATTGCCCGTTAAAGTTGTGTCATATCCAGTTCTTACAAAACCATAATTTGATATGTAGAGTTTAATCTTGAATTTTGAAGTTAGCATGAAATTAGCCTTAAATGATATCTTACTCACTGTGTGATTAAATATTCTGCGAGTCAGCTAAAATTTTTATATTCATTCGATGCGGTTTTATATCAAATTGTACTATAGTCTAGTCGAGATCTAACAAATTTATATTTATTTCATTGTGCAATATTATATATGCATAAGGATTAGCTAACCACTTTTCGATACATTATTTATAAGCCATTTATACGATAAAAGTCATTATGCAGGGCATAGTATCGACTTAATTCTGCTTATGTGCAAATTTTAATCGTACGATATTTTGTTCGATAGTAGGTAGTGTACGTACAAAGCCAGAAATACTATTAATAAACTAATCATACTAATAATCTATCCACCCGAAACCTAATTGATTTGCCGATTGAGAACTTTGGTAAAATGACAATGAATGCTGTTTTTTTACTCGACCGATGTTTCGCCGATGCTTCACTGCATAGCGCGTAAGAAAGTGTAGCAGGTTACTCCAGTACGATACAAGTTATTTGTACTGCAGCAATTGAAGTTACACAAAATTCTTATACGATAATTGCGCTAATTAGCTCTGTGAATGTTGTCTAATCAATGAAAATTTTATTTTAATTCATAGATATCGTTTGCCTGGCCTATTTGATCTTCACCGTTCCTCAAAAGCGTTTGGGTCTGTTTCACCGTCGGCTGCAGTCCCGGTGGTGGTGCATCCAACATGTGGACGTATCTACCGGTGGCAATCTCAATCTGTCCTATCACAATGACGTTCCTATCAACATTGTCTCACTTGGTAAGTTTTGCTATAGTAATTTTAATAAGTTGTATAATACTATTAAAATGTGTTTGTTTTTTAGTGACAATGCCCGCATGGCTCTTCACACTGGGTAGCTACATTTTACAAAGAGAGCGACATTCGCATCCGTACCAGAATGTGGTTACATCTCTTGTTGCCCTAACTATTCCCGTCGGCATCGGCGTACTGCTGCAAAAGTTCTTTCCACGCATCGCAAAGTTCTGCAGACGAATCTGGCGCATTCTCCATTTTGATGATCATCTATATCGTCGTGTCGGCATTTACGCTAACCAGTTTATGTTCAAGTTATGAGATCTAAACGAAACAGCTTGCACTTTCGGAAACGACTGCAATGTCGTATTTATTTCAATTTATTTCGTAGTTGCTGGAGCCGCAAGTGTTACTGGCCGGTCTTGGAGTTCCGTGTTGGGTATTTGTTCGGCTTTACTCTGGCCAAGCTGTTCCGATTCAACAATTACGATACGCTTGCGATTTGCGTCGAGACGGGATCCAAAACACGGGTAGAATCTGCACTCGAAATGCGACATTGTTTACGGAAATCTAATTGAACATTTGCAGGTATTGCAATTATACTGCTACCTTGACATTACCGCGCCAGCAGCTGATCTAAACGTCGGTCATTCCAGTGGTCTCAGCTACGATGATGCCTTTCCCGCTCATAACAAGCCACTTAATCAGAAGGTATGAGGACTGATTTGATTAGTTCTTCGTATTTAGGATGATTTATCACTATTCTCACTCCAGTATCATTAATATCACATTGATCCAAATAGTTTATGCGGGTACTCGAGACCAAGGCACCTGGGCACGGTCGATACGCTAGTGGCGACATCTTCCGAGAGTCGACGCCTGCCGTCAACTCGACCAGCCAATACAAAGGCGTTTCGCAGAGCCTTCACGAGCTATGTTCGCCCGTTCCGCCAGTGTCGCCTGTCGCAATAAACCTTTACGACAACGTCGACATACTAACCGGCTTAGATCGCGCAGTTTCGTTATACTTATTTTACCGAGAAGCATTATAATCTGAACAATACTATTTATTACACAACCGATCTGTTATTACAGTTACTGAATGAATATTTCAATACTTGGGTAGATTTTAGTTTCAGAGCTGTGCAAGTAGATGTCTTGTAAGTGTTTTAGGGATCAAACTCGACTTTCATATAGCCTACGTAGACTTGATCGTGACTGATATTGAAAACTCGGAACTGATTTCCTGTAAAGCACTTGAGGAAATTTTAAGTTCGTTGTGGCGAATATTGTGATTCGACTAATCAATATACTGTACACCTGCCTGACGTAGAATCCGACGCTTGAATGAGCCTCGTCCTATTTATGAAAGCAATTTTATGAAGCTTGTTTAATTTAGTGCTCACAGGTCGTGATTTCTGCTTGTGTTATATGGCTAGAATACTACCCTTTATAGGCAATCATTTATTCCGGGTAGAATTTATATATGTAGATTGTAGATGAGAAATAATGAGTCTTACTTCAGATATATTTATGTTTGTGCAACTGTTCTTTTTAAAAGTAGCCTTGCTGCATGCTATGGATTAAATTTCAGCGTAAAAGTACAATGTTAACTGTTACAGTGGCTTTTAACAAAGTCAGTTGGTGGCAAGAAATGGATCATTTCTTCATTATTGCTTAAATACACAATCCTCTTAATGTCATTTAATTATACCAAAAACATATTAAATATATTTTTGAATAATAATAATTCATTATAATCAATTTAGTTATAATAATTAATATATACAGTTAAGCGGCAATATAAATACAACTGTAAAATAAAATGTTATAGTATGTATATGTCACCAAACAGGAGAAAAAAATAGTTCACACTTAATATATGAAATACATTTTCTAGTTGTTTTCTATGTGTCCTACATATATTTTAGTAATAATTATAAATATAATATATAATTATTATTATTAATATTAAAAAATATGTAATAATTTTTTGTATAATTACATGACATTAAAAGAGGATTGTGTGTTTAAGCAATAATAAGTAATAATGAAGAAATGATCCATTTCTGCCACCAACTGACTTTGTGAAAGTCACTACTACTGAGGTGCCCGTTATATTTTTTATTCTGTCCTTTGGTAGAGGTACTGGCCGTAGTTTATCGTATTTGTTGTATTCCATGGTCATAATCGTTCATTTCTTAACAGACCTTATGGCGGTTTTAGTAGTACATGTTTATATTTTAGTGTTTAGTTTATATTTAGTTAAGTGTTACTCGATTATTATTTATTATGTGCAAAAAAACATTTGATTTAGTCCAGTGCAAAAATTTCAGCGTCAGAATTGGAAATTTTATATAATGTTCGCTGATTCAGATTATCTTAGGACAAATCAGATAAACCGGCCTGTAAAATGTGTTTAGGGCGATCGTATTGATCAATCATAATTCCAGAAGCTCCACGAACAAATAGTTTATTTTCACACAAAAAACAGCATGATGAACGAATTGGATGAGATAATAAAATTTATATCTATGAACTGAGATTTCTACATCTGCAAACTTTCACGCACATTTTTTAAGTACTGCAGTTTTGCTTTTTGCAGTAGTCAGACCGCATATTTATCCCAAAATATATACTAGTTTCAAGCATCCGGAGCTGGCAAGCAAAATCACACTTTTAAATTAAATACTGCAAACTGCTTACTTTGTACAAATTTAATTTTATAAATTATCAACTGATACCTAAATACGATCAACAGTTTCCAAGACTACGAACATTGTGCAATGTTGGAAGAATAACTAAGTGCACCATGCATTATTACACTTAGTGATTAAAAAATTTATAATTTTGGAAACCCATGCACAATGTTAAAATTGCATTCAAACACTGGTTAAAAAATTCGTATTAAACACTTCGTACGTCAAATTAAACGCCCAGTTGCCAAAATAAATTAAAAATGTATCCTCCGAAATTTTGTTCTCATGCATTCAATAGTAAAACTCGCGCCATGGGAGATCATACAATTAACTTTTCCCAGTAGCGTTAGTTTTGCAGGTTACTGCATTTTTAGAATTTTAGTGCTGAATGCGGTAATCTGGGCGTTTTCATTGGCTCAGTAGGAGCTCATGGCAGTCATACGCAGAAGAATAACGCGCACCCAAACGTAAACTATTTAATTTAATCCTAGTGAATCCGACACGTCGAACGACTTTCTACAACTCATCGCGGACGTATTTGGGCTTGACCTCTTCAAATCTTCTGAATAAACTCGGTCTTCTCAACACAGTTGTCACAAGACTCGCCCATTCGTCCAGAATCTTACGCAAGTCGGCGGACTTTCAACTTCTTCAGATTGACCGTCTTCCAATCATGCCTTATCTGGAAATCGAATTATATGAACGATAATTATATTTAACATTTAAACAGGAATATCGATTTGCTCAAACAAAACCGTATCTTAGTGAACAGATCTCAGCATCCTTCTTTTGAGCCTTTCGCAGATGATGTGAACAGGCACGGAGTTGCTCTTGGTCTAGACCAATTCACGGAGAATGCTTGTGGCAGATGTCTTTAAACGCCCAAAAATAGCACTAGAAAAAGTAATTATTTTTTAACAATTGATGCACAAATTATAGATTCGAATTAAAGTACGAATTTGTTATCCTGCTATTCGTGGCATTTTTCTCGCAGTGAAGCCTAAATCGCTCCTCGATTACTTCCGTGTCTTTCTTGTGCTCGTCGGTAAGCGTGAATGAATCCTTCCAGAAAAGCCACACAAACTAAAATAAACAAAACGCATTCCTATACCGATTAAATTTGTAATAATCTCTCTTTTACCTCACATTCTCCCGTTTAAGTGCTTGTATGGTTGACAGACAAAGAGACGTTACCACAGTAACGATTAGGATCCAACACAGATCGGACACCATTTTAAATCTAAAATAAAAGTTTAGAAATTTAATGTTCAATTTGACTGTCAAATTATTTTTTCATAACTAAATTGATTCTTGTGTAAACTGCACATTTCCTATCTTAACAAAATTAATGCCAACTAACTGTATCTGGCGCAACGATATATATTTCCAGAATTTGATCATAAAATGATTTAAGGCAGAATGATCGCCACGTATCATTAACAATATTGGTCTCAATTTGTAATTCTAAGTTCAAATACTAATCGTCCCCGTAGCTAACAAGTTTAGTTTGCTTTCCTGAAGATATATAGATTTAGTACCATACGCGCAGAC
>Ga0137411_1054966_pt1 | contig 12416 bp, 8 predicted proteins | sample CZODoug1_16funga_FD_122058 | JGI IMG/M metagenome (GOLD analysis project Ga0137411, IMG submission 122058) | Vadose zone soil fungal communities from Angelo Coast Range Reserve, California, USA - CZODoug1_16fungal (PacBio error correction) | ecosystem: Environmental > Terrestrial > Soil > Vadose... | reverse complement strand
AAGTCGTCGTCAACAGCTGGGTACGCGAAAATTTTATCCTGAAAACCGATGGTCCGAATCCGAGCTTCCCCGCTGTTCCCGCGTGGATGCATCTGGACCGCGCCCGGGATCTGTTCCGTTCCGCCGGACTGGACTTCGAAACGCTCAAAAAGTCGGCCTTATCGAGGGAATTCAGGCCGGTCAGGCTCGGGGTGACGGCGACATTCCGGGTGCAAAACACGTTGCGGGAAATCGCCTCGAACAACGTAGTGGCAAAAATCGAAGGTTCGGATCCGGAGCTGAAAAAGGAGTGTGTTGTCTACTCCGCGCACTGGGATCATTTCGGCGTCAACGATAAATTGCAGGGCACGCGGACTCAACAGATATTCCACGGCGCATTGGACAATGCGTCGGGGGTGGCGACCCTGCTCGAGCTGGCCAAGGCGTACAAGGCCCTGCCGGCGCCGCCGAAGCGCACGATTGTGTTTGTCGCCACGACTGCCGAGGAGCAGGGATTGCTGGGCGCGCAATACTACGTGCAGCATCCGCTCTACCCGCTGGATCGAACGCTGGTGAACATCAATATCGATGGGATAAACACGTGGGGACTCACCAAGGATGTGGAAATCATCGGCTTCGGCCACTCGAGCATGGACGATAGCGTGAAGAAATTTGCGGCGATGCAAGGACGCGCCGTACGCCCCGAAACGCGACCCGAGCTCGGCACTTTCTATAGGGCGGATCATTTTGAATTTGCGAAAGTAGGGGTGCCGGTGGTCTACCTCAGGGGCGGCAGAGAGTATATCGGCAAGCCGGAGAGCTACGCCCGCGACAGGGACGACGAGTATATTGCGCAGCGTTACCACAAGGTGACCGACACGGTTCGCAGCGACTGGAATCTCGAAGGCGCCGTGGAAGATACGCGGCTCTTGTTCATGGTCGGCTACGATGTCGCGCAGGGCTCGGAAATTCCCCGGTGGAAAGCGGGGTCCGAGTTCAAGCGAAGCGATAAGCGATAGGAAAGCTACACCGGCGGAATGGGCGGCCACCCGAAAGGCCTGACGACGCTCTTCTTCACCGAGTTCTGGGAGCGATTCAGCTACTACGGAATGCGGGCGATCCTCACGCTGTTCATGGTTGCCAAGGTGACAGATGGAGGGCTCGGACTCGACGTCGCCACGGCAGCCGCGATCTACGGCTTCTACACCGCCGCGGTTTTCTTCATGGGTATTCCGGGAGGCTGGATCGCCGACCGGCTCCTGGGCCAGCGCAATGCCGTGCTCCTCGGTGGAATCCTCATTGCGATGGGACATTACAGCCTGGCCGTCGATTCGAGGCCGACCTTCTATGCCGGACTGGTGTTGATCGTGCTCGGGACGGGCCTTCTCAAACCCAACATCAGCGCGATCGTCGGCCAGCTGTATTCCGCGGACGACAACCGGCGCGATGCGGGTTTTTCGATCTTCTACATGGGGATCAACATGGGCGCCTTCCTCGCGCCGTTGATCTGTGGAACCCTGGCTGAGCGGGCCGGTTGGCACTGGGGATTTGGAGCGGCGGGAGTGGGGATGACGCTGGGGCTCATCCAGTATGTGCTGGGCGGTTCACGTCTCGGAAATGCCGGGATTCTGAGAGAGAAGCCGAAGGACGCGGGACTCCTCTGGGGAAAGCTTGCGCTCGCGGTGCTTGCGCTCGTCGCGGTGTTTTACTTCCTCTGGGACTATCGGGACTACGTGCTGCTGGCCGGATCCATCGGCGTTTTCTGGTCGCTGCTGCGCCAGGGAAGGGACCCCGTCGAGAGGAAGCGTATCTGGGCGATCATCGCTTTCTTCGTGTTCGCCATGCTGTTCTGGGCAGGTTTCGAGCAGGCGGGATCGAGTCTCACTTTGTTTGCCAGGGACTTCACCGAGAACTCCGCTTTCGGCTGGCAGTTTCCGGCGAGCTACTACCAATCCGTCAACCCGCTCGGGATCCTTGTTCTGGCCCCGCTGTTCGCCTGGCTATGGGTCCGATGGGGCAAAAGTCAGCCGTCGAGCCCCGCGAAGTTCGCGCTCGGCCTGGTATTCCTGAGCCTGGGGTTCCTTGTCATCACGGGTGCGGCCTTCGTCTCCGCGCAGGACGGCAACTCACGCGTGAGCCCGATGTGGCTGATTTGCGGCTATGTTCTTCACACCATCGGCGAACTCTGCCTGTCCCCCGTGGGCTTGAGCACCGTCACGAAACTCGCGCCCCAGCGCCTGGTGGGGTCCATGATGGGCGTGTGGTTCCTTGCCTCCGCTCTGGGCAACTTCATCGGCGGGCGTATCGCGGGTCTGTTCGAAACATTTCCGCTGCCCCAACTCTTCGGCGCCGTCTGTCTCACAACGGGGGCTTCCGCCGTCATTCTGCTTTTTCTGATCAAGCCCATTCGCAATCTGATGGGCGGAGTGCATTGACGCTAGCCCTTTCTGGCCACGAACAGGACGTTGGCAAACGGGGTCCCCTTGCTCATCGGCTCCGCCCGGACTGAGAAACTCCGTCCCGCCAGCTCCGCGATCCATTGAACCGCGCTGCGGTAGTGCAAGCGTTGCGGGAACTCGCCGCGTAGCACACCGGCGAACCTTTCGCTCCATCTCGTCACGCGAAACGCGAATCCCGCGCCGGCATCGGTTTCGCGAACGAGGAGGAATCCCCCGGGCTCGAGAGCCGCAGCGGCACGATCGAGGAGGCGTTCCTGCTCCTCCCGGTCGAGGTAGAACAGCACATCGATCATCACGATCACCGAGCAAGGCGGCAGGTCGACATTGCGCAGGTCGCACAAATCCACGCGCGCGCTGCCGCCCAGGGCGTGGCGCGCTGCTCTTACGCGGGATTCACTCAACTCGATCCCGCGCAAGCCGAGGTTCAACGGGGGCGCGGGCCAGTCCCGCGGCCAGACGCCTGCCTCGTACTGCTCTTTCGCCGCCTTGAGCAGCGACAAGAGGATGCCCCGGCCGCAACCCAGGTCGAGCAGGCTTTCCCGGTCCGGCAGCAGGCCGCGGCGCAGCAGGAAAAAGAAGACCGGGTCGTGGCGCAGCTTGCCCCTGGCAAAACGCCACGCAAACGTCCCCGCTCCGACATAGGGCCGCGTCGCGGCCTCGAACAGCGGCCTCAACTGGGGATTCATTTGACGCGTCCGACCGCCGCGCTTCCCGGAAACACCAGCGACTTGATCACCACCGGCACGGCCCCCGAGGTCTCCAGCAGCGCCCCGATGTCGATGAAGTCGAATTCCTTGAGCGCGATCCCGTCGATCGACACGATGGGGTTCGGAAGCCGGGTTTCTTCGCGGCAGTGGATTCCGATCAGTCCGCCGACGTCGCCGTCGCCGACCAGGATCAGCGGCAGGCCCCGTTCCAGGACATTCGCAAGGCCTGCCGCGATTCCCCGGCAGAAGGCCTCCAGCCGCGCAAACGTCGCCGAGCCCTTCCAACGGTAGCAAAGCGCCACCGCCCGCTCGCCGTCGTCAAGATCGAGACGGCGCAATGCGGCCCGGACGGACCCGGATATCCTCTCCACGGCGAGCCTCTCGTCCTCGAGCGGCAAATCCGGCGTGACGACCGGCACGTTCCTCAAGGGGAGCACGCTCTGCGGCGCGACAAAGATGGTGCTGCCGCTCACCTGGATCGTGTATTGAGACGCGCCGATCACGGTCGCGCGGATGCCTTCGTCCGAAGGCTCGATGCGCGGTCCCCAAGCCTCGATCCGCGCAAGGATCGCGCGGGCGAGAGCGGGCCCCAGATCGCCGAAAGCCTGGCTCTCGCGTCCGTAGATATATTCCGACACGCCGCCTGAGAAGGTGATCGCCTCGGGCTTGCGTTCGTTGCGCAACGGGTCGAGCCGCAGCAAGGCGGACGCGTCGGCGCCGAGAGCCGGCTTGCTGATCACTTCGAACAAAAGACCGGCCATGCGCTCGACCATCGCGTCGAGCAGGAGCGCGTCGGGTTTCGCGCCCATTTCGAGCACGAGACCGACCTCCGTAGCGAAACGCCGGCCGGCCTCCTCGATTCGCTTCACGCGCCCTTCGGAATCGAAAGACACGATGCGCGCGCCGATGTCGGCCGCCGTCATCTCGAGGACGTCGCCCGCCTCGCACAGGGCGATCTTGGAAGTTCCTCCGCCGATATCGACGTTCATGACGCGGGCGGATTCGCGGATCGAGCGCGCGCAAGCGCCCGAACCGAAAGCGGCGAGGGTGGCTTCGAGCGCGTCGCCCGCGCTCACCGAGACGAACTTCCCGGCCTGTGAAGCGAACAACTCGCCGATGGCGCGGGCGTTGCCGCGCCGGACCGCGACTCCGGTGAGGATCAAGGCGCCGGTGTCGATCGCCCCGGGATCGACACCGGCGAGCTCGTATTGCCTGTCGATGAAGCGCCCCAGCGCCGCCGCGTCGATCGCCGTGCCGTCGGCCGCATTTTCGATAAAGGGTGTGAGCAGCACTTCCGATTCGTGGACGACCTTGCGCTCGGACACGACGTAGCGGTCGTCGAGGCGTTCGAGCACCAGACGCGAGAAGACCAGGTGCGAAGTGGACGAACCGATATCGACCCCGACGCTGGTGAGACGTATCTCGTCTTCGGTCTCGAGGCTGCGCCTGACGTTGCTGAAGAAGGTCCTGCCGCCGGCTTCCTCGCTCATTCCAAAGCCGGACTACTTCTTTGCCGGCGGGACGTACCAGCCCGGATCCATTCGGTTCGGCACGCCGCTCTTCGCGAGCGTTTCCCCGTATTCCTTGCGGATGGCGGGGTCCTCCATCCAGTAGGGAATGGAGGTCCCTCCCTCGGGGATGTCCATGCCGGTGTAGTCGATGGCCTTCTCTCCCGGCGCGCCGGGATCGCGCCCGGGGTTGTGCGGCCCGAACCACGCCGTCAGGCGGAAGGGATCCTTCGAGACGCTGAAGTGCTGGTGGTACCAGCGCGCGCCGCCGGGGGCCGCCGACACCATGCCGACCGGCTCGTAATCGACGCGTTTCACCTCGTCCATGCGGCCGTCCTTCCACGGCGTGACGCCGAGCCGCTCGGGCCAGGTGTAGGTGTAGCCCTTGCCCTTGACGCAGATCAGCACGGCGGCGGAGGTGTGCGCGTGTCCCTTCGAATAGCGGCCGTTCTCGTGCTGGCCGATCCAGAAATAGAAGCAGTTGTTGGTCATGAACGGCTCGACGCGCCGCCAGCCGGGCGAGCGCCTGTTGTCCAGGGGAAGATCGCAATTCACGATATCGGGAATGAAATTCGTGCGCCGCATCGCGAGGCCCCGCACCGGGTCGGGCTCGATGTCGTCCCTGGGCTTGAAAAAATCGTCGGCGCCGCTGAAGCGGTCGCGGAACACGAAGGGATTGTTGAACACCGCGTCCACGTTGTTGATCATGTTGAGCACGTTCGGCGCGGTGGTGCCCGCGAGCAGAAGAGCGCCGCCCGAAGTGGCGTTGACCAGGCGGTGCCAGGCGTTCATCGGGATCGAGAACATCGACCCCTTCTGCCATTCGAACACGTGCCTCTTCGCGTCGCCTTCGAGCCAGACCTCGGTCGTTCCGCGTCCCTCGACGACGAGGAAGATCTCCTCGTACATGTGCTTCTCCGGATTCAGCGCGCCTGCGGGGGGGATCTCGACGACGTAACAGCCCCACTTGGTTTCGGTGCCGGTGAGCTGGATGAAATGGCCGCGGCCGCCGGTGCGCTTCCAGGGTGCGAGGGGCAGATCCTGCACCCTGCGGATGCCGATGCCGCGGAAGACGGGAATGCCTTCAGACTCCATGAAGGCGTCGTACGGAGTCGGCTGTTTCTTGAACTCACCGAAGCCGGCCTTGCGGGTGCCGGCCGGCTCGTGCCAGTGGGTCTGCTCTTTCTCGTGCGGCATGGGGGTCCTCGCCTGATGCCGTGTTCTGATATACAGAACACAGTTCCGGAATTTTTGCAAAGCGCGTTCATTCGACCATATAATCCCCGCGAGCGTCAATCGGCGCCGCGGGCAAAGAGCGCCACAGAATCTCACGGCGCGTGGAGGAAGGAAGCGATGCGGTGGAAGCACTCGATCGTCCTGCTTCAGGCGCTTTGCGTCGGGTTTGCCGGCGCGCAATCTCCGGAAAAGAATCAGGCGGTCTACCTCTACGAGGGCGGCGACCGCGCGCAGCGCCTGGCCGAGCGGGCCCGGCAGGAAGGCGCGCTGACGGTCTATACCTCGCTTGCCACCTCGGAATCGGTGCCGCTCACCCAGGCGTTCGAAAAGAAATACGGCGTCAAAGTCGAGCTGTGGCGCTCGCTCAGCGACCAGGTCGTGAGGCGCGCCCTGAACGAAGCCAAGGCGCGCCGTCATGTCGTCGACGTCATCGAAACGAACGCCCCCGAGCTGGAGGCGCTGGCGCGCGAGCGGGTATTGGCGAGGTTTTTCAGCCCCCATATCGCGGACATTCCTCAGTGGGGCGTACCCGCGCACCGGATGTGGATCGCGGACCGCGTCGATTTCTTCGTCGTGGCGTTCAATACGGCAAGGGTTCGCCGCGAGGAGCTCCCGGCGACCTATGAAGGCTTCCTCGACCCCAAGTGGAAAGGGCGGATCGGGCTGGAGGCGACCGATCAGGAGTGGCTCGCGGGGCTCGCCAAGCACTGGGGCGAGCGCCGCGCCCTGGAGTTCTTTCGCGGCCTGGTCGCGATGAAGCCCGATGTTCGCAAGGGGCACGTGCTGCTGTCCGAGATGGTCTCGGCCGGGGAAGTGCACGTCAGCCTCACCAACTACGCGTCCAACGCCGATTCGATGAAGCGAAAGGCGAAGCCGATCGACTGGAAGCCCGTCGAGCCGGTGATCGGCAGGCCGCAGGCGATCGGGCTCGCGGCGAACGCGCCCCACCCGAACGCGGCGCTGCTCTTCGCCGATTTCGTGCTGTCCCCGGAGGGCCAGCGGCTTTTCGATTCCATGGGGCGGTTTCCCTCGAGCGGAAAGGTGAAGACCGACCTGATCGCCTTTCCCTACCTGATGCTCGATCCTATCGCCCTGATCGACGAAGACGAAAAATGGCTCAAGCTCTGGAACGAGCTCGTCACGGTCAAATAGGATGACTTCGCCCCTGCCGCACGACATCGCCGGCCTTGCGCTGATGGTGTTCCTGCTGGGCCTGCGGCACGGGATGGATCCGGACCATCTGGCGACCCTCGACGGGCTCGCGCGCCACAACGCGCAAACCCGGCCGCGGCTTGCGCGCTGGTCCGGGTGCTTCTTTTCGCTGGGGCATGGCGCCATCGTCACGCTGGTCGCCGGGTTCGTGGCAGCCACCTTGCACGACGGCGCCGCGCCGCAATGGCTGGAGCGCCTCGGCACGTGGATTTCCATCGCGTTTCTCCTCGCGCTGGGAATCATGAATATCACCGCGGTTTTGCGCGCCCCGGCGGACCGCGTGGTGCGCTTGAAGGGGTTCAAGGGGCGTTGGCTGGGCAGAATCGCGGAAACCGGCCATCCCGCCGTCATCGCGATGATCGGCGCGGCCTTCGCGCTTTCCTTCGACACCCTCAGCCAGGCGGCGCTCTTCTCCCTGACCGGGGCTCATCTCGCCGGCTGGCCGTTCTCGGTCGCGCTGGGTCTCCTGTTTACGCTCGGGATGATGACGACCGACGGCGTCAACGGCGCATGGGTGGCGGTCATGGTGCAGCGCGCGGATCGCCGCGCGCGCGTGGCTTCGCGTGTCATGGGCCTGGCGATCGGGCTGCTCGGCATCGCGATTGCCGCTCTGGGGATGGTCCGGCTCCTTTCGCAGGAAGCCGACGCGGCGCTCGCGGGGGCCGAGCTCCCGATGGGAGTCGGTCTGGCGCTGGCGGTGGCCCTGTCCTTTATCGTCGCGATCCGGCTGGCGCGCGCGACCGCCTCCTGAAGTCCGGGGCCGATCGAACGATGGAACGAAAACCCGCTTCGGCAAAATCCAGGACCCGGCTGTCGTCGGTGGCGAATTCCTTGCGGCTCATCAAGGCGTTCTCCGAGGACGAGTACGAGATCGGCATCAGCGATCTCGCCAAGCGCCTGGGGCTCGCGAAGAGCACCGTGCATCGCCTGGCGTCGACCCTGCTCCAGGCGGGGATCCTCGAGCAGAACTCCGGCGACGGCAAATATCACCTGGGGCTCGCGCTGTTCGAGCTGGGGGCGATGGTACGCCGCAAGATGGACTTCACCATGGAGGCGAGGCCGTTCCTCCGGACGCTCATGGAAAAAACCGGGGAAACGGTGCACCTCGCGATTCTCGATCGCGATTCGATCCTCTACATCATTACGCACGAGAGCAAGCAGGCGCTGCGCATGGGCTCGAAGGTGGGGACGCGCGTGCCCGTGCATTCCACGGCGGTGGGAAAGGCCCTCCTCGCGTTCCAGCCCGAGGAGGAGATCGAGCGCATCATCGCGCGCGGCCTTCCGGTGAGCGCGCCCAACACCATCGTCGATCCCAAAGCGTTGCGCCGCGAGCTGGCGACGGTGCGCGCGCGCAACTATGCGGTCGACGACGAGGAGAGCGAGATCGGACTGCGCGCCATCGCGGCGCCGGTACGCATCTACTCGGGCAACGTGGTCGCGGCGATCAGCATTGCCGGCCCGGTGCACCGCATGGCGAGGAAAGCGCTGCTCGGCTGGGTGCGCGAGCTGGTCGAGGCCGCCGACGCGGTTTCGCAGCGACTCGGCTGGCAGCCCGCTCGCGCGGACGCCTTGCACAGGCGGGCCTGAGAGCCGCGGCTCAGAGCCCGAGCCGCTGCCAGATCATGGAGGTCAGGCCCGCCTGGTTCATCGTGTAGAAATGCAATCCGGGTGCCCCGCCGGAAAGGAGGCGGTCGCAAAGCTCGGTGACTACATCCAGCCCGAGGCTTCGAATCGCTGCGGCGTCGTCGCCCAGACCCTGCATCTTCAGGCGCAGCCAGCGCGGGATCTCGGCCCCGCAAGCGTCCGAGAAGCGGGCGAGCTGCGAGAAATTTCCGATCGGCATGATTCCGGGCACGATGGGCGCGGCGATGCCGAGGGCCTCGCAGTCGTCGACGAAGCGAAAATAGGAATCGGCGTTGAAGAAGTACTGGGTGATCGCCGCGTCAGCGCCCGCGTCGATCTTCGTCTTGAAGTTCGCCATGTCCTCCCGCGGGCTGCGCGCCTGCGGGTGGAATTCAGGGTAGCAGGCGACTTCGATGTGGAAGTGATCGCCGGTCCGTTCGCGGATGAAAGCCACCAGCTCGCTCGCGTAGCGAAGCTCCCCGGCGCTCGCGGCGCCCGAAGGCAGGTCCCCGCGCAGGGCGACGATGTGATCGATGCCTTTCGACTTGTACAGCTCGAGCGTGGCGGCGATGTCGGCGCGCGTCGCGCCGATGCAGGAGATATGGGGGGCCGCGCGGTGGCCGGCGGCCTGGATCTCCAGGACGGTCTCCAGGGTGCGGTCGCGCGTCGAGCCGCCCGCGCCGTAAGTGCAGGAGAAGAACCGCGGTTTCAGCTGCGCGAGCTGCTTCCAGGTTGCGCGCAGCTTGTCCATACCCTCCGGCGTTTTCGGCGGGAAGAACTCGAAGCTGAAAGTGCGCGGGTGTTTTTTCTGCGATTCCATGTCACGGCTCGTAGGCGAGATTGGGCGCGAGCCAGCGCTTGGCCTGATCCAGCGCGAGGGCCTTGCGCCGGGCGTAGTCCGCCGCCTGGTCTTCGCCGATCTTGTCGACCGCGAAATAACGCGCATCCGGGTGTGAGAGATAAAACCCGCTCACGCTCGCGGCGGGAAGCATGGCATACGATTCCGTGAGCGTGATGCCGGCTTCGCCGGCGGAGAGCAGCTCGAACAGCGCCCCTTTTTCCGTGTGGTCGGGACAGGCCGGATAGCCGGGCGCGGGGCGTATGCCCCGGTATTTTTCCGCGATCAGCTCGGTGCTCGAGAGCTTTTCGTCCGCGGCGTAGCCCCAGTACTCCTTGCGCACGCGTTCGTGCAGGAGCTCCGTAAAGGCTTCGGCGAGCCGGTCCGCGAGAGCCTTGAGCATGATGGCGTTGTAATCGTCGTGATTCGCCTCGAACGCCCTGACCCCGGCGTCGACCCCGATTCCCGTGGTGACTGCGAAGGCACCGAGGTAATCGGGGACGCCCGAATCCCGGGGCGCGACGAAGTCGGCGAGACACAGGTTCGCGCGGTCGGAAGGCTTTTCGGCCTGCTGGCGCAGGCAATGCCACACCATCGCCGTCTCGCGCCGCGATTCGTCGGCGTAGATCTCGATGTCGTCGCCGACGCTTGCCGCCGGGTACAGGCCGAACACCGCGTTCGCCTTCAGGGACTTCGCGGCGAGGATTTTCTCGAGCAGCGCCCGGCCCTCGGCGAAAACGCCGCGCGCCGCCTCGCCGACCACCGGATCCTCCAGGATCTTCGGATAGTTTCCGGCGAGGTCCCAGGTCTGGAAGAACGGCGCCCAGTCGACGTAGCGGGCGATTTGGGCGAGATCGTAGCCGGAGAGGAGCCGGCGGCCGAGGACCCGGGGTCGCGGCGGGGCATAGCTGCTCCAATCGATGCGATAAGCGTTGGCCCGGGCGCGCGCGATCGGCACGAGCGCCTGTCCCTTCTTGGCCGCGTGCTGGGTGCGGACTCTTTCGTAGTCTTCGCGCACCGATTGCACATAGTCCCGGTTCAAATCGGTCGAGAGCAGATTGGAGCAGACCGATACCGACCGGGACGCGTCGGGCACGTACACCGTGGAATGGGCGTAGTGCGGTGCGATCTTGACCGCGGTGTGCACGCGCGAGGTCGTCGCCCCGCCGATGAGAAGGGGGATGGTGAAGCCCTGGCGCTGCATCTCGTGCGCCACGTGCGCCATTTCCTCCAGCGAAGGCGTGATCAGGCCCGACAGTCCGATGATGTCGGCCTTTTCCGCGAGCGCGGTGTCGAGGATCTTCTGCGCCGGCACCATCACGCCCAGATTGATGACCTCGAAGTTGTTGCACTGGAGCACCACGCCGACGATGTTCTTGCCGATGTCGTGCACGTCGCCCTTCACGGTCGCGACCACGATCTTGCCCTTGGGCTTCAGGTCGCCGGATCTTTCCTTTTCGGCTTCGATGAAGGGGATGAGATGCGCCACCGCCTGCTTCATCACCCGCGCCGATTTCACCACCTGCGGCAGGAACATCTTGCCCGAGCCGAACAGGTCCCCGACGATGTTCATTCCGTCCATGAGCGGTCCCTCGATCACCTGGATGGGACGCTCGAATTTCCGGCGCGCTTCCTCGGTGTCCTCGACCACCCAGTCCGCGATGCCTTTCACGAGCGCGTGGGCGAGACGCTGCTCCACCGTGCCTTTGCGCCACTCGAGCTCGTCGGCCTGGGCCTTGCCTGCGCTCTTCACCGTGGTGGCGAATTCCACCAGGCGCTCGCCCGCGTCGGGCCGCCGGTTGAGCACCACGTCCTCGGCCCGCTCGCGCAGGTCCGCCGGAATCTCCTCGTAGACTCCCAGCTGCCCGGCGTTGACGATGCCCATGGTCATGCCGGCCCGGATGGCGTGGTAGAGGAAGACGGTGTGAATGGCTTCGCGCACGGCGTCGTTGCCGCGGAAGGAGAACGAGACGTTCGAGACACCGCCCGAGACCTTGGCGTGCGGCAGATCGCGCTTGATCGCGCGGGTCGCCTCGATGAAATCCCGGCCGTAGTTGTTGTGCTCCTCGATGCCGGTCGCGACCGCGAAGATGTTCGGGTCGAAGACGACGTCTTCGGGCGGGAATCCGATCCTCTCGACCAGGAGGCGGTAGCACCGCCGGCAGATCTCGATTTTGCGCGCAAGCGAGTCGGCCTGGCCCTTCTCGTCGAAGGCCATGACGATCACGGCCGCGCCGTAGCGGCGGGCGAGGCGCGCGTGGCGCACGAATTCCTCTTCGCCCTCCTTGAGGGAAATCGAGTTGACCACGCATTTGCCCTGCACGCATTTGAGTCCCGCCTCGATCACCGACCACTTCGAGGAATCGATCATCACCGGCACGCGCGAGATGTCGGGCTCCGAGCCGACGAGGTGCAGGAAGGTGGTCATCGCCTTGTGCGAGTCGAGCATCGCCTCGTCCATGTTCACGTCGATCACCTGGGCGCCGTTGTCGACCTGCTGGCGCGCCACGGCGAGGCCTTCCTGATAGTCGCCGGCGAGGATCATGCGCGCAAAGGCGCGGGAGCCGGAGACGTTGGTGCGCTCCCCGACGTTGACGAAGAGCGACTCGTCGCTGATGTTCAAGGCTTCGAGGCCCGAAAGCCGCAGCTTCTTCTGGGGGGCGGGCGGCCTGCGCGGAGGAAGCTCGCGCACGGCCCGGGCGATCGCGCGAATATGATCGGGCGTCGTGCCGCAGCAGCCGCCGACGATGTTCAGAAAGCCGCTTTCGCCGAATTCGCGGAGCAGGCCCGAGGTGTATTCCGGCGTTTCGTCGTAGCCGGTCTCCGAGAGCGGATTGGGCAACCCGGCGTTGGG
>Ga0137411_1004859_pt1 | contig 12709 bp, 12 predicted proteins | sample CZODoug1_16funga_FD_122058 | JGI IMG/M metagenome (GOLD analysis project Ga0137411, IMG submission 122058) | Vadose zone soil fungal communities from Angelo Coast Range Reserve, California, USA - CZODoug1_16fungal (PacBio error correction) | ecosystem: Environmental > Terrestrial > Soil > Vadose... | reverse complement strand
GACATCTGGAGGGAAGATTCATGCCATCCGATTCGGGAGCTGTTGCGGTGTCGAAGAAAGGCCTCTGGGCCGGGCGCATTCTCAGCGGACTGGTTGTACTTTTCCTGATTCCTGACGCCATCATTAAATTCATAAAGCCCGCGCTGGTCGTCGACGCATTCGCGCACCTGGGATTGCCGCTGAGCAGTTCGGTCACGCTTGGAATCCTTCTGCTGACCTGCACTGTACTGTACGCGATTCCACGGACATCCGTACTCGGCGCAATCTTGCTGACCGCTTATCTTGGCGGCGCGGTGGCCACGCACTTGCGCGTCGGCGATCCGCTCTTCAGCCATATTCTGTTCCCGACGTATTTAGGCGTAGTGCTCTGGCTCGGGCTGTACTTGCGCGAGGAGCGGCTGCGAGCGCTGATTCCTCTGCGGAGTTAGCAACTAAGACGACGAAAAGGGGGAGCATTCCATGAAAATTGCAGCACTGATCGCACGCATTCTCCTTGGGCTGATTTTCGTGGTGTTCGGGGCGAATGGCTTCTTGAACTTCATTCCAATGGGGCCATTGCCTTCCGGGCTTGCAGGCCAGTTCGTGACAGTACTTTTCCAATCGCACTACGTCCTCGTTGTCAGTGGCATTCAACTTGCGGGCGGTGTGCTGCTGCTGGTGAACCGCTACGTACCACTTGCGCTCGTACTTCTTGGTCCGGTGATCGTGAACATCCTTTTGTTTCATCTACTCTTGAACCGGACGGGCTTGCTGATCGCGATCATTGTCGCAATTCTGTGGGGTATATTGGCAATTCGTCACCGGCAATATTTCTCAGGAATGTTTGTGCAACGAACGTCTTGAGCCGAGCGATTCAGGCAAGAACTGTGCTGTTGGAAAGATGCGCTGCAAGGATTTAAGGAGTATCGAACGATGAGTCTCAAACCAGAGTTGTTCCTTAATGACCTGAAAGTTGCGCTGCGTTCGCTGGCGCGGACGAAAGGGCTCGCGATCACCGTGGTGCTGACACTGGCGCTGGGCATCGGCGCCAACGCCGCCATCTTCAGCTTGGTACGCGGCGTCCTCCTTCGCCCGCTGGTGAATGCCGATGAGAATCGCCTCATCTACATTCGCCAGAGCGCTCTCGGCATCGGTAGCGAGAACGTCAACTTCTCAGTCCCTGAAATTCTGGACCTTAAAGCCAGCGTCCACTCCCTTACCGAGTTCGGCGATTTCTCCACCATCGGCTTCACCATGATCGGACTCGGCGAACCCCGCGAAGTCCGCGCCGGGGTCGTCGGCGGTACTTATTTCGAAGTCATGGGCCTCCATCCCGTCCTGGGTCGCCTGCTGGACATGCGCGACGACGGCCCCAAGGCCGCCGGCGCTGCGGTCCTAACCTATCGCTTTTGGAAAGACACTCTCAAGGCCGATCCCAATGTCATGGGCAAGAACATCCGCCTCGGCACTCGGTCCGCCACCATCGTCGGTGTTCTCGAGCCTTCCGTCCCTTATCCTGCTGAAACCGAAATCATCGCCAACGTGGTTACCAGCCCGCATCATCTTTCGGCCACCATGGTCACCGGCCGCGTTCATCGCATGACCGAGCTTTTCGGCCGCCTCGCTCCGGGCGTCACTCTCGATCAAGCCCGCGCCGAGTTACGGACCGTCTACGCCACGATGAAGAAAGACCACTCGGATGCGTATTCTGCTCAGGCCGACTACCGCATTGACGCCAAGCTTCTTCGCGATCAAATCACGTCGGGCGCCCGCAATGTTCTTCTCGTGCTGCTAGCCGCCTCCGGGCTCGTGTTCATCATCGCCTGCTCCAATGTTGCCAATCTCATTCTGGCCCGCTCCGTCCGCCGCGAGGGCGAGCTGAGTATTCGCGCCGCCCTCGGTGCCAGCTCCGGCGCCCTGCGCCGCACTCTACTTGCGGAAAGCCTGGTCCTCTGCGTTGCCGGAGCCACTCTCGGCGTCGTCATTGCCAGCCCACTTCTTTCCGTACTGGCGCGCTACGCGTCGCGCTTCTCGGTTCGCGCGCTCGATCTCACCGTGGACTCCAGCATGCTTTGGGTCGGCGCAATTCTGGCGGTCATTGCGGCAATCCTGCTGGCTTACGTCCCGCATCTCCCCACTGCGAACACATCGCAAGGCTCCAGCCTGGCCAGCGGCGGCTTTCGCATCACCGGCAATACCAATCGCCGCCTGCGCATTTTCGCTGTCACGCAAATCGCCGCGTCTTTCATGCTGCTTGCCGGCGCCAGCATGCTGCTTAAGACGCTCCTCTCGATGCAGACCGCGCAAACTGGCCTGGACACCCGCCGCGTTCTGGCCATAAACGTCCCGGCCATTTCCTACGGGAAAACTCCTCAACAAGTCGCCGACTTCTACAAAGAATCTATGCGCCGCATTGATACGCTCCCCGGTGTGGACAAAACCGCCTTTGGCATCCTCGTTCCCTGGCGCGACGCAGGCACGTTCGGCCCTGGCTTCCAATTCTCCGCCGACGGCCACGTGCGTGCTCCTGGCGAAGAAGATCCTCGCTCCCAACTCCGCGGCATTTCTTCGGGTTTTTTCGCGGCTCTAGGCGTTCCCATCATCGCCGGCCGCGACTTCAACGCACTCGACGGCCAAAGCAAAGAGCCTGTCGTCATCGTCAGTGAAACACTGGCAAAACGCATGTTCCCAACGCAGGACGCCGTGAATCGCCACGTTTATTGGACCGATCCTGTGATGAAGTTCATTGATATCAGCGCGGAGCCACGCCGCATCATCGGCGTCGCCGCCGATATAGATGACGAACACATTGTTCCCGGCCCCACCCTCACCGTCTATAGCCCCTTTGACCAAGGAGAAATTTGGGGCGGCCGCCTCTTCATTCACACCAGCGCGAATCCCTATTCGCTGGTCTCTCCCATCACAAAAATCATCCGGGACATGTCCGTGGATCAGCCCATCGAGCGCGCCGCCACCCTCGAAGACGTTCGCGCCGAAGTGCTTACTCCCGATCGCCTGAATACCGTGGTCTTCGGCGTATTCGCTGGCGTCGCTCTTGCCATTGCATTGGTGGGAGTCGCGGGCGTCCTCGCTTTCTCCGTCAGCGCGCGCATCCGCGAATTCGGCATCCGCCTCGCTCTCGGCTCGCCGCCCCAGCGTCTCCTCGCCGGAGTCATCGTCGAAGGCGCCATCATGGCCATCGCCGGAGTCGTCGCAGGCGCAGCCGGCGGCTATCTCCTGGCCCGCTTTGCGGGCAGCTATTTCCTTGACGTCCGCATGCCTAGTGCTCTGCCGGTGATCGTCTCCGCGGTCGTGCTGCTGGCCGCGGCGGTCATCGCGTCGGCAGTGCCCGCGGCCCGCGCCGCGCGCGTCGACGTCATGCAAGCGCTGCGATCGGACTAAGCGATCCACATCGGATCCAGATACGGGAGAATTGGGCGACGATCCGACGATCCGTCGGTCCGAGACGGCCGCAATCACGGCGGGGTTTTCAATCGTGACCAATCCACTCGGTCTGGACCCGCGGTGGCCGCAGTAAGGTCTGCATCACCACGCAGTACTGTTCTGTTTTCTCTCTTAATCCGCGCAGCTGCTCCGGAGTTGCCTTAGGGGCAGTAACATCAAAATGAAGTTGAACACGCTCAAAGCCGACGGGCAAGTCTTTTGATATGCCAAGGGTGCCTCGAAGATCCAAGTCTCCCTCCACCGTGACTTCAATGCGTTCGGTCGGTATGCCCATCGCCGCAGCCACCATTTGACAGGTGATCTGCGCGCAAGCCGCCAGAGCCCCAAGCAAAAGGTCACCGGAGCAGGCGCCGGCACCGGTGCCTCCAACACCCTTGTGGGCTTCGGCGTGGTAGATGGCATGCCCGATATCGACCGAGCATGCAAGCGGAACATCCGTCTGCCCGCCTTTCGCCCGGAGAATGATTTGCGAGGCATTTGGGTCCTTGCGGTATTGCCCTTTCAGCGGCTTCTGGAGCGAGCGAAGATCCATGGCAACCTCAATCTGTTGTTCTTGGCCGTATTTCGCTGGCAGGGGCAGCTTTGGCCAAGCCTTCTTGAAGCCGCTCCATCTGCATGCTAGCATGCGTGCGTATCAGAGGATGCCGATGCCTAAATTCGTCATCGAACGCGAAGTCCCGGGAGCGGGAAATCTAACAGACGCTCAATTGCGGGAACTCTCGCAAAAATCGGTCAAAGTTTTGAAGGGAATGGGCCCCGAGATTCAGTGGCTCCATAGCTACGTGACGGGTGACAAGGTGTACTGCGTGTACCTCGCTCCAGACGAGGCAATCATCCAGGAACATGCGAAGCGCGTAGGCATTCCTGCCAATCGAGTCTCCGCCGTGCGCCGACTCATCGACGCGACAACTGCAGAGTAAGTGCGGGCTGAACTTTCAAGGAGTATCCGGATTTCCTTTTGCACAGTGTCAGCCCGTTCGGGTGCCCGTGTGCTAAGACATAGGAGATGCCGCCTCGGACATCAGCACCTCCTCAATCACTCTTTCAACCGGCAAAGCCCAGCCTTCCAACCAGGCCGTTGCGACTGCCGTGTTGGTCATTGCCTGCCGCGCTGGGTCCAGACTTGCCTCCAGTTTAACTTGTTCCGCCGGCGTGAGCGGAGCGCCAATATTTTGGCGCAGTGCAGCCGCCGCGCCTGCCAGCCGCAGGGAACGCTCTGCATGGACTTGAGCAGCCGCCGAGCACGCGAAACACTCCAGCAAGCGGGCAATTCCGCGCTTATGTTCCAGTTCCTGGAAAATTTTTATGCTTTCCCGGTACAACGCATGTGCCCTGGAATAATTTCGCTGGTCCCTCGCCAGGCTTCCCAGATCAGCCAGTGTGCCAGCAATGCCCCAGCGGTCACCGAGCTCCCGAAAGATTGCCAGTCCCTGTTCGTACAATGTCTGCGCGGCGACGGAGTCACCCTGATCGCGTGCAACATCCCCCTGGTAGTTTAGCGACCAGGCGACACCTGTCCGATCGCCCAATCCTCGAAAGATGGACAGACACTCCGCGTATAGGGAGCGCGCGCGGTCGTAGTCTCCCTGCAATTTGACGACATTCGCCAGGTTACTGAGAGCGCGAGCGACGGCCTTCAAGTCGCCTAATTCTCTCCAAAGCGTGAGGCTTTCTTCGAACAAGGCGTGCGCAATTACGACGTCACCCCGGTCGCGAGAATGAACCGCCTTCGCGTTTAGAGAGACGGCGACTCCCGTCTTGTCACCCAACTGACGCGCGATGTCTGCACTTTCGCTGATGAGCACATCTGCCGAGGCGTAATCTCCCTGCTCGCCGGCGAGGACGCCTGCTGCAAATAGCGCACGCGTGCGCGCCTTCGTGGGGGCTGCCGCTCCTGTGAGCTGCAGCAGCCTACCCAACCTTTCCCTTCCTTCGGCGAAATACTCGCGAATCTCCCAAAAGCGAAACAGGGCCGTTCCGAGCCGTAGACCCCACTCCGCATCTCCGGTTTCTGTCAGCCACTCAAGGCCGGCGCGGAAATTGTCGTGTTCCAGGGCGAAGCGTACTACCCATTCTGCCCCTTCCGTGCCGCTCTGCTCGGTAGCCTCCTCTTCTGCCAGCACCAGGCAGTAGGCGGCATGGGCACGTTTCGTCGAGGATTCCTCCCCGCTTGCCTGTAGTTTTTCCAGAGCGTACTCGCGAATCGTTTCCAGCATCACGAACCGCGATTCTCCCTTCGCGTGTTCGACCTGCTGCGCCAGGCTTTTGTCGACCATGGATGCCATACCGTCGAGCAAGTCCAAATTGAGATCACCCTTGGTGTCGCACACAGCTTCCACGCCTTCCAGAGTGCATCCCCCCACGAACACCGATAATCTTCGGAAAAGCTTCTGCTCTGCAGCGTTCAACAGATCGTAGCTCCAATCCATGGCAGCACGAAGCGTCTGCTGCCTCTGCGGCAGGTCCCGTGCGCCCCCCGTTAATAACTGCAACCGGCTCGCCAGGCGCGTCAGCATGGAAGAGGGCGAAAGTACTTTGACCCGGGCGGCTGCGAGCTCGATCGCGAGAGGCAGGCCATCCAATCGCGCACAAATCTCAGTTACAGCTGAAGCGTTTTCGCGGTTAAGTTCAAAATCCGGCTTGGCAGCGGCGGCGCGCTGCACGAACAGTGCGACGGCCGGGCACTGTGACAGGATCTCGACAGTAGGCATGGACCGTGAATCCGGCAGTGCAAGCGGAGGAACCGGAAATTCATGCTCTCCGTACAGGTGCAGCGCTGCACGGCTCGTTACCAGGATTTTAAGATTGGGGGCCGCGGCCAGCAGTTCTGCCACGGTAGGCGCCGCTTGAATCAAGTGCTCGAAATTGTCCAGCAGAAACAGCATTGGTGCGCGCAGTGAATCCTGCAGATTTTTCTTAAGTATTTCGATCGGCGACTGCCCACCCGCTTCCCGGATACCCAACGTCTGAACGATCACGGAAGCGATCAAGCCCGGATCGCTTAGCGGGGAGAGCGGAACAAAATGGATCCCTCCTGGAAACAGCTCGACGAGGCCGCTCGCCACTTCCACAGCGAGACGCGTTTTGCCGATCCCGCCTGGACCCGTGACCGTGACCAAGCGCACATCCTGACGTAGCAAGAGTTCTTTGGCGGCAGCCACTTCCTTCTCCCGCCCCACAAACCCGGTCCGCTGCACTGGAAGATTGGCCGGGCGGGTTTCCACTTGCATAGCTGGCTTTTCCGAGAAGCGGTCGCGTATGGCTGCAAGTTCCCGCGCGAGATCCCGGGTAGAGACGTAACGCTTTTCGGGTTCTTTCGCCAGACACCTCTCGATTGCCCAACATAGCGGAGCGGGGGCGTCGCGATTTTGCACTCCGATCGGTTCGGCCTGTTCCCGGAGAATAGCCACCAGTGTCTCCGCTGCTGTGTCTTTCTGAAATGGACGCATTCCGGTAACCATCTCGTAGAGCACCAAACCGAAAGAAAACTGGTCTGACCGGAAGTCCAGCGGCCGGCCGCCGGCCTGCTCCGGTGACATGTATCCCACCGTTCCTAGAACCAGACCCGGTGCAGTCAGTGACATGGACGTATTGAACATGTCTGAGTGTTCTCCGCTTGGCGACCCGTGCTTCGCCAGGCCAAAGTCGAGGATTTTGACGAAGCCATCATGAGAGACCATCAGATTCTCGGGCTTTAGGTCTCTGTGCGTGATGCCCGCTTCATGAGCCTTGGTCAGACCCTCCGCAGCCTGCGCCGCGATTTCGATCACCTTTCGCATCGGCAGCAAGCCGGAGACCAGCAGTTCCCGGAGTGTCTTCCCCTCTACCAGCTCCATCGCGATGTAATAATTGGGGCCGTCCTGACCGGATTCGTAGATGGTAACGATATTGGGGTGGTTGAGGGCAGACGCCGAGCGCGCTTCCTGCTCGAATCGGTGCAACTGGTCGCTGTTTGCGGGGAATGCGGCAGCAGGCAAGAGCTTTATCGCAACAGAGCGCTCAAGTCGCGCGTCCCACGCTCGGTAGACTTCGCCCATGCCGCCCGCTCCCAGTGGAGCAACAATTTCAAATGGACCGAGTTTTCTGCCTGCGGCGAGAGCCATAATGGCCGCGATTATAACCCTGGCAAACTATCAGGGGATACCTTTCACGCTGCGTGGGCGAGCAACGCGCTTCGCACTGACCGAGGTACCGATTCAACCCTCTCAAACGGTACCTCCCTCGCCTTTGTGGCTTTCGTCAGGGATCGTGAATTCAACCCTCGTTTCGTGCATGATGCGCAGAAGGTCCTCGATTTCCTTGGGATTCATCGGACCAACAAATGATGATCCGGCGATCATCAACATTAAGAGTGCCTTTAGCCATTTGCGTTTCATCGACATATAGTCCTTCGGCCATCGACGGGGGACTGCGTGAAGATGTGTGTGAGAGCAACTCGCCCCGCAAGCTTTTCAGTGTTGTGTGGGCCGAGGCCGCCGCATGGCGGCCAGATGCTGCGAGCGTTACCGAACCGGAGGAGGTCGCGGCGAAAAAGCAGGTAGCGCTAGGGCCTGCTGCGCAGGACTCTGCTCTTTAACGTTGGGCAGGAGAATACTTACGGCAATTTCAATAAGAAACCACAGAGCAACGAGGATGGCGAGCGGCAGGCTGACTGCACTCGGTGTCAACGCCGCGAACAGCACCATCACCAGACAGATGAAAACAGCCACACGCCAAACGTGAGGCGTTGCGCTCATTCTTCTGCAATCATACGCTGAGAGGGCGTCAGCTTAAACTATCTCTTATTCTTCAGAGTTCTTCCGTATAGGGATACCCCCGTACGCTCATTTACAATGTGATGGGATATTTCTGGCGGAGAGGGGGGGATTCTCCGCCACTGCTCAGGCGTATGTAGTTAGAAACGCACGAAATACCCCATATCTCTATGTAGTGATGGGTCTTAGCTGAATTTCTATTAGGTCTGCCCAGTTCCCCTAAGTCTGCCTGGTGCCCTATAGAAACCGACACCAAATAGACACCAAGGAAAGACTTTCATCTGGCCACCACTGGTCCGAAGGTTCGCGATTGTTTCCGAGTTGCTCGCGAATCTCCGTCGAAGCCATGTAACACTCCGGCAGAAAATTACATCGCAGGCAGTCGGCAATCTTGTGGGCATCAATGCGATCGTTCTTTTTCTTGGCAGCGGCGATGGCGCGCAGCATCAGGGGATGCGCCACCTTCACTGCAGCTGCATGAGGCTTGAGATGATCGTAGATCCAGGCAGTGAAAATGGTCGCTTCCATGGCCGCCGTCCACGGCTGCGGGAGTGTCTTCATCCACGTGTCCAAGTCTAGTCGTGTGGCGGGAATCTCGGCTTCTGCGTAAATGCGGCCGCTGCCGTCCTTCACGCAGTAGCCGATCGTTTTCTTGTGAACATCCAAACCGATGTAGTACATATTTTCCATGGGGGAGCCTCCTTGGTTGTATCTGAATCAGCGGGGTCGCTGAGTTCAGCTTTTTTACACCAAGCGCTCCTCCATGACTTATTCATTCAAACAATCCGCCCGGAATCATCATGGGCGCGAACGGGCTGTACGTAGGCAAAATTAAGAGCTTGCTGAAACGTTTTGCCGGGCCCGGGACTTATGGAAACAGATCTGTCCCTGACAAAGAAGTTCTCGTTTTCAGAGCGGTGGAACATGCGGTTCCGCTCCGAGTTCTTCAACGTGTTCAACCACACAAACTTCAACATCTCCAATCCGGTTGTATTCGCATCCGCGATCGGAGGACCGTCGCCCACGGCCGGAGTGATTGCAGCCACTTCCACTAGCTCCCGGCAAATTCAATTCGGGCTGAAGTTGATGTGGTGAGCGAATAGCGGATTGCGACCTTGGCGAGCGATGCGGTTGAACGCTTCCGCGATATAGAGCCACGGAAGAAAGAGGCTGTGGCGGCGCGGGCACTGCAGAGCGAGAAGCTAAGTCCGCAACCTTCCCGGTGTCAATTCGATTGGCAATTCCAGGCGATGATAGGCGTGGCTAGGCATGCGATATATTCGCATCTGATTGAAACGGCGCTTCTTGTCATGTAAACGAGGCGCCAGGGAATTAAGCAAGATCCGATGAGCACGCCCACTGCCTCATCGCGGCCTAAGCCAGGGTCTTATTCAGTGCTTCCAGAAGGAGCGTCTGATCATCGATGGAAAGTTCTTGGCCCTTCTTCGTCAGATAGAAAACATCGATCGCTTTTTGTCCTTCGGTATCGATCAATGCGACTTCGATATTGCAATGGAGCTGGGCGATTGTGTAAGCCATCAGGTGCAACAGTCCGCGCCTATCCTGGGTGATGATTTCCAGCACTGTGCAGCGCTGCGAGGAGGCATCATCGAACTTCACTGTTGTTTCAACCACGATCTTCGGGGCGGGGGCGGCGGAAGCACTCTCGGGCAAAAGCCATTGAGCAGCAGCCGATTTCTGCAAGGTTTCGGTAAGGTTGTCCCGGAATCGCTCGACCTCACTTGGATTTAACTCGAAAGTGCGGGACGAATCGGTGAAATGGAAGGTATCGAGGACTACGCCCGCTGCATTCGCGAAAGCCTCAGCTTTAACGATGTTCATTCCCCAGCTCGTCAAGACTCCTGCTATCGTGGCGAACAAACCAGGGCGGTCCGCCGTCAAGAGTGTCAGAGTATAGGCGTGCGGAGCCGATGTGAGCTCCATTTGCACCGGTTCTGCATTCAACCGTTGCGATAACGCGAAATGATTCGCAATCTCCGCCGCTGAATGCACGCCCAAATATCGCCCGGGGAAACCCTCGAGAAAACGCTCGATCTTGCCCGACTCTTCGCACCCGGTTAGTGCACGCAGTTGCTCCAAAAGAGGTTCTTCGACAGGGGCATGCAGCCGGTTGGAATCGAGGGAATGTGTCAGCAGGTTCGACGTCGCAAGATAAAGCTGCAAAAGCATCTCGGCCCTCCATGGAGTGAGGGCTTCGGGATTCACAGCGTGAATATCAGCATAGGTAAGCAGGCAAAGGCGCTGGAGGCGCTCGCGAGTCTCAACCGCTGCCGCAAAGGAACGGACCGTCAGAGGGTCGAATACATCCCGGCGCTGGATGGTGGCCGACATTTCCAAGTGTTGCTCGATGAGGAAGCGCACTTCGGCTTCATCCTCCGGTGAGAGGTGCAATCGTTGCGCCGCTGTTTTCAGAGCGTTCAAGCCGCCGGAAATGTGATTGTCCTCGGGCATTCCCTTACCCACATCGTGGAGTAGAAGGGACAAAACAAGTAAGTCGCGTCTTTCCACCGTCTTCCACAGAGTGGAAAATGGCATGTCGTGCGCCTCGCTAGGTTCTGCCAGCGCCTGCAGGTGCTCGATGGTTCGCAAAGAGTGCTCGTCAACCGTGTACCTATGGTAGAAGTCGCGAATCACCAGTGAATCGATTAATGCAAACTCGGGCAGCACTTCCGTAAGTAGCCCCAATCGTTGCATCGGCCGCAACGCTACGCCTGGATAATCCGAGCCCAAGATCTGTCGGAGTTGCTTCCAGGAGATTTCCTGATTCTTGGCGGGCAGTTCAGAATGGAAAAGGATGTAGGCCATCTTACGTTCGGCATGTCGACACAACTCCAATCCGGTCTGGGCGGCTTCGGTCAAAAGTTCCAGGACCGCAGCTCGATCGGAGAACGCTGTGGAGTCGAGGATGTCAAATTGACCGTTTCTGATGGCGTATGGTTTGCCTGGGCTAAGTTCGATCTTTGGAGGCCGGCCCGCGAGGAGTAACTTCTGCCACAAACTATGCGCAGTAATCGATTGCAAGCTCAAGGAACGTTGGAGTTGGTGGTGCAGCGTCCGCGCATGTCTGTAGTATATTCGCATCCACTCTGCTGCGTTTCGTTTGATACCGTCTTTAATACCCAACGACTCTTCGGCGGCAATGGTCTGCAGCTCGTAGGTCAAGTTGTTGTCGTTTCGTCCGTTCTGATAGTGCAGGAAACATCGCACCTGGCTTATAAAATCCACAGCATTCAAAGCCAGATCCCGCTCGGCAATATCTGCGCCTCGGATTTCACTCGTTCCCCCGGCAACCTGGCGCATCCAAGTGCTCGCGTGAAAATCTCGCAGCCCTCCCGGCGAGTCTTTTACGTTAGGCTCGAGATGGAAGATGGTATTCCCATACTTGGCCAGCCTTCGTTTGGTAAGTTTGATCAACTCCTCATGCAGAAATGACCGGTACGCTTTCTCAGTGCGCGGCAGAACTTTCTGTTCAAGCTTTTGATAAACCGTTTGATCACCTGTCAGGAAATGTCGATCCATCATCGAAAGGTGGAATTCCACATTCTCCCGGTCCACGCGCTTGCTTTCCTCAAGCGTGCGTGCGGCTGAGCTGACACGAAACCCCCGATCCCAGAGCGTTCTCGTAAATTCTGCAAGAACAGCCTCCAGCTTCTGTTCGGCTCGAACATTTTCGAACAGCAAGAGAATATCGAGGTCGGAATAGGGGAAAAGTACTTGCCGCCCAAACCCGCCAATCGCGAGAACGGCAAGGCCTTCCGGTTCTAAATTGTGAGCGTGAGATGCGGCCTGCAGGCCCTCTTGAGTGTTTCGCTCGGCCATTTCACATAATGCCTGCAGCGTTGCGTGCACACTCGCGCCGTCGAGAAACGCCTGTTGTATCTTGTTTCTTTCTGCATCACATTCCGCCCTGGAATTGGCGCGCACTTCAGGCGAGTCCTCAAGGCTTCGCAGCCCAGTTGGTTTTGGATCAAGTCCGGGTCTCGCCGCAGTTGTCATTTTGTCTAAAGGGCGCTTTCCCCGTGTTCACCATTGCGAATTCGGATCGCGTCGCCCACGGTCGACAAAAAGATCTTGCCATCCCCGATTTTTCCCGTTTTTGCTGCTTTCAGGATCGCCTCGACTGCTGGCTCCACGCGCTGGTCAGGGAGCACCATCTCGATCTTGACCTTTGGCAATAAATCCAAAGTGTATTCCCGTCCTCGATAAACCTCTGTGTGGCCTTTCTGCCTGCCATGGCCGCGCACTTCCGTTACGGTCATGCCTTCGACGCCGATTTCGAGCAGGGCGTCTTTTACCGAGTTAAACTGCGACGGCTGGATGATCGCTTCGATTTTCTTCATTAATTCTCCCTTCCATTATTTGCTTGCTGAGTTCTTCCGACGTGATCGCAGCAGTGAGACTGCCTGGCGCGTGCGCGCATCATGCACGAGTGCCTGCGGGTTAGCCAACCGCAGATTTTGTATTTAATGAATGAGAATTTTGCCGTTCAC
>Ga0137411_1264790_pt1 | contig 13507 bp, 12 predicted proteins | sample CZODoug1_16funga_FD_122058 | JGI IMG/M metagenome (GOLD analysis project Ga0137411, IMG submission 122058) | Vadose zone soil fungal communities from Angelo Coast Range Reserve, California, USA - CZODoug1_16fungal (PacBio error correction) | ecosystem: Environmental > Terrestrial > Soil > Vadose... | reverse complement strand
TATCAGGAAAGCCGAACCCGGTCGCGAGCGTTGGCGTGGCCTTACCCATCACGGCTCCGGCCAGAGCCATCTGGAGAAATTGTCTACGTTTGATCGTCATTTCGGCGCCCCCCATAGCAGCAAACTAGCCCTACTATCGCGGCGGTGTTACAGAGGGATGGCGAGCGTGTGACGAGATGGTTGTGGAGCGAGGCGCCTTCTTGGAGTTGGGGCAAGCACACAAATTTTTTTGATGCTGTAACAAAAGCGGACGTACGACCTGCACACACATCTAATGAGTACAGGGCTTAGACCGATTTCAACCGCTTCAGCGAACAGGCACGCCAATGGCTCGCGCGAGGAAACGTGCGGTTTCCCGAGGCGAGACTTTGTTAGTGTCGCGGTCGACCATGAAATTGGCCTCTTGCATGTGTTGCTGCGTGATCTTTCCGATCAGCGGCTCGAGAGCGCGAAGCATGAGCGGGTCGTTGGCTCGACGCGGCGAGATCAGCAGCACTGCATCGTAGGACGGAATGGCGTGCTTCGGGTCGGCGAGTAGTTCAAGGCCGTCGGCGGCAATTCGTCCGTCGCTTGAAAACGCGGAAATCACGTCGACATCTCCGGTCTGGAGGGCGCGATACATAAAGGTCGGGTTGTACGAGCGCTCCCCTGCGAAATTCAGCGCGTATGCGCCCTTGAGCGAAGACCACTCCGGCCGGCTCAGAAATTCGAGATCGGTCCCGAACGAGAGCCGCGGTGCGTGGCGCGCGAGGTCCTCAATGCTGCGCACACCAAGCTCGGCCGCCCGCTCGCGCTTCATCGCGAGCGCATAGGCGTTTTCGAAGCCGAGAGCGCCCAGGACGCGGACCTTGTTTCGTTCCGCCATCCAGCGCGTCAACTCGTCGAGCATGGCCGCACGCTCCGGCGAATCGCGGCGCTCCATGACGTTGGTCCAAAGCGTGCCGGAATAATCGACGTAGACATCGATGTCGCCGCTTGCCAGCGCCCGAAACGCAATCGCCGAGCCTAGGCCTTGCTTCCGTTCGGCCGTCGCGCCCTCCCGCGCCAACCGCTCCGAGATGAGCTCGGCCAGGATGTATTGCTCGCTGAAGTTCTTGGCGCCGACGAGATAGGTGTGGGGCGCGGCTAGCATGAGCGGTGTCAACGCAACGCCGGCGCCGATCACGATGCCGGCGAGGCCGACATGGACGCGCATGCGATCGCGCCGCGTGACGCCGGCCTCGATCAGACCCAGCAGTTGATCAACGGCGAGCGCGAGGAGCGCGGCGACCACGCAGCCGAACAACACGAAGATCCAGTTCTCGGTCTGCAGCCCTGAAAAGATGTAATTGCCGAGGCTGGTCTGGCCGACCGAGGTGGAGAGCGTCGCGGCACCGATGGTCCAGACTGCGGCCGTGCGAATTCCGGCCATCACGACGGGCGCGGCGAGCGGTGCCTCGACCTGCACCAGGCGCTGCGCCGGCGTCATGCCGACGGCATCGGCGGCTTCGATCACCGCCGGGTCGAGGCCCGCAAGCCCAGCGATCGCGTTGCGCAGCACCGGCAGCACCGCGTAGAGGGTGAGCGCCATGACCGACGGGAGGAAGCCGAGCGCTGGCAGGCCGACGCCGAAGGTCGATTGGCTGAGCGCCGACAGCCCGAGCAGCAGCGGGTAGAACAGCGCCAGCAACGCGAGACCCGGAATAGTCTGCACCAGGCTTGCCGCCGCAAGAGCAGCAATCCGCAGGCCGCGATGGCGTGTGGCGACGACCGCAAGCGGCAAGCCGATCAGGATGCCGAGCCCGAGCGCGACGAGAGAGAGGAGCACGTGTTGAGCAAGGTAGTCGGGCAGGAGCCTTAGGGCGTTGAGTGTCCGCTCATCCATGCGCGTCGTCTCGCGGCTCTCCCCCTGTGAGGGCGCGGATGCGCTCGGCCTGGCGCTTTGGCATGGCCATCAGGTTCGCCACTTCCGCGGCGGCCGTATCGATAGACAGCAGCGCGCGTGGCGTGTCGTAGGCCAGGATGCGGCCGGCACTCATGACCGCGATCCGGTCTGCGAGCAGCACGGCTTCCTGAACGTCGTGGGTCACCATGATGGTAGTCAACCCGAGCCGGCCATGCAGAGATTGGTAGCTTGACCGCACGGAATCGCGCGTGATCGGGTCAAGGGCGCCGAATGGCTCATCCATCAGCACAATCTTTGGCCGCGCCGCGATGGCACGCGCCACGCCGACGCGCTGCTGTTCTCCGCCGGAGAGCCCAGACGGCGATCGCGAGGCGTAGCTCCGCGGCAACTCGACCAGGTCCAACAGCTCGTTGACGCGCGTGGCAACCTCAGCTTGCGGCCATCCCAGGAGCTGGGGCGTGATGGCGACGTTCTCTTCAACGCTCATGTGCGGAAAAAGCCCGATGCTCTGGAAGACATAGCCGATACGCCGGCGCAGCGTTGCGGGATCGCTCGCGCCCACCGGTTCCCCTTCGATGCGCACCGTACCGCTATCGGGTTCGATCAGCCGGTTGATGAACTTCAGTGTGGTCGTCTTGCCGGAGCCGGATGCGCCGACCAGCGCAACGAAGAGGCCAGGCTCGACCTGCAGCGTGACGTCATGGACCGCAAACGTGCGTCCATCGTCAAATGACTTGCAGAGCCTATCAAGCTCGATGAACGGAGCCATGCTCAATTGGCCGCGGGACCGACGGGCGAAGGACCGTTCCTTCGGCCGCGGTGTTGTTTGCTCACACGCGTGGCGTGACCTGCTAGTATGGACCCATCATCGTGAGGTTTCGACGCGAGCACATTACTGTCCTTCGATTTCCGAAATTCGTATCATTGTGCGGCGCCCTCGTTTACGAATTTCGCAGCAACTTGAGTCTAGTGTGGCTTTGGTCCAAAAATCCGCGTTCGTACTCGCCGTGAGAATGTTGCGGGCATCCGAACGGTCATATTAGCACCCCCCATGCCGATCTGCGAAGCCGATCCCTGGCGACTGAATACTTTGGACACGTGCCGTGCCCACCGGATGTACTGATTCCCGACCGAGGACGCCGCCGCCTGGTGCTGGTATCCTGACTATCACTTTGTCTACGACAAGATCGTGATCGCGCTGAGCCAGGGCCTCGAGGCCGGTCCGCATGGCCTGACCTGTGCGGTGAGACGGGCTCCACAGCGTGTAGACGCGCCCCGTCACATCAAATATGAACCTGCCCCGGGGGCCGCGGCCGTTCCGACGCCCTGTGCCGATCTGGAGAGTCAAAACCATGAAAATTCTAGGGTTTCAGAGTAACCAAGGGCTGCGCCTGGGCGTGGTCGAGGGCGACAATGTGATCGACCTGCAGGCGGCCGATGCCCGGCTGCCGGTCAATCTGGCCGACGTGCTGGCGGAGACGGGGGGAGACCTCAAGCCGCTTGCCGATCTCGCCAAAAAGGCGCCGGCGAGCGCCCGCGTGCCGCTCAAGGGGCTCAAGTTCGGCCTGCCGGTGGCGCGGCCACCGAAGAGCATCTGCCTCGGCTTGAACTATCTGGAGCACGTGAAGGAAGGCTTCCAGCGCGACAACGTTCCGAAGTTTCCGACCATCTTCATGCGTTGCCAGACTTCGCTCGTCCCGCAGGGGGAGCCGCTAGTGCGGCCGAAGGTCTCCGACACGCTCGACTACGAGGCCGAGATGGTGGTGGTGATCGGCAAGAAGGCTCGGCACCTCACCATGGACAACGCCTATTCCTGCATCGCAGGCTATTCTTGCTTCAACGAAGGCTCAGTGCGCGAATTCCAGCGCAAGACCACGCAGTGGGACATGGGCAAGAACTTCGACAATACCGGCGGCTTCGGTCCCTGGATGGTGACCGCCGACGAGCTTCCGCCCGGCGGCAAGGGCCTCAAGATTCAGACCCGGCTCAACGGCCAGACCATGCAGTCGGACAACACTGACAACATGATGTTCCCGATCGCCGAGACGCTGGTTTATATCACGCAGGGAATGACGCTCGAGCCCGGCGACATCATTATCACTGGCACGCCCTCGGGTGTTGGTTTCGCGCGCAAGCCTCCCGTGTTCATGAAGGGTGGCGACACCTGCGAGATCGACATCGAGAAGGTCGGCGTGCTGTCGAATCCGATCGTGGACGAGAAGTAGCGATCGCGGCTGTCGACGCACGCACGCGTCGGCACGGATCCCGAAGGAGGGTTGCATGGCATTTGCAATCAGGACCGCGCTGGCGGCGTTGGTCATGTGGTTTGTCGTGCAGCCCTCAACTCTCCAGGCACAGGACTGGCCGAAGCAGCCGATCCGGATTGTGGTCGGCTTCGGCGCTGGTGGCGGCACCGACATCGCGGCGCGCATCGTCGCGCAGCCGCTCTCCGAGCTGCTCGGTCAGCCGGTCGTGGTCGAGAACCGGGTGGGCGGTGGCGGCACGACCGCGGCCGAAGCCGTGGCACGCGCGCCCAAGGACGGCTACACCGCCTTGATGATGAGCAACGCGCACGCGGTCTCGGCTGCGGTCTACAAGACCTTGCGCTACGATCCGATTGCCGATTTTCAGATGGTGTCGATGGTCGGAATCGCGGGTCTTGTTCTGGTGACGACGCCGAGTTTTCCGGCCAAGGACCTCAAAGAGGTCATCGCGCAGGCCAAGGCCAATCCGGGCAAGCTCAATTTCGGCAGTCCCGGGGTCGGTACGACCCAGCACTTCGCCGCCGAGTACATGAAGCAGCTGGCCGGTCTCGACATTCAGCACGTGCCTTATCGCTCGACACCCGCCGCGCTCACCGGCCTGATCGCGGGCGAGGTGCAGCTCGTCGTCGAGCTGGTGCAGACCGTGCAGGCGCAGATTCAAGCGGGCACGTTGCGCGCGATCGCGGTGACGTCGCCGCAGCGGTTTCCGGCTGTTCCCGATATACCGACGTTCGCGGAGTCGGGCCTGCCCGGCTATGACGTGACCAGCTGGTATGGCTTGTCTTATCCGGCCGGAACGCCAGGTGGGATCGTGGAACGGACTAACACGGCGCTGCGCTCCCTGCTCGCGACCGAGGCGGTGCGGACGCAAATCCTCAAGGTCGGCGCGCTGGTACGCTCGTCGACGCCGGACGAGCTCAAGGCGCATATTGCCGATGAAATCACCAAATGGAAGGCCGTTCGCGAGAAGGCAAAGATCGAGCAGCAATAACGCAACGCGAGGCCGATCCATTCTGTGCCGCCTGTCGGGCGGCTCCCGCCGACTCGCACCACACACACTGATATCCAAGCACACTCACATCCAAGCTCACTGACATCCAGGCTTACGGGGGACTACATGGCCGATGCTCTGAACATCCTGACCATCTGCGGCTCGCTGCGGAAAAACTCCTTCAACGCCGCGCTGGCACGCGCGCTGCCCGCGCTCGCACCGGCGGGCCTCAGCACCAAGCCCGCGCCCGCCTGGGCCGACATCCCGATCTACAACCACGACATTCAGGACGCGGGCTGGCCGGCTCCGGTCACCGCCTGGGCCGACGCGATCCGCGCTGCCGACGGCGTGATCATCGTGTCGCCCGAGTACAACTGGACCATTCCGGGTGGGCTCAAGAACGCCATCGACTGGACCTCGCGCATGAAGAACGATCCGTTCAAGGGCAAGTCGGTGGCGATCCAGTCCTGCGCCGGCGGGCTCCTTGGCGGCGCGCGCATGCAGTATCACCTGCGCCAGTGCCTGACCTCGGTCGAGTCGGTGATCCTGATCCGGCCGGAAGTGTTCGTGACCTTCGCGGCCAAGAAGTTCGACGAGAAGACGCTGGAGCTGACCGACCAGGCCACCAAGGACATGGTCAAGCTGCAGCTCGAAGCGTTCGAGAAATTCGTGCGCAGGCAGACCGGCAAATAGCGATGGCAAGGCTTGCGGGCCGCAGCGCCATCGTCACCGGTGGCGCGAGGGGCATCGGCCGCCATTACTCCGAAGCGCTGGCGGCCGAAGGCGCCGAGGTGATGATCGCCGATGTCGCCGATGGCAGCGCGCTGGCGCAAGAGCTCGCCGCCAAGCACGGGCGCAACTCCACCGCCAGCATGACCTTCGACGTGAGTGACGAGGGAGAGGTGAAGGCGCTCGTCGCCGGTACGCTCGAGCGCTTCGGCAAGATCGACATCCTGGTCAACAACGCCGCGGTCTACTCCACGCTCGAGGAGCAGGATTTCACCGCGATCGACACCGCGGTATGGGATCGCGTCATGGCGGTGAATGTGCGCGGCCCGTTCCTGATGGCGAAATATGTGGTGCCGCATATGCGTGCGCGCCGCTACGGCAAGATCATCAATATCGGCTCCGGCACGGTGTTCCGCGGCATTCCGCAGATGGTGCACTACGTGACCTCGAAAGGCGCGGTGAGCGCGTTCACGCGCTCGCTCTCGCGCGCGGTCGGCACCGACGGCATCTGCGTCAACACGCTGGCGCCCGGCTTCACGCTCTCCGACAGCGTCGTCGAGAACAATCCGACGCATGTCAAAAGCTCGCGCGACAACGCGATCCAGCGCCGCGCCATCAAGCGCGATGCCTATCCGGCGGATCTGATCGGGGCGCTGATTTTCCTTGCTTCATCCGACAGCGATTTCATCACCGGGCAGACTATCGCGGTCGACGGCGGTGCGGTGAATACGTAGTTGGCTTTCTGAACAGGTGTCTCGGGTTGCCGATCGTCCCCGCGGCGGCGGGGGACCCAGACTGTCATGACAGATCGGCTAAGAGCTCCTGGATTCCCGCTTGCGCGGGAATGAACGGAGACTGTGGCACGACTGGTGTACGACCTTGTCACTCAGGTTTGATGCCGGCGCTTTTGATCACCTTCGCCCATTTCTCGGTCTGGGCCGTCACGAAGGCATTAGCCTCGGCGGGCGTGAATACGATTGGCATGGCGCCGACGTCGGCGAAGCGCGCCAGGATGGTGGGGTCGGCGAGTGCCGCGTTGATCTCGCGATTGAGCCGCTCGATGATCTCGCGCGGCGTGCCGGTCGGCGTGCCGACGCCCGAGAAAGTGCTCACCTCGAAGCCCGAAATGGTTTCGCGGGCAAGCGGAACGTCGGGCACGGCCGGTGACCGCTTCGTGGGAAGCAGTGCGAGCGCGCGCACCGAGCCGGACTTGATATGCGGGAGCGAGTTCGGCAACGCGTCGACTGCCACCTGCACCTCGCCGCCGATGAGATCGGCAATCAGCGCCGCGCCACCGCGGTAGGGCACATGCACCATGTCGATGCCGGCCGTGCTCTTAAGCAGCTCGATGGCAAGATGGCTGATCGTGGCGGCGCCGAACGACGCGATATTGATCTTGCCCGGATTGGCCTTGGCGTGCGTGATCAGCTCCGCAAGCGTCTTGGCCGGAACCGAGGGATTGACCTCGAGCACGAGCGGCAGCTCGGTGAGGCCCGCCACCATGGTGATGTCGCGCAGGAAGTTGAACGGCAGCGATTGATAGAGCGACACGTTGATGGTGTGGGTCGAGACCGTGAAGAGCAACGTGTAGCCGTCCGGCGGCGAGTTGGCGACAGCTTGCGTCGCGATATTGGTGCCGCCGCCCGGGCGGTTCTCGACCACCACAGGTTGGCCCATCCGGTCCGACAGAAACTGCGCGACCAGGCGGGCGATGATGTCGGTCGATCCGCCGGCTGGAAAAGGCACGACAAAGCGGATCGGCCGGGTTGGATAGGCCTGCGCGATTGCAACGCACGAAAAGGCAGGGAGCGTCGCGGTAGCGCCCACAAGACCCAGAAATCGGCGGCGTGGAAGCGTCATGGTTCCCTCCCTGAAACCACTGCACGAGACTCTATCGGCCTCTATTCCGCTGCCGCTTGTTGTTTCCCCTGCGGCAGGCGGTCGCGGAAATGCGGCAGGATCTCCTGCGCGATCGCCGTCATGTTCGCGCGCGCCATGTCGTCAGGCAGCGTGCCGAACTGCGTCTTCGTCAGCGACGTGTTGAAGCCCGCGAGATCCTGATATTCGGCGAGCTTCTCGCGCACCGTATTAGGGCTGCCGACAATGACGACGCCGGTCTTGACCAGATCCTCGATCGAGGAGATCTTGCCGGTCACCTTGGCGGCGCGGACGCGTTTCATCGATTCAATATTGCTGTAGCCGGGCGGCAGCAGCATCTCGATCGGCATCTTGAGGAACCTGTTGACCAGCGCTTCGAGATGCGGCCGTGCTTCGCGCATTGCCTTCTCGTCAGTTTCGGCCACATAGATCGTGTTCGACCAGGCGAGCTGATCGGGCGAGGCCTGATAGCCGGCCTTCTCGGCCTCGTCGCGGTACATCTGGAAGAAGCGCGCCACCACTGCGATCGGGCTGAGCGTCTGGGCGTAGGTGTAGCGCATGGCGGCAGCCCAGCGGATGGTGCTGCTCGATCCCTGCGAGGGAATCCAGATCGGCGGGTGCGGCGTTTGGCAGGGCCGCGGCCACGGATTGACGTAATTGAACTGGTAGTGCTTGCCCGTATAGGCGAACGGCCCGGGCTCGGTCCAGGCCCGCACGATCAGATCATGTGCCTCGGCGAAGCGCTCTTGCGACTGCACCGGATTGATGCCCATGGCGTGATATTCGGCGCCGATGCCACGCACGAAGCCGGCGATGAAGCGGCCGCGCGTGAGGTTGTCGAGCATGGCGTACTCTTCGGCAACCATCAGCGGATTGTTGAGGAGCGGGAGCGCGCGGCCGAGCACCGCGAGCTTGGCGCGCTTGACGCTGCGCGCGAGCGCGCCCGCGAGCACGCCCGGGATCGGCATCATGCCGTAGGCGGTCTGATGGTGCTCGTTGAGGCACACGCCGTCGAAGCCAAGCTGGTCGGCGAGCTCCATCTGGTCGAGATATTCGTGGTAGAGCTCGGCACCCTTGTCCGGCTCGTAATGTCGATTAGAGAAGGTCACCCAGGCCGAGCCGTTCTTCTCGATGGCATCGAGGTCGGCGTGGCGATAGGGCATCAGGTGGAAGTTGAAGACCTTCATGCTGCAGCCCTCATGCCATTGATGAAGCTTTGGAGCTCGGAGACGAAGACCGACGGCTTCTCGACATGCGGCACGTGTCCGCACTCTGGAACGATTGCGACTTTCGATCCCGGAATCAATCGCTGCCAGGCGAACGCATAATCCTTGGGGAACAGTCGGTCGTTGGCGCCCCATACCAGCAAGGTTGGCACATCGATCCGATGCAGCCATTTGTGCAGGTTGGGATCGTAGCCGCGCGGCTGCCAGACCACGCGCGCAGTCGCGAGCCGGTTCTTCATCGTGATGTCCTCGAGCTCGGGCTTGAGCAGCCGCACGACCATTTCGTCAGCGAGGGCCTGGTCATGGAAGAAATCGCGAATGCGTTGCTCATCAGTGCGTAGGAAGGTGTCGATCTGCTCGACGCCAGGTACGTGGATGCCGGCGGCATCGACCAGCGTGAGTGAGGAAAGCCGCTGCGTGCTGCGGATCGCGAGCTCAGCCGCGATCCAACCACCGAGCGACACACCAACGAGATGGACCGCACGAAGATCGAGCTGGTCGAGAACATCGAGATAGAAGTAGGCGAGGTCGTGGATGTTATCGAGCCAATCTGGTGTGTCGGATGTACCGAAGCCCGGATGTTCCGGGACGATCACGTCATAGGTGTCGGCGAGCGAACGCATGAAGGGCAGCCAGGTTCCAGCCCCGCTGGCGCCGTGCAGGATCACAAGCGGCTGGCCCGTGCCGCCGCGCATCAGCCCGACGTTGCAACCCCTGACCGCCACCATCGACGTTGTCTGGTCCGCCATTCCACTCCCCACACCTGACCCCAACCGGTAACCCTGAGTGGCCGGCGGCATCGTACATCGTCATCCAGCAGCGAACGAGGCGAATACCTGGTCTGCGGACTAACACCCTCCCGGAAATGCCCCTGGTTAAATAGTTTCATTCTGTACTATCTCGCAGTCTTGGGTTATTCTAATCTGACGGGTCATGGATAGGAGAGAGCGGCATGCCCAATGCAGCCAATCGGCAAGACAACAGCAATGGCGGGCCGGATCCTAAGCACAATATCGAGGCGGCGCGGGAGGAGTTCTACCAGCGCATCTCCAAGCGCGACATGGCGCCGCTCTGGAAGGTCATGAGCTCGGTCGTCACCAAGGAGCCGGTGACGCGCTGTGTGCCGCATGTGTGGCACTACGACGATGTGAAATCGCTGGTGATGGAGTCGGGCGGCCTGATCACTGCCGAGGAAGCGCTCCGCCGGGTGCTCGTTCTGGAGAATCCCGCGCTGCGCGGTGAATCGCGCGCCACCAACACGCTCTTTGCCGGTATTCAGATGATTTTGCCGGGCGAGGTCGCTCCGGCGCACCGCCACGTGTCGTCGGCGATCCGGTTCGTGCTTGATGGGGAGGGTGCCTATACGGCGGTCGAGGGCGAGAAGTCGTTCATGTCGCCGGGCGACTTCGTCATCACGGCCAACTGGGCGCCGCACGACCATGGCAATCCGTCAGAAAAGCCGATGTTGTGGCTCGACGTTCTCGACTTCCCGGCGGTGAATTTCTACGAGGCGTCGTTCGCCGACTACTTCGACGAAAGCGACAAGATGCAGAACACCACCCGTGGCGACGGCGACTCGCTGGCGTTCTTTGGCTCCGGCGTGCTGCCGGACGGTGCCCCGATCGAGCTCAAGCGCAGCCCGGTGATCAACTACACCTACGCCCGCACCAGGCCTATTCTCGACCGTCTCAGGAAGGCTGGCGACATCGATAAGAGTCATGGCGTGCGCGTGCGCTATGCCAATCCGATCAACGGCGGCCCGGTGCTGCCCACAATGGGAGCGAATCTGGCGCTGCTCCCGAAGGGCTTCAAGGGCGAGAAATATCGCTCGACCGACGGCACCATCTTCGTCTGCACCGAGGGCGGCGGCACCACCAAGGTCGAGGACACGACGCTCGAGTGGGGTCCCAACGATGTCTTCGTGGTGCCGCCTTGGAAGCGCTACTCGCACCAAACCACGAAGGATTCCGTCCTGTTCTCGATTTCCGACCAGCCGGCGCAGGTGGCGCTCGGCATCTGGCGTGAGGACAAGAACCCGAGCTAACCGCAGGCTTTACCTCCCGGACCGGGCGCCGGGAGGCCTTCAGCCGCATTTTCAGAACCGTTCCAGACGTGTAGAGTATTGCTGACTATGGTGCGCCAACAGATGAGCGCCGGTCAGGGAGGACTATCATCATGTTCAGATTCTTCGTCGGGCTTCTCATGCTTCCTTTGGGTCAGAGCGTTGCCTTCGCGCAACAGGGCGACGCCGCGGCCGGCAAGGCTTACTGGGACCGGGGAGCCCCCAGAGCAACGGCATGCCGCAACTGCCACGGCACAAACGCTGAGGGCGCCTTCGGGCCGGATCTCGCCGGCCGCGGATTGAATGTCGCCCACGTGATCCGCGCTGTTCGCCAGCCTTGGGGCATCATGCCCGCCTTCGTCGAAAGCCAGATGAGCGACAAGGACGCCGCCGATCTGACCGCCTATTTCGCCTCGCTGCCGAAGGTCGATGCGCCCGGTAAGTGGCGGTTCGAAGTCGCGGCCGGCGCGCCGAACGGGCAGGCGATCGCGCTCAACATCGGCTGCGCCCAGTGTCACGGCCCAGAGCTCAACGGGCCGCGCAATAACATGGGCGCGGTGAACGAGAATTTCGCCTATTTTGCGAACCTTGTTTACAACCACACGACCGCGATGCAGCCGCATCGCGCCCTGCTCGGAAGCAACGCCACCAACCTCGACATGGGCAACTACTCGCGGACGCGGCTGTCCGAAGGCCAGTTGCGGCAAATCTTCTTCTGGATGCGCGACGAGCTCGGCTTCCGTCCCATGATGGCGGGCGCGCTCAGCAAAGGCGAGTCGGGCTCCACCGGCGTGACCTACAACCTGTCGGTCTCGAACAACGGCGTGCAGGGCAAGGGCCTGATCGCGGAAGGCATCACGGTCAGCCTGATCATCCCGAAAGATGCGACGGTGGTGGCAGCGACCGGGACCGGATATCAGGGCACCCGCACGGCTAACAACGCCACCAACGCCGTCTGGCAGTTGCCACGGAGTGCGCCGAAGGACTCAGAGCGCCTGTCGATTACGCTGTCGAAGGCGGGAACACAGGCCGACAATCTGCGCGGCGCCATCCGTTGGGCCAAGCCCGGTCCGAAGTCCGGCCCCAACAACGACAACGCCGCGATCGCGCCGGCGCCGCTCTGAGACGGGCTCACGGCTGATTGCTATCGGCGTAACAATAGCGGCGCTGCCCACAAGCAGCGCCGCTGATTTCACGTTGTATTGAGGCTACGCTCGCCGCGACTCGAGCGGCGTGCCGCGCTTCTTGTTGTAGCCGTGGATCTGCACGGCCCCCCACACCCCGTTGACATGATACGGATCACTGCGCGTGAAGGCGTCGACCGCGGCGCGATCCTTGGCGTCGATGACGAAGATCGACCCGCAAGGAGTCTCGCCGTCGTCAGCGACGAGCGTGCCGGCGGTCACCACATCGACGTGATGCTTGGCCGACTCGTCAAGATGAATGCGGTGGGCACGATAGAACTTTGCGCGCGTCGGCAGGATATCGCGCTTGTCGATAGCGTGGACGACGAACAGCATTGTGTGAGCCTGTCGAGAATGAACAGGCTCGCATCCTAACCCATCCTGGCTGTTGGTTCGACCCGAAATCCAGGGCCGGCCTCGAGCATGATGTGTCCTTCGGCCACCGCGGATGCCCAGCGGGCGGTCGCCGCAACGCCGCCGAAAGCAAAGAAGTGAGGCTTGACCATGCCGAGACGGCGATCGGAGCGCGCCTGTGCCAGCGCCTGCACCATCGTGTCCGGAGCCGTCATGGCGAACAGCTGTCGCGCAAGCCCGGATTGGCGCGCCAGCCCTTCGATCGAGGCGCGCACGCCGCAGCGACGAGCATAGCGCAGCAGCGCCGGGAGATTGGTTGGGCCCGCAAGCCCCACGCGCACCGGGTGCTCCAGGCCGAAATCCCGCAGGCGACGGATCCACTGCAGGATGGCGGTGGCATCGAAACAGAACTGAGTGACGATATGGACCTTGATGCCGGTCGCCTCGGCGGCGGCGATCTTGTCCATGAGCGCGCGATCGAGATCGTGCTGCGAGATGCGCGGATGGCCTTCCGGATAGCCGGCGATGCCGATCTCCTTGATGCAACGCCGTTGTAGCAGGCCGCCGTCGATGACCTCGAGCGAGCTGCGCAGATCGCCGGCGGGACGATCGCGGTCACCGGCGATGATGAGGAGCCGCTCGACATTGGCCTTGCCGCTAAGCTGCGCCAGAAATTCGTCGAGCGCCGCTGTGGTCGCGAACGTGCGCGCGGCGACATGCGGCACCGGGCTGAAGCCTGCCGCCCGCAGCCGGGTCGCACTGTCGAGCACCTCTTGCGTTGGGCGCGTTGGCACTGCGCTCACATAGACGCGTGTGCCTTTCGGCGCGATCGCGGCCAGCACGTCGATCTCCGCAGCGGTCGGCCGTGTCGCTTCGATCGAGAAGCTTTGCACGAAGTCGAGCTTTGCACGAAGTCGGCGATCGCTTGCGCGGG
>Ga0137411_1171637_pt1 | contig 17031 bp, 16 predicted proteins | sample CZODoug1_16funga_FD_122058 | JGI IMG/M metagenome (GOLD analysis project Ga0137411, IMG submission 122058) | Vadose zone soil fungal communities from Angelo Coast Range Reserve, California, USA - CZODoug1_16fungal (PacBio error correction) | ecosystem: Environmental > Terrestrial > Soil > Vadose... | reverse complement strand
GCGCAGCGCCGAGGCTCCGATCGACGCGGACTGCAGCATCGTGCTTGGGGACAGCATGGGCGAGATGGCCGCGTATTACCGCGCCTGCGACGTGGCGTTCATCGGCGGCAGCCTGCTCGCCTACGGCGGGCAGAACCTCATCGAGGCCTGCGCCGCGGGCGTGCCGGTCCTGATCGGCCCGCATACCTACAATTTCGCGCAGGCCGCGGACAGTGCGATCGCCGCGGGCGCGGCGCTGCGCGTCGGCCGGGCCGAGGAGGTGCTGCGCGAAGCGCGTTCGCTGCTTCGCGACCCAGATCGGCGCGCGAGCATGGGGAAAGCCGGGATCGCTTTCTGCGCGACGCACCGGGGAGCGACGCGGAGGACCCTCGTCGTGTGCGAGCGTCTGCTCCAGGAGTCCGCGGGAGCTGACGGCGCTAGTTCGCGCCGAGCAGGCGGTTGATCTCTTCGACGTCGCCGTCGCTCAGCGTTCCGGCGGCGGCTTTCAGCCGCAGGCCGTTGAGAATGGTGTCGTAGCGCGCCCGCGACAGGTCGCGCAGGGTGCTGAAGACCTGCTGCTGCGCGTTCAGGACGTCGATGTTGATGCGCACGCCGACCTCATAGCCGAGCTTGTTCGAGTCGAGCGCGCTACGGCTGGACAGGAGCGCCGCCTCGAGCGCCTTGACCTGCGCCATGCCGTTGGTGACCAAGAGGAAGGATTGGCGAGCGCTGAGCGCGGAGGTGCGGCGCGTGCTCTCCAGGTCTTGCTGCGCCTTCTCGCGGTTGGCGGCAGCCTGCCGAACCAGCGAGCTGACGTTGCCGCCGGCGTAGATGGGGATCGCGAGCTGCAGCCCAATGTTGTAGTTGGTGGTGTCGGCGGCCGAGTTCACCGTCGCGGTGGTGCTTAGTCCGGAATTGTTCACACCGGCGTTGCCGACGATGTTCAGCGTGGGCAGGTGCCCGGCGCGGAGCCGGTCGATCTCGCGCACCGAGACCTCGACCGCAGCCTCCTGGGCGCGCACCGAAAAGCTCTGGGTCGAGGCCGCGCTCGCCCAGTCCTCCATCGCGTTGGGGGTCGGCGCGTTGAGCTCGATGTTGACCTTCAGCGGCGCGAGTTGGTCGGGAAATTTCCCGACGATCTGCTGCAGCGTGCGCTTCTTGATTTCGAGGTCGCTCTGGGCGGCGATCTCCTGGGATGTCGCGAGGTCGAAGCGCGCCTGGGCCTCGTGGGTGTCGGTGATCGTCGCCGTGCCCACCTCGAAGTTGCGCTTTGCCTGCGCAAGCTGTTCGGCGATCGCGACCTTCTGCCCCTGGATGAACGCCAGGCTGTCCTGCGAAGCGAGCACGTCGAAGTAAGCTTGCGCGACGCGCACGATAAGGTCCTGCGTCGCCTGACCGAATATCGCCTCGGCCTGCGCCGCCTTGAATCCCGCCTCCTTGTACACCTGGAAGTTCTGCCAATTGAACAGCGGCTGCGTCAGCGTGACGTTGAAGCCGCTGGTCGGCCCGGAGCGCTTCGATTCGGCCGGTCCGGCCAGGGTGGACCCCGCGACTTGCCGGAATGTGATGTCGACGTTGTTGGCCTGGGCGAATCCCGTCGCGCTGACGGTCGGGAGAATCTGAGCGAGTCCCTGCGGCAGGTTCTCGAGTCCCGCGTCTCGCGTCGCGCGCGCCGAAGCGTAAGTCGAGTCGTTCGCGAGAGCGTCGCGGTAGATCTGCAGGAGGTCGGCGCCGCGCGCCGGTGCCGCGCTCAGCGCGACGAGCAGCAACGGGGCGATACCGCGCAAGCGCCGCACCGAACTTGCCCGGACCAGCATCAAAACCGGAAACGCACTGGTTGCATCGCGTTCTTCAGCGGGGCAACGCAGGTCTCGAACAGATCGATGGCGTGCTGCGAGTCGCTGCCGACGCAGGTGACCAGGCGCGCCTCCATGACCGGTGGATCGCCGACGACGGCGAAAAGCCTTCCTCCGGTCTTGAGCTGCGAAACGAGCGCGCGCGGGAGGACGGGCGTCGACGCGGTGAGCACGATCACATCGTAAGGCGCGTGCTGCTGCCAGCCCTGCGCCGCGTCGCCGAGCTCGACGGTCGCGTTCTCGACTTCGGCGCGGCGCAGATTATCCTCCGCGAACGCCTTCAGCTTCGGGCTGATCTCCACCGAATGGACGTGGTGCGCGCGCGCGGCGAGCAATGCGGTGAGGTAGCCGCTGCCGGTGCCGACCTCGAGCACGCGCTCGTACTTCCGCACGGCGAGCTCCTGGAGGATTCTCGCCTCGACCTTGGGCTGCATCATCCGCTCGCCCTCTTCGGCTCCCTCGTAGAGGGGGATTTCGAGGTCCGAGAAAGCCAGCTCGCGGTATGCGGCCGGCACGAATTCCTCGCGGCGCACGGCGTAGAGCAGATCGAGCACGTCCTGGTCGAGCACCTCCCACGTGCGAATCTGCTGCTCGATCATGTTGAAGCGGGCTTGCTCGACGCTCATGGCGCGCGACGGTGCGAAAGGCGGCGATTCTAGCACTGTTTCGACTGTGTTTCGGACGGCGCTCCGCACTTGAAGGCCGCCGGGCGATGAATCAGAATAGCCTCCATACAGCGGCACGCTATCGAAATATCACGCCCTATCTCGACCGCAGGCGTGCCTGTTCGTTCCGGAGGCTGACGCATGCAAGTATCACAAGAGCGATACGGAGACGCGTTAGTACTTACCCCGGTGGGCCGGATCGACAATAGCACGACCGACGGGCTCAGGGCCGAGCTGAACGCCCACCTCGCGGCGTGTCGCAAGGGGGGCGACCGGCTGGTGCTGGACTTCTCGAAAGTCGACTACATAAGCAGCGTAGGGCTTCGGGTCCTGATGCTCGCGGCGAAGAAAACTCGCGAGCAAGACGGCTCCATCGTCGTCGCCGCCCTTCAGCCCGTGGTGCGCGAGATTTTCGAGATCAGCCGGTTCAATCTCGTGTTCCAATGCTTTGGAACGGTTCGCGAAGCCTTGGGCAAGGTCTCCGCAACCGCGCTGGCGGCCTACGATTCCGCCCATGGCGCCTGAGCGATGGCCCTGCGGGTCACCTTCTGGGGAACGCGAGGATCGATCCCGGTTTCTCTCGATTGCGCCTCGCTGCGCGACAAGCTCGCCAGCGCAGTAGTAGCGGCGTCGGGCGAGGGCCTCGACACGCCGGAAAAAGCGCGCGCCTGGGTCGACAGCAAGCTTGATTTCGCGGTCTCCCACACGTTCGGCGGCAATTCGGCGTGCGTGCAGCTGGAAGCCGGCGACGGTGAATACGTAGTGTGCGACCTCGGAAGCGGCGTACGCGCATTCGGAAGTCAGGTGTTCACCCGCGATGGTCCGTCGAAAAAAAACAGCTTCCACGTGTTCCTGTCCCATGTTCACTGGGACCACATCATGGGGTTCCCTTTTTTCGGGCCAGCGTATGTTGCCGGAAACAGGATCCGGATCTACGGTTGCCACACCGAGATCGAGGAGGCGCTGCGCCGCCAGCAGGATCCGCCGAGCTTTCCCGTGCCCTTCGACAGCCTTGCGGCTTCGATCGAGTTCGTCACGCTCGAGCCGGGACGCAGCTACGAGGTCGCAGGCTGGAGGGTCACCGGACGACTGCAGAACCACTCGGGCGATTCGTACGGCTACCGGTTCGTCCGTGACGGCAAGGTTATCGTGTACTCGACGGATTCGGAGCACAGGCTGGACATCCCCGATGAGGTCGAGGGCGCGGCGACGTTTTTCGCCGACGCGGACCTGGTGATCTTCGATGCAATGTATTCGCTCGCGGAGGCCGTGTCGGTGAAGGAGGATTGGGGGCATTCGAGCAACGTCGTCGCCGTCGAGCTGTGCCAGCTCGCCGGCGCGAAGCATCTCGTGTTGTTCCATCACGAGCCGGCGAATAACGACGAGCGCATCGCCAAGATCTGGCGCGAGACGCTGCGCTACGAGGAAATCTCGAGATCGGGGCGCGCATTGCGCGTCTCTGCGGCGTACGACGGAATGGAGATCGAGCTCTGAGCGGCGGCTCGCCCGATGCCGAAGCGCGAGCGCGTCCGGGCAGATTGCGGGCCGCGCTAGACCGGCGCGGCGTTCGTCACGGCCTGGTCCTGCTCGCCGTTCTCCTGGTGCCGGTGGTGTGGGAGGACATGCCGGTCGTTGGCTCGATGCGGCTTGCCTGGCTCGACGGATACCAGAAAATTTCTCCCCGGGAGAGGCGCTCGGCGCCCGCGGTCATCGTCGCTATCGACGAGGAAAGCTTGACACGCTTCGGCCAATGGCCCTGGCCGCGCACGCTGGTCGCCAGGCTTTTCGATCGTATCGCCGCGTCCCGGCCCGCCGCGATCGGCGTTGACATCCTTTTTCCTGAGCCCGATCGCCTGTCGCCGGAATGGCTCGCGCCCACCGTGGCCGACGCCGACCCGCGCCTGGCCGAGCGCCTGTCCCGGCTTCCGCATCACGACGCGCTGCTCGCGGCGTCGATCCGCGCGGCGCCGGTGGTGCTGGGCATAGCTGGCCTGGAGGCGGGCCCGCCTCCCAACTCGGCGCCGATGACCCCGTCGCTGCAAAAGGGAACGTCCGGGGCGCTGTCGGGGCTGCGCCGCTACGCGACAGCGCTCCGCAGCCTTCCTGAAATCGACACTGCCGCGAAGGGACACGGCCTGTTGAGCGCGGACACCGAGGCGGGAGTGATCCGGCGCGTTCCCATGGTGGCGCTGGTCGGAGCGACGCCGGTGCTGCTGCTCAGCCTGGAAACGCTGCGCGTCGCCGGCGGCGAGCCGGTTTTCGCCGTGCGTGCTGGTGCCGGCGGAGTCGAGAGTGTCAGCATCGGCGATGTGAACGTTCCCACCCAGGCGGACGGGCGCGTGTGGGTGCACTACACCCCCCACGATGCCGGCCGATTCGTCTCCGCCGCGAGTGTCCTCGACGGCCGGGCAGACCCTGAGGACATCGAGCGGAAAATCGTCCTCGTAGGGGTTACCGGCCTCGGCCTGATCGACTATCAGAGCACGCCGCTCGGCGAGCGTATGCCGGGCGTAGAAATTCACGCGCAGGTGCTCGAGAACGTCTTCGATGGCGCGCTGTTGACGCGCCCTCGCTGGGCGCCCTGGGTCGAGGCCTGCGCCTTTCTCCTCGCAGGCCTGGTCGTCGTGTATGGCGTGCCACGACTGTCTCCGCTGCGCTCAAGCACCCTGCTGTTGCTGTTGCTGGCCGGGATGGGGGCCGCGGGCTTCGCGGCCTACCGGGGGGCCGAGCTGCTGCTCGACGCGGCGGTCCCGGGGGCCGCCGCCGCGTTTCTCTTCGCCGCCATGCTCGTCGACACGCTTGCCGAGGCCAACGCACAGAAGAAGATGCTCCAGGAGCGCCTGCAGCACGAGCGCGAGGCCGCGGCGCGGCTCGCGGGCGAGCTCGACGCGGCGCGCCGGATTCAGATCGGCATTCTCCCGCGGCCCGAATCGGCGTTTCCGCTGGAACGCCGATTCGAGATCGCCGCGTCCATGGAGCCGGCGAGGGAGGTGGGAGGAGATCTCTACGACTTCTTCATGCTGGATGAAGATCGCGTGTTCTTTCTTGTGGGCGACGTGTCGGGCAAGGGTCTGGAGGCGAGCATTTTCATGGCCGTCAGCAAAGCGCTGTGCAAGAGCGCGGCGCTGCGGACAGGGCGGCGCATCGACGAGCTGCTGCGCGAGGCCAACGCGGAGGTCGGCCGCGAAAACTCCGAGGGCCTGTACGTCACCGTCTTTGCCGGCGTTCTCGACGCGAAAACCGGCCGCCTGGAGTATTGCAACGCCGGGCACCCGCCGCCGTTCGTTCTCGGCCCGGACGGCGGGGTTACGCCCCTGGCTGAAGGTGGCGGGCCGCCTTTGTGCGTGCTCGATGGATTCGCCTACGTCTCCGCGGAGCACGCGCTGGAGGCCGGCGGAATTGCGTGCGTTGTTTCGGACGGGGTGACCGAAGCGATGAACGCCGCAGGGCAGCTCTACGGAGTAGAGAGGCTCGAGGCCGCGCTGCGGCGGAACCGCCAAGTGGACGGCCCGCAGGCGCTCGTCGACGCGATCAAGGCCGACGTCGCGCGGTTCGTCGGGGGAGCCGAGGTCGCGGACGACCTCACGCTCCTCGTGCTTCGCTGGAATGGGTCTAGCGGACGCTGATTTCCACGCGCCGGTTGCGCGCCTCGGAAACCCCGTCAGCGGTGCGGACCAGCGGCTCGCGCCGGCCCCGTCCTGCGGTCAGGATGCGGTCGGGGGAAATCCCCATACCGACCAGCATCGATTTCACCCTCTCGGCGCGCTGCAGCGACAGCGCGTCGTTCGTGGGGTCCGGGCCCACCTGATCGGTATGGCCGATCACGGTGATCTCGGGCGCCTGCCGTCTCGCCATCTCTGCGAGCACGCGCTTCACTTCCTGCTTTGACTGATCGGTGAACTCGTCGGTGCCACTCTCGAAATAGAGCGTGAACGAGATCGGGCGCGGCGGCATCGCCGTGAGCGCGCTGCCGAAGACATCCTTGAGTTCGTCCTTGCCGGCTGTGTCGCGCTTGACACCGCTGCCCGAGGTGCGGGCGGCGGCGTAGGCGGTATCGAGCGTGGCGTCGCCCTTGGGATTGTGTACGAAGACTTTTCCTACTTTGCCGTCCTTGTCGGGAAGAAGGACGACGAGGTCCTGGGATGTCGCGCAACCTCCCAGGACCAGAAGCGCTGCCAGAGGTCCTAGGAAGCGCCGATGCATGAATCCACTTTACACCTCATTCGGTCACGCGCACCAAAAACTCCGTCCCGCGCACGCCGAGTATCGACGACGGCGTTCTCACCTTCACGGAGTCGGGTGATTGCTTGGCGATCTTGCCCGATACCATCGAGAGCGTCCCGCGGGATAGCGTGGTGTCGAAGACGCCTTCGTGCGTCGTGGAATTGAATGCGTAGCGCTCGATCTGCAGCACGCTGTTGGGGCCAACCGACAGCAGCGAGTTGTCGATGAAGGTGATTCCCGCGGAGCCGTCCGCGCCGGTGACGACGACGTCGGTCGCCTGCAGGTGGGTCCCGACGTAGGCCGGGAAGCGCTTGCCGCCCCGCTCCAGATACACCGCGCCCTTGGCCACCTTGAATTGGGCGATATCGGTTGCCAGCGCCGCAAGGGGCGCGAGGCCGAGAACGAGCGCGAGTACGAATCGACGCGCGTCGATAAGGCGAATGCGTTGCATAATGTGACCCCCCACAATAATTGGTCAGCTTGCAATTCCGGAGGTGGCCGAACGCCCGCGAAGGCGCTTTTTTCTATAATAGCCCAAAAACGGCCTTTCTCCGGCTCACTCCGCCGATGGTTACCCTCCCGCTCTCACGGTTCCCAGCCAAGATGGACTCCATGGCCGAGATCCGGAATTTCGTCGAGGGAGCGTGCACCGCCGCCGGAATTGGCCGAGAAGATTGCCTGAAAGTCCTCCTGATCGTCGAGGAACTATTCACGAACACCGTAACCCACGGATATCGCAAAGAGAGTGAGTCTCCCGTGTGGCTCGCATTCGAGCCCGCCGACGGAGGGTTCACCCTGCGCTACGAGGACGCGGCGCCGCCGCACAATCCCTTCGGCGAATTTCGGCCGATGGATACGACTGCGCTGATCGCGCAGCAGCCGGTGGGCGGCCTCGGATTGAAGCTGATTCGATCGCTCGCGCGCGACGCCGGCTACACCCGTGAGGGCGAGCGCAACTGCATCCGCCTGACCTTCACCATGGGCACCCACAGCTGACGCGCTTGCTAATGCGAATCGCTTGGAGTAACTTTTCCCGAGCAACGTAGGGGTCCTGGCGGCCGCGAATCGGCCCGCCGGGTGAGAGCAAACCCTTCGAACCTGAAGCGGATAATGCCGCCGCAGGGAAGCGTTGGATGAAAGTCTTCGCTCCCGCGGCAAGTGCCAAAGGAGTGCCATGAACGCCAATCCCAAATTCATCGCCGCGACCGCGCACGTCGACGACGCGGCGGTGAAGCCTCTTCCTAACTCGCGCAAGGTCTACGTCGAGGGCTCGCGCGCGGACGTGCGCGTTCCCATGCGGGAGGTCGCCCAGTCGGACACGCCGGCGTCCTTCGGTGCCGAGAGGAATCCGCCCATCTATGTCTACGATACCTCCGGGCCCTACACCGACCCCCAGGCCCGCATCGATATCCGGCAAGGCCTGCAGGCGTTGCGCGCGAAGTGGATCATCGAGCGCGGCGATACCGAGGAGCTGTCCGGGCCGACCTCGCTCTACGGGCGCGAGCGGCTTGCCGATCCGAAGCTCGCCGAGCTGCGCTTCGATCTCAAGCGCAGGCCCCGCCGCGCGAAACTCGGCCGCTGCGTGACGCAGATGCACTACGCGAGGAAGGGCGTCGTTACGCCGGAAATGGAGTTCATCGCGATCCGCGAGAACCAGCGGCGCGACGCCCTCGGCGAGGGGATCGTGCGCCAGCATCTCGGCCGGCACTTCGGCGCGTCGATTCCCAAGATCATCACGCCGGAGTTCGTTCGTGACGAAGTGGCGCGGGGACGCGCCATCATCCCCGCGAATATCAACCATCCGGAATCGGAGCCGATGATCATTGGCCGAAACTTCCTCGTGAAGATCAATGCGAACATCGGCAATTCCGCGGTCACATCCGGTATCGCAGAGGAAGTGGAGAAGATGACCTGGGCGATCCGCTGGGGCGGTGACACCGTGATGGATCTCTCCACCGGCAAGCACATCCACGAGACGCGCGAATGGATCATCCGCAACGCCCCGGTTCCGATCGGCACCGTACCGATCTACCAGGCCCTCGAGAAGGTCGACGGCCGCGCCGAGGAGCTCACTTGGGAGATCTTCCGTGACACGCTGATCGAGCAGGCTGAGCAGGGCGTGGACTACTTCACCATCCACGCGGGCGTGCGGCTGCCGTTCATACCGATGACGGCCAAGCGCATGACCGGGATCGTGTCGCGCGGCGGCTCGATCATGGCGAAGTGGTGCCTGGCGCACCACGAGGAGAGCTTCCTCTACACGCATTTCGAAGAGACTTGCGAGATCATGGCCGCGTACGACGTGTCGTTCTCCCTCGGCGACGGCTTGCGCCCGGGATCGATCTACGACGCCAACGACGAGGCGCAGATCGCCGAGCTGAAGACGCTGGGCGAGCTGACCGACGTCGCGTGGAAGCACGATTGCCAGGTGATGATCGAAGGTCCGGGCCATGTACCCATGCAGCTCATCAAGGAGAACATGGATCTGCAGCTCGAGTACTGCAAGGAAGCGCCGTTCTACACCCTCGGGCCGCTCACCACCGACATCGCGCCGGGCTACGATCACATCACCAGCGCGATCGGCGCGGCGATGATCGGCTGGTACGGCACGGCGATGCTCTGCTACGTGACGCCCAAGGAGCATCTCGGCCTGCCCGACAAGGACGACGTCAAGGACGGCATCATGGCGTACAAGATCGCAGCGCACGCCGCCGACCTCGCCAAGGGGCACCCGGGCGCGCAGATCCGCGACAACGCACTGTCGAAAGCGCGCTTCGAGTTCCGCTGGGAGGACCAGTTCAACCTCGGGCTCGACCCGGACAAGGCGAAGCAGTTTCACGACGAGACCCTGCCGCAGGAGGGCGCCAAGCTCGCGCACTTCTGCTCGATGTGCGGCCCGCACTTCTGCTCGATGAAGATTACGCAGGACGTGCGCGAATACGCCGAGAAGCAGGGCGTGTCCGAGCAGGACGCGCTGAAAAAGGGCATGGAGCAGAAGGCGATCGAGTTCGTGAAGAAGGGCGGCGAGATCTACACCAAGGCCTAGGCCTTTCCGCTACACTCCGGGCGGCTGGTTTCCGGCCGCCCTTTTCTTTTCCTGTGGGAGCAACGTGGATCTTGCCCTGTTCGTTAAGGCGCTCATCCTCGGCGTCGTCGAGGGTCTGACCGAGTTCCTGCCTATTTCCTCCACCGGGCATCTCATCCTCGCCGGCGACCTGCTCGGTTTCAGCGACGAGAAAGCCAAGGTCTTCGAGATCGTGATCCAGACCGGCGCCATGCTGGCGATCGTGTGGGAGTACCGCCTGAAGTTCTGGCGCGTGGTCGCCGGCCTCGCATCGGATCGCGGTTCGCAGCGCTTCGCGCTCAACCTGCTGGTCGCGTTCATGCCGGCAGCGGTCCTGGGCCTTGCGTTCAGCAAGCTGATCAAGGCGCACCTTTTCCACGCGGTTCCCGTCGCACTCGCATTCATCGTGGGCGGCTTCATCATCCTCTGGGTGGAGCGCTCGCTGCGCCCGCGCGTGCGCGTGGAGCGGGTCGACGAGATGAGCTGGCGCGACGCGCTCAAGATCGGATTCGCCCAGGCTTTCGCCCTGATTCCAGGCACGTCGCGTTCGGGCGCCACCATCATCGGCGGGATGCTTTTCGGGCTGTCGCGCAGGGCTGCGACCGAGTTCTCGTTTTTTCTCGCCGTGCCCACACTGGTCGCGGCCGGAGCCTACGACTTCTGGAAGAACCGTGCCCTGTTCAACGCGAGCGACGTGGGCTTGTTCGCGGCCGGCTCGGTCACCGCGTTCGTTTCGGCTTTTCTTTGCGTGCGTTGGCTGCTGCGCTATATCGCGACGCACGACTTCACGCCGTTTGCCTGGTACCGGATCGCTTTCGGGGCCGCGGTGCTGGTTACGGCGTACTCGGGCCTGGTGAACTGGTCCGCGGGTTGACGCGCGTCAATTGCGTTTTGGAGAAGGTTTCGACACACTAGCCCGTCCTTTCTCCTGAACGAATTCCCATGAATGCGCTGCTGCGCCTCGCCGCGAAAATCGACGCCGCCAACGAATGGATCGGGAAGATCGCCGGCTGGTTCGGCCTGTTGGCCGTGATCGTCTGCACCGTCAACGCGATATTCCGCTACGCCTTCAACATGAGCTCGAACGCGTGGCTGGAGATCCAGTGGTACTTCAACGCCGTCATGTTCCTGCTCGTGGCCGCATGGGCCCTGAAGCGCAACGACCACGTGCGCATAGACGTGATCGGCGGCAGGCTGTCACGCAAGGCGCAGGCGTGGATCGATATTCTCGGCGGACTACTGGCCCTCCTTCCGGCGTCGCTGATCATTGCCTGGTACAGCTGGCCCTCGCTGGTGAGTTCGTATCTGATCAATGAGCACTCTTCCGACCCCGGAGGCCTGATCCGCTGGCCGATCCGGCTGCTCATTCCAGTCGCGTTCGGCCTCCTCGCACTGCAGGGCGTTTCGGAGATCATCAAGAAAGTCGCATTCCTCAAAGGGTTGATTCCCTTCCCCGGCGACCACGCCAAGCCGGAAAGCGCCTGATGTCGCTCGATCTGATGGCGCCGCTGATGTTCGGCGGCCTGGTGGTGTTCCTGCTCATCGGATATCCGGTGGCGTTCTCGCTCGCAGCCACCGGCCTGTTCTTCGGACTTATCGGGATGCAACTCGGCCTCCTGCATCCCTCGTTGCTGCAGGCGCTGCCCGAGCGCGTGCTCGGCATCATGGCGAACTCGACGCTGCTCGCCATCCCGTTCTTCACCTTTATGGGCCTGATTCTGGAGCGCAGCGGCATGGCCGAGGACCTGCTCGACACCATCGGCCAGGTATTCGGCACGATCCGCGGCGGCATCGCCTACGCCGTGATCTTCGTCGGCGCCTTGCTTGCGGCGACGACCGGCGTAGTGGCCGCATCGGTGCTCGCAATGGGACTCATCTCGCTCCCCGTCATGATGCGCTACGGCTATTCCAAGCAGGTGGCGAGCGGCGTGATCGCCGCTTCGGGAACGCTCGCGCAGATCATTCCGCCGAGCCTCGTGCTCATCGTGCTCGCCGACCAGATGGGCGCGTCGGTCGGAGACCTGTACGAGGGCGCCCTAATTCCGGGGCTCGGTCTCGCCGCCTTATACGCCGTGTGGGTGTTCATCGTATCGATCCTCAGGCCGGAGGCCGTGCCAGGTTGCCCGCCCGACGCTCGTACGCTCCACGGCAGTGCCCTGGTGGTCAAGGTCTTCACCTCGATGGTGCCGCCGCTGGTGCTCATCTTTCTCGTTCTGGGTACGATATTCCTCGGCGTCGCGACGCCGACCGAAGGCGGAGCGATGGGAGCGAGCGGCGCGATCCTCATGGCGCTCGCCAAGCGCAGGCTCAGCTGGAGCCTGCTTAAGCAGGCCGTGGAATCGACCGCGAACATGACGAGCTTCGTCATGTTCATCCTGGTGGGCTCCACGGTCTTCAGCCTGGTATTCCGCGGAGTCAACGGCGACCTATGGGTCGAGCACCTGCTCTCCGATCTTCCGGGCGGCGCCCTCGGCTTCCTCATCGTGGTGAACGCGATGATCTTCCTGCTCGCGTTCTTCCTCGACTATTTCGAGATCGCCTTCATCATGGTGCCGCTGCTCGCACCGGTCGCGCAGAAGCTCGGCATCGACCTCGTCTGGTTCGGCGTGCTGCTCGCGGTGAACATGCAGACCTCGTTCCTGCACCCCCCGTTCGGCTTCGCGCTCTTCTACCTGCGCAGCGTCGCTCCGAAAAATATCAAGACAACGGACATCTACTGGGGAGCAGTCCCCTTCGTCGTGATCCAGGTCCTGATGGTCACCGTTGTGCTCGTCTTCCCGGGCATCGTCACCAGCAACGTGACCAAGACTACCGGCGATTTCAAGGGATCCGCGACGGACGAGATCCGCCGCCAGCTCGACGCGCCCACACAGGGCGACTCGGGAGCCGGGTCGAACCCGGACGAAAGCAAGGGCGACCCGAAGAGCGAAATCGAAAAGATGCTCAACCAGCAGCAGTAGGACGCAAGAGGCCCCGCGCTTGCGGGGCCTCTTGGAACCTCCGGGCGACTATCCCTTCTTCGCCGCCGGGTTGGTCGGGTTCGAGAGCAGGAAGGTCGTCAGGTTTTGTTCGGCGACGCGGTGCCACAGGAACTCGTCCTCGCGGAATTTCTTCCACGGCTCGTAGATTTTCTTCCACGAGGGGTTCTTCTCGGCTTCCTCCTCGTACATCTGGAACGACTGCTTGTGCGCCTCCCTCATGATTTCGCTCGAGAACGCGTGGAGCTTGACCCCGTTCTTGACGAGCCGCTGCAGGGCCGGCGGGTTCTTGAAGTCGTACTGGGCCATCATGTCGATGTTGGCCTCGTAGCACGCGGCCTCGACCGCGGCCTGGTATTCCTTGGGCAGCTTCTCCCATTCCTTGACGTTCACGAAAAGTGAGTACATCGAGTCGGCTTCCCACCAGCCGGGGTAGTAGTAGTGCGGGGCGATCTTGTAGAAGCCGAGCTTCTCGTCGTCGTAGGGACCGACCCATTCGGCGGCGTCGATGGTGCCGCGCTCCAAAGCCGGGTAGATATCGCCGCCCGCGATCTGCTGCGGCACCGCGCCCAGGCGTGCCATCACTTCGCCGCCCAGCCCGGCAATGCGCATCTTGACGCCCTTGAGGTCCTTGACGCTGCGGACTTCCTTGCGGAACCAGCCACCCATCTGGCAGCCGGTGTTGCCGGCGGGAAAGGAGATGATGTTGAAGTCGCGGAAAAACGCGCGTACCAGCTCGAGGCCACCGCCGTAATAGATCCACGCGTTCTGCTGGCGCTGGTTCATGCCGAAAGGCAGCGTGGTGTCGAACGCGAAAGTCTTGTTCTTGCCGACGAAGTAATAGCTTGCCGTGTGGGTGCACTCGACCGTCCCCTGCTGCACGGCGTCGACGGTGCCGAACGCGGGAACGATCTCGCCCGCGCCGAACACGCGGATCTGGAACTTGCCGCCGGTGATTGCGGCGACGCGCTTCGCGATCGTCTCTCCGCCGCCGTAGATCGTGTCCAGGCTCTTGGGGAAGCTCGAGGCGCAACGCCAGCGAACCTCGGGCAGAGCCGGAGCCTGCGCCACCGCCTGCGACGCGGCCGCGGCGGAAATCACGCCGAAGCCGGCGCGCGAAAGAAATTTTCTGCGATTCATAGTCCCTCCACGTGTGAGATTCCGGGTTTTGAAAAAAGACGATCTCTGCAACCCTTGCAAGGAACGCGCCTACCCCTGTGTCCAGGGCAATCCGGCGAATCGCCAGCCTCCGACCGTGTTGCGATGGCCGTTCGCGTCCTTGTCGCCCTCGAATCCTTCGAGGATGTTGTACGAATTCGGATACCCGGCTTGCGTGGCCACCTGCGCCGCTTGGTGTGACCGCGCCCCGGAGCGGCACAAGAACATCACCGGCGCTTCGCCTTTCGCGACCTGGGCCTGCAGCTCGTTCAGAAAGTTGGGATTGCGTTGGCCGTTCGGGTAGGTATTCCACTCGATCAGCACGGTATCGGGAATGTGCCCGACGTATTCCCATTCGGCCTGAGTGCGCACGTCGATGAGCTTGGACGCTTGAAGCTGCTGAAGGAGCGCATGCGCTTCTGCTGGCAGCAAGGCCCCCGCGTAGGGCAGGCGCATGGCCTTGCCGCGCTCTTTGGCGCGGGCAAGAATGACCTCGGCGGATTCGTTGGGCATGTGCTCTAGGAGCAGCAAAGGAATGGCCGTAGTTTAGCTCGGAGGCGCACCCTCGGGAGTTGATTCGCACCGGGGTGGTGCGCATAATGGCGACTTTGCGCCCGTTTGGTGCGCAGCTCCCCAAGGTCGCTGCGAACGCTCCCGTATGCTTTTCTTTCGCCGCCGGATGGCACGGAATCTGCAGATATTCCCCCGATCCGACGCTCCCTTTCCTACCAACCAACAATCCGCAACCTGAGGAGATCCCGAGATGGCAATGACTGCTGCTGATGTCATGAAGATGATCAAAGAGAAGGAGGTCAAGTTCGTCGACCTGCGCTTCACCGATACCCGCGGCAAGGAGCAGCACGTCTCCGTGCCGGCGAAGGCGTTCGAAATGGACAAGTTCGAGAGTGGGCACTTCTTCGACGGCTCCTCCATCGCAGGCTGGAAAGGCATCGAGGCCTCGGACATGCTGCTGATGCCGGACCCGGATTCGGCCCGCATGGATCCGTTTACCGACGAGCCGGTGCTCAACCTGAGCTGCGATGCGGTGGAGCCCGCTGACGGGAAGGGCTACGACCGCGATCCGCGCACCATCGCCAAGCGCGCCGAGGCCTATCTGAAGTCATCGGGCCTGGGAGACGTCGCGTATTTCGGGCCCGAGCCCGAGTTCTTCATCTTCGACTCGGTGACCTGGAACGTTGACATGTCCGGCTGCTTCGTGAAGATAAAGTCGGAAGAAGCTCCGTGGTCCTCCGGCGAGGAATACGAGGGCGGCAACATGGGTCACCGCGCTCCGGTCAAAGGGGGCTACTTCCCGGTTCCTCCGGCCGACACGCTGCAGGACATCCGCAACGCCATCTGCCTTGCGCTGGAACAACAGGGCGTCGAAGTGGAAGTGCACCACCACGAGGTGGCCGCGGCGGGCCAATGCGAGATCGGCACCAAGTTCAACAGCCTGGTGAAGCGCGCGGACTGGATGCAGATCCTGAAGTACACGATCTGGAACGTCGCGCACTCGTATGGCAAGACCGCGACCTTCATGCCCAAGCCCATCGTCGGCGACAACGGCTCGGGCATGCACGTGCACCAGTCGGTGTGGAAGGGCGGCCAGAACCTGTTCACCGGCAACGGTTACGCGGGGCTTTCCGATTTCGCTCTGTACTACATCGGCGGCATCATCAAGCACGCGCGCGCGCTGAACGCGATCACGAATCCCGGCACCAACTCGTACAAGCGCTTGGTGCCCGGCTTCGAAGCTCCGATCAACCTCGCGTACTCGTCACGCAACCGCTCCGCTTCGTGCCGTATCCCGCTGGTCACGAATCCCAAGGCGCGACGGGTCGAAGTGCGATTCCCGGATCCCACCGCGAACTCGTACCTGGCATTCGCGGCGATGCTGATGGCGGGGCTGGACGGCGTGCAGAACAAGATTCACCCGGGCGATCCGATCGACAAGAATCTGTACGATCTGCCGCCGGCGCAGGCGAAGAAGGTGCAGAACGTGTGCTCCTCGCTAGACATGGCGATCGACCACCTCAACAAGGATCGCGACTTCCTGACGAAGGGCGGGGTGTTCTCCGACGACATGCTCGACGCGTACTGCGCGCTCAAGATGGAAGAGGTCACGCGCTTCCGCATGACGACCCATCCGGTCGAGTTCGACATGTACTACAGCTCCTAGTCGCGGCGAAGGCCCGGGGCGTTCCGGGCCGATGTTCATTCAACAGCGTGAGGAGGGACGGTATGCCCAATCGGGTTTTCCGTCCTTTTTTCATTTGAAATCAGGGTTGTTTTGGCCTACACTCGAATCTCCCACGCAGCTTGGGAGAGGCGATGGCACGAAGCAGGATCTGGTTGGGCTGGGTTTTCCTCGCGTTGGCAGCGCCCTCCGGGCACGCGCAGAGCGAGGTCTACAAATGCCCGGATGCGAGCGGCCGGCCGACCTACACGAACGTCAAGCGCGACACCGTGGGCAAGAACTGCACGCTGGTCAGCAAGGAAGTGCAGGTAGTTCCCTCGCAGGCTCCCGCGGCGTCCTCGTCGTCGCGCAGCTCCGCGGCCAATGCGGACCGCGCCGAGAACCGTCGCAAGATCCTCGAATCCGAACTTCAGAACGAGCAACAGCTGCTGTCCGACGCGCAGCAGAAGCTCACCGAGCAGGAAGGCATACGCTCGGGCGACGAGCGCAACTACGCACGGGTGCAGGAGCGCTTGAAGCCCTACCAGGAAGCAGTCGACCTGCACACCAAGAACATCGAGCAGCTCCGCGGCGAGCTCGGTCGGCTCAGGTAGGTCCTTACTCGCAGGAATCCCGCTATCCCGCGCGGGGAGCGCGCTACTCGTGGAGTTGGTGACCTTCCCCGGCCTCGAGTGGCTCGCAACCGCGGTGGTCCTCATCGACCGGGCGCTGCGGGTGAAATACCTCAACCCCGCCGCGGAAGGCCTGTTCGCAACGAGCCGCAAGACCGTCCTCGACCAACCCTTTCCCGGGCTATTCGTCGATTCCGGCACGATGGCCGGGCTGCTGCACCAGGCCATTCGAGAGGAGCGCGGCTTCGCCGATCAGGACCTGATCCTCGCGCTGTCCGGGCACGAGCCCCTGCATCTGG